>ERZ1739169.7-NODE-7-length-147852-cov-32.065110_pt1 | contig 147852 bp, 128 predicted proteins | sample MGYA00581756_ERZ1739169 | MGnify/ENA primary metagenome ERZ1739169 (study PRJEB40789, sample SAMEA7425667) | Salamandra salamandra | biome: salamander skin | place: Germany | collected 2020-03 | study: cvxcv | reverse complement strand
CGGCGATGGCGACGGGCCGGGCGGCGGCGGTTCGGGCGCAGGCGCCGGAAGCGGCAGCGGCGCGGGCGCCAGCGGCGGGCGCTGCGACATGGTGCGGCGGGTTCAGGACCGTCTGCGACGTACCCCCTCGGTCCGCACCGCCGTCAGCGAGGCGGGCCGTGCGATGAACGCCTCCGGCCGCGCCATTCTGGTCTGGGACGGCGACTGGCTGCAGAGCCAGGGTCAGTCGGGCAAGGGGCTGGCGGGCGTGCGCCAGGCCATCGCGCTTGAGGTCGCCTTCTCACCGCCCGAGTGCAAGACCCAGGCGATGCATGGCCTGGCTGTGCTGTCGATCGAAGACGGCCCCGGCGGCGCCCGTCTGGCGCTGGGCAAGGGCAGCTGGCGCTGGTCGGACCTGCTGGGCGCGGGTTAGGCGGCGCGCGGGCCGAACAATATGATCCCCGCCCCGATCAGGCAGACCAGACCGCCCAGAACGTCCCAGCGGTCGGGCGTCGTCTTCTCCACCACCGCCATCCAGATCAGGGACGCGCAGATATAGACCCCGCCATAGGCCGCGAACGCCCGCCCCGCCGTGTCGGACGGAACCAGCGCCAGCAGCCAGGCGAAAGCGACCAGACAGATCACGCCCGGCGCCAACCACAGCGGCGAGCGGTCCAGCTTCAGCCACGCCCAAAAGGCGAAACAGCCGCCGATCTCGGCCAGGGCGGCAAGGGGATAGATCCAAAGCAGTTTCACGTCCGCGCCTCTCCGAACCAGCCGATGGCGAGGTCTTTCCATTGCGGATTCGCTTTTTCGATCAAGGCCAGCTTCCAGGCGCGACGCCACTTCTTGATGGCCTTTTCGCGAACGAGGGCTTCAATCATGCTCTCGTGCTGCTCAAACCAGACCAGGGTCTTGCAACCATGTTCGCTGGCGAACCCTTCAAGGATGCCATTGCGGTGCTGCCAGACGCGCTGGAAGAGCTGGCTTGTAACGCCGGTGTAGATCGTGCCGTTGCGGCAGTTGGCCATGATGTACACGGCGATGACAGCGTCATCCCTCATGCCTCAAACATGATCACGCGGGGACAAGCTGCACAATAGCCGTCACTCCGGGGCCGCGCAGCGGAACCCGGAGCCCAGAAGTGCAAATCCAGCGCCAGAGCGCTTGTCCTGGGTTCCGGGTTCTTTGCTGCGCAAAGCCCCGGAATGACGATCATTCCTTTTTGGCCCGTTCCGCCGCCAGCTTGGCCAGCACCCGCCCACGTCCCTTGGCCAGCGCGTGGATGGCGCCGCGCATGGTGGCGACCTCCTGTTCGGTGAAGGCGGCGCGGCCCAGCATGACGCGCAGGTTCTGGCTCATCGAACGCTTCTTCTCGGGCGGATAGAAGAAGCCGCCGTTCTCCAGCTCTTCCTCCAGATGTTCGTACATCCCGACCAGCAGGGCGTTGGAGGCGGGCGCCTCGCCCTCGCGAAAGCGCGGCGGCGGGGCGTCCAGGATCAGGGTGCGCCATTCATAGGCGTTGATCGCCACCGCCTGCGCCAGGTTCAGGGAATGGTGTTTGGGGTCGATGGGGATGGTGACGATCCCGGCGCACAGGGCGATGTCGGTCGTCTCCAGCCCCGCGCGCTCGCCGCCGAACAACAGGCCGGTCTTCAGGCCGGACGCGGTGTCGTCATACAGGACGCGGCTGGCCTCGCGCGGAGTGCGGACGGGCTGGCGCGTCTCACGCGGGCGGGCGGTGGTGGCGAAGACGGTGTTCAAGTCAGCGATGGCCTCGGCGACGCTGTCGAAGACGCGCACGCCCTCTAGCACCCAGTCGGCGCCCGAGGCCGTGGCCCAGGCCCGCTCCTGCGGCCAGCCGTCGCGCGGGCTGACCAGACGCAGGTCCGTCAGGCCGAAATTGGCCATCACCCGCGCCACGGCGCCGATGTTCTCGGCCATCTGGGACTTGTCGAGGATGACGGCGGGGGGAGTCAGGTCGGACATGGGCGGCCTTCTAGGCCTTCTCCCCTTGTGGGAGAAGGTGGCTCGCGCAGCGAGACGGATGAGGGGTCACACAAAGCGTGGACTACTCACCCGTCAAAAGCTGCAAAACCCCTCATCCGAGCCCTGCGGGCCCACCTTCTCCCGCAAGGGGAGAAGGGAAATCGGCTCAGTCGTCGCCGATCATCGACTTCCACGGATCGACCGTTCCGGCCTCGACCTCGGCGACCTTGACGGCGGGCCAGCCGATGGAGGCGGTGGCGGACGCGCGCCATGATGCGGTGATGAAGTCGCGCAGTTCGGCGGCGCCCGCCGCCAGACGCTCGTTGACGAAGGCCGCGCCGCGCGGATCCACGTCGCGGAAACCGCCCTGTTTCTCCAGACGATAGAAGGGGATCACCGTCCCCAAGGTGGTCGTCAGATAGGAGACGGTGCGGGCCTTCACGTCGAAACCGTCGATGTTCAGAGGCGCCATGGCGGCCTCGACCGTGTCCAGACGCGCGACGCGGCTGGTGAAGGCGCCCTCGAACTGGCCATGGGTCTGGCGCGAATTGGTGAAACCTTCAGGGTTGGGGAAGTCGCCCCAGCCGTTGAAGTGAACGCTGGTGTGGTGCGGCTGCGAGCCGTCGCCGACATAGTGGCCCAGCACGCCGATGTCGCGCAGGATCAGGGCCTCGCGACGGACGCGGTCGGCCTTGTACCAGGCCTGACGCTCCAGGTTCGTCTCACGCTTTTCGGCGGCGGTCAGAACGCGCCAATAGGCGAAGTCGCGGCCCAGCTGCTGCCAGGCGTCCATCATGGCGTAGGGCAGGTATCCGGCGTCATCGACCTTCAGGCCCGCCTGGGTCAGGGCGGCGTCATATTCCGACTTCAGGCGCGGCAGGGCGGTGATGGCCATGCCGCGCTGGTCATAGACGCGGCCTTCGTCATCCAGATCGACGAAGTGGGCGGTGTCGCGTTCGCGGTCGTGCGGCTGGCCCGCGCCCTTCCAGCGGTCCGGCTCACGCGCCAGTTCGCCGACATCGGCGATGGCGCCGGGCGTCAGCAGGAAGGCGGGCAGATCGCTGGGCAGGGCGCGCATCGCCGCCACCCCGATCAGGCGGTGGCCGGTGTTGCCCCAGGCGGTGACGGTGACGGCGGGCGCGGCGACCGCAAGAACCGCCAGGGCGGCGATGGCGAGACGTTTCATGAAGACGGACCTCGGTGGGGGATATGGCTTCGCTCTAGCCTATCGCCGCCGCCGCCTCCACCCGCGTCAGACGCCAGCCTGCTCGGCGTCGGCCGTATCGGCGGTGTCGGGGGCGGGCGGCCCCGCCTCGTCCTCGTTCAGCAGCCGCCCTTCGCGACGCGGTTTGACATAGGGCGCGGGCTGCGGCGTCGGCACATTGCCGCGCATCAGCTGACGTCCCGCCGCCAGACCGCCGGTCAGCTGCAGGTCCAGACGCGCCTCGTCGCGACGGCGGACCTCGCCCACGGTGTCGGCGGCTTCGCTCTCGTCCAGGCCCAGTTCGACCAGGGCCCGTTCGCCGAACTTCAGCGCCGATTCAAACGTCTCGCGGATCTGGTAATCGACGCCCGCCTGGATCAGCCGCATCGAATGGCCCCGGTCGAAGGCGCGGGCCATGATCTTGGTGGTCGGGAACTCGTGCTTGACCAGTTCGACGATGCGGTCCGCCTGTTCAGGCTTGTCGATGCAGACCAACACGATCTCGGCCTCTTCGGCGCCCGAGGCCCGCAGCGTGTGCAGCTGGGTGCCGTCGCCGTAATAGACCTTGAACCCGAACTGCGAGGCGGCCTGGATCATCTCCACGTCGTTCTCGATGATCGACACCCCCACGTCGCGCGCCAGCAGGGGTTGGGACACCACCTGGGCGAAACGGCCAAAGCCGATGATCAGCACCTGGCCGCGCAGGTCCTTGGCGAAGTCCACGTCGTCCGCATCCTCGGCCGATTGTTTGGGCTTTGGCAGCAGGCGGGTGGTCAGCAGACTGGTCAGAGGCGTCAGGGCCATCGACAGGATGACGATGGCTGTCAACATCCCCCCGACACGGGCGTCGAACAGGCCCGCAGTGATGGCCGCGCCATACAGGACAAAGGCGAACTCGCCACCTTGGGCGAACAGGGACGCGCGCTCCACAGCCTCGTGGTGCGACGCCTTGAACAGGCGCGCGACGCCATAGATGCCCAGCGCCTTCACCGCCATGAAGACGACCACGCCGCCGATGACCAGCCGCCAGTCGGCAACGACCACCGACACATCCAGCGACATGCCGACGCTGAGGAAGAACAGACCCAGCAGGATGGCGCGGAACGGCTCCACATCCGCCTCCAGCTGGTGCCGGAAGGTCGAATCCGACAGCAGGACCCCAGCCAGGAAGGCGCCCATGGCCATCGACAGGCCGCCCAGCGACATGGCCCAGGCCGCGCCGACCACCACCAGAAGCGCCGCCGCCGTCATAACCTCGCGCCCGCCGTATCGGGCCAGCAGGCGGAAGACCGGATTGACCGCATACCGTCCCGCCAGCAGCACCCCGCCGACCGCCGCGACCGCCAGGCCGATGGTCTGCCACAGGGGCGGGGCGGTCTCATGCGCCACGCCGGTCACGGAGGCCAGGATGGCGACGATGGCCAGAAGCGGCACGATGGCCAGGTCTTCCAGCAGCAGGATGGACACCGCCCTCTGGCCCGCCCCGCCCGCGATCTCGCCGCGCTCCTCCAGCATCTGGATGATGACGGCGGTCGACGACAGGACGAAGCCCATGGCCCCGATGAAGGCGACCGGCGCCGAAAAGCCCGCCAGCATGGCCGTCAGCGTCAGGATCAGGCCGCAGAACAGCACCTGGGCCGCGCCCAGGCCGAAGATTTCACGCCTCAGCCCCCACAGACGTTTGGGCCGCATCTCAAGCCCGATGATGAACAGGAAGATGACCACGCCGAACTCGGCGACATGCAGGATGGTCTCAGGCTCGCGAAACAGCTTCAGGCCGAAGGGGCCGATGGCCAGACCGGCGGCCAGATAGCCCAGCACCGCCCCCAGGCCGATGCGCTTGAAGATCGGCACGGCCAGAACGCCCGCCGCCAGAAGGGCCGCCGCCGCGCCCAGATCCAGTCCTGTCGTCGCCTCGGCCATCGGCCCTCCATCATGTTGAAGACCTATTGTGGGGTCGAAACCGTCGGATTGCGAGATGGCGCAAATGATACGGTGGCGGATCACTGTGCGGCGGACGGCGCCGCGCGCCACAGTTTCGCCCAAGCCGCGCTTGCGACTAGGCTGATCGACAACCGGAGGAAGCCATGACCCGTCCCCTCAGGATCGCCGCATCGGCGCTGCTGGCCCTGTCCGTCGCCGCCCCGACCGCCGCGGTCCCAACCTTCGCCGCGGCGACGCCGCGAGACGGTGAAGCGACCCCCGCAGCCTGCGCGCCCCTCGGCTTTGACCTGAACCAGAGACATCAGACCACGATCGTTCGCCGCGGCCGGATAGCTCCCCTGCCGGGCGTGCCTGCGCCGCCTCCTCCGCCTCCTCCGCCGCCTCCGCCTCCCCCAGCGACGATCCAGCCGGCTCAGCGAGACGCCCGCATCGAATATTCCGCCCCCGCCGTGAACGAGATCGTGGCGTCCGGCTCGCGCGTGCTGCCGGGCGTGACGCCCCCGCCGGCCGACACCGAACGCTATCCCGACGCCACGCCAAACCCGGTCAAGCGGACGGCTGACCAGCCGGTCTCGACCTTCTCGATCGACGTGGACACCGCCGCCTACGCCAATGTTCGGCGTTTTATCAACGAGGGCCGCACCCCGCCGCGCGACGCCGTGCGGGTCGAGGAGTTGATCAACTATTTCGACTACGGCTATGCCCGCCCGCGGTCGCAGGCGCAGCCGTTCGCCATCACCACCGGCGTCGCGGCCTCGCCCTGGGCGCCGGGACGTCAGATCGTGCAGATCGGACTGCAGGGCTATGAACTGCCCGAGGCCCAGCGTCGCCCGCTGAACCTGACCTTCCTGGTCGACGTCTCCGGCTCGATGAACAGCCCGGACAAGCTGGCCCTGGCCCAGCAGTCGATGAACCTGATCATTGACCGCCTGCGCCCGCAGGACACCCTGGCCGTCACCTATTACGCCGAAGGGGCAGGCACGCGTCTGGCGCCCACGCGCGGCACTGAGAAACTGAAGATGCGCTGCGCCGTGGCCAGCCTGTACGCCTCAGGCGGGACGGCGGGCGCGACCGGCATGACCAACGCCTATGATCAGGCCCAGGCCAGCTTCGCCCGCGACAAGGTCAACCGCATCCTGATGTTCACCGACGGCGATTTCAACGTCGGGGTCACCGATGACAAACGGCTGGAGGACTATGTCGCCGACAAGCGCCAGACCGGCATATACCTATCCGTCTATGGCTTCGGGCGCGGCAACTATCAGGACGCGCGGATGCAGGCCATCGCCCAGGCCGGCAATGGAACCGCCGCCTATGTCGACAGTCTGAACGAGGCGCGACGCCTGTTCGGCTCCCTGTTCGACAAGGGCGCCTTCCCCATCGCCGATGACGTGAAGATTCAGGTCGAGTTCAACCCGGCCCGCGTCGCCGAATGGCGGCTGATCGGATACGAGACCCGCCTGCTGAACGAGGAAGACTTCCACAACGACCGCATCGACGCGGGCGAGGTCGGATCGGGCGCCAGCGTCACGGCCCTGTATGAGATCACCCCCGTGGGCGGTCCGACGCAGATCCCGGATCGTCGCTATCCCGACAATCGTATTGGTGTCGGCGGCGGCGATCCGAACGGCGAGATCGGCTTTGTCCAGGTGCGCTACAAACAGCCGGGCGCCACCACCTCTCAACTGATCCAGCAGCCTCTGACCAATCGCACGTCGGGCGGCGTCAGCGCCCAGCCGCCCGAGGCCCTGCGCTGGGCCATCGCCGTCGCCGCCTTCGGCCAGAAGCTGCGGAATGATCCGTGGATGGGCGCTGACTACGGCTGGGACCGGATCATCGACCAGGCCCAGGGCGCGCGCGGCTCTGACCCCTTGGGCGAACGGGCCGAGTTCGTTCAGATGGTCCGCGCGGCCCAGAGCCTGCCCGAGCGCCGCACGCCGTAAAGCGGAACCGCAATCTTCGCGGCGGGTTCTCAAGCCCAGCACACATCAGGAGACCCGCCGTGAAGATTCGTGACGTGATGACCAAGGATGTCCACCTCGCCCACCCCGGCGATACGATTCAGGACATCGCCAGCCGTATGGCCAAGGGTGGGTTCGGCTTCATTCCGGTGGCGGACGGCGACCGGCTGATCGGCACGATCACCGACCGCGACATCGTGGTGCGCGCCCTGGCCGCCGGCGCCGCGTCCACCGCCTCGGTGATCGAGTTCATCACCCGCGATCCCCAGACCGTGCTGGACACCGACGACCTGAAGGTGGTGCTGGACCTGATGGCGTCGCGCCAGATCCGCCGCGCGCCGGTGGTCGACAAGAACGGCCGCGTCGTCGGCGTGGTGTCCCTGGGCGACCTGTCGATCCGCGTGAAAGAGAAGTACGCGGGCGAGGCGCTGGAGAGCATCTCCCGTTAAGGGCTGAGTAACCGCGCGCCCACACCAGTTTTCAACCTTCGCCATTCATTCTGGCCGACTGAATTTCGTCGGAGAAGATGGAATGGCTCGTGCGCAGTTCCAGAAGGGCCAGAAGGTCTGGGTCGAATGCGTCGGCGCATGGGCGGCCATCGAACAGGTCCAGCCTGTGTGGGCCAAGGGTTTCGATGAGCCGGTGCGCGTCACCTATGACGTCGGCCTGGGCCGTGAGTTTCTGGCCCACGAGCTGATGCTGGCGGCCGACGACCCGTCCGCCGTCGCAAACGGCGAATGGCGGCTGATGCGCGCCCGCAACAAGTGGCAGCTGTTGGAAGATTGCCTGCACCACCCCCATCCCGGCACCTATCCCGTCGTGGTGACCGATGACGCCGACTGGGGCGGCTGGCGCGTGCCGGGCGCCGAGTACAATCGCGACCCCGGCCTGATCGAATATCAGGCCCGCCTGATTACAGCAGCCCCGCAGCTGATGAAGCTGGCGGAGGAGATCATGGCCCTGACGGCGGAAAATCCAGAGGACGCCCCACCTGCCGTGCTGGAGCTGGCCGGGCGCGCCCGCACCATATTGCGAAACGTGTCGAAAGTGCTGGCCAAGGCCCCGGAAGGCCTGGTCGCGCCCGCCGCCGCAGCCTGATTTCAGATTTCATTAACCACATCTCGACAGGAATCTGCGACGCAGCCTAGATTCCCCCCACAACTGATTTGTTCGGGAGACAGTTTTGCCAGGCACGGAGCGGCGCGAGAATAATCCGGGGCGCCGCGCCTCGGATCGCGTCCCGGCCCGTTCGGCGGGCATGCCCGGCTGGCTGCGCATCACGATTCTGGCCCTGGCCTTCGGTCTGGCGGCCTACGCCCTGATGGTCAGCCGCGAGGTGGCGCGTCCCGATCGTGAGGCTCATGATCTTCGCAGTCAGGTGCTGCAGCAGGGCGCGCGCCTCTACGCCGCCCATCTTCAGGCCCGGCTGACCGCCGCCGAGACGGGGTTGGACGCCGCCACCGCCGCCCTGACCGCCAACGCCGCGCCCAGCGATGTCGCCGACGTCGCGCGCCGCGCCGCGCCCGGCGTCGCCTTCGGCGTGATCGGCGGCAATGGCGTGGTGCTGGCCTCCGCCGGAGCCGAGGCGCGATCCTTCGCATCGGGCCTGAACCCGACCGACGGCGATCTGCGCCTGTCCGCCGACAAGTCGCTGCTGCTGAACGGTCCCGCAGCACAGGGCCGCCGACTGGTCGCGCAGATCAATCCGCCCGCCGACGACCGCGACATCGCCACCCTGCGTCTGGCCTCCGCCGAAGGCGTCATCCTGGCGTCGCCGATCACGGCCGAGATCGGCCAGAGCGTCCAGAACGTGCTGGGTCTTTCGCATCAGGGCCTGCTGGCCGACGCCAAGCCCCGTTCGATCACGCGAGGCGACGCCACGACGAACATCTATGCCGAAGCTCTGGACCAGCACGGCCTGATCGCCATCGCCGCCTCTCCCGCCCCGCTGACAGGCGGGCGGGCCATGATCAACGACGCCTGGATTCTGGCCGTGCCGCTGTTCCTGGGCATCGGCATGTTGCTGCTGGTCTTGCTGCAGCGCGTGTCGCAGGCGCGGATGAGCCGCGAATGGACCTCGTCCGAGAAGCGGTTCCGCGTCGCCGTCGAGGCCGCGAAATGCGGCGTCTGGGAATGGGATCTGGCGGGCGAGGAAGTCACCCTGTCGGACTATATGGCCACCCTGCTGGGCTTCGAGAGCGGCGGCGCGGTCAAGGCGGAAACCGTGCTGGCCCGCATCCACCCTCGGTTCCGCGAAGAGGTGAAACACGCCCTGCGCCAGGCTGCGGCCTATGGCGCCTTCGCCGTCACCTTCCCTGTCCCGGACGAGGTCGGCCGCACCCGCTGGATCGACGCGCGGGGTCAGGCGCGGGGCGTTCGCGGCGACACGGGCTACACCGCCATTCTGGGCGTGGCGCTGGACATCACCGAGGCGAGGCGCGCCAAGGCCGCCGCTCAGGCCGCCGAAAGCCGTCTGCGCGACGGGGTCGAAAGCATCTCGGACGCCTTCGTCCTGTTCGACCGGCAGGGCCGTCTGATCCTGTGGAACCAGGCCTTCGAGGACGCCTTCGGCTTCGGCCCCGGCGTCGTGCGTCGCGGCGCCCAAAAGGATGAACTGAACCGCATCGCCGCCCTGGCCATCAAGGCCGAACACGCCCCCGCGGACGGCCGGGCGGGCCTGCGCGAGGTCGAACTGCACGACGGGCGCTGGCTGCAGCTGTCCGAGCGGTTCACCTCCGAAGGCGGCTCCGTCGTCACCGCCGCCGACATCACCGCCATCAAGCGCCAGGAAGTCGAACTGCACCGCGCCGCCGACAGCCTGCGCCAGATGGTGATTCAGCTGGAGAGCAGTCAGGAGAACCTGGCCCTGCTGGCCCGCAAATACGAGGTCGCCATGACCCGTGCCGAGGCCGCCAACCAGGCCAAGTCCGAGTTCCTGGCGAACATGAGCCACGAACTGCGCACCCCGCTGAACGCCATCAACGGCTTCTCGGAGATCATGGCCGGCGAGCTGTTCGGGCCGCTGAACGACAAGTACAAGGGCTATGCAGGCGACATCCTGAAGTCGGGCCAGCACCTGCTCAGCCTGATCAACGACATCCTTGACATGGCCAAGATCGAGGCGGGCAAGATGACCCTGCACTACGAACCCGTGTCGATGACCGAGGTCTGCGAGGATGCAGTTCGCCTGATGCGCGGCAAGGTTCAGGACGCCGGACTGAAGATCCATGTTGAGGCGCGCGAGATCCCGGACATCGAGGCCGACCACCGCGGCGTGAAACAGATCATGCTGAACCTGATCTCCAACGCCGTGAAGTTCACGCCCGAGGGCGGCGCCATCACCGTGTCGCTGAAACGGTCTGAAGCCATGGACGGCAGCGACCGCATCCGCGTCGCCTGCGCCGACACCGGCATCGGCATCGCGCCCGAAGACCTGGTCCGCCTGGCCCGCCCGTTCGAACAGGTCGAAGGCCAGCACTCCAAAACGACGCAAGGCACCGGCCTGGGCCTGGCCCTGACCAAGTCGCTGATCGAGATGCACGGCGGCCAACTGACCATGGAAAGCGAACCCGGCGTCGGCACCGTTGTCAGCTTCGACCTGCCGGTGAAACGCCCGACCAGCAACGTCGAACCGATCCGCGCGGCATTCGCGGCTTAGACAAATAGCTCCAACACAGGGCTAATCTGAGACCTCAGTCGTGCCGCGCATCGCTCGAGGGGAGTATCGACACCACGAACCCTCACAACGCGATGATTTGTTTTGCATTTCATCCGAGGGAGGCGACATACACGGCCTCAAATTTTCCCCATAAAATCCACACCGCCTGCAACTAGTGGTTTACACTAACTATGCGATCTGCCGCGCTTTACGTTGCGAAGGGAGCGCCGGATGACCATCGACTGGTCCATCATCACCGACTGGGTTCAGGCTATTGGCAGCATAGCTGCCGTGTGGGCGGCTTTCGCAATTTTTTCTCGACAAAACAGAGAGCATAACGCTCGCGATCAATCTGCTGCAGATGCAAAAGTCACCGCTGCTCGTGCCGTGCTGAAACGCTCTTATGAAGCCGTTAGACGCGCGCATTCGAAGATGACGCGAATTCCAAAGACTACTTTCGCGCTAGGGAACATCAGCGCAACCGAAGAAGACCTAGACGAGTGCATAGACCTGCTTTGCAACATTCCATTGTTCGAGCTACCGAGTGCCGATATAGTAACGCGCGTAATGGACGCTAGGTACTGGCTGAATACAGCTCGGAGACGGACATGCAAAGTGCGCAAAGCGCTTGAAGACGGCACGAATATAGATAAGGACCTCTATAAGGATCCGCTCTATCACCTCACTCAAGCGGCCGAGTTTTGACGTTCCGCTAAAATCCACCGCCTTTAGCTATCGCCTCGCTCAAGGTGGTCGGCCGCAAAAGACCTAAATCAACTCCACGCCCATCGCGGTCGCTTCGCCGCCGCCGATGCACAGGGCGGCCATGCCCTTGGTCTTGCCGTGGGCCTTCAGGGCAGACAGCAGGGTGGTCAGGACGCGGGCGCCGGATGCGCCGAGCGGGTGGCCCAGGGCGCAGGCGCCGCCGTTGACGTTGATCTTGTCGTGGGGGATGCCCAGCTCCTGCATGGCGATCATCGGCACGATGGCGAAGGCCTCGTTGACCTCCCACAGGTCCACATCGTCGGCGGTCCAGCCCGCCTTCTTCAGCGCCTTCTGCAAGGCGAAGACCGGGGCGGTGGTGAACAGGTGCGGTTCGTGCGCGTGGGCGGCTTGGCTGACCACGCGGGCCACCGGCGTCAGGCCCAGAGCCTCAGCCGTCGACTGGCGCATCATGACCAGGGCCGCAGCCCCGTCAGAGATCGAGGCGGCCGAGGCGGCGGTGATGGTGCCGTCGGCGCCGAAGGCGGGGCGCAGGTTGGGAATCTTGGACGGGTCTGACTTTGTCGGCTGTTCGTCGCGGTCCACCGTCACCACGCCTTTACGCGTCTTGACCTCGACCGGAGTGATTTCGGCGTCGAAGCCGCCTGCGTCCTGCGCGCGCTTGGCCCGGCCCGCGCTTTCGATGGCGTAGGCGTCCTGCTGCTCGCGGGTGAACTGATAGGCCTTGGCCGTGTCCTCGGCGAACTGGCCCATCAGCTTGCCGGGGGTGTAGGCGTCCTCCAGCCCGTCCAGATACATGCTGTCGGAAATGACGTCATGGCCGATGCGCGCGCCGCCCCGGTGCTTCTGCATCAGATAGGGCGCGTTGGTCATGGACTCCATGCCGCCCGCCACGATCACGTCGGCGGAACCGGCGGCCAGGGCGTCATGCGCCATCATGGCCGCCTGCATGCCCGAGCCGCACATCTTGTTGATGGTGGTCGCCTCGGTCGAGACGGGAAGACCCGCGCCCATGCCCGCCTGACGCGCCGGCGCCTGGCCCAGCCCGGCGGGCAGGACGCAGCCCATGATGATCTGCTCGACCTTGCCCGCATCCAGACCGGCCCGCTCCAGCGCCGCCTTCACCGCCACCGCGCCCAGATCCGTCGACTTGGCGTCGGCCAGAACGCCCTGGAACCCGCCCATCGGCGTGCGGGCGTAAGAGACGATGACGACGGGATCGGCGCTGGCCATGAAGGTTTCCTCTTTATCTTTGAGGGACAGATAGCGATCCGTCAGGCCCGTGTGAACCGCGAGGGCTCAGGAGAAATGCAGCCGCCTGTATTTGCCCCGGAAATACAGCAGCGGGTCGCGATGCGGCTCGAACCGCGCGCGGGTCACCCGGCCGATGAAGACCAGATGGTCGCCCGCATCCACCACCTGATCGGCGTCGCATTCGAAACTGGCCAGCGAGTTGGACAGGATGGGCGCGCCGCTGTCCCAGGTCTCCCACTCCACGCCCTGGAAGCGGTCGGAGGACGGGCGGGCGAAGACGCCGGAGGTCGGCTGCTGGCCGATGTGCAGCACATTGACGGCGAAATGGGGCGCGGCGCGGAACCGCTCCAGACTGGCCGAGGCCTTGGCCAGACAGAACAGGATCAGCGGCGGGTCCAGCGACACCGAGGTGAAGGAGTTGGCGGTCAGGCCGATGGGCTGGTCGTTCTCGTCCCGCGTGGTGACCACCGTGACCCCGGTGGCGAAACAGCCCATGGCGTCGCGCAGCACCCGCGCATCCGACCCGGCCTCGTAATGCACCGCCTGACGCGGCGCACAGCGTTCCAGGAAGCCCAGCAGAACGGCGGCCAGGGCGTCCGAACCGTTCAGGTCCGCGACGGCGTCGCTGGGCGAGACGGGCTGGACATTCAGCATCTCTGCAAAGGCCGCAGCGTCCGCCCCCTGCCCCACCACCAGCGACGGCGTGTTGATCTGAACCTCGGCGTGCGCCTCCCCGGTCGGATCGACCAGCACCAGACCGCTGAACAGCGGCGTCTGGGCGCCGGAAAACAGCTTCAGGGCCTCAGACGCCCAGGCGCCCGCCGCCACCAGAACGGGCCGTGTCGGCAGCGCCGACAGCGCCTCGCGCAGGCGCGGCAGGGCGTCGACCGCATCGGCCAGAGCGGGCATCAGCACGTGCCGTCCCGCCCCCGCCAAAACATCGGCGCAGGCGCGCCAGTCGGCGCTGTCCGCCTCAGTCGTGCAGATCACTACCGCCGGATCGTCCGCGCGACCCCAGGATTGGAAATCAAGTTCGTGCATGTCCGCCCATAGACCGGCCCATCAACCGGACCTCCTGCCCGACGCCGCGCCTGTATGGCAAGCCGCGTTTCAGTTCAGGCCTCGCAAATCAGCACCCAAATTAAAGCGAGCGCATGTTTCGTGCTTGCGCCAGAACTGCTCAGCGGTTTCGCCAAACGATCGTGCGCTAATCGCACCTTCGACGCACTGGCCGCTTGCGTTCAGCGTCGCGGTTATAGAAGGGTCTTGACCGTCAGGCGCTGTGTCTGACCTTGCCCTCACGCTCAGATACGATCTGGTCACGAGCTTACCCAATGTCCGAAGAATTCTACCGCATGCGGCGGTTGCCGCCCTACGTCATCGCCGAAGTCAATGCGATGCGAGCGGCGGCGCGAGCGGCGGGCGAGGACGTGATCGATCTGGGCATGGGCAACCCGGACCTGCCCCCGCCCCAGCATGTGATCGACAAGCTGATCGAGGTGGCCAGCAAGCCTGACGCCCACGGCTATTCGCAGTCCAAGGGCATTCCCGGCCTGCGCCGCGCCCAGGCCAATTACTATGGCCGCCGCTTTAGCGTCGACGTCGACCCCGAGAGCGAGGTCATCGTCACCATGGGCTCGAAAGAAGGTCTGGCCAGCCTGGCCACCGCCATCACCGAGCCGGGCGACGTGATCCTGGCGCCCAACCCGTCCTATCCGATCCACACCTTCGGCTTCATCATCGCCGGGGCCACGATCCGCAGCGTGCCGACCACCCCGGACGAGAAGTATTTCGAGGCGCTGGAGCGGGCCATGGCCTTCACCGTGCCGCGTCCCAAGATCCTGGTGATGAACTATCCGTCGAACCCGACAGCGGAGACGGTCGATCTGGCCTTCTATGAACGCGCCGTCGCCTTCGCCAAGGCCAACGACCTGTGGATCATCAGCGACCTGGCCTATTCGGAGCTGTATTACGACGGCAAGCCGACCGTCTCGATCCTGCAGGTGCCGGGCGCCAAGGACGTGGCGATCGAGTTCACCTCCCTGTCCAAGACCTACAGCATGGCGGGCTGGCGCATCGGTTTCGCGGTCGGCAACAAGAAGCTGATCGCGGCCATGTCGCGGGTGAAGTCCTATCTGGACTATGGCGCCTTCACGCCCATCCAGGCGGCGGCCTGCGCGGCGCTGAACGGGCCGCAGGACATCGTCGACAAGAACCGCGAACTGTATCACCGCCGTCGCGACGTGCTGGTCGACAGCTTCGCCCGCGCCGGGTGGGAGATCCCCAAGCCCGCCGCCTCGATGTTCGCCTGGGCGCCGCTTCCGCCCGCGCTGGCGCATCTGGGCAGTCTTGAATTCTCCAAACAGCTGCTGACCCACGCCAAGGTCGCGGTCGCGGCGGGCGTCGGCTACGGCGAGAACGGCGAGGGCTTCGTGCGCATCGCCATGGTCGAGAACGAGCAGCGCATCCGTCAGGCGGCGCGCAACATCAAGGCCTTCCTGAAGTCGCGGGGCGTGAACGTGCCGCCCGGACGTGTCGGGGACTGATCGGGTCGAACCTGACGCGGCTTCACCGCTGACAGGCCCATAAGGAAAGCCCCCGCCGATGACATCGACGGGGGCTTTTTTTAGCCTTGAAACAGCGCCTTGGTCTTAGAAGCGCTTGGAGACCTGAACGCCGTAGGTGCGGGGTTCGTTGACGAAGGCGGTCAGGTTGTTGAAGTCGATGGCGCCGATGACATTGGCTTCATCGGTGATGTTGCGGACATAGACGGCGGCTTCCAGACCGCGGTTCAGGTCGCGCCAGCCTGCGCGCAGGCCGCCTTCGAAGCTGGTGTCCACCTTGAACTCAACCGCGTTGTACAGGAACAGGTTGAAGTCCTTCTGCATGACCCAGTCGGTCGAGGCGAACAGCTCGGTGTCGTTGCCCAGGGCGCGGACGTAGTTCAGCGTCAGGTTGGCGGTGTATTCCGGCGCCTGCGGGAACGGGTTGCCATCGATCTTGGCGCGGTTCTGGCCCGCGACGTTGACGATCGGATCGGTGACCGTGCAGCCGCCGGTGCAGATGGCGACCAGCAGGTTCTTGTCCTTGATCTCGGTGTGGTTCCACGCCGCGCCGGCCGACAGGCTGAAGCCCGCGCCCAGATAGACGTCGCCGTCGAATTCCAGACCATAGCCTTCGCCCTTCTCGGCGTTGATCAGGCGGTTGGAGTTGTCGGCGCCGCCGATGGCGGTGAACTGCATGTCGTCGACTTCGTAGATGTAGGCCGTGCCGTTCAGGCGCGCGCGGCCGTCCCACAGACGGCTCTTGAAGCCGGCTTCATAGGACATCACCGTTTCCGAGTCCGCCGTGGTCAGGACCGGCAGGTTGCGGCCCTGGATCGACGGACCACGGTAGCCCTTGGCCACGCGGGCGAACAGGTTCAGCGCGTCATTGACTTCATACAGGGCGCTGACGTCCCAGCTGACCTGCTCGTCGCCGACCGAGATCGCGCCCTGGCCGTTCACGGGCGTGCCGATGGTGATGCGGCCCAGATAGTCGCGGTTGTCTTCGGTGTAGCGAACGCCCGCCGTCACCTTCAGGGCGTCGGTCACGCGGTAGTTGGCCTGACCGAACACCGACCAGGAGTCGGACTTCTGGGTGATGTCGGTGACCTTGGTCGGGATCAGACCGCCCACGCCGTTGAAGGTGCCCGAGACCAGGTTGATCCGCTCCTGCCAGTAGAAGGCGCCGACCTGCCAGCCCAGGCGGTTGTCGCCGTTGGAGGCCAGGCGCAGTTCATAGGTGTTCTGCTGCAGGTCGCTGGACAGGGTGCCGCTTTCGACGTTGAACGGCGTCTTGTAGGGGGCGCCCGCCGGAGCCGAGGCCACGCCGCCGTCGATGTCGCCGTCGCCCGCCGACGAGCCCTGATAGGCGCCGACCACGCCCGTCAGGGTCGCGGGGCCGAAGTCGTAGTTGACCTGCAGGGTTTCCGAGGTCGTCTTCTGGCGCTGGAAGTTGTTGCGGCCGCCGTCGTACCAGACCGTCTTGCGGTCGAAGTTGTCGTTCAGCTTGTTGGAGCCCTTGGTGAAGGCGTTGGCGCGGTTCATCGTGCCGGTGCCGTCATAGTCGCGGGCCTGCAGGGTCAGCAGGGCCGACAGGCGCTCGGTCGGAGTCCAGGCGACGTGGACGCGTCCGGCGATGTCGTCGAAATTGCCCAGGTCCTTGCCGTCCTTCTTGGCGAAGGGGGCGTCATAGGCGTTGTTGACCCAGTCATCGCGGTGGTTCCACAGACCCGACACGCGCATCGACAGGGTGTCGGACAGCGGCAGGGTGACGCCGGCCTCGGCGCGGGTCGAGCCCAGGTTGCCATAGGTCAGCGAGCCATAGCCGGTCAGGTCGTCGGACGGCTTGACCGTGTCGATCTTGACCACGCCCGCCGGGGTGTTGCGGCCGAACAGGGTGCCTTGCGGACCGCGCAGCACTTCCAGCTGCTGCACGTCGAACATCGGGAAGCCCTTCAGATAGACGCTTTCCAGAACCACGTCGTCCAGCACCACCGAAACCGGCTGCGAGGCGGTGAAGTCGAAGTCCACATTGCCCAGGCCGCGGATGTAGAAGCGCGGCGCGTAACGGCCGTTCGAGCTTTCGATCTGCAGGCTGGGGACGCGGCCCGACAGCGACAGGATGTCGGCGCCGCCAGCGGCGATCGTCGTCAGGGTTTCCTGGTTCATGGCCGTGACCGCGAACGGCACTTCACGGATGTTCTCGCTGCGGCGCTGGGCGGTGACGACGATGTCGTCGATGTTGGCGGCGTTCGACGGCGCATCGGCCGACTGGGCCATGGCAGGCGCGGCGAAGGCGAGAGCAAGGCTGCTGACCGAGACGGCCAACGCGGTGAGGCGGTGTGACATGATAGAAGTATCCCCGGGGAAGAAGCGGCCCCTCTAGGCGCGGCGCGGGGGAACCTCCATAAGTGAACACTGTTCTTTTATGAAGATTTGACGACGCGACCACAGGCCGCGGAAAACCACCCTGCTGGCCGTGCAATCCGCAGCGCAAGCGTTGCGCCGCATGGAAATTGATGGAATTAAACTCGGCCGTGCCCAGTTTCGCCCCCCTGCCCGACCGCCGACGCCTGCTGCAGGGACTGGCTGTCGCCGCCCTGGCCGCCCCCGTCATCGCCCACACAGCTCGGGCAGATTCGCCCGCCATCAGCACAGCCCCCGTGACAGGCCGCGTCCTGGCCATGTCCGACATCCATTCGGCCTATGACCGGCTGGGCCCGTTGCTGGCGGCGCTGGAGGCCGAGGTCGCATCGCAACCGGTTCCCCATGTCATCGCCATCGACGGCGACAGTTTCGAGCACGGCAATGTCGTGACGGTCCGCACGGACGGCGCCATCGACTGGGCCTTCCTGGCCGAACTGCCAAAGATCGCGCCGACCGTCTTCAACATCGGCAACCACGACAACGACATCACGACGGACCTGGCCGCCGTGGTCGCCCGCCTGCAGGGGCTGGGGATCACGGTGATCAGCAACATCATCGACACCCGCACCGGCGCCCCCTATGCGCCCGCCGCCGCCGATGTGCCCTTCGGCCCGAACCGGACCCTGCGCGTCGTTGGCGTGGCCACCAATTCGATCAACACCTATCCCGCCGCCAGCCGCGCCGACCTGAACATTCCCGCGCCCGGCGAATGGGCGCGGGCCAATCTGGCCCAGGCCATGGCGGGCGCCGATCAGGTGCTGGTCATGAGCCATGCGGGCGTGTCCAAGGATCGCGAGATCCTGCCCCTGCTGCCAGACGGCGCCCACATGATCGGCGGCCACAACCACCTGCTGTTCCAGCATCAGCAGGGCCGCAGCCAGTACGCCCACACCGGATCCTGGGCGGCCGCCTATACGACCCTGACCCTGCGCGCAGACGGTACGGCGCAAGTCACCTCCACACCCGTTTCTGCGACAGCGGCCCCGTCGCCGCGCATCGCCGACCGGATCGCCACGACCCTGGCGGCGACCCTGACGCCGGAGGAAACCGCCGTGATCGGCGTCTCGCCCGCCGCACTGTCGCTGGGCGACACAGGCCGCGCTGTCGCCGCCGCCATGGCCCGGGCCGCAGGCGCCCAGGCAGGCTTCATCGGCCACACCACCCTGGGCGCCGGCCTGCCGGACGGCCCCGTCTCACGCTACGCCTTCGACGCTATCGTCCGTTTCGACGGCAAGCTGATGGTCGCCGAGGTCACGCCCGAGCGCCTGGTCCAGTTGATGCGGCGCGCCAATCAGGACCGACCGATCCCCTTCGCCGACCGGCTGGGCGACTTCGTCTATGGGGCGAGCTTGGACGCCGCGCCCGCCGGGCCAATCCGCATCGTCACCACCGACTGGTGCGCGACCAACCAGTCCGAATATTTCGGCGTCAGCGACCTGGCCTTCACCGAGGTCCCCGACCTGCGGGTCAAGACCGTGGCCAACGTCGCGATCCAGCACCGCTGATCGGCCGGCGGGCACGCCGCCCGTTTCGACGGCATTCCTCGTCAACCTCACAGATCGTCATTCCGGGGCTGAGCGGAGCGAGGAACCCGGAACCCAGGGCCACGACCGCGCCGCCAGATGCATTCAAACTCAGATGCAAGCCTCCTGGGTTCCGGGTTCGTCCTTCGGACGCCCCGGAATGACGGAGGATATTCTTAGCCCTATCCGTTCGGCAGGGTCACATCGCCGGTGCGGTGCAGCTTGCCCCACGTCTGCCCCAGCCCTGAGACCGCGCGCGTCAGGGCGCGCCAGACGACGATGTACATGATCTGGCGATAGACGATCCGCTGGGTCGGCAGCAGCCACAGGTCGCCTCGCTTCTCGCGATCGAAGCCATAGGCGATCCAGCCCGCCAGCAGCTCCAGCCCGGTGAAGGCCACATAGACGGCCAGGATGAACCACAGCATCGGATTGGGCGCGGCGCTGACGTCGGAATGCTGCAGGCTGGACAGCCAGGTCAGCCCCTGGATCACCAGGGCCAACAGCATCTGCAGGTCGATCAGCGGCGCCAGCACCTGCCCCATGATCTGGAAGACCCACAGGCTGGGCAGGGCCAGCTTGCCGAACCAGCCATGCCGGAACAGCGACCGGCGGTGCTTCCACAGGCATTGCAGGGTGCCGAAGCTCCAGCGGAAACGCTGTTTCAACAGGCCCTCCAGGCTGGACGGCGCCTCGGTGAAGGCCAGGGCCTCGGGTTCATTGGCGATGACCCAGCCGGCTTCCCGCACCCGCCACGTCAGATCCATGTCTTCGGCCAGAGTATCGGAACGATAGCCGCCGAGCGCCCTCAGCCCCTCGGTGCGCCAGGCGCCGATGGCCCCCGGCACGACGGTGACCGCATTCAGCAGGGCCAGCGCCCGGCGGTCGATATTCTGGCTGGTGATATATTCGATGGACTGCCAGCGGGTCACCAGACCCCGGCGGTTGCCCACCTTCACATTGCCCGCGACCGCGCCGACGGCGGGATCGACGAACCAGGCGGCCAGCCGCGCCAGGGCGTCGATGGACAACTGGGTGTCGGCGTCCACGCCCACCACGACCGGCGCCGTCGCCTCCATCAAGGCCAGGTTCAGGGCGGATGCCTTGCCGCCATTGCGCTTGGTGCGGATCAAGACACGCGGATCGGCGCCATAGACGGCGGTGACGGCCTCCAACGTGCCGTCCGTCGATCCGTCGTCCACCACGATGACCCGCACATCCACGCCCGTGCTGGCCAGCAGGCTGGACAGGGTGCGGTTGATGACCGTCGCCTCGTTATAGGCGGCGACCAGCACGTCGACGCGGGGCGGGGCGGCGCCCTCGACCGGCTCCGGCGGGCGGCGGCGGCGGCGCGACGCCAGCGCCAACATCAGCACGATCCGCGCCAGACCCAGCGCAATCGCCAGGGTGAAGCCCCAGAACAGCACCACGCCCATGAAGTGCGAGAAGCCAAAGGCCGCCGAATCCGCCGCGATCAGCGACTGCTCATTGGCCGGCAGCGGCGGCATGGTCTGTTCGGGCGTCTGGCCGACCAGTCCGCCGATGGTGGTCAGCTGATATCCCCGCGCGCGCAGGGCGTCGATCAGGGCAGGCAGGGCCGCGACCGTCGCCGAGCGATCCCCGCCTGCATCATGCAGCAGCACGGCGTGGCCTGCGCTGGCCTGGGCCAGCACATCATCGATGATCTGCTGGGGCTGGAGACGGCGCGGTTTTCCGTCCGGCCCGATCCGCGTCAGGTTCCAGTCATTGGGGTCTATGGACTCGCCCGCGGTGGTGTAGCCCAGCCGCGACGCCACCGCGATCGGCAGGATTTCGCCATAGGACTCAGGCTCTGAATCCGCATTGTAGGGCGGCCTGAACAGGGTGATCTGGCGGTGCAGAATGCTCTCCAGCGCCCGGTCCGTCGCCGTCAGCTCCAGCTGCACCCGCTGGTCATCGACATGGGCCATGTTGGGGTGGGTGAAGGAATGATTGCCGATCTCGTGCCCCTCGGCATAGACGCGCCGCACCAGGTTCGGATTGGCCGCCGCATTGCCGCCGATCATGAAGAAGGTCGCCTTCACCCCCTTGGCCTTCAGGATGTCCAGCACCTTGGGCGTCCATTGCGGATCGGGGCCGTCGTCAAAGGTCAGGGCCAGGGTGTGGTCGGGCGCGCCCGTGCGCCGCACGGTCCAGGCCGAGGGCCAGCGCTTCCACACCTCGTCCACGATCAGGCCGCTGGCCGGATCGACCTCGATGCTGCGCTCGCCGGGGTGCGGCGTGTCGATGACGTTCAGCAGTTCCCCTTGTCCGGTGAAGGCGATCTGCTGCTTCAGGGTGACGTTCGCCACGGCCGACGCGGTCTGTCCCGGCGCCACGGCGTTGCGGCCGAACACGTGCCAGCTGGTCGGGTCTTCCTCGCCCAAGGCCCACAGGGCGGCGCCGCGCAGTCCCCTGCCCCGGCTCAGGGTCAGGGCGTTGGCCACCGATGTCGCATCCTGCAGCCAGACCTCGTGCTTTCGGCCCTGATCGTCGGTGTAGCTGAAGGTCGGCTGCAGCGCCTTGTCGTCGAAGTCCATGACCTTGGCCGGATCATCGTCCGGTCGATAGCCCCGCGCCGCCGCCAGCGCCGCCGTGGTCGTCAGGGACTCCGCCGACGACGCGCCCTCGCGCCAGTCATAGGCATAGACGCCGACGCCCAGGATCAGACGGTTCGCCGGAACCAGCCGCGTGAACCGCTCCAGCGCCTGATGCACGAAACCGACGGAGGAGATCGGCCCCGGCAGGCTGTCCTCGCCATGCTCGTCATAGGCCATGACGGCGGCGTAATCGACGACATCGGCCAGCGCCTGGATGTCGTGGTCGCTCAGTCCGACCTCCAGCGCGATGGACAGCTCCTTGCCCTGGGCGTTCAGTCGGCTGCGCAGCTGGGCCAACCACGGCGTCAGGCGCGCGATCTGGTCGGGCGTCATCAGTTCGAAGTCGATCTGCAGGCCCGCGAACTGGTTCGTCTGCACGAAGCCGACCAGGCGATCCATGACCCGCTGGCTGTTCTCGGGGGCCAGCATCCGGTCGATCCGAGCGCTGTCGAACTGACCTTCGGTCGCGTTGCTGACGACGGGCACGATGCGCACGCCGTTGGCGCGGGCCGCCGCCGTCAGGGCGTTGGTCGTGGGGCTGTGTTGCGGGTCCCAGTCGGTCGTCAGGATGTCGCCGCCGTCCGGGCGCACCTGAAGCCAGGTCGGATAGACGTGCGTCAGGTTCTTGGCATGACGCACGAAGGAATCCAGCGCCCCGTCCTCCCACGGCGCGAACCAGGCGCCGGCAATGGCGGCGTCCTGTCCGGCCGAAACCGGCGTCTTGCGGCGATCCTCGACGGCGATGTGTCTTAACAGGGCGTGCTCGGCCCCATGCAGGTGCTGGGCGAAGGCCGTCTGCACCGGCGCCGTGAACGACACCCCCGTCAGGCGCGGCAGGATCACCAGACTGGCGATGAAGCTGGCCAGAACCACCGTGGCCAGACAGGCCGCCGCCACCGCCGTCCACCGCAGCCGCCGCGCGCGCCGCCCCGTCGCATCCAGAAACACGGACGGTTCGTGATGATCAGAACGCGAAGGATCGGTCATGCGGCATCTATGGAGCGATCGCGCCCGATGCGCGTCATTTCGCCGCATAGAAGCGAAGAACGGCGAGATGTGGGCCTTGGTCGGCCCTCTGTTCGGAATGGGCTGTTTCCGACCACGCACGCGCCTTCGCCGAAGGCGTCAGGATGAAATTTGAGTTTTGTGACAGTAGTGACTACCACCCGTTTCGAATTCACCGACGAGTTGTCTCAGACCGCGAGATCAGCGCCGATCATCGGATCGCGTCCCCCTTCAGACCCCTGCTTTCGGAGCGCGCGTGCTTATTTTGGCGATCGGTTTTGTCGTAGCGGCCAGCGCGGTTCTCGCCTTCCTGCTGCTTGACGACCGCCTGAAGATCTCCGCCCGCCGCCACCGCCACAAGGAACGCGCCGCCAACCGCGCCCGCTCCAAAGCCGAGGGCCGGTTCTAGGATCGCAGCCAGCCGCTGTCAGTTCAGCTGGTGACGAGCGCTATGCACGCGTCTTAGGCCTTAAAGGCCCGCGAAATCGACGGCTTTGGCGAACAGTTCGCCCCGGCTTTTCACGCCCAGTTTGCGGTAGGCGTGTTTGATATGGGTGCGCAGGGTTTCCATGGAGATGTCCTGCTTCTGGGCGATGCGTCCGGTTTCGAGCCCGGCCAGCATCATCGTCACGATCCGCGTTTCGCAGGGCGTCAGATGGTGCATGTGCAGCATGGCTTCATAAGAAACCGGGTCCGCCATCCTGTGGGCGGCCAAGCCGATGCTGGCGTCGTCCCCGGGGATCAATTGTTGCGCCCAGAGCAGCCATTGCCGCCCTGCATCCATCGCCGTGATGGCGTAAAGCGCCGAGTCGTGGGACGCCTGCTGCAACAGGTCTTTGAGAACCAGAGTTACCGAGGCGCTGCTTGCTATCAAGGTGTCGTCAACAACCTTCAACCCACCCTCATCTTGAAGCATTCGGTATGCTGAGTCATTGACCCACTGAACTCGCCCGGAACGTGAAACCAGCATTCGCGCCCTTGGGTCTGTATTGACCCAGGCTGTTATCGCACGCGAACAGGATGGGGCCATGCCGAGATCGTCCTCAAAAACAAACATTGCCTGTTCTGGTTCAATCTTGTGTCCGCCGCCAACCAAGCCAAGACAACCGTTAACCCCCACGATCATTGTTCTCGCCTTATTATTTACCTCGCCATCAATTGCACCCCGCGTCTTCGACATGGGGTTCATTACGACAGCCGTTTGTCGATAAAGTAATCCATAACATACGAATTAACATACCCGAGTTAGGGGAGGCGTTTTCAACCTTCACTATTACGCTGATCAAGCCCCTGACGGATCATCAAAAAACCAACGTTTTCATAACGAAACCACATTCGCCTGCCCTGTACGCGGACTAATGGCGAAGGTTGAAAGTCAAACATCACTAGCAATATTGGTTACTCTTCTTGGCGATGCGTCGCCCCCTCCAGCGCTCAATAGATGCCGCCGCCGCAAAACTTGTGGCCCCCAGCCGGTCATTCGGCGGGGTTGTTTAAAAAGCTGGAGGAAGAAATGCGTACCTATCTCGTAGCGGCGGCAGCCACCGTCGCAGCCCTGCTGGCCATGCCGGCGGTCTCAAGCGCTCAAACCAACGTCACTGTGTCGACGAGCGTGACCAACTTCTGCGGCATCGGCCTAGCCAATGTCGCTGGCGGCAATGTCGCGGTCGCCAATGGCGCCCGTCAGAAAGTCACCACCCTGCGGATGTCCTGCAACTCGGCGACCGGCGCCAAGCTGACGTCCAGCGCCCAGAACGGCGACTTCAAGTCACCGGCCGGCGTGCTGATCAACTACGACTGGGATCTGTCGGTGCCGGAAATCGCCAGCCTGGGCTTTGCTCCGGTCGATACCTATCCGGGCAGCCCGGCCATCGTCACCAACTCGGGCGGCTATAGCCAAAAGCTGGCCGACGGCATCTTCGCCGATCTGTTCCTGAACCTTTGCTACAACGTCCCCGGCGGCAACGGCGTGGGCGGCACCCAGGGCGACAACACCAACCCAGGCTCGTCGGGTTGCGCCGCATCTCCCTCCGGCCCAGGCGCAGCGTCCGCGCCCGCCGGCACCTATACGGAAGTCTTCACCTTCTCGCTCGACCCCGCTTGATCGAACGGAACGGGGAGCCGCCTTCGGTCGGCTCCCCGTGTTTTCGAGGATTTTCTCGTAACTGATGGGGGCGACAATGACGCGTCGTGGATTCGCCGCTCTGCTGGCGGCAACTGTTTTGATGACCGGCGTGACCGCGCCGGCCTACGCCATGGACATCACGCCCATGGTCTCCAAGATCACGCCGACGGGCAGCGGCTCCAGCTATCGAATGACCATTCGCAACACCAGCGCCGTACCGGCGACGGTGGAGATCGAAGTCTATCGCATGCAGGTCGACGACAAGGGTGAGCGCAGTCTCGTCGCCGAGGACAACGACATCGTCGCCTTTCCGGTTCAGTCGGTCATCCCGGCCAATCGCGAACAGGTGGTCCAGATCCGCTATATCGGCGATCCCATCGAAGAGGGGCGGATGTATCTGGTCCGCGCGGCGCAATTGCCGATCAACATGCCGACCACCACAGCCGAGGGCGGGGCCGGCGCCGATGTGCAGGTCGCTTTCACCATCAACACCTATGTCTTTGTCGCGCCGGCCCGATCGCGGGGCGTGATCGATGTGACGAGCGTGACGCGCGCACCGAACGGCGACATCCTTTTGGAGACGCGCAACACCGGAAACGGCTTCGCCTATCTGCGCGAGGCCAAGATCACCCTGAAGACGGCTGACGGAAAGACCATCGACATCGCCCCGGCCGACATCGATGTCGGACAGGTCAGCGCAGTATCGGGGGGGGCGACCCGTCAGGTCAGGATACCGGCGGCCCTGGCCGCGACAGCCGCCGGGGACGTCACCGCATCGATCGTGCTGTTGTGAGGGCGGGACGATGGCGCGCAAGGCCCGCAACGGCGGGCGCACCGGCAGGCGGTCGGCGTTCAGGCGCCTGAGCGTCATCGCCTGTCTGGGCGGCGGTTTCGCCACCGTCGCGCACGCCGGCATCATCCCCACCGACGAGGTCATCCGCACCGCCCGCGTCTATCCTGAAGAGATCTATGGGAAGTTCGCCGCAGTCGCCGCCGTGGACCGCAGTCGCGACGTGGCCGCCAGCACTGTCGATGTTGCGCCTTGGATGCGTGCAGCGGCGGATGCGTCGGCGGATGGCGACGCCCAGGACCAGATTCCGTCGGCGCGGCCGACGCCCGTTCTGACCCCGATCCAGGGGCCGCTGACGCTGGACGGCAGATATCTGGGCGACGTCAGCGGCCTGGTGGATTCGCAGGGCGAGGGCGTCATCGACGCCAAGGGTCTGATGGACCTGCTGGGACCGCAGGTTTCACCCGCCGTTCTGGAGACGCTGAGGGGGCGCATCGCCGCCCAGTCAAAAGTGAATATGGCGGACCTGAACGGAGCAGACTTCTCCCTGATGTTCGACCCGCTGGCCCTGACCTTTGTGGCCAGCCTCAGCCCGGAGGGGCGCGCCCGTCGCAGTGTCGGCTTCTCCCAGAGCGAGAACATCGACCCGACGGCCTTTGACCAACCCGCCAACTTCTCCGCCGGCGCCAATATCGCCCTGGCCCAGCAGTACTCCCATACCGAAGGGCATTTTGCGCCGCTTCAGGGCGGCATCGACATGTTCGCCAATTTCGGCGGCTTTGACGGGGTCACCCTGACGGCGGGCGTCGACTATGACGGATCCAGCGACCAGGACCGCTGGAAACGCCGCGAAATCCGTCTGACCAAGGATATCTTCCGCTCCGCCGTTCGGCTGACGGCGGGGGAGTTTGCGCCGCCGGTCGAGAGCTTTCAGGGCTCGCAACGCTTCCTCGGCTTCTCGGCGGCGCGCGCCTATTCCACCATCCGCCCCTTTCAGAATGTGCGCCCAGCGGGACGTCGCCAGTTCATTCTGGATCGCCCGGCCCTGGTCGTGGTCGAGGTCAACGGGGTGATCGTCGAGCGCATCCGTCTGGATGCAGGCCCTTATTCACTGGGCGATTTTCCGTTCGGCCAGGGCGCCAACACCGTTCGCCTGCTGGTGGAGGACGACAACGGCCAGCGCGAGATCGCCGTCTTCGATCTGTTCGGCGGGACCGGCCTGCTGGACCCGGGCGTCGTGGATTTCGGGGTCTCGACGGGCGTGCTGGAGGAAGGCGGTCAGCTTGAATACGGCTCGACCCTGGCCGCCAGCGGCTTCTTTCGCAAAGGGATCAGCGATGTCCTGACGGTCGGCGCCAACGCCCAGATCGCCAATGGGCGTGAACAGGTCGGGGCGCTGGCGACCTGGGGATCCAAACTGGGTCTGGTCCAGTTCAGCGGCGCCGCCAGCCACAATGGCGACACGGGGACCAAAGGCTACATCGCCGCCGTCGATTATCTGCGCGAAGCCTCGCTGGGCAAGGATGTGGACGCGCGGCTGGTCGCGTCGGCCCAGGCGACCAGCCGCTATTTCCAGACGGCGTTCGATCCCAAGGCCTTCAACACCGAGAAATGGCGCGCCGCCGCGCGCCTGCTGGTGCGGTTTCGCGACTATTCCGTCAGCGCCGGCGCCGCCTTCGTCAAAGGGCGCGACCGGGCGGACCGCACGGACTACAGCCTGGCGCTGGGCCGGACCTTCCGCCGCTTCGCCGTCAACCTGGCCTGGCAGCGCGGCTCGACCGAGGACGGACGCGACGAGGATCGCTTCGGCCTGACCCTGACCTCGCGCTTTGGCGGGCGCTGGAGCAGCACGGCCCGTTACGACAGCGACAACGACCTGCGCGAAGTCGGCATTTCGCGCGCCTCGACCGGACGCTTGAATGACGTCAGCGGCGATCTGCGACTGTCCGAAGACCGCACCAATCAGACGATCTCGGGCGATCTGCGCTACATCAATAATCGCTTCGATGCGGAGTTGGTGTCCAACCGGCTGGTGACGTCGGAGCCCGGCGGCGTCAATCGCCAGGAATCCCTGTGGCGGCTGTCGACCATGATCGGTTACGCCGACGGCGTCTTCGGCATCGGCCGTTTCGGGCGCGAAGGCTTCATCCTGGCCACCCCGCACAGGACCCTGGCCAAGTCGCGCATCAGCCTTACAGACTCCAGCGGCTACACCATCGCCAACAGCGGCTGGTTCGGCCCCGCTCTGGTCGGGTTGAGCCGCGGCTACGGCGTCAATCGTTATGAGATCGAGGCCGACCCCCTGCCTGCGGGATATGATCTGGGCAGCGGCGTCATCAACGCCTTCCCCGGCTTCGGCAACGGCTACCGGTTCGTGGTCGGCAGCGACGCCTCGCACACGGCGCGGGGCATCCTGATGTCGCCCTCCGGCCCCGTCGCCCTGATCGGCGGCACGATCGAGGCCGAGCACGCCGCCCCTGGCGCAGAGGGCAAGCCCTTCTTCACCAACCGCAACGGCCGTTTCGTGGCCGACGGCCTGGCGCCCGGTCGATACCGTCTTCTGGTCCAGGGCGCGGTCGTGGGCGAGTTCATCATCCCCGAGAATGTGGAAGGAACGATCGATGTCGGCGAAATCCGCACGTCCAAACCGGTGGAATAATCGCAAGCGCCTACAGCTGTTCTCCTGGCTCTTTACGGCGGGACTGGCGTTCGGGATCACAACGGGCGCCCATGCCTGCGACCTTACCCTGCCCCGCACGCCCAGCGCCGTCGTCATCGACTACAATCCCTTCGCCGTGGGGCCGTCCGCCGGGGCGCTGGACCTGGGTCTCAAGAACCAGGGCGACGCCGAATGCGACCTGCGCCTGTCGTTCATCGACGAAGCGGGCGTGCCCGCCGCCAGCCTGGCCCTTGGCGGCGTCGGCGTGCAGTTTCGCCCTCGCGAATCTTCCGGCCTGAGAACCTCTGAGCTGGAGCCGGGCGTGTTCCGCTACACCCTGTCGGGTCAGGCGTCCGGCGACGCCCAGTTGGACACCGCCATTGTCGTCGATGCGGTGCCTGACGCCGGAACCTACGCCGCCGATCTCAAGCTTTTGATCCAGGACGGAGAAGGCAAACTGCTCGTCCCGCCCCTGCCTGTCCGCGTGCAACTGGTGTCCACGCCGCGCGCCCAACTGAACCTGGCGGGCGCAGCAGGCGCCTTCGGCTCGGGCTCAAGCGTCGAGGTGGTCGATTTCGGAGACGCCGTCACCGGCGCGACGCGTCGGATCTTCGTACAGGTCCGCGCCAACGCCCCCTCGACCCTGTCGATCAGTTCCGAGCATCGCGGGGTGATGCGGCGGCTGGGGGATGTGGAGACCCCGTCAAACGTCCCCTACACGGTTGAACTTCAAGGCGATCCTGTCGATCTGAGCGCGCCATGGACAAAGGCGATCGATCCGCCGCGCACCCTGGCCGGCGCCTCCTTGCCGATGCTGTTCACTCTGGGCGCCGTCTCCGGCCAGATGGCCGGAAAATATCAGGACGTACTCACAATAGACATTTCGCCCCACTGACCCCCAACCCGCAGCGTCACCCATTCGGGTTAGCCAACAATGGCAATTACGAGTGGCCGATCAAAGTGATAACGCTGAAATCAAGGATAGTCGAACGGGTCGGCGCGGTCAGGTCGTCCGTCTCTGTTCGATGGGATCTTAAGGGCGTCCGCCCCTGGCGATCTCATGTAGCGTTCTGATTTCAACAACATAACACGGCAGAGCGAACGATCTGACTGTGGATTGGGACTGGGGAGAGGCATGATCGAACACGCGTTTACACAGGCGCCGTCAAGGACTGACGCAGACCGGCATTTCAGGGGCCCGATCGCGGCGCCCTTACGTATGACCGAGCGCCGCAGCTTCTTGTCCGGTCCCGGACCGCTGCCGCAGGATGACTGCACAAGCTGGTTCGAACATGATGGTCTGGCGCGGTTTGTTCTGAACGCGCAAGGCGCCATCCAGCAATGCAATGCCGCAGGCCGCGCCATGATCGCCTCCGGCATGGTCGGCGCAGGCGGCGCCTTCCTCTGTCAAAAACATCGCAACCGCCCCGAGTTTGACAGTCTCCTGGCCCGACTGAACACGCACCGTCAGCCCAGCGGCCGGGTCCTGTTTCGATCAGGCGACGACGACTGGTGCCTGCTGGACCTGATCGCCCTGCCCGATGTCGAGAACAAGATCTTCGCCACCGCGCGGCCCGCCCAGTGCGTCAGCACCGAAGGGATCGAATCCCTGCGCGCCGTGTTCGGTCTGACGCGCGCCGAGATCACGGTGCTGTCTCACCTGACTTGCGGCGAACCGCCAAAGGAGATCGGCCGCCAGATGGACGTCTCCATCCACACCGTCCGCGCCCACCTCCGCGCCATCTGCATGCGCATGGGCGTCAAAGGCATCAACGGCGCGCTAAGGCTGAGCTTCCAGCTAACGACCACATGAGGTCGCGCCCCCTCGGCGTCACAGCGTCAAAGATGTAAAATATTTCCGCCAAACAGACGTCAACAAGGGCGCTGGAGAAGCGCGTCAAACGCAAAGTGCACGATTGAAGAAAGATGGCGCACCCGAAGAGATTCGAACTCCTGACCCCCAGATTCGTAGTCTGGTGCTCTATCCAGCTGAGCTACGGGTGCGTCTGCCTTGCGGCGAGGGCGGGTCTGTAGCGGCTCCAATCGAATGACGCAAGCGCCGTCGCGGTTTTTTCCCGCCCGACAAGGTGGTGCTGCCTGCCCAGCGCCATGCGATCTACGGAAGGCGCTCCACCCCGATGGGCGGCGAAGCCGATATGCGCGGCTTTTTCAGAATGTGGCTGCTGCGCGCCGACCTTCGGTTCGTAGCAACCACACGAAGTTGCCCGTTCTCGCGCCGCAATCGGACCACCTCCACCGCCAGATCCAACGGTGACGATGCTTCACCCGTTCTCGTATCCGCGCCACCATTTGACGAACTGCTCCAACCCGTCCTTCAGGGGGACTTTGGGCTGATAGCCGGTCAGGGCGTTCAGCTTTGAGACGTCAGCATAGGTGGCGGTGACGTCGCCGGGCTGCATGGGGCGCATGATCTTGTCCGCCTGGGCGCCGAGTGCGTGTTCCAGGGTGGAGATCATCTCCATCAGGCCGACGGGCTGGCTGTCGCCGATGTTGTAGACCTCGTGGGACCCTTGCGGCGGCGGATTGTCCAGAACCCCGACGATGCCGTCGACGATGTCGTCGATATAGGTGAAGTCGCGGGCCATTTTGCCCTCGCCGTAAACTTCGATGGGCTCGCCACGCGCGATCTTCCGGGTGAAGCTGAAGTAGGCCATGTCCGGGCGGCCCCAGGGGCCATAGACGGTGAAGAAGCGCAGGCCCGACTGCGGGAAACCGTACAGTCTGGCGTAGCTTTGGCTTAGCAGTTCACACGAGCGTTTGGTGGCGGCGTACAGCGAGACGGGATCGACCGTCGGGTCGTCTTCGCGGAAGCCCGCGCCTTCCAAGGGCCGGTCGCCATAGACCGAGCTGGACGAGGCATAGACCAGATGTTTCACGCCGTTGTGGCGCGCGGCCTCCAGCATGGACAGATGGCCCGCCAGGTTGGAGCGCTCATAGGCGAACGGGTTCTCGATCGAGTAGCGAACGCCGGCCTGGGCGGCCAGATGCACGATCCGCTCGGCGCCTGCGTCGGCGACCAGGGCCTTCATCTGCTCATGGTCGGCGATGTCGGCGCGGACCATGCGGAAGCCCTCACGCCCTTCCAGCCGGGCGGCGCGGGCCTCTTTCAGCGCCGGGTCGTAATAGTCGTTGAAGACATCGACGCCGATCACGGTCTCGCCCCGGTCGAGCAGGCGCTCGGCCGTGTGCATGCCGATGAAGCCGGCGGCGCCCGTGACGATGATCGGCGCGCCCATCAGCCGCGTCCAATGCCGGAGTATTTGAAGCCGCGCTTCAGCATGTCTTCGGAGCGATAGACGTTCCTCAGATCGACCAGAACCGGCTGGTTCATCAGCAGCTTGATGCGGTCCAGGTCCAGGGCGCGGAACTGGTCCCATTCGGTGACGATGACCACGGCGTCCGCGCCAGTGACGGCGTCGTAGGCGCTGGCCTTCATCTCGACGCCCGGCAGCAGTTTGCCGGCCTCGTGCATCCCCTCGGGGTCGAAGGCCTGGACCTTGGCCCCGGCGGCGATCAGGGCGGGGGCGATGTCGAGGCTGGGCGCGTCGCGCATGTCGTCAGTGTTGGGTTTGAAGGTCAGGCCCAGCAGGGCGACCGTCTTGCCCGCGACGCTGTCGCCCAGGGTCGTCTCGACACGACCGGCCATGGCCTTCTTGCGCGCGTCGTTGACCTCGACCGTGGCCTCGATCAGCTTGACCGGTGCGCCATACTGCTGGGCCGTGCGGACCAGGGCGATGGTGTCCTTGGGGAAGCAGGAGCCGCCATAGCCCGGCCCGGCGTGCAGGAACTTGGACCCGATCCGCTTGTCCAGGCCGATGCCGCGCGCGACCTGCTGCACGTCGGCGCCGACGGCTTCGCACAGGTCGGCCATCTCGTTGATGAAGGTGATCTTCATCGCCAGGAAGGCGTTGGCGGCGTATTTGATCAGTTCGGACGTGCGGCGGCCGACGAACAGAAGCGGGCTCTCGTTCAGGTTCAGCGGGCGGTACAGTTCGCCCATCACGCCCTTGGCGCGCTGGCCTACGTCGCCGTCGATGTCGTTGACGCCGATCACCACCCGGTCGGGACGTTTGAAGTCGCCGATGGCGGCGCCTTCGCGCAGGAACTCGGGGTTGGACACCACGGCGAAGTCGGCGTTCGGACTGGCCTTGCGGATGATGGCCTCGACCTCGTCGCCGGTGCCGACCGGAACGGTGGACTTGGTCACCACCACGGTGAAGCCGTCGATCAGGCCCGCGATCTCTTCCGCCGCCGCATAGACGTAGGACAGGTCCGCATGGCCGTCGCCGCGCCGGGTCGGGGTGCCCACGGCGATGAAGACGGCGTCGGCGTTGCGGATGGCCTCGGCGCCGTCCAGGGTGAAGGACAGCCGCCCTTCGCGCACGTTCGTCGCGACCAGATCATCCAGGCCCGGCTCATAGATCGGAATCTCGCCGCCGTTCAGACGCTCGATCTTGGACGGGTCCTTGTCGATGCAGGTCACCACATGACCGAAATCGGCAAAACAGGCCCCTGACACCAGGCCGACATAGCCCGTGCCGATCATCGCAACACGCATAGAATACTCCCAACGAGCGTCGCAGACCCTTACCCCGGCGTAATGGACCCGGGCAACGGTTGATAAGGTCTAGGCTCAGGCCCCATTGATGCGACGCGCGCGATCTGATTCAGGCCCCCCGAGGAGTTTGGATATAATCGACCTGTATTGGCAGGCGGTGAATGACTGCGGCGTCTTCGTGCGGATGATGAAGGGTCTGTCCAGCGCCTAGGCCGAATGTCGCACGGCCATGATCGACGCGACCGATGCGAACGGACGCCCGATCAGCCTATTCATGAAGACAGGCCAGATCAGCGACACCGGCGCTGCTGCTCTGCTGGACACTGCCCAAGGCGCAATGGCTGTTGGGCGAGAGAGGTCATGGTGCTGATTGATTCAGAGACGCTCTGGAGGCCAAGGAGATCACGCCCTGCATCCTCGAACGAAAGCCCCGGATCGAACCCATCCGCTATGACAAGCGCCGCTACAAACGACGCAACCGCATTGAAGTCATGTTCGGACGCCTGAAGGACTGGCGACGCGTCGCCAGTCGCTACGATCAATGCCCTACCGCCATAGCCCTCCCCGCAACCGCGCTTTTCCGGCTATGAGTCCTGAGCCTAGAATACGACTGAAGATCGGAACACCGGGTACAGGCGGGTGTCGGGATCCCACGAAGAATGTCGGCGGGCGAAGAACTCGATGCGGGCGCGGGGGTCGCGGGCGAATTCCGGCTCGCGGGCCAGACGACGGGCGAACTCGGCGGCGACGGCCGGGTCGCGCAGTTGCTCCAGTGCGATGTCTTCGGCGACATAGGGCTCCAGATAGGCCCCGGACTGCAGCGCCCCGTTGAACTGGCCCCATGACAGCAGAGAATCCGGTCCAGCCGGTTCGAACAGGGCCGCAACCAGCCGCGCCCCGGACTGCCCGCTTGGGACGAAAAGCGATCCCACGGCCAGATCGCGCACCTCGGGCTTCCATTCGCCGGTGACCTCGGCGCGTTGACGCCCTTCGTTGGGGACCGGCGCCAGGGTCACTGTCTGCGCGCGGAAAGTCTCCAGCGCAGCCGTTGGAGCCGGACGATCAAGCCGCCGATAGGTGACGCCGTGCAGGTCCAAAAGCGCCGCCACAGCATCGGCATAGGCGGGCTGGACCACATAGCCGCCGCGCGGCAGGCGGGCGGTGATCGACGGCTGCATCTGATCACGCAGCGGCACACGCCATATCTGGGGCTGCGTCTCGTCATAGCGAACCAGCAGGCCGCCCGTCACAGCCGAGGGGGTCAGGGTGTAGGCGTAGCCGCGAAAATCGATCAGACGCGCCTGATCGGTCGCCTTCCAGTCCAGAACGACCGACTGTCCGGCCAGACGGACGGCGCGTTCGTCCGCCGCATGGGCTTCACGCAGCCAGGCTTTTCCGTGCGCCGCCGTCTCCTCGACCAGATCGACGATGAAGTTGCGCGTGATGTTGACCCGGACCGGATATTCTTTCCACGAATGGGTTTCGAGCAGGATGGAGAAGCGGTTCCTGAGCACGGAATAGCCCGTGGAGTATCGCGGCGAATAGACGGTGTTGACGAAGCCGGACGTGGGATCATCGCGCCGGGCCAGCGTCGGATAGAAGGGCAGCGGCAAGGCCCCATGACGGGTCTGTCGGGCGATGAGCGCATCCCGCAGCGACAACCCCAGCCCCGCCAGCGTCGCATCCCCCGCCGTCAAGGGCTCCAGCTGGATCGCGACATCATGTTCGAACTGGGCGCCGTTCGTCACATGCAGGTCCGTATAGATGATCGGATCCCAGGTGTTGATCAGCCCCAGCAGGGCGCGTGTCTCAGGCGCGTCGGCCTTCACATAGTCGCGGTTCAGATTGTAGTTCTGGGCCGTGGCGCGGACGCCGCTCTCCACCGGTCCGCGCTGATTGGGCCGGTTCCAGCGGCCGAAACGTTCGTGACCGTCCGCATTATAGACCGGGACGAACAGGACCACCTGTTTCTCCAGCGCGCCCGCGGCGACTTCACCCTCCAGCAATTGGCGCAGGGCCAGATAGCCCGCGTCCTTGCCATCGATCTCGCCGGCGTGAATGCCGCCCTGGATCAGAATGACCGGCAGACCGCGTTCACGCGCCGCCTCTGGCGTCAGGGCGCCGCTGCGCGAAACCGCCAGCGCATGGAGGGGTCGTCCTTCCGCCGTCGTGCCGAAGGTGAAGGCCCGCACGGCGTCCGGATAGGCCGCAGCAAAGGCGGCGTTCAGCGACGCGACCTCGGCATAACGGCCGGTATGGGTGAAGCCGGACCGCTCCGCCTCGGTGACAAGCGCAGGATTGAGGTTTTGCGCCAGAACGGGGGCGGCCCCGATCTGAACCAGCAAGGGCAACAGCCTCGCCCATCGCATCGCCCGGCGCCATGCCCGGCTGCGAACACCGACGCCGCGCGGACGCGCCCGCTCTTCAATCCCCATCAGACCACTCAACCCCAAACATGATTTAGAAGAACACCGCCTGCGTACAGGCAAACGCGCCTGCTCGACGCGCATCGCAGCCAAGGCCGCGACACGCGCCGGACAAGATCACTGGCGTCAAGCCGTGACTAGAAAGTCGCCTTGAAACCCACCTTGAAGTAGCGGCCGATCGCGCCCGATTGCGCCCATGCGGTCTGGTACTGGTATCCGCCGTAAGTCGCCGGATCCAAGGGGGCGTCGGCGCCGAAGGCGTTCAGGACGGTGGCGAACAGCTGATAGCCGTCGTTGATCTGGAAGGTCGCGTTCAGGTCGACCTTGATGAACGAGTCCGTCTTGCACAGTATCGGCGTCACGCCGTCGGCATAGGTGCCGTTGGCCGAGGCCGCGCTCTTTCCGTTGGCGTCGACGCAGCGACCGATGACATCGCCATAGTCTTCAGCCTGCAACTGATAGCCGTCGGTATAGTAGGCCGTGGCGGTCAGGACCGTACGCCCGAAGTCCAGGCTGTTCTGCCAGTTGCCGCGCCATTGCGGCGTGCCGAGGCAGCCGCCGACGTTGCAGGGGCCCAGCGAACCCGCATAGTGCTGCACCTGCACCTCGCCGCCTGGCAGAGGGAAGCTCTGGTTGAACTTGTCGATATAGGTCGCCGAGAAGCTGCTGCTCCAGCGGATATCCGGCGTCAGCTGGAAATCAGCCGTCGCCGCGAAATCAAAGCCCGACGTCTCCAGCGAGTTCAGATTCTGGAACGGCGACAGGATGAAGCCGGGCAGAGGCAGCAGGTCCGGCTTGTTGGGATTGGGCACGCCAGGAATGACGGTGTAGCCCGCCGGAATGGGCTGGCCGCTGAAATAGGCGTTCAGCGCCGGGATCGAATCCCCGCCGGCGATGACGCCGTTCTTGTTGATGCGGAAGTGATCGACACTGAAGGTCAGATTGCGGGTCGGCGTGAAGACAAAGCCGAGGTTCACACTGTCCGATGTTTCCGGCTTCAGATCGGGATTGCCGACGGTCGTCAGGCCGAGCTGATAGCTCTGCCCATAACCGTCATTGCCGTGCAGCGTCTGGAAGCTGGCGGGCGCCGCGCGTCCGGCATAGCCGGTGACCTGAGAGTTCCCCTCCGCAATACTGGGAATGCGGAAGCCTTCCGAATAGGTGGCGCGGAAGGTCAGGGCCTCAAACGGGCGATACCGCACGCCGACCTTGGGCGAAAAGGCGCTCTGCCCCGTCGAATAGTCGTCATAGCGACCCGCGACGTCCAGGTTCAGGTTGCTCAACAACGGCGCGTCGATCTCGAAATAGGCCGCCGTCACGCTGCGGTCGCCCTTGGAATAGAAGGAGTTGATCCCCAACCAGCCATCGGTCGGGCCGCCCTTGAACGGGTTCGCGCTCGGATTATCGATGCTTTCCCAACGCCATGAGGCGCCCAGACCGACCGACAGCGGACCGCCAGGCAGGGTCCAAAGCGCCCGCGAAACACTAGCTTCGCCCTGCACGATCTCTGAAACCGACGTCTGCACATTGTCAGGCGAAACATAGTCGCGGACCTGCTGCGAGTTCTTGGTCTGGTCGATGAAGTTGTAGCTGCCGTCCGCGATCACGTCCAAAAGATGCTGGATGTGGATCTGGCCGCGACGTGTGAAATCAAGCGACGACCGGCCCGCGGTGAAGCGCAGATTATAGTCCCAATCGCTAGCGAACGTTCCCTGCAGTCCGGCCGCGACGCGGATGTTCTCGTTCTTGAGGTTGCTGGTGCTGGGAATGTCGTAAAGCGAGGCCAGAATGCGCGCGACCTGCCCTTGGCTAGCGAAGGGGTTCTGCGGGTTCAGGTCGCCGTTCTTAAGGCGGACCGGCAGGGTCAGGGCCGTGCCGATGTAGCGCGAAACCCCCACGGCAGGCGGGGCGCTCAGCGCGACCTGATTGGGGGTCGCCACCCGGTCGGTTTCGTTCTGATAATAGCTGGCCGACACATAGGCCTCGGCGCCGTTCGAGAAGCGTTTGGTGAAACGGCCCGACAGGCTGAACCGCTCGTTCTGCGGCTGGATCGTGCGGAACTCCTTGACCGCGTCCAGCTGGCAGATGACCGTGCCCGGCGCGATGTTCGTCACCCCGCCCAGCCTCAGTTCCTCAGCCGTCAGCGTATGGGGCGTCGCCGGTGACGGGCAGTTTGTGGCCAGCAGCTGCCACGGCCCCTGGGCCGTCGTGTTGGTCGGGTCATAGGGACGAACCAGTGCGCCGAACTGCGTCGCCGTCGAAACGCCGCGGAAGGCGCCATTGCCCTGGATTCCGTTGATGACGCCGTTAGTGCGATAGACCAGTTTTCCATTGGCGTCATAGCCCGTGGTCGGGGTCAGATTGGCGGTGTTGTAGGGATAATCCCGATCGCGGTTCCAGATGAACTCGTCGCGCTTGTATTCGCCGCTCAGGTAGAAGTTCCAGCCGTCGGTGTTCAGGTTCCCCTTGCCCCAGATGGCGGAGAAGCTGGGAGATTCACCGTCGCCGTATTCAGAGACGCCGTATTCGCTCTTTACGGTCAGGCCCTGGAAATTCTTGCGCGTGATGATGTTGATGACCCCGGCGATGGCGTCGGCGCCATAGGTCGAGGACGCGCCGTCCTGCAGCACTTCGATGCGGTCGATGGTGCTGGCCGGGATCGAGTTCAGATCGACGAAGTTTCTCTGACCGTCGTCGGCCAGCGGATAGAACGGCCCCCGAAGACCATCCACCAGAACCAACGTCGAGTTGACCAGCAGGCCGCGCAACGAGGCGCCCGACGCCCCGGCCGCGAACGCGCCGCTGAACGTATCCGGCAGGGCGCCCGCATTGTTGCCCGCCAGAGACTGAATCGCACTGGCCACCGTGGTCGCGCCGCGCTTCTCCAGATCCTCCGATCCCAGCACCGTCAGGGGCGAGGTGGAATCCGCGTTCCGACGCCGGATGATGGAGCCGGTGACGACGATATCATCGACAGCCGCCGCGCCAGGCGCGGCCTCTGGCGCCTGAACCTGAGCGAAAACCGGCGCCGCTGAAGCAATGACGGCCCCGCCGATCACCGTCGTAATCATAAGACGCGCCCGACTTATTCGCGGCGCATGCGTCCTTACTGAAGATTTCATTCGCGTTCTTTCTGAAAGATTCCCGAGAGACAGACACGCAAATCCGACAGCCCCCACAGCCGAAAGATCCGCCATTCGCAAACTGAAGTTGCGAAAAATACATATCGTCAATCTTTGAGAACGTCGCAGAAGATTTACTTCAACAAGAACGCAATTATCTAAACATCATGCAAATGAAACAACAAAAATGCCAACCAGGCATCTGATCGGCATTTTTGGTTATTTGGATATAATCAGTTTCACGCCGCCAATCTTCTCGGTCGCGCGCAGGTATTCCAGAAGGTCGGCTGATGAAATCGGGTCAAACTCTCCCGCCAGGAAGTCCCGTATCTCCAAGACGGTCTTGCCCTGAGAAATCAGAACCGACAGCTCCGCCGCCATATGCTGCGGCAGCCTTTCATAGGCCGCGACAATGGCCGGACGGTCACGCGCAGGCAGGCTGGCGAACAGGACGTCGTTGCGCCCCTTCCTGCCGAAGAACCGGCCGCCCGGAACACGCTGAACGGTCGTATTGGCGGCCTCGTTGTCCGCCGCAGACGGGACATAGGCGACCGCCTCCACGCCCAACTGCCTCGCGCGCAGTTGATAGAAGGCCGCAACCTCCTGCTGCAGAACAGCGCTTCGACGCTCAATCAGGCTGGACAGGTCAGCCAGTTGGCCCGACGCGGCTTCGGGATTCGCGAACAGCACACCCGCCGAGGCGATCACCGCCTTCTCGACATCCTGCTGGTGGCGCACCGCGTTCGACGCCTCGCGGAAAGCCTCAACCAGCGCAGGGCCTTCGGTGACGTCCGCCAGATAGCCCAGCCCTTTTCTTTGAGAGGCGCCCAGACGCTCCACGCCTCGCGCCAGTGATTCCGCGACGATCTTCAGCGCCGCCGCATCATCAGCCGACGCCAGCAGACTCATGACCCCGGCGCCGACCACAGCGACACGGCGCAACTGGGTGGCGTCCAGCTTGTCAGGCGTATCCTGGGACGAATGATACCAAGGGTCCGGCCAGGTCGCGAAGATCAGGGCCGGCACATTGCGCGACAGATACAGCGAATGGTCGCTGGAGCCGTAGTGCTTCTCCGTCGCCACATAGAAGGGATCGCGGCTGCCGTTAGGCGACAGCACCGGCAGGGTGAAACGATAGCCATTGTCCCTGAAGCGGACCCGCTCCTGGTTCACGTCGGACAACCATTCCGTCACGCTCTGACCGACATCGTTCAGATAGGTCGGGAAACTGTCCGGCGTCCTGTACAGCACCCAGCGCGCGCCGCCGCGCGACAGGCCCAGCCCCTCCATGTCGAAGTTCAGGTCCGCAATCAGGGTCTTCTCAACCTCTGGATGCGCGTCCAGCCAGGCATTGGTCCCGATGATTTCAGGCACCCACAGGAAATGTATCGTCCGCTTCGGCCGGGGCAGCTTCCCCTCGTTGATCAGTCGAATATAGGTCCGGCCCATTTCAAGAATGGAGGCGCTGCCCGATGTATTGTCGTTGGCGCCCTGTTTGATGTAGCCCTCATGCAGGTGGGCCGAATAGATGATCGCCTGATCGGAGGTTCCATCGCCCGGGATGGTGGCGTGAACGGTTTCGATCTCGCCCGGGAACGTCTCCGCCTCGACAATCGACTTGATCCTGATCGTCTGTCCGCGATTGATCAGATCGGTCAGTTCACGCCCGGCGGTGGCCGAAATCACCCAGGCGAAACCCGCCTTCTTGCCCGCGGGCGCGGCGGCGATGCTGCCTTCCAGAATGACGTCCGGGTTTTCGATGCGCAGGACGTTGGCGCTGATGACGCCCACAGCGCCGCGCTCAAACACGGCGAGACGCTGCAGGGTGGCGGGCGACGCCGTGCCCAGAACCACCTTTCCGGCGACATCCTTGCCCGCATAATCCTCGGGACGCGCGCCGCCGCCCACATCGATCACCTCGGCGGTCACCTCGCCGCTGTCGCTGTTGGGGGCCAGCGAGACGACCACATCATGGATGTCATAGAGCTTGCGTGTCTCCGGCGCCGTCAGCCAGAGCTCGCCCCGCCACGGCTGCCAGGACGGTCGAGCGGACGGAAAGGACTCGATCTTCACATCCGCGAAGCCGTAGTCCCGCGCAAGAGAGGCCACGACCTCGTTCTCACGGAAATGGCCCAGATACTCGCTGCGCGAACGGATGCGCGGGTAAGGCGTCAGCTCCAGAACCGTATGCAGAGCCCGGTCGCCCGACGCCTCATTGATGATGGCGTGAAGCTGATCCCACGCAAGCAGTGTCCGGTCTTCCCGCTCCTGCGCCGCTGCTGCGCCGGATGCACCGGCGGAAATCAAAGAAACCAACAGGAAGGCCGCAACGGCCCCTTGCCTTAACGCCCGCACAATCACCCCCAAAGTTCAGACGCAACCCCCAGTCACGTCACTGCAAACTATAGGGACGCTGCGAAACAGCACGTCACAATCTCTGACGCCTTCCGCAACCAATCTAAAGATGCATAATAACTCGATAGAATATGTTTATTGCTTTACGCTCAGCATCCGGCCGTAGGCACGTAACCACCATTGTCTCAGCGCATCGTTACGCTCGGCGCCGCAAGCTCAAACGCCCCCTTGTTAAACACCCTCTACAGACTCTCCCCCGACAGACAGACAGACAGACAGACGAGATCGACAATCTCGACCATCATCGCCCTCGATGAAGTCCTACATATAGAGCGCCCTCTTCTTTCAGTCCGTCCGCTCCTATCCTGACAGGAGTTTCGCGTAGGCGGACCTTCGCACACGGCTTGCCTCAGCCTAAGCTCACATACAAAACGACGTCACACCGCATGTTCTGACGCCGCCGCTACTCACCATCTTTCTGTCTTCCACAAAGAATGCTGAAGAACGAGGGCGCCCCACAGCTTTTCACCCGTCGGCCGCCCATTGCGCGACCATGGCGTCCAGCACATCGACCGGCAGCGGCCCTGAGGCCAGGATCAGGTCGTTGTATTTGCGCAGGTCGAAACGGTCGCCCAGCGCGGCGCGAGCCTTTTCGCGTGAGGCCAGGATGCCCTGTTTGCCGACCATGAAGCTGCAGGCCTGGCCCGGATAGACGCAGTAACGGTCGATCTCGCGTTCGGCGGCGTCGCGATGTTCGCCGGCGTTGGCGACCATCCAGTCGATGGCCTGGTCGCGGGTCCAGCGGGCGTGGTGAAGGCCGGTGTCGACCACCACCCGGCAGGCGCGGAACAGCTGTCCCTGCAGATAGCCGATGCGGCCGAACGGATCATTTTCATAGGCGCCGATCTCATCGGCCAGCTGCTCGGCGTACAGCGCCCAACCCTCGGTCCAGGCCGAGAACCGCACCGTGCGGCGGAACAGCGACAGTTCCCCCGCCGCCCTCAAGGCGCCTGCCTGGAAGTGGTGGCCCGGAATGCCTTCGTGGTGCAGCAGGGTCGGGATGCGCCACAGGGCGTTCTCCTCGACCGAGCGCAGATTGATGAAAATGACCGACGGTTGGTTCGGGTCGCTGCTGGCGCTGTAGAAGCCGCCCGGCGCGCCGTTTTCGATGGCGGGCGACACGCGCCGAACCACCACAGGGTCGTTCGGAATGACGGTGAAGCCGCGCGGCAGACAGGCGCGCACCACGTCCAGACGCGCATTGGCGGCGTCGATGATGGACTGGCGGCCAGCCTCAGTGTCCGGGCTCAGGAAGCGCGGATCATGATCCAGCCTGGTCATGCGTTCGCCGACGCTGCCTTCGGTCAGGCCCTGTTCGCGCAGCAGCCGGTCGATCTCTGAGGACAGGTCCTGAACCCACTTAAGCCCCAGCTGATGCAGTTCGGCGGGAGAGTAGCTGGCGGTCGTGTTCGAATGCAGGCCCGAGACATAATAGGCGTCGCCGTCCGGCTTGGCCCAGACGCCCGCCTGATCCGTGGCGCGCGGCTTCAGGGCCGACAGGGCGTCGATCTGGCGTGTCAGGGCGGGTTGAATCCGGGTACGGAACACAGCCTCGGCCCGGCTCGGAAGATCGTTCAGGCCAGCAGAACGGGCGCGTTCGAACGCCGAGGCCAGCAGAGGGTTTTCGCCAGGCGCCGTGTCGCGCAGCTTGCCGATCTGGGCCACCGTCTTGGCCAGGATGAAGCTGGGCGGGATGACGCCCAGTCCCGCGTCATGGATGATCTGTTCCGTTTCCTGATCCAGCACCACCGCCAGTTGGTTCAGCTTGGCCAGATAAGCGTCTGCGTCCGCCGCCGTCGCCATGGGCGAGCGTGAACTGATGCCTTCGGGCAGCCAGTAATAGGCGCCGTTCATCTGGCTGACCACATAGGGGCTGGGGCGCAGATTGATGTCGGAGAAGCCGTAGCGGCGGTATTGATCGGCCATCGCCTGATAGACGAACAGGGCGGTGTCGTAGTCGACGGCGGCGCGGGGCGACAGGCCTGCACGGTCCACGGTGCGAAGCTCGGCCAGGCGCGCCGCATTGGCCTGACGCGCCCGGTCCCGCCCGGCCAGAGAATAGTCGCCCAGGCGTTCTGATCCGCCGTCCTGTTCGCTCAAGGCTTCGGCGTGGCGCTCCAGCATCGCCGCCAGGCGTCGGTCAGCGGACGTCTCGCCCAGAGCAGCGCCCGTGCTCGCGCAGGCCGACAACGCCGTAAGAACACCCAGCGCCGCAACGCCTGCCAGAAGATCACGACGACGCATTACGCAGCACTCCATTGTCGCACCATGGCGTCCAGAACTTCCATCGGAAGCGGTCCGGAACGCAGGATCAGATTATTGTAGTCGCCCAGGGCGAACCGGCCGCCCATCGCCGCCCGCGCCGTCTCGCGCGACGCGACAAGCTGTTGCTTGCCGACCATGAAGCAGCAGGCCTGGCCCGGATAGACGCAGTACCGGTCGACCTCTCTCGCGGTCGGGCCGGGCAGTTCGCCGACGACATCGACCATATAGGCCACGGCCTGGTCGCGGCTCCAGCGTTCGTGGTGCAAGCCGGTGTCGACGACGACGCGGCCCGCGCGCCAGAGCTGGGCCTGAAGATAGCCTATGCGGCCGAACGGATCGTCCTGATAGGCGCCGATCTCATCGGCCATGTGTTCGGCATACAGGGCCCAGCCCTCGGTCCAGGCCGAAAAACGCGCCGTGCGACGGAAGGCCGACAGGGCGCCCGCGTCGCGCATCACCGCCGACTGGGTGTGGTGTCCAGGCACGCCCTCGTGGTGGATCAGGGTCGGCAGGCGCCACGACGGCAGGTCGCTGGGCGTCTTCAGGTTCAGCAGCACGCCCCCCGGCGCCCCGTCATGCCCGGCGTTGTAGAAGGCGACGGGCGAGCTGTCCTCGCTGGTGCGCGGCATGCGGCGCACCTCGACCGGGGTGTCGATCAGCGGCGTCAGGGCGCGCGGCAGACGCCCCCGCGCGGCGGCCAGATAGGCCTCGGCCTGCTTCTGGACCGCCGCCCGACCCTGATCCGTGTCGGGCTGACGGAAACGGGGGTCGATGTTGAGGGCGGCGATGCGTTCGCCGACCGAGCCTTCGGTCAGGCCGACCGCGCGCAGGTCATGGTCGATCTCGCCGCTGAGTTCGCGCACCCAGTCCAGCCCCATCCGGTGAAGCGCGGCGGGCGGGATGCTGGTCGTCGTGTTGGCCCGCAGGGATGAAGCGTAGTTGGCGTCACCGTCAGGCTGAGCCCAGACGCCCGCTGTCGATGTCACGCGCCCCGTCAGCGTCTCCAGCGCGGCGGCCTGCCGGTCAAGCGCGGGCGCGACAAGCTGACGGAACTGCTGCACCGCCTGCGCCGCCAGTTCGGGATCGGCGGCCACCGCACGCGACAACAGGGGGTTGGCGGCCGGATCGCTGTCACGCAGCCCCCGAACCTGCGCCAGGGTCGCAGCCAGGACGAAATCAGGCGGCGTGACGCCCTGCGCGCCGTCATGAAGGATGCGCGCGCTTTCCTGATCCACGCCCCGCGCCAGGGCGGCGATAGTGTCCAGATAGGCGCTGCGGCTGGCGGCGTCGTCCGGCTTCAGCCGCGCGCCCAGTTGCGGTGGCAGCCAGTAGTAGGCGCCGTTCATCTGGCTGACGACATAGGGACTGGGCCGCAGGTCCAGCTCGATCGTGCCGGGCCGCGCAAGCTGATCCTCCAGCACGCTGTACACGAAGGCGGCGGCGTCGTGGTCGATCCGGGCGGTCGCCGACAGGCTGTCGCGCGGCACGCTGGCCAGTTCGCTGATCCGCTGGGTGTTGGCGCGCCGGGCGGCGGCCCTGCCCTCCAGCGAGCGGTCGCCGACGGGGCCGTCGTCATCTCCGCCCAGCGCCCGCAACGAGATCGCGTGCCGGTCCAGCATGGCGGCCAGACGCGCATCCTGCGTCCCCGCAGCGTGAGCCGCAGCGCCCGTGATCCCCGTCGCCGCCGCAGCGGCGGCGACGCCGGCCAGCATCTGCCGTCGGTTCATGCCCATGTCCCCCGTCCGCCGCTGCACACGCCCATCAGGCTTCGCTCAGCCAGCGGTCGATCTTGGCTTCCAGCACGTCCAGCGGCAGGGCGCCCGTGTCCAGAATCTGATCGTGGAAGCGGCGGATGTCGAAGGCTGTCCCTTGCGCCTGTTCGCTGCGCTGGCGCAGTTCCTGGATCTTCAGTTCGCCAATCTTGTAGGCGCAGGCCTGACCGGCGTTGGTGATGTATCGGTCGATCTCGACCGCCACGTCCCGCTCGGCCATCGAGGTGTTGGCCAGCATGTAGTCTATGGCCTGCTGGCGGTCCCAGCGCAGGGCGTGCAGGCCGGTGTCGACCACCAGACGCACCGCCCGCAGCATCTCCATGTCCAGATGGCCGAACCATTGATAGGGGTCGGTGAACAGGCCCAGATCCTTGCCCAGAGACTCGGCGTACAGGCCCCACCCCTCGCTGTAGGCGGTTGCAGGCGCCAGACGGAACCGCAGCAGGTCCGGCAGGCTGGCGTCCTCCTGAACCAACGAGATCTGATAGTGGTGGCCGGGCACGCCCTCGTGCAGCGCCAGGGTCTCCAGCGTCGGGATGGGGCGCGTGTTCAGCATCGCCATGTTGAAATACAGCACGCCGGGTTGCGAGGCGTCAGGCGGGCCGGGGCGGTAATAGCCCGTGCCCCTTTGGTCGCCCAGCGCAGGCAGGGGACGCACCTCGAACGCCGCCTTGGGCCGCCGCGAGAACAGTTCCGGCATCTTCTGCCAGACCTTGGCCTCGATGCGTTCGAAGTGGGCGATCAGGTCAGCGGGCTTGGTGTAATAGAAGCTGGGTTCGGTGCGGACATGTTCGAAGAAGGCGGACAGGTCGCCCTGGAACCCGGCGGCGCGGCGTGCGCCCTCCATCTCCTCGCGAATGCTGGCGACCTCTTTCAGGCCGACGCGGTGGATTTCCTCGGCGGCCATGGTCGTGGTGGTGTGGCGGACCAGGTCGGAGGCATAGACCCGCGCCCCGTCCTTCATCGCCCACAGGCCCGCGCCCTCGGTGGCATGCGGCAGATATTCGTCCCGCAGGAAGTCGCGCCACAGGGCGTAGGCCGGATAGGCGCGTTGCTCCACCGCCTGGCGATAGGCCGCCTCCAGGCGCGTCCGGTCCGCCGCGCCAATGGCGTCGGGGAAGCGGGTGACGGGCGAATAGAGCGGGCTCTGATCCACCGGCAGGGACAGGAAGGCCTCGACCTGTCCCAGGACATTGCGGACCACGATGCGCGGCTGGTGATAGCCCGCCGCCATGCCCTGGCGCAGGCGCGCGACCGTCGCGGTCATGAAGCTGGTGAAGCCGTCCAGCTGGACCAGCCGGTCCTCGTAGTCCTGAACCGTGTCGAAGCCGCTGGCCGAGGACATATAGTCCGGGAACTCGACATGAAGCCCGAACGAGGCGTTCAGCGGGGCCATGCGGCGGATGGCGAAGACGCCGCTGTCGATGTCCTCCAGCGCCTTTTCGGCCTGATAGCGGAAGACGTCATAGGCGATCTGGTCGCCGGGCGGCAGGGCCGCGCGGTCGATGGCGGCCAGGGCGCGCAGTTCGCCGCGCTTGTTCTGCTCCAGCTTGGCCGCATAGGCGTCGCTGAGGGGATCGACGAACAGGTCGCCGATCGGGCGCTCTCCGCGCCGGGCCAGCCCCAGCGGATTGAGCGCATCGTCCGCCCGCTGGCCGTCGCGGACCACCTGGGCGAATCGGGCGCGGACGTCGTCCTGGCCCAGAATGGCGGCCGAAACCGGCGTGGACATGACCACCGCAGCCGTTGCAGCGCCTGCCGCGCCCAGAAGCAATTCACGCCGTCTCATAAGCCATTCCTCCTTGTACTGATGCAGCTCCCGGCCCTACGACCGGGAGCTGCTTCATGCGCGAAATACGCCGCGCACTTCCCCCTGAAACGCAACACAGGGGGACCAACGGCGATCATGGGGCCATCATCGCCGTCAAGCCTTGCCTGAAGTCGCGATCAGAAGCGCGACGTCAGACCCACGAAGTAACGCCGTCCCAGGGTGTCATAGGTCGACGGGTCGGTGTTGGCCTGGATGCCCGGCGTCCAGGTGCGAGGCGCCTGGTCCGTCAGGTTGTTGACGCCTGCACGCAGCGAGACACGCTCGTTCACCGTCCAGGTGCCCATCAGGTCGAAGTAGTCGATGGCGTCCAGCTTGTTGGCGGTGTTGTAGATCTGCATTTCGCCGACCCGGCGCCAGCGAACGCCCACGCCGTAATCGCCGTACTTGTAGTTCACCGAGGTCAGGAACTTCCATTCCGGGAAGGTGAAGCCGTTGGTCGAGTCGATCGTGCCGGTGCGGGCGTTGAACGGACCGCCGGCGGCGTCCTGACGCTCCCAGGTCTCCAGCCAGCCGACCACGAAGTTGAGGTTCAGCGACCCTACGTCCGGCAGGCCTGCGTCGACCAGATCGAAGCCCCAGTCCACCTGAAGGTCGACGCCCGAGGTCTTCATCGTCGCCAGGTTCTGCAGCAGGCCCAGGCTGTTGACGATGTTGCCCGTGGAGGCGTCGCGTTGGAACAGCTGGCAATAGCCGTTGTTCACATCATAGGTGGCGTTGGTCAGGCCCGTGGCGTTGAAGCAGCCCTGCAGTTGGTTCGCGGCGGTGATGCTGCCGATCACATCCTTGATCTCGATGCTGTAGTAGTCGACCGAGGCCGAAACGCGCGACAGCAGCGGGTGATCGAACTTCGGACGATAGACGGCGCCCAGGGTCCAGGAGTCAGCCGTTTCTTCCTTCAGATCGCGGTTGCCCCCGACGAAGCCCTGAATCTGGGTGCTGTTGAAGACATAGCTGTCGATGGCCGCGGCCGAGAGACCCTGCGCCAGGCACAAGGCCTTCACCTGCGCCGCGTTCGGACCATTGCGGTATGCGCCGCGGATATCGCACGGGTCGCCGCCGAACACCGGAGCGCCCGCTGCGTTCTGAGGCGCGCCGATCTGGGGCGAGTCGATGTCGCGGTTGCCGTACAGTTCGCCGATGGACGGCGCACGCACGGCGCGTTGCAGACCGCCGCGAACGCGCAGGCCGTCGAACACAGCCCAGTCGACATCAGCCTTGTAGGCGCTGACGCCGCCGATGGTGGCGTAATCCGAGTAGCGATAGGCCAGGTTCAGATCCAGGCTCTGGACGAACGGCAGGTCCGCCACGACCGGGATCAGGGCTTCGATGAAGAACTCGGTGGAGTTGGTCGAACCCGTCAGGGGCTGGACCGGGTTGAAGCCTGCGACTTCCACGCCGCCGATCTTGCCGCCGTCCGGAAGCCCGTTGGCGCCCAGGTGGTCGACGATCGGATTGCTCTGCGACAGGCCCGCGTCCGGGCGGAAGGAGAAGGTGTCCTCACGATACTGGACGCCCGCTGCGAAACGCACCTGACCGGCAGGCAGTTCGAACAGGCCGCCCTGGATCGAGGCCTCGACGATCGACTGCTCGCTGAGGGTGGCGTTCTTGCTGTTGCGGTTGATGTAGTTGATGCAGGCCGCCGACAGGCTGGTCAGGCCGAACGGGTTGAAGCCGCCTTCGCAGATGTTGGCGCCGCCGGTGGGATCGTCCAGCAGGCGCTGGACCGCCGAACGCGACACATTGCCCGACTGTTCGGTCGAGTTGTCGACACGGCCGTACTGGGCGCTGACGTCATAGCGCCAGTCGCGGAACGGCAGGTCGCCGCGCACGCCGGTCGTCACCTGGAAGACCGTGGTGCTGTCGCGGGCCAGACGGCCGCCGATGGCGTCGAAACGCTTGTTATAGCCGAACGACGCATTCGGATCGGCGCGCGAGTTCAGGAAGGCGCGCAGGTCGCTGGAGATGAAGGGGTTGGTCGACGGGATGCGGAAGCCGTAGGTCGGTGACGGACCAGGCATCGGCGTCGCGGCCAGACGGATGTCAGACGAATACTGGGTGTACAGCATGTTGCCGTACAGCTCCGCAGAGTCCGTCAGCTTGTAGCGGGCGCCGGCATAGCCGTTCCAACGCTCCAGCGGGATGCTGAGCATGCCCGTGGCGCCGGTGTTGAACGCCCAGGCGACGCCCGGCTGATGATAGGCGTCATAGGCTGGGCCGCCCGGGCTCTTGAAGTTGTGCGCGCCCAGATAGCTGAACAGCGACCCGTCGGGGTTATAGCCGAACTCGCCCGTCGGGGTGACGCAGTTGGCGCAGTTCAGATAGGTGTTGAGGAACGACTGGCTGGGCAGGTTGGCCGAGTCGAAGGTCGTCAGACCCAGAGGTGAGACGCTGTTGCGGCCCGACACGGCCGAGAAGTCGCGCGCCACGCTCATGATGGCTTCACGGGTCGAACGGCCGATCGAGAAGACAGCGTTACCGCGGTCGTCGTTGAAGTTGCCGCCCATGGTGATGGTGTAGCTTTGGGTCGCGCCGTCGCCGCGCTCGGTCTCGCCGTACTGGGCGTCGATGTGAACGCCCGAGAAGCTTTCATCGATGATGAAGTTGGCCACGCCCGCCAGGGCGTCCGAACCATAGGCCGCCGAAGCGCCGCCCGAGATGACCTCGACGTTGCGGATCAGGGCAGCGGGCAGGATGTTGATGTCGACCGTGCCGTTGGCGTTGGACGGCACGATGCGGCGGCCGTTCATCAGCACCAGGGTGCGGTTGGTGCCCAGACCACGCAGGTTCAGGTTCGCCTGACCACCGTTGCCGGGGTTGACCGAGCCGTGGCTGGTGCCCGGCATGAACTGCGGCATGTCGTTCATCAGGGTTTCGGCCGTCACCGAACCCGCCGCCTGGAAGTCTTCACGACCGACCGTGACGATGGGGCTGGTGGAGTTGTAGTCCTGACGGACGATGCGCGAACCCGTGACGACGATCTCGCCGACGGAGGAGACGCCGTCCGAATCCTCGGTCTGGGCGGCGGCAGGGGCTGCGGCGAAGGCGATGGCGGCGAAGCCGCCGATCATGGTGGACGCCAACAGGCGTTGTCGCGTGAAACTACAAATCAAGACTGAAACTCCAGAACGCTATTCTTGTGTTTAAGGACGCCGCGGACAGGGCCCGGGGCGAAAAAGGGATGCGCCTCTAGTCGAGGCTGGCTGTGGCCTCGATCTCGACGAGGAAGTCCGGCAGGGCCAGGCCGGAAACACCGACGACCGTGTTGGGCGCTGGCGTGGCTCCGGCATAGAAACGGTTGATGGCGCCGACCACGATCCCGAGTTTTTCGGGCGTGTTGTCAACGATATAGGTGCGCAGACGCACCAGGTTCCCAGCATCCGCGCTCGCCTCGGCCAGCACGGCGGACAGGTTCTGCAGCGCGACCTCGACCTGGCGGGCCAAATCGCCCTCGCCGACGACATTGCACTGCGCGTCCCAGGCCACCTGGCCCGCCAGATGCAGGGTGCGGCCGCCTTCCTGAAGCGCCGCATGGGAAAAGCCAAACGGCACGCTTTCATACAGATGGGGCGGATTGATCTTGGTGATGGGCATGGTCGTCTCCGCTCAATCGACCAGTTCGAGCTGATGCCCGAAGGGGTCCTGAATGTAGAGGTTCTTCTTGCCAGCCAGCGGGCCTTCGGCGATCTCGATCACCTCCAGCGGCGTGCAGCCGTGCTGCGCCAGCCAGGCGGCGGCGGCTTCGACATCATCGACCCGGAACGCGAGGTGATGCCCGCCGCGATCACAGTTGCGCGGCACATCCTGACGCTGGTCCGACGGCTTGTCGTACTGGACCAGCTGGAAGTTGAGATTGTCGCTCAGCTTCAGCATGACCAGCGTCAGACGCGCGCCGGACACCCCGACATGCGACGCCATCCAGTCGCGCCCATCAGCCCCGACCGGCAGGTCCGCCGCATCCAGCGGCCCCATGCGATAGAGCTCGGTCGCCCCCAGCACATCGCGATAGAATGCGAGTGCGGCGTCCAGATCCGGAACGGTCCAGGACACGTGGTCGACAACGTTGAACGCAGGCCGACCGCCCTCCCCGGCAGTGTGGTTCTCAGCCATAACCTTCCCCTTGGTCTAACAGCCTCGCCTTCCCTGGTGATAGTTTTGTGTCGGTCTGACGAAGCAAACAATGAGTGGGTTTGCAAAGATCGTTGCGTTGAACGCAACAGATATCAGGCCGTCAGGTCACCGATTCGCACCGGCCGCGCCGGGAAGCGCGCACGGAACCCTTGAGGGGCTTTTTCGACACTATTCATGCGCTGCAGCAGCAAATGTTCGCAGTTTCGCCCCTGGCACGGCCCCATGCCGCAACGGGTCGAAAGCTTCACCGCATTGGGGGTTTCCACGGTCGCGACAGCGGCGTCGACAGCGCCCTGCGTCACATCCTCGCACCGGCACAATATGGTGTCGGCAGGCTGGGCCTGAGACAGGAAGACAGACGGATCGGCGATGGCGTCCAGCAGTTCGGCGAATCTCATGGCCCGCCCCCGGCGCCTGCGCGGGCCGCGCGCCCGCCGCTCCGCCTCGACGCTCGTGATCAAGCCTTCGTCCAGAGCGATGGCGAGCCCCGCCAGCGCCCCCTCGGCCCCGGCCGCTTCCGCCCCCTTCACGCCCGTCGTCTCACCGGCGACATAGATGCCGGAACGCGAGCTTCGCATCCATGGATCATGGACGGCGGACCAGCCGCCGAACCGACCCTGAAGGACGTTCAGACCCATTCCGCGCACCAGGTCCGACTGCGGCAGGAAACCGAAACACAGGGCGACGGCGTCACAGTCGATCTGCGCGCCCGACGCCAGCCGCAGGGCCTGGACCTGTTCCTCTCCCACGACCTCCACCGGCCGATCGCCGAACCTGATCCGACAGCCCGACGCCGCCAGACGCAATCCGCCCAGCAGCACCTTCAGCAACTGGGGCGCATGGGCCAGCACCGTCATCGGCCGCCGCGCCGCCTGGACGAGTGCGGATTGAAGGGACTGAGCGAAGGCCAGGGCCCCCACTTCGCCGCCCGCCTCGATGATCTGTTCGGCGACCAGCAACTGCAGAGGGTGGCTGCCCGCAAGCGCAATGCGTCGTCCCGGCGTCAGCCGCTGACTCTTGACGAAAGCCTGCACCGCCCCCGCGCTCATCACGCCCGGCAAGGTCCAGCCCGGCAAGGGCGTAGTCATGTCGTAGCAGCCTGCCGCGATCAGAACCCGTCGCGTCCGCAGACTGGCGACCTGCGCCCCGTCGGAAACCAAAACCCGCCAACCGTCGCCCTCGGCCCGGACATCCAGAACCGAGCGCCCGCCCAGCCAGTCCACCCCGCCCATGGCCTCAAAGGCGCGCAGCTGAGCCTTAAGCTTGCGGTACGTCCCGCCCGCCAGCCAGTTCGAGACAGTGAAGGCGCGCGGCGGCTGGCGCAGAATCTGCCCGCCGGGCCGCGACTGCTCGTCGATGACGGCGACACGCGCCAATCGGCCCTGCAGCGCCAGACAGGCCGCCTGCCCCGCAGGACCGCCGCCGATGACGATCAGATCATAGTCTTCGCGCATGTTCATGTTTCGGCACGTGTTGTCGAAACCACCATGTCCGCCTGCACGTCCGTCACGCAGGCGCGAAGCCTTCGCGTCGGCTGACCGGCTTGCGTCACATCGACCAGACATTCACTGCAGACGCCCATGTTGCAGAACAGGCCGCGCGGCCGATCCTGGGTGTCGCGCCGGAAGACGCGCGCATCCGCCGCCAACATGGCCGCGGCCAGGGTCTCCCCCTCATAGGCCTCGATCATCCGGCCATCGATCTGAAGGCTGAGGGGCCGTCCGCGAACCACGCCCTGACGGCTACGCACCGGCCAACCCCATAAAGCTGTTGAGGTGGCTGAAGCGGGCGGGCGAGAACAGGCGCAGCCGGTCTTCCGGTTCGTCCAGAATCTGTCGCGCCAACAGACGCGCGAAGGTGGGGCCCAAGGTGAAGGCCGATCCGCCCGCCGCCACATAGACGCCCGGCGCCTGGGGGACTTCACCCACCAGCGGCAGTTGATCCGCTGTCACGGCGGTCACGGCGGTCCAGCTGCGTATCAGGTTCAGTTGCCCGACCTGGGGCGCGACATCGACCGCCACCGCCAGATTGCCCCGCAACGAGGTCTCGATCAGGTCCGCCTGCTGGCCCGGATCAAACCTGCCCGAGGCGTCAAGCCTCATCCGCGACGGCCAGCCGCCGCCGATCAGAATATTGCCCGCATAGGCCTGTTTCATCGACAGGCGCCGACCGACATGCTGGATCAGTTGATCGATCAGAGGCGGCGCGCGCTCTGTCACATTCATCAGCAGGGCGACCGGAAAAATCGGCAGGTGCAGGTTGAACAGTTCGCCCATGCGCCCGCTCCAGGCGCCGGCGGCGATCAGCACCTTTGAAGCGCGGATAGACGAGCGTGCTCGCCCCGTCTCCACGGTGATCTCATATCCATCATGCACCCGGCGCGCGGCGACGGCCCGTGCGCCCAGCGACAACCGCGCCCCCTGTCTTTCGGCCTCAGCCGCGAACGCCAGGGTCAGAGCCTTGGGATCGGCATGGCCTTCGGATTCCAGATAGCTGGCGGCGACGATGGATGGCGACAAAAGAGGCGCGATGGCCCGGGCCTCATCCCCGTCGATCAAGCGGCTGGGCAGGCCGCCCGCCGTTTCACGCGCAACCTTGGCCTCCAGCAGGGCGACCTCCTGCGGGGTCTGGGCCACCATCAGACCGCCACGCATATGGACGTGCAGGCTGTCGCCCAGTTCCGCCTCAAGCCCGCGCCATTCGTCGATGGCCAGACGGTTCAGGCTCAGGATCTGCGCCGCCTGATCGGCCAGGGCGTCGCCATTCTCAAGAAACCGGCGCTCGATCTGGAAATGCAGCGAGCCCGCATTGGCGCCCGACGCCCCCGCGTTCAGATACGACGCCTCGATCAGTTCGACCGACGCCCCGGCGCCGGCGAGACGGCAGGCTGTTGCGCAGCCCACCAGTCCGCCGCCGATCACCAGAACATCGACGCTTCGCATCCTGCTCAGACACGCCCCAGGCTGGCCAGGGTGGCGCGGATGCTGTCCAGATCACCATCCGACACGTCCATCAGCGGGGCGCGGACATGACCGCCCGGCAGGTTCTGCACGTTAAGGGCCGCCTTCAGGATGGCCGGTCCGGAGCCGAAGCGTCCGACCAGATTGGGTGTGTACCACGCGTCCATAATAACCCGGTCCTGGCGTCCGCACGCCCGCGCCGCGTCAAAATCACCGGCCCAGATGTGGTTATAGAAGTCCGGCTGCGCGCGGCCAAGCACGCCGCCCGCCCCCATGGTTCCGTCGCCGCCCGCACCCTTCAGCAGGGCCAGACCGGCGTCGTCCATGCTGTGGCCGAACACCCGCACCTGATCCTTCAGACCGAAATAGGTCTGGGTGAAGGCCCGCAGGTCGCCTGTCGATTGTTTGATGGCGACGACATTCTCAAGCGCCGCCAAACGCTCCAGCACGCTGTAGGGCATGTCGATGCCGGTGCCGGGCGGCCAGTTATAGACGCAGATCGGCAGGGCCGAGCCTTCGGACACGGCGCGGTAGAAGTTGACGATCTCGTCGTCGCCCGGCCGGATGTAGGGCGGCGGGGTCACCAGCGCGCCTTCGAAGCCCGCCGCCGCGGCCGAAATGGTGAAGTCCACGACCTCTGCAGCCGTAAAGGCAGTGCAGCCCGCGATGAGCGGCAGCTTTCCCTTCATCTGGGCGCCGACCGCATTGAAAAGCGCATGGCGCTCTACAGCACTTATACTTGTCCACTCGCCAGTTGTTCCTGCAACGACAAGGCCATGCATGCCCTCACTGTACAGCCACTCAAGCAATCGCCCGAGCGCAGGAAAGTCCATCGCTCCATCGCGATCAAACGGCGTCGTTATAGCGGGTATGTAACCGCGCCAGTCGACGCGCATTCTCTTGGATGTCAACGAGCACCTCTTTGTAGTGCTGATTATAGATTTGGCACTGTCTCCGGCATTTTCGTCACGCTCACAAGATGGTATGAATGCGCAAAATCGTTGCGGCAAACGCAACGCAGAATTCGATCGTCTGTTGGGAGACAAACGGCATGCAGGTCACCTCGCTGCACTATTTTTATCAGGCCGCCAGCCTGGGCTCGATGCGCCTGGCCAGCGACAAGATCGGCGTCGCCGTCTCTTCGATAAGCCGTCAGATCGCCCAGCTTGAGCGGGAAATGGGGGTCGCCCTGATCGAGCGCGGACGCCGCACGATCCGACTGACCGAGGCCGGGCGACTGACCTACGAATATTATCAGGGCTGCATGTCGAACGAGGAGGCGTTCAAAAACCGCCTGCACGATTATCGTCAGCTGAAGGCGGGCAAGATCGATATCTCGATCGGCGAGGGCTTCCTGGGCGGCTTCCTGCTGGAGACCATCGAGGGCTTCCAGAGCCAGCACCCCGGCGTGTCCGTCACCATTTCCGTGTTGTCGACGGCGGACATCGTCAAACGGGTGCTGGACGACAGCGCTCACTGCGGCCTGATCTTCAATGACTGCAACGAGCCCAAGATCCGCGTGCGCGCCACGGCGGCCCAGCCGCTGATGGTGCTGTGCGCGCCGCATCATCCGGCCGCCCAGATGGACGCCCTGTCGCTTCAGGACCTGAGCCAGTTCGACCTGTGTCTGCCCGACGCCGCCTTGCGGATTCGCCAACTGCTGCGCGATGCGGAACGCCGCGAAGAAATCTGGCTGGAGCCGAAACTGACCACCACGTCGATCTATGTGATGCGTGAGGCCGCAAAGGCCGGGCGGATGGTGACGGTCCTGCCCAAGATCGCGGCGACGACTGAGCTGGCCGAAGGGTCGCTGGTGGCGCGGCCCATCCACGAGGCCAGCCTGGAATACACCACCGTCAGCCTGATCCACCGTCTGGGCCGCCAGCTGGACGGCGCGCCCGCCCGCCTGTTGTCCACGCTCGAAGCCAAGCTGAAGGCCTGGAGCGCAAACGAAGGCGAGCGGGCGGCGGAATAGCCCCGGACGGGCCCCTAGCCCGCGACGGGCTGGGGCTGGGCCGTCTTTTCGCGCGCGCTGGTGATCAGGATGACCAGGACCGCCACGATGGCGTTGACGCCCATGGCGACCAACCCCTTCTCCCATTCCGGGAACAGGGCGCCGAACAGGGTCTGGGCGGCGGGCGCAAGCAGCACCACATAGCCTGCCGCCATGCCAGCGGCGACGCCGACAGCGTTGGCGCGCGGCCACAGGAAGGCCAGGAACACGCCCGGCGCCAGCATGCCGATGGCGGCGTAGGCGGACAGGCCGATCTCGACCAGAGACGCGGTCGCCCCCACCGTCAGCCAGACGGCGACGCCTGCAAACACCACCATGGACAGGCGTGAAGCCCGAAGCGCGGCCTGATCGCTGAGACCCGGACGAAGGGGCGTCAGCACGTTGCGGCTGAAGATCGAACCCGCCGTCAGCAGCAGGACCGATCCCGGCACCAGGGCTAGCAGACAGGCGGTTCCCGCCAGAAGGCCGATCATCCAGGACGGATAGGAATCAGAGACGAACTGCAGCAGGGCCGCATTCACATCGCCGCCAGGAGGCTGGGTCCCCGCCAGCAGGGCCGCAAAGCCCAGCAGAATGATGAAGAAGAAGGACAGCGAATACAGCGGCTGCCAGACGGCGTTGCGTCGGATCGCCTTACGGCTGCCCGCCGCATAGCAGAGCTGGAACATGTGCGGGAAAATCCACGTGCCCAGGGCCACGTTCAGGGCCGAGGTCATCAACCAGGTCACCGTCAGGCCCGCCTCGGGAACCAGGCCGGGGAAGACGCCGATGCCCGGATGCTGATCCTGCACCTTGTCAAAGACGTCCAGGATCGAGGTCGCCCCGACCTTGTGCGCCACCGTGGCGCTGAGAGCGACCACCAGCACCACCATCAACACATCCTTGACGCCCGCCGCAAAAGCCGCCGAACGCAGGCCCGCCACATAGACGAAGCCCAGCATGATGACCGCTGCCAGAATGGCCGAGGCCAGAACCGACACTTCCGCACCCAGGGTCAGGCGCAGGATCATGCTCAGGGCCGTGATCTGGATCTGCACATAGACGATGATGGCGATGATGCCCGCCAGACCCACCACGCAGCCCAGCCAGGTCGCCTTGTAACGGGCGGCGAAGAAGTCGGCCTGAGTAATGAAGCCCCCCTCGCGGCCCGCCTGCCAGATGCGCGGCATCAGCCAATAGCCCAGCGTGGCGGCCAGCGACACGGAGGTGAAGGCCAGATAGGCCGGGGCGCCATAGGCCCAGGCGAAGCCGGAAATCCCCAGCACGGCGAAGGTGGTGTAGATTTCGCCCGCGTTCAGGAACCAGAAGATCAGGGTGCCGAACCGCCGCCCGCCCACGGCCCATTCGGACACGCTCTTGGCCCGGCTTTTCTGATGGCCGTACAGCATCGCGCCCAGCATGGTCGCGACGACGATTGAAATCGTCAGGAACAGGATCACGATGACGCCTCCGCATCGGCGGCGCGACCCGCGCTGTCTTCATCAAGGCCCAGCGCCCGCTCCATGCGCTCATCCAGCCTGAAGACCAGGGCGATCAGGGCGCTGGCGATCAGGATGCCCGTCATCTGCCAAACCAGCGGCAACGGCAGGGAGAAGACCCGCACCGAGGCCGAGTTGACGAACGGCGCGCAGCCGATCTGCCAGATGAAGGGAATGAGCAACAGCCAGCGATGGCCATAGAGTTTCCAGGACGCCGTGCGCGGCGATGAAGCGGTCATAAGCTTACTCGGATCGCGGTCGGCTAGTGCGCGGCGGCGGGCGCGTCGTGGCGAACCACGTCCCCGCCCTTCATGACGAAGTCGATCGTGCGCAGGGCGCTGATGTCCTTGGTCGGATCGGCGCGCACGGCGACGATATCCGCATATTTGCCGACGCTGATGCTGCCGATGTCGGCGTCACGACGCATCATGCGCGCAGGCTGGATGGTCGCGGCCTGAAGCGCCTGAACGGGCGTCATGCCGGCGTCGACATACAGTTCGGCCTCGCGCACCGTCGCCGTCGTGCCCTCGTTGTCTTCGAACGGGAACTGGTCGGTGCCCAGAGCGATCGGCACGCCCATGCGGATGGCGGACTGCAGCACGGCCCAGTGGTCGCGGCCGACGCTGTCGACGCGCGCCAGGTACCAGTCAGGCGAACCGATGCGGCGATAGAAGTCCTTGGCCCCCGGCTGGCTGACCACGATGGTCGGCACCAGCCAGGCCTTCTGCTGCACCATGCGGCGCAGCACCGGCTCGGTCAGGTGATAGCCGTGTTCGAAACAGTCGATGCCGTATTCCAGGGCCTGCATGGCGGCCTCGGGCGAGCCGTTGTGGGCCGTGACGCGCACGCCGTTGCGGTGCGCCACTTCGATCAGGGTCGACAGTTCGTCATTGGTCATGGGAGCGGCGGCGATGTCGCCGTGCACGTCCGAAATGCCGCCGGAGATGGCGATCTTGATCCAGCTGGCACCCTGTTTGATCTGTTCGCGCGCCGCGCGGGCGAAGGCGTAGGGACCATCCACCTCCAGGAAGCCGTGGCCCCCGGTCGGCACGATCAGCTCGCCCGCCGTTTCGATCCGCGGACCGACAGCCTCGCCGCGTTCGATGGCGCGGCGCAGGGCGAAATCATTGCCGTGGCTTTCGGCGACCAGACGCACAGTGGTCACGCCTGCATGCAGAGACCGCCGGGCGTTGGCCGCCATCCGCAGCGCCTGCTGGGCGTCGGTTTCATTCTGCAATTCCGCGCCCGCCGCGCCCGGCAGCTTGAGCCCGAAATGGACGTGCATGTTCATCAGGCCGGGGATCAGCCAGCGGCCATCCATCGGCACCACCTCGGCGTCCTGGGGCACCACGACCGAGGCGCGTGGGCCGATCTGCACGATCCGTTCGCCCTCGATCAGGACCACGGCGTCATTAAGCGTGGTTCCGTTTTCAACAGACACCACCGAACCGCCGACCAGCGCCACGCGCTTGTCCGCAGGCGCGGCGACAGCGGTCGATGCGGCGAAAGCCACCATCAAGGCGCAGCCTCGCAACCAGCGATTTAGGATCGATTTGCTCATTTTCCCCTCCGAAAACAGACCGGCTTTACGCGACCCGCAGGATCACTTTAAAAGTCCGTTCGTAAGTAACAATGCAACAACAAGCCTCATGAAGTTGCGTTTTTCGCAACATACGGGGCGCGGCTTTCCGGCGCACCCGATCAGGCCGCAACCTGCGTCAGCGCGCCTGTTCGCAGAAATCCGCCCAGGCCGGACGATCGCGCCGCACCATGTTGGGTCGGCGCGCATACCAGCCCGCACCATGCATCCGCGCCACTAGGTCCATGGCCGCCGCATCCACATGCAGACGCTCGCCATCGACGAAACGGTCGTCGATGTGAAAGACCGTCACCTCGCCCAGCACCACGGTCGAGGCGTCGCTGACGTCGATCCGGTGCTTCAGGCGGCATTCCATGCTGACCGGCGCCGAGGCGATGCGCGGCGGCGCCACATCGATCGACGCCACCGTCTCTATGGCCCCGGCGCGCAGTTCGTCGATGCCCGGCGGCGCATCGATGCAGGTGAAGTTCATCGCATCCAGATCGGCCTCGGCCACCAGGTTCACGACGAACTCGCCCGTCTCCAGAATATTGGCGCAGGTGTCCTTATAGGCGCCGTCAGGACGCCGCATCAGGCCCAGGGCCACCAAAGGCGGTTCCGCCGACATCATGTTGAAGAAGCTGTAGGGCGCCGCATTCCTGATCCCCGCCTTCGACAGGCTGGTCACCCAGGCGATGGGCCGGGGCGTGATCGAGGCGCTCATCAGCTTGTAGCGGTCGGCGGCGGCCAGACGGCTGAAATCGAACTGCATCAGCCCTTGCCGCCCTTCCAGGCGACCGGCGTCTGGGGCGCGGCGTTGACGCTGAGCTGGAACACATCCGGCCGCGAATAATGGCCCGCCACGTCGAAATCGTACTTGCCGCGCGTCACAGCCGACAGGTCGATGTCGGCGTAGAGGATCGTCTCGCCCGAATAGTCAGGTCCGGCCAGAACCTCGCCCAACGGCGCGACGATCATGCTGCCGCCGCGCATCAGGACCGTATCAGGATCGTCGCCCAGCGCGCAGTCATAATCGGCAGCGTAGGCGCCCCGACGGATATGCTGACAGGCAGACAGAACAAAGCACCGCCCCTCCAGCGCGACATGCTGCATCGTCGCGGCCCAGCCGTCGCGGTCGTCCGCCGTCGGCGCGCAATAGATGCTGATGCCCTGGTCGTACATCGCCATGCGCAGCATCGGCATATAGTTCTCCCAGCAGATCACCGCGCCGATCCGTCCCAGGCTGGTCTCGATCACCGGCAGGGTCGAACCGTCGCCGAAGCCCCAGATCAGACGCTCGGCCCCGGTAGGCATCAGCTTGCGGTGTTTGGCGATCAGGCCCCGCGCGCCGTCGAAGAACAGGGCGGTGCAGTAAAGCGTACCGCCGTCGCGTTCGATCACCCCCATGACCACAAAGGCCTCGGTTTCGGCGACCGCCTCGACCACCGCCGCGACCTCGGGTCCGTCCAGATCGACCGCCCCCTCATAATAGCGCTGATAGTCGGCGCGCCCTTCCGGTTTGCGCATTCCCACCGGCGTGCCGAACGACGCCCCCTTGGGATAGCCGCCCAGGAAGGCCTCAGGAAAAACGATCAGCCGCGCGCCCGCAGCGGCCGCTTCACGGATCAGGCCCGCCGCCTTGTCCGCAGAGGCCTGGGGATCATGTGGCGAAGACGCGGCCTGGACGACGGCGGCCTTGTAGGACGGGCTCATGCGGGTCTCTCCGATACCTCGACTGACGTTCTGCAGATTAGTTGCATTTGACAGTAAATGGAAGATATTTTAGACCTATAATATATTGACCGAAGGGAGGCGTCCATGTCCGCTGGCGGATATGATCAGTACCGGGAGGACGTCATCGGCCGCGCCAATGTCGCCGACACGCCCGCGCTCGTCGACTATTACAGACAGCTTTCCAGCCTGGGCGTCGGCGCCCTGTGGACCGTGGCCAACAAGATCGAGCCGTGGGAGCCGGTTTCGACGTCAAAGCCGATGCTGTGGCGCTATGACGATCTGCGCGACCATGTGCTGAAGGCGCTGGAGCTGGTTACGCCGGAACAGGCCGGACGCCGGGTCATCTATCTGGAGAACGAAGGCCGCGCGGACGTGGTCGCCGCTGTCGGCTGGCTCTATTCCGGCCTGCAGGTGATGAAGCCCGGCGAATGCGCGTCCAGCCACCGTCACAGCGCCTCGGCCCTGCGCTTCATCATGGAGGGCAGCGGCGCCTTCACAAATGTCGACGGGCACAAGATGACCCTGGGCGCCAACGACTTCGTCCTGACGCCAAACGGCACGTGGCACGAACACGGCGTCGATGAATCGGGCACCGTCTGCATCTGGCAGGACGGCCTGGACATCCCGCTGATGAATGCGCTTGAGGCCAACTTCTATGAGGTCCACCCGGACCTGAACCAGGCCATCGCCTACCCTATCGACGACAGCACGGCGACCTGGGCGGGGGCTGGCCTGCGCCCGGCCGGACACAGCTGGACGCGTCGCTATTCGCCCCTGCTGAAATACGAATGGGCGCCGACCTATGAGGCGCTGCAGAAGTTCGCCCGCGTCACCGACGGCTCGCCCTACGACGGCGTCCACATGGAATATGTGAATCCCCACACCGGCGGCCCGGTCATGCAGACCATCGGCGCGGCGATGCAGATGCTGCGTCCCGGCGAGCACACCCGCGCCCACCGCCATACCGGCAGCATCGTCTATCAGTGCGCCAAGGGCGCCGGATATTCGATCATCAACGGCCGCCGCTTCGACTGGAAAGAACGCGACATCTTCGTGGTTCCGTCCTGGGCCTATCACGAGCACGCCAACGCCTCGGACCGCGAAGACGCCTGCCTGTTCTCGTTCAACGACCTGCCGTCCATCCGCGCCCTGGGCCTCTATCGCGAGGAAGCCCTGGGCGAGAACGACGGCCGTCAGCCCCTTCTCTCTCGCTAGAAAGACCAGACCATGCGCCTTGTAACCTACCGCGCGTCCATAGAGGCGGAAGCCCGGCTGGGAGCCGTCAGCGGCTCTCTGGTGGTGGACCTGCAACGACTGGGCGCGGCGACCAACACGCCGCTGCCGTCCACCATGCTGGAGTTCATCGACCTGGGTCCCAACGCCGTAACGATCGCCAGCGATCTGATCGCTGCGGCCAACGGCCTGTTCCCGGTCGGGGTCGCGACGCCGCTCGCCAATGTGAAGCTGCTGGCCCCCATCCCGCGCCCGCGCAAGAACATCTTCGGCATCGGCCTGAACTACACCGAACATGTCGCCGAATCCGCCCGGTCGCTGGACACCTCCGCGGACCTGCCGCGCCAGCCGGTGATCTTCTCCAAGCCCCCGACCACCGTCGTCGGCCCCGGCGATCCCATCGTCCACAACGCCAAGATCACCCAGCAGCTTGATTGGGAAGTCGAACTGGCCGCCGTCATCGGCGTCGCCGCAAAGGGCGTGGCGCGTGAGGACGCCCTGGCCCACGTCTTCGGCTATACGGTCCTGATCGACATGAGCGCCCGCGACTGCCGCCGCGCCGGTCAGTGGATCTATTCCAAGGGCCAGGACACCTTCGCCCCCATGGGCCCGTGCATCGTCACCGCCGACGAGATCCCGGATCCGCAGACCCTGGACCTGAGCCTGTCGGTCAACGGCGTGCAGAAACAGTCCAGCAACACCGCCTATATGCTGTTCAAGGTCGATGAGCTGATCGCCGACATCAGTCAGGGCATCACCCTGGAGCCGGGCGACATCATCGCCACGGGCACGCCCGCAGGCGTCGGCGCCGGTCTTGATCCGCAGGAATGGCTGTGGCCCGGCGACACCATCGAAGCCGAGGTGCAGGGCATCGGCCGACTGCGTCACGCCGTCATCGCCGCCTGACGAAAAAGGGGAGGACATCCATCCTCCCCTTCTACTTTTGCATAGTCGCTTCGACGTTCAGTCCGCCAGCAAGGCCTCGATCCGCTCACGGATGTCCTGGGGCCATTCGACAGCCTTCTGCCGATCCAGGTCCATGCAGACCAGAACGGCGGATGCGCGGATGCGGTCCACGCCGCCGCCGGTGATCCCATATTCGATATTGCAGCTGCTGCGGCCGATGCGGGTGGGACGCACCGTCACCGACAGTTCGTCGCCCAGCATGCCCGGCGCCATGAACTCGCACTCCAGCTTGACCGTCGGCACGCCGATGCGGCGGGTCAGATGCATGGCGGCGAAGTCGGCGCCCATGTCGGCGAACCAGTCTTCCAGCACCGCATTCAGCATCTCGAAATAGCGCGGATAGAAGACGATCCCGGCGGGATCGACGTCGGCGAAACGCACCTTCAATCGGGTCTCGAAACTCATCCTTGTCCTTTTCCGGCGATGGACGCCTTTAGTGTCGCCAGCAGCCCGTAGAGCTGCGTCTGATCCTCGACGCCGACCTCGGCGAACACCCCGGCGATCCAGCGATGGTGCGCCGCCGCCAGTTGGTCGAACTGCGCCTTGCCCGCCGCGCTCAGCACCACGATGGACGAGCGCCGGTCCTCTGGATCGGCCCGCGCCTCCACCAGCCCCTGCTCCTGCAGCTGGCGCACAATGGCCGTGACATTGCCGTTGGACACCAGCAGCGCGCGCGACAGCTGCCCCATGGTCTGGCCGTCCGGGTGCCGGTTCAGCGAGGCCATGACGTCGAAGCGCGGCAGGGTCGTGTTGAACTGATCCTGGAAATTGCGGCGCAGCATCTTTTCGATGGTCATGGTGCAGCTGAGCATCCGCAGCCACACCCGCACATCCATCGGCCCGCTGGCCCCGCCGTCCAGCTTCTCCGGCATGGAGATCGAGGCCGGTCTAGTCTTGTCGTCCATCACCCACGCGCCATTTCCGCCTGTTTCTGGAACTGGCGAATAAGCTGATCCTGGCCTGAGCGATACGCCGCAGGCGTGCTGATCGCGCGCCCGGCCTGGGCTGCGGCGCGCAGGGTCCAGACCGGGTCGGCCAGATGCGGACGGCCCAGCGCCACCAGATCGGCGCGGCCCGCCGCCAGGATGGAGTTGGCCTGATCCGCCTCGGTGATGTTGCCCACGGCGATCACCGGCACGCCCGCTTCGTTGCGGATCTGATCGGCCATCGGCGTCTGGAACATGCGGCCATAGACAGGGCGCGCCCTAGGATCGGTTTCGCCTGCGGACACGTCGATCAGATCGGCGCCAGCCGTCTTCAGGCGTCGGGCGATCTCGACCGCCTCGGTGATGGTGACGCCCGCCTCGCCCGCCCAGTCGGTCGCCGACAGGCGAACGGCCAGAGGCTTGGCCGCCGGCCAGGCGGCGCGGACCGCTGCGACCACAGCCAGGGGGAAGCGCAGACGGTTATCCAGGTCGCCCCCATAGGCGTCAGTGCGGTGGTTCATCAGCGGAGTGATGAAGCTGGACAGAAGCCCGCCATGACCGGCGTGGACCTCAAGCATGTCGAACCCTGCGGCATCCGCCCGCCGCGTCGCCGCGACGAAATCATCCAGAATCCGCGCCATGCCCGCCTCATCCAGCGGCTGCGGCGTCAGGCCGCCGTCACGCCACGGGCGATCGGAAGCCGCGACCACGGGCCAAGGCTGGGCCAGGGGAACGTCGATCCGACCGCGCGCATCGGGCGGCTGACACGATCCGCGCGGCCCGGCGTGGCCGATCTGGGCGCAGGTGGCGGCGCCGTCATGGCTGCGGGCCAGAGTATTGATCCGCGCCCAGACGTCGATCTGGGCGTAGTCGTACAGACCTGGGCAGGTTGAGGTCATCCGCCCCTCGGGCGACACCGCCAGCGTCTCCGTCATGACCAGACCCGCCCCGCCCAGCACGCGCGCGCCATAGTGGGTCAGGTGGAAGTCGGTGGCCGCGCCGTCATCCTGGGCCGCATAGACCAGCATGGGCGGCACCACGACGCGGTTGCTCAGGGTCAGCCCCCCGACCGCGAACGGCGTCAGCAGCGGCGGGGCGACGTCGTCATTGTCTGCTTCGTCTGCGAACCATTGCTCGATCTTGGACAGCCAGGCCTCGTCCCGCTGGCGCAGGTTCTCGTGGCTGACCCGCTGGCTGCGGGTCAGAAGCGAATAGGCGAACTGGCGCGGGTCGAACCCGGCGTATCGCTCAAGAGTCTCGAACCATTCGGTCGAGTTGCGGGCGCTGTTCTGGATTTTCAGAACCTCGACCTGACGCTCGTGCTGATACTCCGCCAGGGCTCTGGTCAGGTCGTCGCGGCCTTCCAGACCCGAACGGCTCAGCACCTCGGCCAGTTTGATCGCATCCTCCAGCGCCAGCTTGGTGCCCGATCCGATCGAGAAGTGCGCCGTATGCGCCGCGTCGCCCAGCAGGACGACATTGTCGAACGACCACCGCCCGCAGATCACCCGACGGAAGTTGATCCAGGCTGCCGAGCCGCGCAGGTGCGAGGCGTTTGTCAGCAGGGCGTGTCCGTCCAGATGGCGGGCGAAGATGCGTTCGCACAGGGCGATGGTCTCAGCCTGATCCAGATGCTCCAGCCCCAACGCTTCCCAGGTCTGGGGCGAGCACTCGACGATGAAGGTCGAATGGGTTTCGTCGAACCGATAGGCGTGGGCCCATATCCAGCCCGCCTCGGTCTGTTCGAAGGCGAAGGTGAAGGCGTCGAACTGTTTGGTGGTGCCCAGCCAGATGAACTTGTTGGCCCGCGTCTGGATGTCGACGTCGAAACGATCCTCGTACTGTGTGCGGATGCGGCTGTTCACCCCGTCAGCGGCGACGATCAGATCATAGTCCGCAAAGGACGTCAGATCGGCGCTGAACTCATGCTCGAAATGCATGATGACGCCCAGCTCGCGCGCCCGCGCCTGCAGAATCTGCAGCAGCTTCAACCGGCCGATGCCGATGAAACCGTGCCCTGACGACCGTTCGGAAGCGCCGTCGATGGCCACTTCGATATCGTCCCAGTGCGCAAAGCTGGACATGATGGTTTCGGCGCTGACGGGATCGTTGCGCGTCAGATTCCCCAGCGTCTGGTCCGAGAACACCACCCCCCAGCCGAAGGTGTCGCCCGCACGGTTCCGCTCGAACACATGGACCTCGTGCGAGGGGTCCCGCAGCTTCATCGAAATCGCAAAATAGATGCCGGCAGGTCCACCGCCGAGACAGGCAACACGCATTTTCAGACCCTCAAGTTAGTTTAGGCCTAAAATAGTTTTCGGCAGGAGGCAAGCCTGTCGCCGTGTTCAGCCCAGATTGGCGTGCAGACGGTTCAGCATTTCCAGCAGGCGTGTGAACTCGTTCTGCGAGAAGCCCGAGATCACCTGGCGATACAGGGGCGCCGTGAGTTTTCGCGCCGCCGCCAGCTTTTCGCGCCCCAGATCGGTCAGGATCACATTGGTGACGCGGCCGTCCTGCGCATCCGGCGCACGCTCGACCAGACCCGCCTTCATCATCCGCTCGATGATGCGCATCATCGTCGACAGGTGGATGACCGCCGTCTTGGACAACTGGCCGATGGAGCGCGGCGATTCCTCGCCCAGCACCATCAGGACGCGCCATGTCGGGATGTCGATTTCGATGGCCCGAAGCTGGGCCTCGATGATCACATTGTACCGGCTGACAGCGCGATTCAGCAGGTAGAAGGGGTAGGAATCCACACGAAAAGATTCCGATCCCGGATCGCCCAGCGCCCTGGGATCATCCGCCATGTCAAACTGCTCCCGTCATGATGGCCGTCGAATTTTTGTTGCGTTTGCAAGTTTATTGGACAAGGCTTGAGGTCTCACTGGGATAGAGGAGGGCAAGATGTCTACCCCAACGAGCCAAACCCTAAATCAATTCGCCGCCGCAATCGCCACCGGCGACATCCGGGTCATCGACCTGACCCAGACCCTTTCGGAGGACACGCCGACGCTGGTGCTGCCGCCCGAGTTCGGCCAGTGCGCGCCGTTCAGCCGCAACGAAATCTCGCGCTACGACGAGCGCGGCGTCGCCTGGTACTGGAGCAACTTCACCGTCGGCGAGCACACCGGCACCCACTTTGATGCGCCGATCCACTGGGTCAGTGGCAAGGACCTGGCGGACAATACGGTCGACACCCTGCCGACGCAGGACCTGATCGCCCCCGCCGTCGTCATCGACTGCTCGAATGACTGCGCCGCCGACGCCGACTTCCTGCTGACGGTCGAGCACATCACGGCCTGGGAAGCCGAGCATGGCCGCATCCCGCCCAGAAGCTGGATCCTGTTCCGCACCGACTGGTCCAAGCGCACCGGCGAGGCCTACACCAACCGTCGTGAAGACGGCGCCCATACGCCCGGACCATCCACCGACGCCGTGCGCTTCCTGGTCGAAGACCGCGACGCCCTTGGGTTCGGCGTAGAGACCATCGGCACCGACGCCGGACAGGCCCATCTGCTGACGCCGCCCTATCCCGCGCACACCCTGTTCCACGCGGCGGGCCGCTATGGCTTGCAGTGCCTGGAGAACCTGGACCTGCTGCCGCCGACCGGCGCCGTCATCATCGCGCCGCCGTTGAAGATCCGCGACGGGTCGGGCAGCCCCTTGCGCGTTCTGGCGCTCGTCGGAGCCTGAGGTCATGGCCGAGCGTTCGTTCAAGTCCGAGGTCCTGAAGCTGACCGCCTCTGAAGGGGAAACCTTCCGGGGCGAAGGCATCCTGGCCGTCACCAAGGCCCTGCTGCAGTCTGGCGTGGCCTATGTCGGCGGCTATCAGGGCTCGCCCATCAGCCACCTGATGGACGTCTTCGCTGACGCAAACGATCTGCTCGAAAGCCTGGGCGTCCACTTTGAGGCCAGCGCGTCGGAGGCCACCGCCGCCGCCATGCTGGCCGCCTCGGTGAACTATCCGTTGCGGGGCGCGGTGGCCTGGAAATCGGTGGTCGGCACCAATGTCGCCTCTGACGCCCTGTCGAACGTGGCGTCTGGCGGCGTGAAGGGCGGCGCCCTGATCATCGTCGGCGAGGACTATGGCGAAGGCTCCTCGATCATGCAGGAGCGCACCCACGCCTTCGCCATGAAGTCGCAGATGTGGCTGCTGGACCCGCGCCCCAATCTGCCCAGCATCGTCGACATGGTGGAGAAGGGGTTCGAACTGTCGGAGGCCTCCAACACCCCCGTCATGCTGGAGCTGCGGGTCCGCTCCTGCCACATGACCGGCGAGTTCACCGCCCGCGACAACCGCCGCCCGCCCCTGACCGTGTCTGAAGCGGCCGCCGCCCCGACGCGCGACCTGAACCGCATCGTCCTGCCGCCCGCCAACTTCCTGCACGAAGTCGAGAAGATCGAGAAGCGTTGGCCGGCGGGCATCGCCTTCGTCCGCGACAACCATCTGAACGAACTGTTCGGCCCCGAAGAAGGCGACATCGGCGTCATCGTCCAGGGCGGCCTCTACAACAACCTGAATCGCGCGCAGGAGCTGCTGGGCCTGTCCAACGCCTATGGCGACAGCGAACTGCCGATCTACTGCCTGAACGTGGCCTATCCGCTGATCCCGGAAGAGGTCGTCGCCTTCTGCCGCGGCAAGAAGGCGGTGTTGGTGCTTGAGGAAGGCCAGCCCGAGTTCATCGAGCACGAACTGAACACCCTGGTTCGGCGCGGCGATCTGCAGACCCGCATCGTCGGCAAGGGCGTCATGCCCCGCGCAGGCGAATACACCAGCGACGTCATCCGCAAGGGTCTGATGAAGTTTCTGGAAGAATGGCGGCCGTCCCGCGCCCTGCCCCAGAACGTGCAGACGCCGCTGGACCCCACGACCGCCTCACAGATTCCAGCCCGGCCTGCAGGCTTCTGCACGGGCTGTCCCGAACGCCCGATCTTCACCGCCATGAAGATGGTGGAGCGCGAGATCGGCCCGACCCATGTCTCGGCGGACATCGGCTGCCACCTGTTTTCGATCCTGCCGCCGTTCAACATCGGCAACACCACGATGGGATACGGATTGGGCGGCGCCGGCGCCTCGGCCTTCAAGCCCAAGGACCGCAGGGCCATCGCCGTCATGGGCGACGGCGGCTTCTGGCATAACGGCCTGACCTCGGGGATAGGCAACGCCGTCTTCAACAAGGACGATTCCGTCACCCTGATCGTGGACAACGGCTATTCCGCCGCCACCGGCGGTCAGGACCTCCTGTCGTCCCGCGCCGACAACCGCGTCCGAAGCACGCGCAACCCCATCGAAAAGGCCGTGCGCGGCATTGGCGTCGACTGGGTCCGCTCGATCAACCGCACCTATGACCTGCGCAAAATGCGTGATGCGCTGAAAGAGGCCCTGACCACCAAGGAGGCCGGGCCGAAGGTCATCATCGCCCAGTCCGAATGCATGCTGAACAAGCAGCGGCGCGAGAAGCCGCTGGTGCGGGCCGCCATCAAACAGGGCCGTCGCGTGGTGCGCGAACGTTTCGGCATCGACCCCGACACCTGCACCGGAGACCACAGCTGCATCCGCCTGTCGGGCTGCCCTTCGCTGTCGATCAAGCCGAACCCCGACCCCTTGCGTCAGGACCCCATCGCCCATGTCGACAACAGCTGCGTAGGCTGCGGTTTGTGCGGCGAGGTCAGCCACGCCGCCGTGCTCTGCCCCAGCTTCTATCGCGCCGACATCGTCTCCAACCCCGGCGCGTGGGAGCGGTTCGCCTCGCACATCCGCCAGGCGGTGATCGGCTTTCTTCAAACCCAGGACAACCGCGCTCGCGCGGCCAGAGCTTTCTGATGACCGACCAAAGACAACGTATCGGCATCGCGATCCTGGCCCTGGGCGGTCAGGGCGGCGGCGTGCTCGCAGACTGGATTCAGGAGGTCGCCCGCGCAGAGGGCTGGCTGGCCCAGGGCACCTCGGTGCCGGGCGTGGCCCAGCGGACCGGATCGACCGTCTATTATGTCGAACTGGCGCGCCAGACCGAAGAACGCGCGCCGATCATGGCCCAGATGCCCGCGCCCGGAGACGTCGACATCGTCATCGCCTCGGAGCTGATGGAGGTCGGCCGCGCCCTGGTGCGCGGCTTCGCCAGCCCCGACCGCACCACCCTGATCGGCTCGACCCACCGCATCTACGCCATCTCTGAAAAATCGGCGATGGGCGATGGGCGCGGCGACGGCGACAAGATCATCGAGGCCGCGCACAAGCGCGCCCAGCGTTTCATCGGCTTCGACATGGAGGCCGCAACCGATCGCTCCGGCAGCGTGATCAGCTCGATCATGTTCGGCGCCCTGGCGGGCAGCCGCGCCCTGCCCTTCGCGCGCGAAACCTTTGAGGCCGCGATCCGCCACAGCAAGATCGCCGTCGAGAGCAATCTGAAGGGTTTCGACGAAGGCTATCGCGCCGCCCAGGCCCCGGTCGCCCTGCCCGAACAGGTCGACCACGACACCCCGACGCCCTCCACCGAGGCCGGACGCGCCCTGTACGCGCGCGTACAGAAGACCCTTCCCCGCCCAGCGCACCGCAATACGCTGCACGGCCTGCATAAACTGCTCGACTATCAGGGCCCGCAGTACGGAACCCTCTATCTTGATCGGCTGGAGCGGATCGCGCGACTGAACGGACCTGACGCCCTGATCGTCGAAGCCGCCCGTCACCTGGCCCTTTGGATGGCCTATGAAGACACCATCCGCGTCGCCGACCTGAAGACCCGCGCCAGCCGCATCGACCGCGTCCGCACCGAGGTCAAGGTTGGCGACAGCCAGTTGCTTGGGGTGACCGAGTTCATGCACCCGCGCCTTCAGGAAGTCTGCGAAACCCTGCCCGCCGGGCTGGGTCGTGCGGTCCTGAAGAATGCAACGATGCGCCGCATCCTGGAGCCCTTCTTTCGTGAAGGCCGCTATGTGAAGACCAGCAGCCTGCCCTGGTTCCTGGTCCTGCGCACCCTCGCCAGCATGCGCCCCTTGCGCCCGCGCTCCCTGCGCTATGTCGAGGAGCAGGCCCGGATCGAGGACTGGCTGGAACGCATCGAACGCGCCGCGCCGATCGATCACGACCTCGCCCTGGAGATCATCCTGTGCCAGCGCCTGATCAAGGGTTACGGCGACACCTTTGAGCGCGGTCTGGCCAACTACACCCAGATCATGGCCGTCAGCGACCGCCCCGACGTGACCGCTCAGCAACTGCGCACCCTGCGCGACCTGGCGCTTAGCGACGACCAGGGCCAAGCCCTGAAGGCGGCACAATAGAGCCGGTCTGAGCAGCGGCTACGCCGACGCCCCCACGGATCACCAACGATCTGCTTTCTCATCCCACAGCCTGCGACAACAAGCGCCCGCGCGGAGCATGGACACAGGCCGTGGCGATGACCAGATGGCGGCAATGCCTAGCCTAGATTACTTCCCTCTGGTCACTGACCGCCTGACCCTTAGACCAATCAGAGCCGCCGACTTCCCCGCCTACGCCGCCTATCATGGCCGCGCGGATGTCTATCGCTTCCTCTACGCGGCGCCGCCGCAGAACCAGGCGCTTGAAGCCCAGTTCTTGGACGCTGCACAGCCGAAATTCGCCGAAGATGGAGACGTCTTCCGCCTGGCCGTCACCTTGACGGGCAAAGACGAAATGATCGGCGAAGTTCTGCTCAAGCTGGCCAATCAATCGGCCGCGCAGGGGGAAGTCGGCTATATCTTCAACCCCGCCTGGGCCGGACACGGTTATGCCGTCGAAGCGGTAAAGGCCCTGGTGCGCGTGGGGTTTGAACAAGCCGGGCTGCATCGGATCTTCGCACGCCTCGACGCGGCGAACGCTGGCTCGGTCGCCTTGATGCGGCGCCTCGGGTTTCGACGCGAGGCGCACCTGATCCAGAACGACTGCTTCGACGGCGTCTGGGGCGATGAGTTCATCTACGCCCTCCTTCGATCCGAGTGGATGGCGCGCCCCGCGTAACGCCTCGTCGCCTTTGAGACAGGTCTCGCCTATATAGCGCCCCTCACACCCGGCCTGGCCCCGCCATGCTCTGGACGGGAGCTTCGACCAGGCCGCCATTTTCGTGTGCGCTCCGTGTGCGCTGAGATATTGCTCTAACCATGCCCCTGAACCAATCCCGCAAACTATCCATCGCCCCGATGATGGACTGGACCGACAGGCACTGTCGGGCGTTTCATCGGGCGCTGTCGTCGCGGGCGCTGCTCTATACGGAGATGGTGACGGCCCCGGCGGTGGTGCACGGGGATCGGGATCGGCTGCTGGGTTTTGATGCGGTCGAGCATCCGGTGGCGCTGCAGTTGGGCGGGTCCGATCCGGCGCAGCTGGCCGAGGCGGCGCGGATCGGCGCGGCCTATGGCTATGACGAGATCAACCTGAATGTCGGCTGTCCGTCCGACCGGGTGCAGTCGGGCAAGTTCGGCGCCTGTCTGATGCGCGAGCCGGAGCTGGTGGCGGACTGCATGGCGGCCATCATCGAGGCCGTCGATATCCCCGCCACCGTCAAATGCCGCATCGGCGTCGATGATCAGGACCCGGAAACCAGCCTGTTCGTCACCGTGGACGCCAGCGCCGCAGCAGGCGTCGACACCTTCATCGTCCATGCCCGCAAGGCCTGGCTGAAGGGCCTGTCGCCCAAGGAGAACCGGGACGTGCCGCCGCTGGACTATGGGCTCGTGCGCCGCTTGAAGCGCGAGCGTCCGCATCTCAGCATCTCGATCAATGGCGGGATTGGCTCGCTGGACGAGGCCGAGGCACATCTGGACGACGCCGACGGGGTGCAACTGGATGGGGTCATGCTGGGCCGCGCCGCCTATCACGAACCGGCCCTGCTGGGTCAGGCGGACCGCCGCATATTCGGAGAAGCGGTCGAGGACGTGGACGCCTATGCCGCCATCGAACGTTATCGGCCCTATCTGGTGGCGCGGCTGTCCGAGGGCGTCGCCCTGCCCGCCATGGCGCGGCATATGCTGGGCCTGATGCACGGCCGCCCTGGCGCGCGCGCCTTCCGTCGCATCCTGACGGTGGAATCAATCGGTCCAAACGCCGGGATCGAGGTGGTGGACAGGGCCGTAGAGGCCGTTCGTGAGGCGGAATCCCGCCGTTCAGAGGCCGCGTGAGTCCGAAAAACATCGCTTTGCAATCAAGCGACTAGACGCCAAACGGCGCGTACGAAGGAGCATGCGGCCAGGCTGCGCCCATTTCTGGCCACAAGTTAACGCGAAAAAACCCGCGCTGGCAGCGTTGGGAGCCAGTGTCTCCGCGAGCCAGACGTATGATCGGCGCCACCGCTGCCTTCGCCATGTTTTGGGCTGCCCTGTCCTCAGTTACGAGTGGACCCGTGCCCTACAATGTCGCTGTCGCGGCGGATGAGTTCAGGGTTGAAACCCCTGCAGCCGACGTCGGTTCCACAGTTTCGTCCCCGGACGATCTTGCGCTGAACGAAGAACAGGCCGAGCTGATGGACGGCGATCCCGACTGGACCGCGTCGGCGCGCCTTTATCACGCAGGCGGCGGCGGGGCTTCGGGCAATGACTCCCTGGGCTGCCGTCCGGTGGCCATGCGTACGGTCGCGACCGATCCCCGCATCATTCCGCGCCGCACCAAGCTGTTCATTCGCGAGACAGTGGGTCTGCGTCTGGCCGACGGCTCTATCCACGACGGATACTGGTACGCCTCCGACACCGGCGGCGCGATCAAGGGCCAGAAGATCGATCTGTTCACCGGCCACGGACGCGGTTCGATGGCCCAGGCCCAGCGCCTGAACATGCGCACCCTGACCATCGCCGATGCTGGCACGTTTGACGGATGCCCGCCCTCCTGGGAAAGCGCTTCGCGCTAAGCCGGGCGTCTTTCCAGAATGCAGAACGCCGGCGACCGCAGGGTCGCCGGCGTCTTCAATTCAGGCCTTGAGGAACGGGATCAGTCGTCCAGTTCGGTGACCTGCAGCGTCGATTGAACCATGTCGTCGCCATAGGTGCCGACCCAGATGTCATAGCGGCCGTTCTGGGGGTTGGTGATGGTCACCTTGGGGTTCAGATCACCGCCCGAGTCGTCATCGCAATAGAACCGGCCGTTCGGCGTATTGACCAACAGGGTCGTGTCGCTGTCGGAGATATTCTTGAACGTCAGGTCCGCATCGCCTGCACGGTCATAAAAGACCTGGAAGTCCGGCGCCGCGCTGACATTGCCGACACAGCCCGACTTGGCGCGCGCCGCCGGGATGGAGCCGCCCGCCAGGATCTGTTTGGTGTAGGGGTCCGGCGTGAAGCCCGCGCGCAGGTTCACAGAACCATAGTTGGGCGTCAGGTCGACATCCGGGCCGTCAGAATCACTGTGATCTTCACCGCCGCTGACGAGGGCGTCGGCGCCCAGTTCGCTGACCATCAGGGTCGATTGAACCATGCTGTCGTTATAGGTGCCGACCCAGACGTTGTAGCGCCCGCTGGTGGGGCTGCTGATCGTGATCAGGGGATCGAGATCGCCGCCGGAATCGTCGTCGCAGTACCAGCGGCCGTTCGGGCTGCTGATCAGCAGGGTCGTGTCTTCCGACGCCGTCAGTTTGAACGTCAGGTCCGAAGAACCGGCGCGGTAGTTGACCTGAAGGTCGGGCGCGGCGCTGACCAGGCCTTCACAGCCGGACTTGACCGAAGACGCCTGAACCGAGCCTCCCGCCAGCATTTCCTTGGTGTAGGGGTCCGGCGTGAACCCGTTCCGCAGGGTCACGGTCCCATAGTTCGGCTCCAGCGAGGCGTCGGGACGCCCGCCGCTTTTCTGAGCCAGGCTCACCCCCGGCGTCAGCAGCATGGCCGCCGCTGTCACGATGGCGATAGTCTTCATAGATGGTCCTCCGATTGCGACCCCAGGTCGCAGGCGACCATATCCTGTTTTGCGACGCCGTGCAGGGCCGAAGCACAGCTGTTCGCCGGCGTCAGAAACGGCGCTTTCCGCTTATGGTTTCAAAGAAAAGTCGGAAATCGCCCATCAAGCTCCACAGCGGATATTTGAAGGTCGCGGGCCGGTTCTTCTCGAAGAAGAAATGCCCCACCCAGGCGAAGCCGTAGCCGACCAGAGGCATGACCAACAGCCACCACGGGTTCCGCGTCACGAGCAAGGCCGCAAAGGCCGCGATCACCAGGCCTGTCCCGACCACATGGATGCGGCGGCAGGTCCGATTGGAATGCTCGTGAATATAATAGGGGTAGAAGGCCTCGAACGAGGCGAACCGACCCTCTGGCGCGGACGGACTGGTCATGCCGTGAGGTTGCGCCGGTATGCGGCCGCTTGCAAGAACCCCTCCCCCGCGAGTGCGAAGGAGGGGCTTGGAAAATCAACCGTTCGACTTGCCCTTGAAGCCGCCCTTGTTGAAGCCCGGCTTGGGCTTGAAAGGCTTCTTGGCGAAGGGTTTGTCGCCAGAAGGCTTGCCGCCTTCAGCCGCCTTGGGCGCCCAGGGCTTCTTCTTGAACGGCGGACGGGCGTCGCCCTCGCCGCCGTCGGCGCGCTTGTAAGGGGTCTTCTTGAACGGACGGTCGCCGTCTTCGCGACGCGGCTTGCCGGCGAAACGACCGGCCTTCATCGAACCCGGCGTCGGGGCTTCAGACGGCGTGATCTTCACTTCGTCGTTCGAGGCGGCGACAGCCTCGCGGAACGCCTTCTCGTGCGTCTTGGCGATTTCGAACCGGGTTTCCTCCGGGAAGGTGCGGATGGCGCCGATCTGGGGCTTGGAGATGCCGCCGACGCGGCAGATCAGCGGGATCAGCCACTTGGGGTCGGCGTTCTTGTTGCGGCCCACATCCATGCGGAACCAGACCACGTCGTCGGCGCCCAGGCGTTCGCCCGGCCAGGGCTGAGCCGCCGTGCCGTCGTCGTTGCGGACCATGCGGTCGCGCTTGGCGGGGCCGCGGTCAGCGCCCGGATCGGACAGTTCTTCCGGCGCAGGCTGCTCCTTGCGCAGCAGACGCACCAGGGCGGCGGCGATCTCGTCGGGCGTGCGCTCGGCGATCATGCGCTTGGCGACGATCATGTCCTCGTCGGTGACGTCGGCCTCGAAGAACTCGGGCGACAGCAGACGGCCTTCGTCAGCCTTGCGGATTTCGTCGAAGGTCGGGGCGCCGGACCAGACGGCGTCGACGCCCGCCTCGTCCATCAGGCGCTCGGCCTTGCGGCGACGCGAATGCGGGACCAGCATCACGGAGACGCCCTTCTTGCCCGCACGGCCCGTACGGCCTGAACGGTGCAGCAGGCCTGCACGGTTCATCGGCAGTTCGGCGTGGATGACCAGACCCAGGTCCGGCAGGTCCAGACCGCGCGCGGCGACGTCGGTGGCGACGCAGACGCGGGCGCGGCCGTCACGCAGCGACTGCAGGGCATCGGTGCGCTCGCGCTGGCCCATTTCGCCCGACAGAGACACGGTCGAGAAACCACGCTCCAGCAGCGAGGATTGCAGGTGACGCACGCTGTCGCGCGTCGAGCAGAAGACCATGGCGCGTGGCGCCTCGAACCAGCGCAGGGTGTTGACCACCGCGTGTTCGATCTCGTTCGGGGCGATGCGATAGGCGCGGTATTCGATGTCGGCGTGCTGGCGCGTCTTGTCGGTGGCGTCGATGCGCACCGCGTCCTTCTGATAGCGTTTGGCCAGGGTCGCGATCTCGCGCGCGATGGTCGCCGAGAACAGCAGGGTGCGGCGTTCGGCCGGGGCCTGGTCCAGAATGAACTCCAGGTCCTCGCGGAAGCCCATGTCCAGCATCTCGTCGGCTTCGTCCAGGACTGCGACCTTCAGTTCCGACAGGTCCAGGTTGCCCCGGTCGATGTGGTCCTTCAGGCGGCCCGGCGTGCCGACGACGATGTGGACGCCAAAGCCCAGGGCGCGCGCTTCACGACGCGCATCCATGCCGCCGACGCAGGTGGCGATCTTGGCGCCGGAGTCGGCGTACAGCCACTGAAGCTCGGACGCGACCTGCATGGCCAGTTCACGGGTCGGGGCGATGGCCAGGCACAGCGGCGCGCCGCCGGGACCGAAGATCGGCTTGTCGCCCAACAGGGTCGGCGCAGCGGCCAGACCAAAGGCCACCGTCTTGCCCGAACCCGTCTGGGCCGAGACCAGCAGGTCGCGTTCGGCGTGCTCGCCTTCCAGAACGGCGGCCTGAACGGGGGTCGGCTCGGCATAGCCCTTGTTGATGAGGGCGCGGTCGAGCGCGGGGTGGACGGCGGGAAAGGGCATCGGATACCTGGGACAACGGACAAGGCGGGCGTCGAAACGACCGCGCCCGGCCGAGGACAGACCTCAGGCCGGGCGAATGAGAAGCGCCCTATACACGGATAAAGGCCTAAGCGGGGCGGAAAACGCCGTTCACCCTGTTCCTTCAGGCGATGTTGACCTGAAAAGCGCACTTATGACGCTGAACCCACCCTTGGCCGGATATCGTCCCGGAGGATCGTCATGCGGGTCCTGCCCATCACCGCCGCCGGAATGCTGGACGCCCAGACGCGTTTCGAGAACAGCGCGCGCCGCACAGCGCAGATGCAGCCGGATCATCTGGCCGAAGAAATCGTCGAGCAGGTCCAGGTCAAGATCGCCTTTCGCGCCAACGCCGCCGCATTGAAGACCGCCGATGACATGACCGGCGCCCTGCTGGACATCCTAGCCTGAACTGACCGGATCGGCGGTTCGGCAGGCGCGCGGCATATCGCCGGTTTGGCGCCGCACCTGTCCTGTCCTATCCCTGACGGGGGACGCTGGAGGGACCGTCGATGATTACAGGGCTGATTGCGAGTCTGATGCTGGCTGGCGCGCCCGCACAGGCGACGGCGCCCGCGGGCCATGTCCTGGTCTGGGCGGACGAGTTCGATCAGGACGGCCTGCCGGACCCTTCGCGTTGGACCTATGACGCCAGCCGCAACCGCGAAGGCTGGCACAACAATGAAGCCCAGTATTACGCCGTCGAACGGCTGGAGAATGCGCGGGTCGAGAACGGCAGGCTGATCCTGACCGCGCGGCGCGAGACCCTGTCCGACGCGCCCGACTGGGGCGGCCAGGCCTATACATCCGCCCGCCTGCTCAGCACCGCTCCCGGCTGGACCTACGGGCTGATCGAGGTCCGCGCCAAACTGCCGTGCGGACGCGGCACATGGCCCGCGATCTGGATGCTGCCGACACAGCCGTCAGGCTGGCCGCTGGGCGGCGAGATCGACATCATGGAGCATGTCGGCCATGCGCCAGGCGCGATCCACGGCACGGTCCACACCCAGGCCTATAACCACATCGCCAAGACCGAACGCGGCGGCGCGGCCCAGATCGACGACGCCTGCCAGACCTTCCATCGCTATCAGGTGCAGTGGCGGCCCGAGGCGGTGACCTTCATGGTCGACGACCAACCCTATTACAGCTTCGCCAACGACGGCGAGGGCCGCCCGGAAACCTGGCCGTTCGACAAGCCGTTCCGCCTGATCCTGAACATCGCCGTCGGCGGCGACTGGGGCGGCGCCCAGGGCATTGACGACGACGCCCTGCCCCAGACCATGGAGGTCGATTATGTGCGGGTGTTCCAGCCCGTCACGCCCTGAATCCGTTCCACGGGCCTTTCCACTCAGGTAACAACGTCTTCAAGTCCCAGCTTTGCGGCAAGTTAGGCGGCTGCTAATTTGCGGACATGGCTGATGATCTGTCCCGCACCCTGACCGCCCGCACCAATATGGCGCAGCCCCGCCATGACTGGACGCTGGAGGAGGTCGAGGCCCTGTTCGCCCGCCCCTTCATGGAGCTGGTGTTCGAGGCCGCATCCGTCCACCGGACCTGGTTCGATCCCAGCCAGATCCAGAAGTCCCAGCTTCTGTCGATCAAGACGGGCGGCTGCGCCGAGAACTGCGGCTACTGCTCCCAGTCGGCCAGCTTCAAGACTGGGCTGAAGGCCGAGAAGCTTCTGGACGCCGACGTCGTCATCGCCGAGGCCGCCGCCGCCAAGGCAGGCGGGGCCAGCCGTTTCTGCATGGGCGCCGCCTGGCGCGAGTTGAAGGACCGCGACACGCCGCGTCTGGCGAAGATGATCTCGGGCGTGAAGGCCCTTGGTCTTGAGACCTGCGCCACCCTGGGTATGCTGACCGCCGATCAGGCGCGCCAGCTGAAGGACGCAGGTCTGGACTATTACAACCATAACCTCGACACCGGCCCCGACTATTACGCCGAGGTCGTCACCACCCGCACCTATCAGGACCGGCTGGACACGCTGGAGCATGTGCGCGCCGCGGGCATGAACACCTGTTGCGGCGGCATTGTCGGCATGGGCGAGGCGCGACGCGACCGCGCGGGCCTGCTGCACGCCCTGGCCACCCTGCCCGCCCATCCCGACAGCCTGCCGGTCAACGCCCTGGTCCCGGTGACCGGCACCCCGCTGGGCGAACAGGTTCTGAAGGCGGGCGAGATTGATCCGATCGAGTTCGTCCGCACCGTCGCTGTCGCCCGTCTGGTCTGCCCGCGCGCCATGGTGCGCCTGTCGGCGGGGCGCGAGACCATGACCCCGGAGATGCAGGCCCTGTGCTTCCTGGCGGGCGCCAACTCCATCTTCGTCGGCGGCAAGCTTTTGACCACGCCCAACCCGGAAGAAGACGAGGACGCCCGCCTGTTCGCCCTGCTGGATCTTCAACCCATGCCGGCCGGCACGACCGCACGCTGATCGCCCCGTTCAGACGTCTGCCTTCTCCGGCAGGTGGAAGAAGCTGACGTAACGCTCAAACACGGCGCGGTCGCCGCTGATCGCCATCGCGCCCTCGGCCTCAAGAACCGCCAGCGGCGCCTTGCCATAGACCGCCGCCGCCGTGACCTGGGGGGCCGTCGTCACCACCACGTCGGCGTCGTCAACAGCGTCACGCCGCGCCTTCAGGACGCCCTCGCCCACCGTCACACGAAAACTCTCGTCGCCGAAGACGAAGCCCAGGGTCATGTCGGCGTCGCCCGCCAGGGACGGGTCGAACATGGTCATAAAGGACTGCATGATTGAGACGGCGCTGATCGGCAGGGTCGGATCATGCTGCGGCGAGCGCGCCGCCCAGCGCCCCAGCACCATGAAGACCGGCTCGATCTCATAGCCCCAGTCCGTCAGCTCATAGACTTGAACCGAGGCGGGCGGCGGCAGTTTGCGCCGCTGGACGATGCCCGACGCCTCCAGCCCTTCCAGCCGCTGGGTCAGGACGTTGGCGGATATGCCGTGCAGATCCTTCTTCAGATCCCCGAACCGACGCGGCCCCATCATCAGTTCGCGAACCACAAGCAGCGCCCAGCGTTCACCCACCAGATCAAGGCCGTGGGCCGCCCCACAGGCGTCGTGATATCTGCGCCCCGGCTTCACAGTTATCTTTTCTAACTTCATAGTTGACTATGGTAATCTCTGAGCGCAGGTTTCGCAAACCCAAGCAGAGGAGAAACGCCGTGCCTCAGATGATCTTCGTCAACCTGCCTGTCACCGACCTCGACCGCTCCACCGCCTTCTATGAAGCGGTAGGCGCGACCAAGAACCCCAGGTTCAGCGACGACACCGCATCGGGCATGGTGATCACCGACGCGATCCACGTCATGCTGCTGACCCACGACAAATGGCGTCAGTTCACGGATCGCCAGATTCCCGACGCCAAGATCTCAGCCCAGGTGATGCTGTGCCTGTCGCACGACAGCCGCGAATCCGTCGATCAGGTGGTGGCGCGGGCCGGATCGGCGGGCGGCCGGATCGATCCCAATCCTGTCCAGGACTACGGCTTCATGTACGGTCGCAGCTACGCAGACCCTGACGGCCATATCTGGGAAGTCATGTGGATGGACGCCGCGGCCGCCGAGGCCGGGCCCGAAGCCTTCGCCGCTGAGGCGGCCGCGACCTGAACCGATCAATCCACCCAGGATCAAACTGAGGAGACGATGCGATGACCGACAAGATCATTCCCTGCCTCTGGTACGACCTGGGGCAGGCGCGGCTGGCGGCGGAGTTCTATGTGTCGCTGGGCCTGCCCGACAGCCATGTCGACCGCGTGGTCGACAGCCCCGCCGACAATCCATCGGCGCCGGCGGGCTCTGAGCTGATGGTGGAGTTCACCCTAGCCGGACGCCCCTATCTGGGCCTGAACGGCGGTCCGATCTTCCCCCACACCGAGGCCGTGTCCTTTGTGATCGTGACCGAAGACCAGGCCGAGACCGACCGCCTGTGGGGCGCCATCGTCGGAAACGGCGGCAAGGAAAGCGACTGCGGCTGGTGCAAGGACCGCTGGGGCGTCAATTGGCAGATCACCCCGCGCCGCCTGCTGGCCTTCTACGACGACCCTGACCCCACCCGCACCCGCGCCGCCTTCGAGGCCATGATGACGATGAAGAAGATCGACATCGCCGCCCTGGACGCCGCCGCCGACGCCGCACAGTCGAAAGTCTGATCCATGTCCGAACTCTACGAACTCAGCGTCAGCCGCCTGATCAAGGCCTCGCCCGAGACGGTCTGGAAAGTCTATGTCGAGCGGACCGGCGAATGGTTCTGTCCCCGCCCCTGGACCACGCCGGTGGTTGACTGGGACCTGCGGGTCGGCGGCCGGGCCAATATCGTCCTTCAGTCGCCCGAGGGTGAACGCCATCCCTATTCCGGCGTCTTCCTGGAGGTCGAGCCCGGCCGCAAACTGGTGTCGACCGGCGCCATGACCGAAGGCTGGGTTCCGCAGGCGGGCGACTTGAACTTCGTCCGCATCGACACCTTCAAACCCGAAGCGGGCGGCACGCGCTACACGTCCGTCGCCCGTCATTGGGAGGAAAAGGCGATGGAGACGCACAAGGCCATGGGTTTCGTCCAGGGCTGGGGCGCTGTCGCCGATCAACTGGCCGAACTGGCCGAACAAGCGGATCGCTGAACGATCCCGCACTGGAGAAGGAAACGACCATGAGCTTCCTCGACATCACCGTCATCGCCGTGCCGACCGAGAACAAGGCCGCCTACCTGGAGCATTCGCGCACCAGCACCGTCGTCTTCAAGGAGCACGGGGCCCTGAAGGTCACCGAGACCTGGGGCGAGGACGTGCCGTAAGGCAAACAGACCGACTTCCGCCGCGCCGTGGCGCTGAAGGACGGCGAAACCGTCGCCGTCGGCTGGATCACCTGGCCCGACAAGGCGACCCGCGACGCCGCCTGGGAGAAGATGATGCAGGACGAGCGCTTAGCCGGTGCGGAAATGCCCTTTGACGGCAAGCGGATGATCTTCGGCGGGTTTGAAACCCTGATCGACGGCTGATCTTCAGCGGCAGAACTGGGTGTTGGTCGCCTCCAGATGCAGGTGGTCGCGGTGGACGGCGTTGTAGTCGGGACTCAGCGTCGTGCCGAAGATGCGGCAGGCGTCGTCCCGGATGCGGCGCATGAACCGCCCGCCCGCCTCGCCGCCCGGCCCGTCGCCCTTCCAGTCGGCCAGGACGGTGATGCGGCGGCCGTCGCGCAGGCGCACGCCTGAGAAGTCGAACGCCGCCGCCTGGGCATGGGCGCTGACGCGGTTGCTGACGCCGCCATTATTCACATTGCGACAGGCGTAGGCGCCGAAATGGTCGATCTGCACGACGTCGGAGCCCAGAATTTCGCGCGCCGCAGGCTCCAGCACCTGACGCCGCCAGATGCTGAGCGCCAGTGCCGTCTGGCACGTCATCTCCACATCGCCGGGCGCCATGCGCGCCACCGTGCCCATGTCCGGCCCCAGCACGCCGCCCTCCTTCAGGCCGCAGACGGCCGAGTTGGTGCGGTTCGGCACGGGGCTGAAGGTCACACGCGAGGCGCTGAGCTGCGCCAGACACTGGCCATAGCTGGCCCCCTCGCGGCTCACGGCGGCGCGGGTCTGGTCGGTGACGCGCTGGTCGATCAGGGCGCCGACCAGAGGCGCCTCATAGCGGCTGGGACGGCCCGGATAGGGGGTGGTCGGCGGCGGCGCAGCGCGTCCGCAGCCGGTCAGCACAGCCAGCGCCACGAGCAGCGCCGCTCGCGGCCATTGGGATCGGACGGCCTGGATCATGGACGCCAGCCTAACTGATTCCGTGGCGGCGAAAGGGCGGCGCCGAGCCGCACCCATAGAAAAAGGGCGGCCCCGTCGGAGCCGCCCCTTGTCATTTTCAGCTGTCCAGGAAGGACCGCAGTTTACGCGACCGCGACGGATGCTTCAGCTTGCGCAGCGCCTTGGCCTCGATCTGACGGATCCGTTCGCGCGTCACCGAGAACTGCTGGCCGACTTCCTCCAGCGTATGGTCGGTGTTCATGCCGATGCCGAAACGCATCCGCAGGACGCGTTCCTCACGCGGCGTCAGCGACGCCAGAACCCGCGTCGTGGTTTCGCGCAGGTTCGACTGAATGGCGGCGTCGATCGGCAGGACGGCGTTCTTGTCCTCGATGAAGTCGCCCAGGTGGCTGTCTTCTTCGTCGCCGATCGGCGTTTCCAGCGAGATCGGCTCCTTGGCGATCTTCAGGACCTTGCGCACCTTCTCCAGCGGCATGGCCAGCTTTTCGGCCAGTTCTTCCGGCGTCGGCTCGCGGCCGATTTCGTGCAGCATCTGGCGCGACGTGCGGACGATCTTGTTGATCGTCTCGATCATGTGCACCGGGATGCGGATGGTTCTTGCTTGGTCAGCAATGCTACGGGTGATCGCCTGACGGATCCACCAGGTGGCGTAGGTCGAGAACTTGTAGCCGCGACGGTACTCGAACTTGTCGACCGCCTTCATCAGACCGATGTTGCCCTCCTGGATCAGGTCCAGGAACTGCAGGCCGCGGTTGGTGTATTTCTTGGCGATGGAGATCACCAGGCGCAGGTTGGCCTCGACCATTTCCTTCTTGGCCTGGCGGGCTTCGCGTTCGCCCTTCTGCACCGTCTGGACGATGCGGCGATAGTCGTCGATCGGCAGACCGGCTTCCAGCGCAACAGCCGCAACATCGTTACGGATGGTGGCGATCTGGCTGGCTTCGTTCTCGCTGAACTTGGTCCAGCGCACGCCCTGCTCCTTGATCCGCTCGGTCCAGGTCGGGTCCAGTTCGGCGCCGAAATAGGCCTTCAGAAATTCGGGGCGCGAGATGCCGTAGCTGTCAGCCAGGCGCAGCAGACGGCCTTCCAGACCGATCAGGCGCTTGTTGATGGCGTAAAGCTGCTCGACCAGCGCCTCGATGCGGTTGTTGTTCAGCTTCATCGTCTTCAGACGGTCCGAGATGGACAGCGTCAGCGCCCGATAGGCCTTCTCGTCCTTGGCGCTCAGCACCTCGCCCTTCAGGCGGGTCTGAACCAGCTTGTCCTGCAGGCCGCGGAACTCGCCGAAATCGGCGGCGATGAGGTTCAGCACCTCCATCACGCCGTCGCGCAGTTCGGCTTCCAGCGCCGAGATGGACATGCCGCCGCCGTCGTCGAAATCATCGTCGTCGTCGTCGTCGGACTCAGGCTTTTCTTCAGCCGCCGGCTTGTCCTCGGCGTCTTCCTCTTCGCTCTCCGGCTGGGCGGCGCCCGGCAGGGAGGACGGGTTCAGAACGCCGTAGGTGGCGTCAAGGTCGATGACCTCGCGCAGCAGGATGCGGTTGTTCTCAAGCTCGTCGCGCCACACCATGATGGCTTCGAACGTCAGGGCGCTTTCGCACAGGCCCGAGATCATCGCATCGCGACCGGCTTCGATCCGCTTGGCGATGGCGATTTCGCCCTCACGGCTCAGCAGTTCGACCGAGCCCATTTCGCGCAGGTACATGCGCACCGGGTCATCGGTGCGGTCATAGGCGGCCTTGGCGGGCGCCTCGGCAACGCCGGTGGAGGCGGCGGCGGCGACGTCGGTGGACTGCTGCTCCTGCGCGTCCTCTTCGGCCTCGACGACGTTGACGCCCATCTCCGACAGCATGGCCAGGGTGTCCTCGATCGCGTCGGGGGTCACCTCTTCGGACGGAAGAACCTTGTTCAGCTCCTCCATCGTCACATAGCCGCGGGCTTTCGCCTGCTTGATGAACTTCTTGACGCCGGCGTCGGTCAGATCGAGCAGGGGGCCGTCGGTCGAAACCTCGGCGTCCTGCGTCTCGGTCTGTGCGTTCATATTCAGTCAGTCTCCAGCCGAGGGGGTGATCAATCCGCCCCGACGAAAAATATAATGCCTGGCGAGCCGTAAGGTTACGCGCCCGCGCTGTCTTCCCAAATCGTTCCGGCTTTGATCGCACGGCGAAGCGCATCCCGCTCGGCCTTCAGCCGACGGAAAGCTTCATCCTGCCCAGGCACATTGCGCGCCTGGGACAAGGCGTCCTCCAACGCCGCTACGCGGGTTGAAGCGTCGAACGCCTGCGACCATCGGACCCTTGCCTCGGCGAGGGGCGCATTTGCGGCCAGGAATGGCGCGCCGGACTTTGCCGCCGCCTTCTCGACCTCGCGCACTAAGGCATCATGACCCGATTGCGCCAGATGGCGTCGCAGGGCGGCAGAGTCAAGGCTCTGACCCGACAGACGCAGGCGAACCAGTTCCTGGGCCAGTCCATCCAGCCCCTTGTCGCCGAATCCGTGCGCCGCGATCTCCTCCAGATGGTCATCCATCCGCTCTGGATCGTCGATCGCGCCGTGGGCCAGGGCGGCGGGCACCGGCTCTATGGCGCGGAACAGGGACTGCATCGCCTGCGCCCCCTCCGCCGTCTGGCCCAGCTTGGGCGGCGGCCCGCCGAAACGCCCCTTGCCCTGCCCCGGCGTCCAGGGCGCGCGTTGGGGCGCGCGGGGGAACAGGGCGTCGAACCGCTCGAACAGATCGCGCCTGTACTGTTCGGCCAGATCCTTGTCCTGAATGGCCGAGGCGGTGTTGCGCAGCCGCGCCTTGAACCCGGCCTTGCGCTCCGGCGTGTCCAGCGGCTCCAGATCCTGTTCGCGGCGGAACAGCACCTCGGCGAATCCATGCGTCTCGGCCAAAGCCTGCCGCAACGCAGGCGCGCCCTTGTCGCGCAGGATGTCATCGGGGTCCTGGCCTGCCCCCAGCAGCGAGAACCGGAACGACCGACCGGCCTTCAGCAGCGGCAGCGAGCGTTCAATGGCGCGATAGGCGGCGCGGAGGCCCGCCGCATCGCCGTCGAAACACAGAACCGGCTCATGCGACACGCGCCACAGCCGCTCCATCTGTTCTTCGGTCAGGGCCGTGCCCATCGGCGCCACGGCCGGCAGGCCCGCGCGCTGGCAGGCGATGACGTCCATATAGCCTTCGACCACGATGATGGCCTGATCGTTGCGGCTTTCAGCGCCCAGTATCCGCCGTGCTTCCGGCAGGCCGTAGAGCGTGGCCCCCTTGTGAAACAGCGGGCTTTCCGGGCCGTTCAGATATTTGGCCCGGTCGTCTGGGTTCATGGCCCGCCCGCCGAAGCTGACGATCCGCCCGCGCGCATCCAGGATCGGGAACATCAGGCGGTCGCGGAACCGGTCATAGGGTTGGCCGCCGCTTTCGGGCGAGATCAGCAGCCCCGCCTCGACCAGTTCAGCAGGCCGCGCGCCGCGCTGCACCAGCGCCTGTTTCAGCCCCTCGCGGTCATTGGGCGCATAGCCCAGACCGAACCGCTCCCATTGATCCTCCGGCAGGCCGCGTTTTTCCAGATATTCGCGCGCCGCCTTGCCCGGCGTGCGGCGCAGGTTCGCGGCGAACCATTTCTGGGCCAGGTCCATCCAGTCGGACAGTCCCTGCCGTTTCTGCTCGCGCTCCGCCTCCTTGGGGTCTTCGGCGGGCAGCTGCATCCCCGCCTCGCCCGCCAGCCGCTGCACCGCCTCGACAAAGCTCAGCCGCTCCGTCTCCTGCAGGAAGCTGATGATGTCGCCGTGCTTGCCGGACGAGAAGTCGTGGAAGAAACCCTTGTCGTCGTTGACGAAGAAGGACGGCGACTTCTCCTTCGAGAAGGGCGACAGGCCGACATATTCGCGGCCCTGACGTTTCAGCTTCACCGTCCGCCCGATCACGTCGGACGGTCGAAGGCGGGCCTTCAGTTCGTCAATAAATCTTTCGTCGAAACGCACCGCGCGATCCTTAGGCCCTCAGGCCCTTCACGTCGATGGAGAGCAAGGGACGATCAGGCGGTTCATCCAGGCATCCCCCGAATTCCAGATGAACCGCCGCATCGCAGAAGGCGTAAGCCGCAGCGTCCCCCAACGCCTTGGCTTAACGAAGTCCTAACGCCTCGCGGACCCCCATCTGACGTTGAGACCGCGCGGCTGTCGAGAGGGGTGCAAGCTTAACCGTAACGATCAAGGCGAGACTGTGTCTTTTGCGCCGCGCACGGTTTGACTCAACGCAGGCCGAAAGGAACGATTTTGTTGGCGCCGTCATGCCCGATGTCGGCTGATCCCAGGTATTCTATTCCCGTTCTCACGCACCAGTAACGAACGATTTCTTCCGGGGTCAGACCAAAATCGGGATCATTTTCCGGGATTTCAGATACCCGTCCCAGGCGAATTCCGGCCACCCGTTTCATGCTGTCCTGCCCCGTCAAATGAAACATCATCCGGTCGACGCGATAGGCGGCCTCGGCCACCTCTTCCAGCATCAGGACATGACCGCTCAGATCCGGCTCCAGCGCCGTGCCCAGCAACTGGTCGATGATGGTCAGGTTGAAGGCGACGGCGGGTCGCGGGTCCGCGGCCAGCGAGGGTTCGATCCAGTCGCTGCGGCCCGTGGTCAGCCAGGCGATGGCGCCTTCAGCCGTTTCGTCATGCCGCACGGAATCCGAAGCCATCGGCCCATGCGCCAGATGCTTGAACCCGGCCTTGTACATGCCCGCCAGCAGGCTGCCTGCATCGGAATAGCCGAGATAGCGTTTGCCGCGCGCCACATCGTTCAGGCGCGGAATGACGGCTTCGGCGATGCGGCACGAGCCATAGCCGCCGCGCGCAAACCAGACGGCGTCGATGCGGGGATCATTGGCGTATTCGACGAAGGCGTCGGCGCGCGCCCGGTCGTCGCCTGCGAAATGGCCGTGCTTCAGGAAGCAGGCGGGGTGGAAGACCACCGCCACCTCGCCGTCGGGATAATGCTCCGCCATCCAGGCCTTGATCGCCTCGGCGCGTTCTGGTGCGAAGCGCGAACTGGCGCAGACGATCCCGATCTTGAACCCCGTGCTCACGCAGCCGCCTCCAGCGCGGCCAGTACTTCGGCGGTCGAACGCAGGCGCGACACGCGCGGCAGGATCGCCTCGACCGAGAAGCCGTGCCACTCGGCCGAGAAGGTGCTGCACGCATCCTCGACCACCACCATGTTGTAATCCAGCGACCAGCCCTCGCGCGCGGTGGACTCGACGCCGAAGTTGGTGGCCACGCCGGTCAGCAGCACGGTCGTGATCCCATGCCGACGCAGGGCCAGGTCCAACTCCGTGCCGTGGAAGGCGCCCCACTGACGCTTGGTCACGATCAGATCAGGCTCCAGCGCCAGCACCTCGGGACGCAGTTCGGCGAAATCATCGGGCAAGGCAGGCAACGCCTCCGCGTCGATCAGCCCCTTGGGCGCCAGCGATCCGCCTGGACCGAAATCCACCCGCACCGGCACAATCAGGCCGCCTGCGGCCTTCAGCGCGCGGGCGATGGCGATGTTGCGCGCCAGCACGTCTTCGACCGAATGGGGCGCTCGCGGCGCACCCAGAATTCCCTTTTGCAGATCGATCATCACCAATGCGGTCTTGCGGGGATCGAGTTCCAGGGCCACGACATCTCCTGACGGATTCATTTGAGCTTCCAGGCGCCGCCGTCGGGCGCCGATGGCATTCCTATCGCACCATGACCGACACCGTCTCCTACTTCTTCTGCGGCATCGGCGGGTCCGGGATGCTGCCTCTGGCCATGATCGTCCAGGCGCAGGGGTTCCCCATCGAAGGCTCGGACCGGGCGCTGGATCAGGGCCGCACGCCCGAGAAGTTCGACTGGCTGCGCGCCCACGGCGTGACCCTGCACCCGCAGGACGGATCGGGCGTCACCCGCGCCAGCCAGCAGGTCATCGCCACCGGCGCCATCGAGGAGACGGTGCCCGACATCGGCGCCGCCAGACGCGCGGGCGCCCGCATCCAGACCCGCCCCGAACTGCTCAGCCAGTTGTTCAACGCCGCCCCGACCTCGATCGGCGTCGCAGGGACCAGCGGCAAATCCACCATCACCGGCATGATCGCCTGGATCCTGCACCAGACGGGCCGCAACCCGACCGTCGTCAACGGCGCGGTGATGAAGAATTTCGCCGACGCCGACCACCCCTTCGCCAGCGCCCTGATCGGCGGCCCTGACCTGTTCGCCGCCGAGGTGGACGAAAGTGACGGCTCCATCGCCCGCTACAATCCGACGGTCGCCGTCGTCTCCAACATCTCGCTGGATCACAAGTCGATGGAGGAGCTTCGGGACCTGTTCGGCGGCTTTGTCGACCGGGCCCAGACGGCGGTGCTGAACCTGGACAACCCCGAGACGGCGGCCCTGGCCCAGATGCTGCCTGCGGGCAAGGCGATCACCTTCGCGCTGGGCGAGGAACAGGCCGACCTGTCCGCCCACGACCTGCAGCCCCTGCCCACCGGAATGAAGTTCCGCCTGATCGCGGGCTGGAGCGAATATGACGCCGTCCTGAACGTTCCGGGCGCTCACAATGTCGCCAACGCCCTGGCGGCGCTGGGCGCGGTCAAGGCTCTGGGCGTGCCGGTGGGCGAGGCGGTCGCGGCCCTGGCGACGTTTGCCGGCATCCGCCGCCGCATGGAGGTGGTCGGCACGGCGGGCGGCGTCACCGTCATCGACGATTTCGCCCATAACCCGGACAAAATCGCCGCCACCCTGAAGACCCTGCACGCCTTCGATGGCCGCCTGCTGATCCTGTTCCAGCCCCACGGCTTCGGCCCGCTGAAGCTGATGAAGGACGAGTTCATCGAGGGCTTCGCCGGTCTGATGCGCTCGGACGACGTGCTGCTGATGCCCGAACCCGTCTATTACGGCGGCACCACCGACCGCAGCGTGGGGTCGCAGGACATCGCCTCAGGCGTCCGCGCCGCCGGCCGCAACGCCGAGGCCCTGCCCGACCGCGCCGCCTGTGGCGAACGTATTCTGGAACTGGCCCAACCGGGCGACCGCATCATCGTCATGGGCGCCCGCGACGACACCCTGTCCACCTTCGCGGCGGGACTGCTGGGGCGGTTGGGCTGACTTTTAAGTCGTCATCCTCGCCCTTGTGGCGAGGATCCATACTCCCGATGGCGACCGTGTCTCACCTTCATCGACGGAGCGTATGGATCCTAAGCACAGGGCCTAGGATGACGGGTTTTTGGGACTCAATACACGTCGCGCCGATAGCGTCCGTCTTCCAGCATCTGCAGCAGGACCTCAGCGCCCAGCGCCTGTTCCAGCGCGGCATGAACGCCCGACGCCATCCCCTCAAGACTGCCGCAGACATAGATGACCGCGCCGCGCGAGACCCATGCCCGCAGGTCGTCAGACGCCGCCGTCACCAGGGCCTGCACATACCGGCCATCGCCTGCGTCGCGTGAGAAGGACCGGTCCAGCCGGGTCAGGACGCCTGACGTCAGCCAGGCCTGAAGCTCTGCGTCGAAGAAGGCGTCGTGCGCCTGTGTCCGTTCGCCGAACAGCAGCCATGCCCCGCCGCCCGCCGCCGTCCTGGCCTTCAGATGCGCGCGCAGGCCCGCGATGCCCGTGCCGTTGCCGATCAGGATCATCGGGGTTTCGTCCGATGGGCCGTGGAAGCTGCGGTTGGCGCGCAGCCGCATGTCGATGACGTCGCCGACCTTCAGGTCCTGCGTCAGCCAGCCGGAGGCCAGCCCCGGCGTCCCGTCGGCATGGCGCATCAGGCGGATCAGGAACTCGACCCGGCCGTCCGACGGCAGGGAGGCGATGGAATATTCGCGCGAGCCAGGCGTCACTCCGTCACGCGGCGGCAGGCCGATCTCGGCGATGTCGCCAGCGGCCCAGTCGGGCAGGGCCCCGACAGGCTCGAACGCCAGATGATGCGCCTCTCCGCCCGGACTGCCCGGATTGGCCAGCGCGCGCTCGACCAGCCGCCATTGATCATAGGCGGGCGGGGTCCAGTCGGGGGCGGTCAGGCTGCCGGTGATCTGGTTCAACTGGTGCTGCCAGTGGCGGATGGCGCCCGCATCGCCGTCATCGACCTCAACCATGTCGAATAGGGGCTGAGCGCCCGAACGGCGCAGCCAGCCGTCCACTGCGTGGCCGAACCCGCAGAAGGCGTCATAGGACTGGTCGCCCAGGGCCAGCAGACCGAAGTGCAGGTTCGACAGGTCGGCCTCAGCCCCCATGATCTTGCGCACGAAGCGCACGGCGCTGTCGGGCGGATCGCCTTCGCCCGTCGTGGAGACGATCAGCAAGGCCCGATCTGTGGCCTTGAGCGTCTCGGCGTCCAGATCGCCGAACGACACGACCCGCGCCCCCACGCCGCCATCGCCCAGCGCCCGCGCCGTCATCCAGGCCAGTTCCTCGCCAAACCCGGTCTGGCTGGCGAAGGCGACCAGCACCGCCTGCCCTTCGCCTGCCCCCGCCATGGCCGTGGACTGCGCACGCGCCGCCGCCCTGGCCCGACGCTGGCGCCAGACGGTCAGGGCGATCAGGGCCAGCCAGAGAACAACCGCCCCGACCGCCCACAGCCAGCGCTGCGGATCTGATGTCACCCGGCCTCATCCATCATGGCGGCGAAGGCGGGCGTCAGGCTTTCGACCAGACCGGCCTCGGTCCGCGCGACGAAATGGGCGGCCAGCCCAATCGCCTCGGCGTATTCAGGACCATCGACCGGCCCCATCACCGTCAGGGCCGTGGCGTAGGCGTCCGCCATCATGGCCGAGGCGTGCAGCACCGTGACCGAGGCCAGGCCATTGTCGACCGGCTGTCCCGTCGCCCCGTTCAACGTATGCGGATAAAGACGGCCCTTGTGGGTGAAGGCGCGGCGGTAGTCGCCGCTGGTCGCCACGGCCAGATCGACCAGAGCCGCCACCGTGCGCGGCGCGGGGGAACCCTCGATGCGTTCGATCTCGACCCACCAGGGCTGGGCGTCCGGCTTGACGCCGCGCCCCTTCAACTCGCCGCCGATCTCGATCAGGTGCGAGGTCGCGCCCAGGGCCGTCAGACGGTCCGACACCCGGTCAACCGCATAGCCCTTGGCGATGCCGGAGAAGTCCAGCTTCATCCCGCCGATCTGCACCACCGCCTGGGCGTCACGGTGCATCCGCAGCTTCTGCCAACCCGAGACCTTGCGCGCCGCCTCGATCTCTTCATCCGACGGCACCGGCAGCAGGGCCGAGCGCGGGCCGGGCGGACCAAAGCCCCACAGATCGACCAGCGCGCCCAGCGTCGGATCGACCGCGCCATTCGTCTCGTCGCCCAGATCCATGGCCGCGTTCAGCACGGCCCACAGCGGATCGGACACCGCCCATGTCCCTTCGGGCGCGGCGTTGAAGCGACTGATCTCGCTGTTGAACTCCCACGGGCTGAAGACGGCGACGACCGCAGCCAGTTCTTCTTCAATGGCGGTGCAGAGCGCCGCCTCGTCCACGCCGGGGGGTGCGATGACCCGCGCGCTCCAGGTCGTGCCCATGGTCTGGCCGTCAAGGGCGCGGATGAGGTCGCTGGGCGGACGCGGCGGGCCGCCTTCCATGACCGGGATCAGGACGCGATTGTCGGCCCGGTCCCCCAGCGGGACCGGGTCGCCGATGGTGATGGCGGGCGGCGCACCGCGCGAGCCGCGAGAGAATGGATTGTCGGACATGCCCCGGACTTAGGGCAGGACTTCCAGCGCCGCCACATAGCTGGCGTTCGTTCCCAGCTCCTGACCCACGCCCGGCGTGCGGACCGAGGCGTTCAGCCAGTACAGGCCCGCCACCGGCCAGGTGATCGAGAAGGCGCCGTCTGCGCCGGTCGTGGTCGTGATTTCTTCGGGTGCGTTGCGGTAACGCTGACCGCCGCGCGCCACGGTGACCTCGACGCCCGACGCAGGCTGGCCGTCCTTCAGCAGCTTGAAGGTCGCCGCCTCGCCCTCGGCCAGATCATTGGGATGGGTCACCGGGACCAGCTCCAGACCGTGGCCGGTCGGAGCAAAGACGCTGTTGGTGGCGTTGTTCAGGGTGACGAAGGTTTCGATGCGGCTGGCGTTGCGGGTCGCCTGCACGTCGGTCGCGCCCGCAGGCAGGCCCGAGGGGAACTCCGCCGCCGTGCCGCGCCAGCGCTTCTGTTCGCCGTTCAGCTTGTAGCTGGCGTTCACGCCGCTGGAGACATTGGCGATCTTGTAGGTGCCGTTCTGCGTCAGATGCACGTCGAAGGTCGACCGATACTGCCCCTGCATCACATGTTCGGGCTGGACCGCCGATCCGTCAGGCGCGGTGATGGCCACATTGTCCAGACGCATGGCGGCGTGGTCGGCGCTGAAGACCTGGTTCGACGATCCGCCGTCGAAACCGACCCAGGCGTCATTGCCCGACAGAACGGTGGAGGTCGGGGCCAGCCAGGCGCGGTGGGCCTGGGCCGCCATCGGCGCGGCAAGGGCCGCAGCCAGGGTCAGAAGGGCGATGGTCTTCTTCATGGTTTCAGTCCTTAGCGAGAGACGGTGACGCTGACCGCGCCCAGTTCGGTTGAGCCTGCGGCGTTGGCGGTGTTGGCCGCGCCCCAGCGGAAGGGAACACGCACGACCTCGCGCCCGCCCAGTTCGCGGGCCGCCTCGACGACCAGGCTGTACTGGCCGGGCTGCAGGCCGTTCAGGCGCGCGGCGGGGACCGTGATGGTCTGGCGGCCCGGCGCACGGGTCGCGCCCGACACGCCGTCGGCAGGCAGGGCCATCGCGCGGCCGCCCTTGCGCCACCAGGTGCGCAGGTCCTTCAGCCAGTCCTTGCCGTCGCCTTCGTTGTTGCGGGTCTGCTGGTACCAGACAGCCAGGGTCCGTTCCGCCGTCTGGTCCGGCTTCTCGATCCACACGGCGACATAGGGCCGGTGATAGGATGCGGTGTTCAGGCGTGGAATCTCGACCGACACCGACAGGTCGGCGGCGAAGGCCGGGGCGGCGACTGCAAGACCAGCAGTCGTGATGACAACGGGGAGGATGCGCATCGGTTTACTCGGTCAATGAATGAAGATCAGGGCGATGATGACGGGAATGAGCAGGCCCAGCGCGGCCAGCGGCCAGGTCGACGGGCGGCCCCGGGCGTGCAGCCACATGAGGCCCAGCCCCGTCAGGGCGAAGATGGTGCAGGCCACTGCAAAGACGTCGATGAACCAGAACCAGACCGCCCCGGTGTTGCGGCCCTTATGCAGGTCGTTGAGGTAGGCGATCCATCCACGGGTGGTCTTCTCATGCACAGCGTCGCCCGTTGAACGGTCGATGGTCAGCCATCCGTCGCCGCCGGGAATGGTCAGGGCCACATAGACTTCTTCCGGCGTGGTTTCGGTCGGCTTGCCCGCCACATCCACCTTGAAGGCGGTCTTGGCCCAGCGGGCAACCGCCTCTGGCGCCGGGTCGGTCGTCTCCTCGGGAAACGCGGCCAGCCGTTCCAGCAGGGGCGCGGGCAGTTGCGCCTTCTGCTCCACCGTCACCGGCGTGGCGGGGATGGAGCCCGCGTGGTTCAGGGTGATGCCGGTCACCGCAAACAGGATCATGCCCACCAGGCTGACCGCCGCCGAAATCCAGTGCCAGCTGTGCAGCTGCTTCAGCCAGAAGGAACGCGCGCCGTTCAACGCCGCCTTGGGTTTTGCTCCCTTGGCGGCGGATTCTGGCGGACGCTGTGTTGCGAGTTCGGTCACCTCGTGGCTCTGCCACTGCTGCGAACGGCTTTCAATAGCGATCCTCGCGACAAATCCTTCGCCGTCCTGCAGCCAAGCTGGTCAGTAGGTCAGACGCAGGCCCGCGCTGAGGGTGCGCGGCGGGCCGTAACCGGCGACGCCGTTGGCCGTCTGGGACACCTGCACGTCCTCGTTGAACAGATTGTCCGCCGCCACCCACAGCAGGGTCCGCTCGTTCACCGCCCACTCGGCCCGCGCGTCCAATGTGAAGGCGGCGTCCAGAACCCGGCTGTTCAGATCGTCGTCGAACCGTGCGGATTCATAACGCAGCGCCGTCGCCAGGGTCAGGCGCTGGGTCGCGCGCCAGTCCAGCCCCGCCGTCGCGCTCCACCTCGGCGCCTGGGCGGGGCGCAGGCCCGTCAGTTGCGGCGCGGCGCTTCCGCCATCCAGTTCTGCGTCGGTCCAGGACACGGCGGCGTTCAGCGACAGGGCGGGCGTCAGCGCCGCCGATCCATTCAGCTCCACGCCCCAGGCGTCGATGGTCCCCGCGTTCTGGCGCTGGCGAGTCACGCCGGAGGCGTTCTCACTCAGGGTCACATTGACGATGGCGTCCTCGATCCGGTTCCAGAACAGACTGGCGCCCCAGGTCAGGCCGTCGCGATCAAACGCCAGCCCGGTCTCTACGCCAGTCAGCACCTCCGGCTTCAGATCGGCGTTGGCGACCGTCTGATCATTGCCGACGCGGAAGGGGCGATAAAGCTCGTTCAGGGTCGCAGGGCGGAACCCGGAATAGGCGGCGACGCGGGCGGACACATCCGGCGTCAACTGGCGCCGCACCGCCAGACGCGCGCTGCCCACCTCGCCCGAGCGATCCTCGAACCTCACGTCGGCGCTGGGGACGCCGGTGGCGATCAGCCGTTCCAGGCGGAACCCATTCTCATTCTTCCACTGATCCAGCCGCAAGCCCCCCGCGACCAGCCACGGCCCGCCGGTCCAGGATCCATCGACATAGGCGCCGACCACCGAGGTCTCGCCCCCCGCCACCCGCTCGCGCGTGAAGCCCTGGCCGACATAGGTGTAATATTCCTGGGTCTGGCCGTCGTTGAAACGGGCGTCCGCGCCGACCTCCCACTCCAGCCGCCCGCCGCCGATCTGGGCCACACGGCGGCGCAGGGCGGCGTTCAGGCCCCAGCCGGTCGCCGGGGTCTTGTACTGGTCGTTGGCGGGGGTCGTGCTCGACCGATCCGCCGAGATCGAGGCCGAACTATTGGCCAGGTTGCTGTCGATCCGCCACGCCTGCAGCCGCCAGCCGTAGCCGTTCGGATCAGGCGCCTTGGCCGCCGTGGCGCTGAGGCTGAGGCCGCTGGCGTTGGCGCGGGTGTTCAGCAGACCCGATCCGCGATCCTCCTCCCAGGTCGCGGCCCGAAGCGACAGGGTCGCGCCGTGCAGGTGCAGCCCATCCAGCGGCGCATCGACCCGCAGGGCCGCGCTGCGACTGTCCAGATCCAGCGGCGTGTCCGCCGCCCCCGCCGCCGACCCGCGCACGGGCGTATAGCCGTTGCTGGTCTCATAAAGGCCCGACAGGGTCACTCCGACCGGCCCCAGCATGGTCGAGCCGGAACCCGCGAGCCGCGCCCCGCCCCGTTCAATCACCGAGGCGTCCAGCACCCCGCCTCTGTCGCGTTCGCTCAGCGCAATGGTTCCGGTCAGGGCGCCCGCGCCATAGGGTCCGGCCCCGGCGCCGCGCACGATGTCCACGCGCTCCAGCATCTCCGGCGCGGCCTGCGACCAGATCACCCAGCCCCCGAACGGATCGTTCAACGGAACCCCGTCCAGCGTCACCAATGTCCGCCCCGCCCCCGACGGCGCAATGGCGCGCAGCGAAATCCCCTGGGTGGTCGGATTGGCCGCCAGACTGCTGGTGCGCCGGAACAGCGACACCGCAGGCACGGACCGCAGCGCCTCGTCCAGCCGCGTCGAGCGCGCCAGCACCGCCTGATCCAGCCGCACCACCGAAAAGGCGGCGTCGGCGGCCGCCGGCGGCAAACGCGCCGCCGTGACCACGATTTCAGACAACTGGGCGGGCGCAGGGGGCGGGAGATCTTGCAACATCAAGCGTTACAATAGGCCAGACCTGCAGACGGTTCACCGCGCAAGGCTTAAAAACCGCAGGGTGCCCCCAGGGTCACACCTCGGACCAGCGCCGCAGCAGGTTGTGATAGACGCCAGTCAGTTCGATCACGGCCTGATCCTTGGGCCCCTTTTCGACCGCCACCCGCTGGGTTGCGATGTCCAGACGGAACAGGGTCTCGCGGTCGGCGTCGTCGCGCACCAGGCTCTGCAGCCACATGAAGGACGACACCCGCGCGCCGCGCGTCACAGGCGTAACCCGGTGCAGGCTCTTGGACGGATAGAGCACAAGGTCGCCTGCCGGCAATTTGATCGACTGCGAGCCGTACATCTCCTCGATGATCAGTTCGCCGCCGTCGTAGTCATCCGGCTCTGACAGGAACAGGGTCGCGGACAGGTCGCTGCGGATGCGGACGGTCCCGCCGTCGCGCGACTGGCGGATGGCGTTGTCGACATGGAGCCCGAACTCGCCGCCGCCTTCGTATCGATTGAACAGCGGGGGGAAGATGGTGTGCGGCAGGGCCGCCGCCACAAACATCGGATTGGCGTTCAGCGCCTGAACCACCAGGGCCGAGACCTCCTTGGCCACCGCCGAGTCCTCGGGCAGTTGCTGGTTCCGTTTCGCCGTCGCCGACTGGTGGCCCGAGGTGACATTGCCGTCCGCCCACGGCCCCGCGTCCAGCCGTTCGCGCAACGCCCTCACTTCGGCCTTGGAGAAGACTTCAGGAATCTGGAGCAGCACGTCGAGCCTCGCTCAAAAAGAAGACGGCCCCGCGGGGAACACGGAGCCGTCCAGAATAGGCCGGGGAAACGGCCTTTAGAAGCGCAGGTTCAGGGCCAGGGTGGCCGAACGACCCGGCGCCGGATCGGCATGGTGAACGCCGTTGGTGCGGATGATGTAACGTTCATCGCCCACATTCTGCACGTTCAGCTGCAGGGCCGCGCGATCCGTCAGGGCGTAGGAAGCGAAGGCGTCAACGCGAGTATAGGCCGGGGCATAGACGCCATTGGCGCCGCCGCCTGCACCACCCTGATTGCCGCCGTTCGAACGCGACACATAATAGACGCCGCCGCCCGCCGTGAAGCGCGAGGTGACCTTGTAGGTCGAGAACAGGCTCACGTTATGCTCGGGCGTGTTGGCGAGACTGTCGCCCAGGTTCGGACTGTTATAGGCGCCGCGAACCAGTTCCGACGTCTGGTAGGTATAGCCGCCGAACATCTGCCACTGGGGCGTGATGTTGCCTGACACGCCCAGTTCAATGCCTTTGACTTCGACTTCGCCTGCCTGTTCATATTTGCCCACATCAACCAATATCTGGGCGTTCTTGCGCGTCAGATGGAAGGCGGCGGCGCTCAACTGCAGTTGATCGCGGAATAGGCTGACCTTGGCGCCGATCTCGTAGCTGGTGGTGTCTTCAGGGTCGAGGACTTCGGTCAGCAGATTGCCGGTTCCATTGCCGCCGCTGTTGTTCTGGTCGCCCGCGCTGATGGTCGGCGGCGTCGAAGACGTGGCCCAGGATGCATAGACGCTGGTGTTCGGCGTCGGTTTATAGACCAGACCCGCCTGATAGTTGACGAAGTCCCAGGAATTCTTGGCGACCAGCTTCCCGGTCGAGTCAACGCCGCCTACAGCGTATTCATCCCACCGAACGCCCAGGTTCAGCAGCCACTGCTCGGTCAGCTCGATCGAGTCGAACGCGAAGACCGACTTGGTGGTGGTCGAGTTTTTGGTCACCGCGCCCAGAACCTTGGTCCCGGTCCACGGGTCGCTGGGGTTGGGATTATAAAGCAGAGTGCAGTCATAGGGCACGCCCGTCTGCAACTGCGTCGGGCAGCTGGAGCCCGATGTGGTCGTGACGGTCCACGACGCGTTCTTGTTGATCTCGTGCGTGAACTCGGCGCCCACGTCGAAGCTGTGCTTGATGGCGCCCGTGTTGAACGTGCCGAACAGTTCGGTGACGTTGGCCGTAGTGTCTGCGGGGTTCCAACGCGACTTCAGACCGCGCTTCATCCACCAGACGCCGTTGACCAGAACCGCATTGCCGCCATCGCCCGGGTTGGTCACGACATAGTCGTTCAGGGTTTCGGAATAGCGGGTGGTGTTGCGGATCGCCAGGTTCGGCGAGAAGCGGTGCTCCAGCTTCAGGGTCGCGCTCTTGACCGTATTGTTCAGATAATCGCGCGCCGTCAGCCCGTAGAAGGTGTCATAGGGCACATCCAGAACGCCCTGGGCGTTCTCACGCGGAGCCGTGGCCCCGCCGCGCTTGGTGTAGAGCGGGATGCCGTAGTCAGGCATCTGGTTGCTGTCGAGATAGTTGAAGCTGAGGGTCGCGGTGGTGTCCGTGCCCAGGCCGACACCCAGGGCGGCGGCGACGCCGAACTTGTCGTAATCGACGGCGTTGCGGCCTGCGACGTCACCCGACGCCGACAGGATGTTGATGCGGAAACCGGCCGTCTCGCCGATGCGCCAGTTCTGGTCGATGGTGCCGCGCCAGTAGGAGTCCGTGCCTCCGCCCAGCGAGACATTGGTGAAGTCGGTCAGCTTGGGCGACTTGGACGACAGGTTGATCGACCCGCCGCCAGAACCACGGCCCGAATAGACCGAGTCAGGCCCCTTGATGACTTCGACCTGCTCCAGGTTGAAGACTTCGCGCTGCTGGCCGCCCGTGTCACGAATGCCGTCGACGAAGATGTTGTTGCCCGAGGCCTGACCACGGATGAACGGACGGTCGGCCAGCGGCTGGCCGCCCTCGCCTGCGCCGAAGGTGATGCCGGGCGAGGTGCGCAGCAGGTCCTGCAGCGAAGTCGCGCCGATCTGTTCGATGACCTGCTGCGGAATGACGGTGACGGCGCGCGGCGTATCGACCAGCGGCGCGACATATTTCGAGCTCTGCGGCTCACGGCGCTGCGCATGACCGTTGACGTCGACGGTGCCCAGATTCGTGGGCTGTTGCTGCTCAACCGCCGCGACGGTCGCGCCAGCTTCAGCGGCGTCGGCGGCTACGGCCGGAGCAGCGACCAGCATCCCGGCTGCGCTGGAGGCGAAAAGAAGTGCGCGGAGAGACGATGCGCGAGAGTCGGACATATTGCTGCGACCTTTTGGTCTGATTTTGCGATGCGGTCGCAATAAACAGCTTCAATATGTCGCACAAGCAAAATTGCGAACACCTCGCAGTCTTAGCTAGGTCACAATCGTCATCGGCCTCAGGGCAGGCTCCTCATTCAGATCCAGCCAGGTCGGATCGGGCATGGCTCTGTGTGCGGACGCCAGGGCTTCGGACCAGCGGCGGCCCAGGTCGCGGAAGTAAGGGTCTTCGGCGTCGATCCGGCGCTCCATCCCTGACAGTTTGCCGCGCGGGATGACGATCAGGTCCAGCGGCGCGCCCACCGCCAGGTTGGAACGGATGGTCGAATCGAACGAGATCAGCCCGATCTTCACCGCCTCGGACAGGGGGGTGGAGTTATGCAGGGCGCGGTCCAGGATCGGCTTGCCATACTTCAACTCTCCGATCTGGAGGAAGGGCGTGTCGGGGCCGCATTCGATGAAATTGCCCTGACCATAGATCAGATACAGCCCCATCTTGCCGTCGCCGATCTGGCCGCCCAGCAGCATGGAGGCGTTGACGTTCAGCGCATCGGCGGCGGGCGAAGGCGGGGTGTTGATCGTGGCCCGCACCGTCGCCAGCGCATGACCCAGAATCTGGGCGGCGCGGAACAGGGTCGGCGCCGTCTCCAGCGTCTCGGGCGCATTGGCGTCCGGCAGCTTCACGCCCTCAGCGACCATGGCCAGAGCCGTCTGGGTCACTGACAGATTGCCCGCCGTCGCCACGGCCAGAATACGCTCGCCCGGCGTCTTGTAGATGTGAAGCTTTCGGTAGGACGAGATGTTGTCCACGCCCGCGTTGGTCCGAGTATCGGCGATCATCGCCAATCCCTCGTCAACCAGCATACCCACGCAATAGGTCACTTCGCTCTGACTGCTCCCCGATGCGAATCCGACGACGCTAACAGATTCGTCGGACTTGCCTATTAACCCCAGCCTCTGGACTGCAGTTGCTGCTGGCTCTGTTGCACAGGCCGCACATGAAGGGCGACCGTCAGGCTTTCCTGGCCGCCGCCATAGCTGGTCCCGCGGATCGGCGTCGCGCCCAGCGCATCCAGCCCCACCGCCACCCGCACATACTGATCCGTGGGGCAGATGCCGTTGGCGGGGTCGAACCCGACCCAGCCCAGCCCCTCGATCCAGGCTTCGGCCCAGGCGTGGGCGGCGTCCTGATCGTGCTGGCCGTCGGAACGGTTCAGGTGGCCAGAGACATAGCGGGCCGGAACCCCCAGCCTGCGCGCCGCCGAAATGAAGATCTGGGCGTGGTCCTGACAGACGCCGCGTCTCTGGGCGAAGGCCTCGGCGGCGGTGTGGGCGGCGGAGGTGGAGCCGACCTCGAACGCCACATCCCTGTGCAGCGCGCCCATCAGGCGGTGCATCCGATCCAGCGGATCGCCCTCGCCTATCGCCTGGGCGAAATCGAGGATGGCGGCGTCGGCGCGGGTCAGGGCCGTGTCACGCAGGAAGACCAGAGGCGACAGGCGTTCGGACTGCCCCCGGATCACCCCGCCCGTATCCACGGTCGAAACCTCGCCCATGACCCGGATCGTCAAGGAGTCCGTCGGCCGCTCGGTGTAGAGGCTGTGGACGATGTTGCCGAAGGCGTCCTCGCTGCGGCGCAGACGGGCGTCCACGTCGGTTTCGATCCGCCAGTCGCCGACCTGCTGGCTCTCGCACGAACGCGGCGTCAGGCGCAGCATCTGGACGATGAACCGCGCCGGGCGGGCGTAGCCATAGCGGGTGGAGTGATCGATCCTTATCCGCATGGTCAGACCAGATACTGTTCGTGGATGGCGCCCGCCAGGGCGTTGTTCTCGTTCAAGAAGTTCTGGATGTATTCGTGCAGACCGGACTGGAAGATGTCCTCGATCCTGGCCTCGTTGAACTGGGTCAGGCGGCTTGAGGCCAGTCGCTGGGCCGGGCCGCGACGACCGTAATCGGCGGCCAGTTTCTCCAGATAGCTGACGATCATGCCCTGGCAGCTGGCCAGGGAGCGCGGCATCTGGCGGTTCAGCACCAGCAGGTCGGCCACCAGCCAGGGCCGCACGCTTTCGCGGTAAACCCAGCGATAGGCGGTCAGGGCCGAGACCTCGCGCAGCAGGGTCGTCCACTGGAAATAGTCCAGCTGCCCGCCCACCCGTTCGCCGGGCGGCAGCAGCAGATGATATTTCACGTCCAGAAGACGCGCGGTGTTGTCGGCCCGCTCGATCGCCATGCCCAGACGCAGGAACCAGTAGGCGTCATTCCTCAGCATGGTCCGCGACGAGGCGCCCTCAACCGCCAGAGAGGTCGATTTGACGAAGTCGAGATAGCTGGTGAAATCGTCCCGCTTGGTCGGCTCGCCCAGTTCGTTCAGGCCGTTCCACGCGCCGTTGATCGCCTCCCACAGCTCGATGGTCAGGGCCGTGCGGACCGAACGCGCATTGGTCCGTGCGCGCGTGATGCAGGCCTTGATCGAGGTCGAGTTGTCCGCGCCGAAGGCCAGGTATTCGCGCACCGACTTTTCGGACGGCGTGCGGCCAGAGGCGTCGAATGCGCTCTTCACCCCCGACGAGGCGATGGCCCCCGCCCAGGCGGTGACGGTGGCCTGATCCTTGGCCGGCAGCGCGGCCAGACGGATCGCCGCCTCCAGAATCCGCGCAAGGAAATCCGCCCGCTCCATGTAGCGGCCGGTCCAGTACAGGCTGTCTGCTGTGCGTGAGAGCATCTAGTTGTCCAGCACCCAGGTGTCCTTGGTTCCGCCGCCCTGGCTGGAGTTCACCACCAGAGAGCCCTCTTTCAGCGCCACCCGCGTCAGGCCGCCGGGCGCGACGCGCACGCCTGCCGGACTGGACAGCACGAAGGGACGCAGGTCGACGTGACGGGGCGACAGGTCGCCGCCCGCCAGCGTAGGGGCTGTCGACAGGCTCAGCGTCGGCTGGGCGATGAAATCGTCGGGATCGGCGATCAGCTTGGCGCGGAAGGCCTCGATCTCGGCCTTGGTCGCGGCCGGTCCGACCAGCATCCCATAACCGCCAGAGCCGCCGACCTCCTTGACCACCAGTTGGTCCAGCTTGCCCAGCACCTCCTTCAGCGCATCCGCCTCGCGGCAGCGCCAGGTCGGCACGTTCTGCAGGATCGCATCCTCTCCGGTGAAGAAGCGGATGATCTGCGGCATGTAGGTATAGACCGCCTTGTCGTCGGCGACGCCGGTCCCGACCGCATTGGCCAGGGTCACGCGTCCGGCGTGATAAGCCGACATCAGTCCCGGCACCCCGACCGCCGAGTTCGGCATGAAGGTCAGGGGGTCGATGAAGTCGTCGTCGATGCGGCGATAGATGACGTCGACGCGTTTGGGGCCTTCGGTCGTGCGCATGAAGACGGTGTCGTCATTGACGAACAGGTCCCCGCCCTCGACCAGTTCGACCCCCAGTTTGTCGGCCAGGAAGCTGTGCTCATAATAGGCAGAGTTGAACGGCCCCGGCGTCAGCACGACGATGGTTGGGTCTTCGCCCGCCCCATCCGGCGCCGAGGCCTGCAGCGAGCGCAGCAGCATGTCGGTGTAGATCTCGACCGGGCGCACGCTGTGTTCCGCGAACAGGTCGGGGAACAGCCGCATCATCATTTCGCGGTTCTCCAGCATGTAGGAGACACCCGACGGCGTGCGGACATTGTCCTCCAGCACATAGAAGCCGTCCTCGCCCGTGCGGACCAGATCCACGCCCGCGATATGGCACCAGACATCGCCCGGCGGACGGCGGCCCTGCATTTCAGGCCGATAGTGCGGATTGGTCAGGATCAGGTCGGCTGGGACGACGCCAGCCCTGATGCATTCCTGCGGACCATAGATGTCTTTCAGAAACGCATTGATCGCAGAGACGCGTTGCTTGAGCCCCGCCTCCAGCCCAGACCATTCGTCGGCGCCGATGATGCGCGGCACGACATCGAACGGGATCAGCCGCTCATTGGACTCTTCGTCACCATAGACGGCGAAAGTCACGCCCATGCGTCGGAAGAACAGTTCTGCCTGGCGCGAGCGCGCTTGCAGCAAATCGGGCGGCGCATTCTGTAGCCATGCCGCCAAAGTCTTATAGCTGTCGCGGATCGACCCTGATCCGCCGCCATTCATTTCGTCGAAAGCCTTCGTCATCCGCCCCCGCCGTGTGGAAGTCACAGTCTGTTCAGGACACGAGCGTTTGCGCAACAGAAATGTTGCGGCGCAACGAAGCTTTTCTAAATCACATCACCGTCAGAGGGCGACGGCCTTCATGGACACGGCGGGATCGGACAGTTTTTCGACATCCACCGGCGTGGCCTTTCCGATCAGCTGCTTGCCCGCCATGAACTCGGGCGGCGCATTGACGGCCTCCACCGACACGATCCTGTCGCCCGCCAGATGGAAGACGGCGAAGCCGGAAGCGGACGGATCGCCCCGCACGGCCTGGCGGTCGGCGTCGAACGGCACGCCCGCGATCTGCAGCTTGAAATCATACTGGTCGGACCAGAACCACGGCACTTCGGGCGAGGGCCCAGGGCGGCCGACGATGGCGGACGCCGCCTGTTTCGCCTGCTCCAGGGCGTTGGGCACGCTTTCCAGACGGTGATGCACGCCGCCATGAACCGGGATCGGACGCCGCGTCATGTCGCCGACGGCGAAAATGGCCGGGTCGCTGGTGCGCGCCTGATCGTCGACCACCACCCCGTCGTCGCAGCGCAGACCCGCCGACCGCGCCAGACCGTCGCTGGCCAGGGCGCCGACGCCGACCAGCACCGCATCGGCCCGGACCACCGAACCGTCCGCCAGCGTCACCCCGTCGTGGGCGATGGCCGTGACCTCGGCGTCCGTCAGGATCTCGACCCCATGCGCACGGTGCTGGGCGGTGAAAAAGGTCGACAGGGTCTGCGACGCCACCCGCGCCAGAACGCGCGGCGCCCGTTCGATGACGATGGCCTCTGCGCCCAGGGCGCGGGCCGAGGCCGCCGCCTCCAAGCCGACATAGCCGCCGCCAACCACCGCCAGACGTTTGCCCGGACCCAGCACGGCCTTCAGCCGTTCGGCGTCCTTCAGCGTGCGCAACTCCAGCAGATCGGGATGATCGCCGCCGGGGATCGGCAGTTTGCGCGCCGTCGATCCCGTCGCCAGCACCAGGATGTCATAGGTTTCCGACGACCCGTCATGGAAGGCGACCGTCCTGGCCGCCGCATCCACCGACACGGCGACGGTCGAGGGACGAAAGTCGATGTTCTGCTCGGCATAGAAGCTGAGCGGGCGCAGCAGCAGCGCCTCCAGATCAGCCTCGCCCTTCAACCACGCCTTGGACAGGGGCGGACGCTGATACGGCGGCGCATCCTCTTCACCCGCCAGAATGATCGGCCCTTCATGGCCGTACTGCCGAAGAAAGGCCGCAACCGAGCCGCCCGCGTGTCCCGCGCCGATGATCAGAACCTTGGTCATGGGGTGCATTTAGAGCGGCGAGCGGCGGGTGGCGAGTGGCGAGTGGCGAGTGGCGAGAACCAGACAAATGGCCGAGCCTCCTCGCCACTCATCACTCGTCACGCGCCACTCCGCCCTTGACCGTTCCACTGTTACAGCATAGTGGAACGCACATGACGACCCCGCCCGCCCGCGCAGCCCTCTATGACGCCCTGCTGTCGATGCAGACGCGTGAGGAGATCGACGCCTTTCTGGCCGACCTCTGCACGCCCGCCGAACTGCGCGCCTTTGCAGAGCGGTGGGAGGTGGCGCGCCTGCTGGACGCCGGGGGCAAATCCTATCGCGAGATCGCGGCCGAGGCCCACGCCAGCCCCACCACCGTCGTCCGTGTCGCCCGTTATCTGAAAGACATGCCGCACCAGGGATATCGCATCGCCCTGGACCGGCTGAAAAACTGAGTATCCGAACATGAGCACTGTCCAGGGCCGGCTCCGCATCGCCGTCCAGAAATCAGGCCGTCTGGCCGACCGCAGCCTTGATCTGATCCGCGACGCGGGCCTGAAATGGGTCAAGGGCCACAACGACCTGCTGTACCGGGTTGAAAACTACCCCATCGACCTGCTGCGCGTGCGCGACGACGACATCCCCACATTCGTGGCGGACGGGGTCTGCGATCTGGGCATCGTCGGCGAGAATGTGCTGGAGGAAGGCAAAAACGGGGGCGCGAACGCCTCCATCGTCATGCCGCTGGGCTTTGGCCGCTGCACCCTGAAGATCGCGACGCCGCCGACCCTGGCCTATGAAGGCCCCACCTCGCTGGATGGCCTGCGCATCGCCACGTCGTATCCCAAAATCCTGCGCAAATATCTGGATGAACGGGGCGTCAAAGCCGAGATCGTCGTCATGCGCGGCGCGGTCGAGGTCGCGCCTCGACTGAAACTGGCCGCCGCCATCTGCGATCTGGTGTCGACCGGCGCGACGCTGGAGGCCAACGGCCTGGGCGCTAAGGATACGGTGCTGGAAAGTCAGGCGGTCCTGATCCAGTCCCCCGTCGCGCCCGAACCGAGCCTGCAACACCTGCTGGACAGCATCATCGAGCGGATGGCGGGCGTCGTGTCGTCTCAGGGCGCCAAATACGTCATGCTGAATGCGCCCCGCGCCTCGCTGGACCAGATCACCGCCATTCTGCCGGGCGCCGGTTCGCCGACCGTCATGCCTCTGATGGGTCGTGACGATGCGGTCGCCGTCCACGCCGTCTGTCAGGAGGCCGTCTTCTGGGAGACGCTGGAGAAGCTGAAGGCCGCAGGCGCCTCGGCCATCCTGGTCCTGCCCATCGAGAAGATGATGTGATGACAGACACCGCATTCAAACGCATCGACTGGTCGTCGCTGGACGCGGCCGGAAAGAAGGCCGCTCTGGCCCGCCCGACCCAGCGCACGGCGGGCGACGTGACCGAGGTGGTCCGCACCGTCCTGAACGACGTGCGCAAGCGCGGCGGTGCAGCCGTGACCGAATGGTGCCTGAAGCTGGACAAGGCGCCGCCCCGCCGCATCGCCATCACGCCGGGCTCTATCGCCGAGGCGCGCAACGCCCTGCCCCCCGCCGACACCCGCGCCCTGCGCTTCGCCGCCGACAACATCCGCGTCTTCCATCAGGCGACCCGGCCCGAAGACACCCCCTATGTCGAGACAACGCCCGGTGTGCGCTCGAAACTGGCGTGGCGGCCCATCGCCTCGGCAGGCCTCTATATTCCCGGCGGCACGGCGCCGCTGTTTTCGTCCCTTCTGATGCTGGCCATCCCGGCGGAAGTGGCGGGCGTGCGTGAACGGATCGCCGTGACGCCGCCGAACAAGGATGGCGGCGTCCACCCCGCCATGATCCTGGCCGCCGCCGAAGCCGGTCTGGACGCCATCTGGCTGATGGGCGGGGCGCAGGCCATCGCCGCCCTGACCTTCGGCGTCGAACTGGAGGACGGGATCATCCCGCCTTGCGACAAGCTGTTCGGACCGGGCAACGCCTATGTCGCCGAGGCCAAGAAACAGGCGTCCACCCTTCCGGGTGGCCCCGCTGTCGACATGCCCGCAGGCCCGTCGGAACTGATGGTCATCGTCGACCGCGACGCCGCACCCGAGATCGCCGCCGCCGACCTGCTGAGCCAGGCCGAACACGACGCCGACGCCCAGGTCCTGCTGGTCTCCACCAGCCGCGCCACCATCGACTATATCCTGACCGAGGTTGAGGTTCAGGTCGCCACCCTGCCGCGCGAAGCCATCGCCCGCGCCTCGCTGAATGAGGCCCGCGCCATTCTGGTGCGCGATCTGGACGCCGCCGCCGAGGTGGCCAATCTGTACGGCCCCGAGCACCTGGCCATTCAGGTCGAGGAAGCCGAGGAACTGGTCGAGTCCATCAACGCCGCAGGCGCCGTCTTCGTCGGGCGTTTCGCCGCCGAGACCCTTGGCGACTACGCCGCCGGACCCAGCCACGTCCTGCCGACCGACGGCGGGGCCAAGACCCTGGGCGGGGTGACCACCGCCAGCTTCATGACCACCATGTCGGTGCAGCTGGTCACCGAGGACGGCGCCCGGCAACTGGCGCCCATCGCCGCCCGTCTGGCCCGGATGGAGGGTCTGGAAGCCCACGCCCGCGCCGCCGACCTGAGGGCCGACGCATGACCCTGCCCGCCCCCTATGCCCCTCTGGTTTCCGGCGGCGACGGTCTGGACCGATATCCCGGCGACGCTTCGGTTCTGGCCGCGCGTATGGCCGCCATTTACGCCACGCCGGTCGAGACGGTTCTGCCCGTTCGCGGCCTGACCCATGGGCTGGAGCTGGCCTATCGCCTGGCCGCCCGCGACGGCGGTTCGGTCGAGGCGCCCAAGGCCGAGCCCTATGATCGTCTGGCCGCCATCTATCCGTCGAAGGGCGACCCCGCCGCCGTCATCATCCGCGCCCTGGGTTCGCCTGAGGCGGTGGCCGAAATGGCCGCCCGCGTGGCCCCGGCCCTGCTGGTCGTGGACGAAGGCCTGATCGAGTTTTCCGACAGCGCCTCCGCCGTCACCGTCATCGCGGACCAACCCAATCTGGTTGTTCTGCGCAGCCTGTCTCTGGCCTATGGGCTGGCGGGCGCGCGGGTCGGGGCGGCCATCGCCCAGCCGCAGACGCTGGCGCGGCTGGCCTCGGTGTTGGAGCCCTACGCCCTGCCTGAGCCTCTGGTGCGGCTGGCGCAGCAGGCGCTGGACCCGTCGCGGATGATCGAGACCGCGGAACGCATCGCCACCGTCCGCCGCGAGCGCGAGAGGGTCGCCCGCGAACTGGGCCGTCTGATGTCGGTCGAAGCGGGCGTCGGCCCCATTGTCATGACGCGGCCCGAAGATCCGGCGGCGGCGCTGGCGGGCCTGAAGTCCTATGGCGTCGAAGGCGACCTGTCGGGCGACCGTCTGCGCCTGCCCGTCTCGATCAAACCCGAGGTCAACGACCGGCTGCTGGCCGCCTTCGGCCTGACGCCCGCCAAGCGCCGCCCGTCCCGCGTGGGGCAGGCCGTGCGCGACACCAAGGAGACGCGCATCGTCTGCGCCGTCGATCTGGATGCGACCGGCCCGATCAGGATCGAAACCGGCGTCGGCTTCTTTGATCACATGCTGGAGCAGATCGCGGCCCACGGCGGTTTCTCGCTGCGCCTGCAGTGCGAGGGCGACCTGCACACCGATCCGCACCACACCATCGAGGACAGCGCCATCGCCCTGGGTCAGGCGCTGAAACAGGCGCTGGGCGAAAGGAAGGGCATCGCCCGTTACGGCTTTGTTTTGCCGATGGACGAAGCCAATGCGACCCTCTCCATCGACCTGTCGGGACGGCCCTATCCGCTGTTCGAAGGCACGTTTGAAACGCCCTATATCGGCGACTACCGCACCGACCTGACCGCCCACGTCTTCCGCTCACTGGCCGAGGCCATGGGCGCCGCCATCCACATCACGGTCACCGGCCAGGACGACCACCACAAGACGGAGGCCGTTTACAAGGCCTTCGGTCGTGCGCTGCGTCAGGCCATCCGCGTGGAGGGCGATGCGGTCCCCTCGACCAAGGGCGTCCTGTGACCCAGGTCGCCGTCGTTTCCTACGGCGCAGGCAATGTCGCCTCGGTCCAGTTCGCGCTGGAGCGGCTGGGCGCGACCGTGCGCCTGACCGCCGACCCGGTCGAGATCGCCGAGGCCGAGCGGGTCATCCTGCCCGGCGTCGGGGCAGCGGGCTACGCCATGTCGCGACTGGAGGCGTTGAACCTGATCGCGCCGCTGCGCGCCTTTGAGCGCCCTCTTCTGGGCGTCTGCCTGGGCCAGCAGCTGCTGTTTGAGCGCAGCGACGAGGGCGACGGCGTCGAACTGCTGGGCTTCATCCCCGGCGCGGTGAAACGTCTGGAGCCGGCGGGCGAGCTGCCCGTGCCGCACATGGGCTGGAGCCGCCTGACGCGCGATCATGACGACCCGCTGCTGGCGGGGGTGGAAGACGGCGCCTACGCCTATTTCGTGCACGGCTTCGTCTGCCCGGACGGCCCCGCGACCGTGGCCCGCGCCGACTACGGCGGCCCCGTCCCCGCCGTCGTGCGATCCGCCAACCGCTGGGGCTGTCAGTTCCACCCCGAACGCTCGGCCCAGGCCGGTGCGGCCATCCTCAAGAATTTTCTGGGACTTCCGGCGTGAGCCGCATTGCCCTTCCCGCTCCGTCATCCTCGGGCTTGCCCCGAGGATCGGGCTTTCTGCCGCCTGTGCGACGACGGACGCGCACGGGCCACCCCACCTCTGATCCTCGGGTCAAGCCCGAGGATGACGACCGGAAGCCGACCCCATGCTGATCTATCCCGCCATCGACCTGAAGGCCGGCGTCTGCGTGCGCCTGATGCACGGCCGGTTCGATCAGGTGACCCAATATGACGAACAGCCCGCCGCGCGCCTGACCGCCTTCGTCGCGGAAGGGGCCGAATGGATTCACATCGTCGATCTGGACGGCGCCGAGGCCGGTCAGGCCATGCAGCACGAACTGATCGGCGAACTGGCCAAGGCCATCGACGTCAAGATTCAGTCGGGCGGCGGCGTGCGCAGCCGCGACGACGTGGCCAAGCTGCTGGCCTCCGGGGTTGATCGGGTGGTGATCGGATCTCTGGCGGTGACCCGGCCGGACGATGTCGCCGACTGGCTGGGCGAGTTCAGGCCGGAGCGGATCACCCTGGCCCTGGACGTCAAGATCGAAGACGGCGTCCCCGTACCCGCCCTGAAAGGCTGGACCCAGTCGGCGGGCGTCGATCTGTGGACCGCGCTGGACCGCTATCCGAAGGGGGCGTTCAAACATGTGCTGGTCACCGACGTGGGCCGCGACGGCGCCCTGACCGGACCCAATCTGGAGCTGTTGGCCGAGATCCGCCGCCGACGCCCCGACCTGGTGCTTCAGGCCTCAGGCGGAGTGTCGTCTCTGGACGACCTGAGCGCGGTCAAGGCGCTGGGCTGCAACGGCGCCATCGTGGGCCGCGCCCTGTACGAAAACCGCTTCACCCTGCCCGAAGCCATCGCGGCCGCCGCATGACCGCCCGGCGGATCATCCCCTGTCTGGACGTGAAGGACGGGCGGGTCGTCAAGGGCGTGAAGTTCGTCGGCCACACCGACATGGGCGACGCGGCTGAACTGGCTGCGCGTTACCGTGACGAGGGCGCCGACGAACTGGTCTTCTACGACATCACCGCCAGCCCGCAGGGGCGGACGCTGGACTATGGCTGGATCAGGGACATCGCCCGGCTGCTGGACATCCCCTTCTGCGTCGCGGGCGGCATCCGCAGCGTGGAGCAGGCGGCGCGCTGCCTCGACCACGGGGCGGACAAGGTGTCGATCAACTCGCCCGCGCTGGAGCGACCCGAACTGATCGCCGAGATGGCCGAACGCCTGGGCTCGCAATGTGTCGTCGTCGGCGTCGACAGTCGCCTGGAAGACGGCGAATGGGTCGTGCACAAATACACCGGCGATCCCGACGCGCGCCGCCGTGCGGGCAAGCGGACCCTGGACTGGCTGGATCAGGCGCAGGGACTGGGCGCGGGCGAGATCGTGCTGAACTGCATTGATCAGGACGGGGTGCGTCAGGGCTATGATGTGGAGCAGTTGTCAGCCGCGCGGGCGCGCCTGACCATCCCCCTGATCGCGTCCGGCGGCGCAGGCGCGCCCCAGCATTTCCGCGATGTGTTCGAACAGGCGGACGTGTCGGGCGCCTTGGCCGCCAGCGTCTTTCACACCGGCGCCATCGCCATACCGGACCTGAAACGATACCTGGCCGACGAAGGCCTGGAGATGCGGATATGACCCTCGATCCATCCACCATCGACTTCGAGAAGGGCGGCGGGCTGGTTCCCGTGGTGGTGCAGGATGCGGCGACGCTGCAGGTCCTGACCCTGGCCTATATGGACCGCGCCGCGCTGGACGAAACGATCACCTCCGGCGAGGCCACCTTCTTCTCACGCTCGCGCGGCGGGCGCTGGAGGAAGGGTGAGACGTCGGGCGACCGGCTGCATGTCGTGGGCGTCACGCCCGATTGCGACAATGACGCCCTGGTTCTGTCGGTCCGGCCGGTCGGCAACGCCTGCCACCTGAACCGCGTCAGCTGTTTCGGGAATGCGGATGCGCCGGGTCTGGGCCGGATCGCGCGGCTGGAGCAGACCATCGCCGTGCGCGCCGCCGCCGATCCGTCCGAAAGCTGGACCGCCAAACTGGTCGCCGACGGCCCCAAACGCATCGCCCAGAAGGTCGGCGAAGAGGGCGTCGAGACTGCTCTGGCGGGCGTCGCAGGCCCTGATGAAGAGCTGGCCAGCGAGGCGGCGGATCTGATCTATCACCTGCTCGTTCTTCTCCATGCCCGTAACATGGTGTTTCAGGACGTGCTGGACGTGTTGGCGTCACGCGCGGAAGCGGGCAAAGCCCATCCATAGCGACAGGCCCGGTCATAAAGGGCGTGCATACCCGGCGACGGGCTACTTGAGGGGATATCGATGGCGGCTTTGATCTTGTTCGGCGGCGGCGGCGATCTGGCGATGCGCATGCTGTTGCCATCGCTGTATTTCCTTGAGCACGACGGCCTGCTGCCGGAAGGGCTGAAGATCATCGGCGCCGCGCGTTCGGAAGAAACCGCCGACGAATACATCGGCAAGGTCCAGGATGCGGTGAAGGCCAAGGCCGAGGCCGACAAGGCCTGGAACGAAGACAGCTGGGCCCGGATGAAGGCCCGCCTGGACTATCTGGCCATCGACGCCACCAGCGCCGAAAGCCTGAAGCGCCTGAAGGCCAAGGTCGGCGACGGCGAGGTCACCTCCTTCCTGGCGGTGTCGCCTTCGCTGTACGGCCGCATCGTCACGGCGATGAAGGAGGCCGGTCTGGCTGAACGCAACTGCCGCATCGTGCTGGAGAAGCCGGTCGGACGCGACCTGAAGTCCTTCCTTGAGATCGACGACGCCGTGGGCCACGCCTTCCGCGAGGATCAGGTGTTCCGCATCGACCACTATCTGGGCAAGGAGACGGTCCAGAACCTGACGGCCCTGCGCTTCGGCAACACCATCTTCGAGCCGCTGTGGAACAATCTGACGATCGACCACGTCCAGATCACCATCGGCGAGACCGTCGGCGTCGGCGACCGCTGGCCCTATTATGATGAATACGGCGCCCTGCGCGACATGCTGCAGAACCACATGCTGCAGCTGCTGTGCCTGGTGGCGATGGAGCCGCCCAGCGATCTGGACCCGGAATCCCTGCGCAATGAAAAGGTGAAGGTGCTGCGCTCGCTGCGCCCCATCACGCCCGAAGAGGCCGAGCGCGTCACCGTGCGCGGCCAATATGTGGCGGGCGTGTCCGAGGGCAAACCGGCCAAGTCCTACGAAGAGGAACGCGGCCAGCCGTCCGACACCGAGACCTTCGTCGCCATCCGCGCCGACATCGACAACTGGCGCTGGGCGGGCGTGCCCTTCTTCATGCGCACCGGCAAGCGTCTGCCGGAGAAGCGCACCGAGATCGTCATCCAGTTCAAGCCGGTCCCGCACTCCATCTTCGACAATGACGATGGCGAGGCCCCGGCCAACCGCATGGTTATCGAGCTTCAGCCCGAGGAAGACATCTCGCTGACGGTGATGAACAAGCGCCCCGGCCTGGACAAGCGCATGCAGCTTCAGCCCATCACCATGAGCCTGTCGTGGGGCGTCGACGGCAAGTCCGCCGCGCCGCCGCGCCGCCGCATCGCCTATGAGCGGTTGCTGCTGGACGCCATGCACGGCGACTCCACCCTGTTCGTGCGTCGCGATGAGGCGGAACAGGCCTGGAAATGGGTCGATGAGGTCGCCGACGCCTGGGCCGAGTCCGGCCAGAAGCCGGATCAATATGTGGCTGGCACGTGGGGGCCTGACAGCGCCGACATGCTGATGATGCGCACCGGACGCGACTGGAACACGACCAATGTCTAACACGCCCCAGATCGAAGCCTTCCCCTCCGTCGACGCCTGGGCCGAAGCGACCGCCGCGCGTCTGGGCGAGACCCTGGCCGCCGCCGTGCGCGACAACGGCTCCGCCTTCTTCGCGGGACCGGGCGGTTCGACGCCTGCGCCGGTCTATCGCCATCTGGCGGCCATGGACCTGGACTGGGCCAGGATCGCCGTCACCCTGGTGGACGAGCGTTACGTCCCCGAGACCTCGCCGGAATCAAACGCCCGCCTGATCCGCGACGTGCTGCTGCAGGACAAGGCCGCCGCGGGCCGCTTCATCCCCCTGTTCACGCCGGAGGTCACCGTGGACCGCGCCGCCATCGTGGCGGCCAAGGCCCTGGCGGAGGCGGGCGGTCGTTTCGATGCGGTCCTTCTCGGCATGGGTGAGGATGGCCATATCTGCTCCATGTTCCCTGAAAGCCCCACGCTGAAGACCCTGCTGACGCCGACGCTGAAGCCGACGGTTCTGGGCGTGCCGCATGGCCGCGACGGCATGGCGCCGAGCATCGAGCGCCTGTCGATCAACCTGCCCTATCTGATGCAGGCCGAGCGCGTGATCCTGGGCCTGAAGGGCGAAACCAAACGACGCGTGTTCGAGGAACAGGCCAAGGGCGATCCCAAGATCCAGCCCATCGCCGCCCTGATCGCCGCCGATGTTTCTCTTGAAGTTCTCTGGACGGAGGAAGGCTGATGGCGCCCCGATACGAATTGCATCCTACGGTCGCTGCGGTCACCGCCCGCATCATTGAAAAAAGCCGCCATACGCGCGCCGACTATCTGCGCCGCATGGACGCCGCCCGCGACAGCGGCGCAGGCCGCGCCAAGCTCAGCTGCGCCAACTGGGCCCACGCCTTTGCGGGCCAGACCATCGCCGACAAGCTGACCTCGATGGACGGGTCCAAACCGAACCTGGGCATCGTCACCGCCTATAACGACATGCTGTCGGCCCACCAGCCGTTCGAGCGTTTCCCCGATGTGGTCAGAAAGGCCGTCCGCGAAGTCGGCGCCACGGCCCAGGTCGCAGGCGGCACCCCCGCCATGTGCGATGGCGTGACACAAGGGCGCCCCGGCATGGAGCTGTCGCTGTTCAGCCGCGACGTCATCGCCATGTCGACCGGCGTGGCCCTGACGCACGACGCCTTCGACGCCGCCCTGATGCTCGGGGTGTGCGACAAGATCGTTCCCGGGCTATTTATGGGAGCGCTAGCATTCGGGCACCTGCCTGTCGTCTTCGCCCCCGCAGGCCCCATGCCGTCCGGCATTCCGAATGCGGAAAAGGCCCGCGTCCGCGCGGAGTACGCCCAGAACAAGGTCGATCGTCAGACCCTGCTGGAAAGCGAGATCGGCTCCTATCACTCCCCCGGCACCTGCACCTTCTACGGCACGGCCAACTCCAACCAGATGATGATGGAGCTGGCGGGGCTGCACATGCCCTCAACCGCCTTCGTCCACCCGGACACGGGCCTGCGCGACGCCCTGACCGCCGCCGCCGCCAAGCGCGCCGTCGAACTGGCCCGCAGCGGCGAATGCCGCATGGCCGACGTCATCAGCGAGAAGTCCATCGTCAACGCCATCGTCGCCCTGCTGGCCACGGGCGGTTCGACCAACCACGCCATCCACCTGGTCGCCATGGCGCGGGCGGCGGGCGTGCTGATCGACTGGACCGACATGGATGAGCTGTCGTCGGTCACGCCGCTGCTGGCGCGCGTCTATCCGAACGGTTCGGCCGATGTGAACGCCTTCCAGGCCGCAGGCGGCGTCGCCTTCATCGCCCGCGAACTGGCCCAGGCCGGAAACATCCACTCCGACGTCGTCACCATCATGGGTCAGGGCATCGAGGCCTATTTCCAGGAGCCGTCGATGGTCGACGGCGAACTGGTCTGGCGCGATGGCGTCACCGAAAGTCTGGACCTGGACATCCTGCGCCCCGCCTCCAACCCCTTCGACAAGGAGGGCGGCCTGCGTCTGGTCAAGGGCGATCTGGGCCGAGCGGTCATCAAGATTTCGGCGGTCAAGCCCGAGAACCGCATCGTCGAGGCGCCCGCCGCCGTCTTCGAAACCCAGGAAGACGCCCTGCAGGCCTTCAAGGACGGCAAGCTGTATCGCGACGTGGTCGTGGTCCTGCGCTTCCAGGGGCCCAAGGCCAACGGGATGCCCGAACTGCACAGCCTGTCGCCCGCCCTGTCGATCATTCAGGACAAGGGCTTCAAGGTCGCCTTCGTCACCGACGGCCGCATGTCGGGCGCCAGCGGCAAGACGCCCGCCGCCATCCACGTCTCGCCCGAGGCCCTCGCAGGCGGCCCCCTGGCCCATGTGAAGGACGGCGACATCATCCGTCTGGACGCCGAGGCCGGAGTGCTGACCACGGTCGGCGTCGACGGCCTGACCGACCGCCCCGCCGCCACGCGCACGCCCGCCATCGCCCAGGGTTCGTCCTGGGGTTATGGCCGTGAGCTGTTCGGCGCCTTCCGCCACGTCGTCACCACGGCTGAACAAGGCGCCACCGTCTGTTTCGCCCTGCCCTCCGAAGGCAACGGCCACGATGACACGCCGCCCAATCCCAACTTCGTCGACCGGACTGTGGACGCCTGATCCGCCAACCGATCGCAGGAAACGACCCTATGAATGACAAGACCCTTCTCGTCGGCGATGTCGGCGGCACCAATGCACGCTTCGCCGTGGCCCGCATGGTCAATGGCCAGCCGGTTCTGGACCATCACGAAAGCTTCCCGGCCGAGACCTATCCGACCTTCCTTGAAGGCGTCGCCGCCTTCATCGACGGCTGCGAGGTCAAGCCGACCGGCGGCGTGATCGCCGTCGCAGGCGCCGTGACCAATGGCGAGATCGACCTGACCAACTCGCCCTGGCGTGTGTCGGAAAGCGAGCTTCAGACCCTGGGCCTGGAGCCGGTCAAGCTGATCAACGACTTCGAGGCCCTGGCCTGGGGCGCGCCCATTGTTCCGGCGGATCAGTTGGAAAGCCTGGGGGGCCCCGTGGACGGCGATCCGCACGCCACAGTGGCGGTGCTGGGCCCCGGCACCGGCTTCGGCGTCTCGGCCCTGGTGCGCGACGCCCACGGCAAGGAGATGGCCATGCCGTCGGAAGGCGGCCACGCCTGCTTCCCGCCCGGCGATCCGGTCGAGGACGAAATCCTGCGCATCCTGCGTCGCCGTTATGACCGCGTCTCCATCGAGCGCCTGATCTGCGGCCCCGGCCTGCTGAACATGCACCGCGCCCTGGCCGAGATCGATGGTCGCGAGACCCATATCGAAGACCCGGCCGAGATCACCACCACCGCCCTGGCCGACCCCGACAGCCCCTGCGGCGCCACCCTGGCCCGGTTCTGCGCCATCCTGGGCGCCGTCGCCGGCGACATCGCCCTGACCACCGGCGCGCGCGGCGGCGTCTATATCGCCGGCGGCATCGTTCCGCGCATCCTGCCCTTCATCAAGGCCAGCCCCTTCCGCAAGCGGTTCGAGCGCAAGGGCCGGTTCCAGGACTATATGGCGGCCATTCCGACCAAGGTGATCATGCACAAGCACGCCGCCCTTCTGGGCTCCGCGCGCGTCGCCTTTGCTGAAGCGGGAGAATAAAAGTAACGGCGGCGTGAACCCTTCGTGATGCCCTGCGTTTTCCTGACCTCAACAAGCTGAGGAAGGAAGCACCGTGAAGAAACTTGCTGTTACCGCCGCTGCCCTGTTCGCCGTCGCCGGTCTGGCCGCTTGCCAGCAACCCGCACAAAAGGCTGCGGACGCCCAAGCTGACGCCGTTGTCGCCCAGGGCGACGCTGCAGCCGACCACCTGAAGGCCCAGGCCGACGCCACCGTGGCCCAGGCCAACGCCGACGCCCAGACGGTCAAGGCAGACGCCGACCGTCAGGCCGAGGCCCTGAAGGAGCAGGCTGACAAGACCCAGGCCGCCGCTGATCAGCGCGCTGGCGAAATCAAGGACGCCGCCAAGGGCCACTAAGCCGCCCTGGCGTTGAAACGAAAGAAGCCCCCGTCGTTCGCGACGGGGGCTTTTTCATGGGCGCCGTGTCGGTCGCCTCAGTCGATGCAGAGCGTGGGTCCGGCCTTGCCGTTCTCGACAGGGGTGCTGCAGCCGAAACGGTTGCTGGTCGCCTGACAGACGCCCGACGTCGTCGCGCCGGGCGTCTTGTCCGTCGCCTCTCCAGCCAGACAACTACCCTGGCACTGGCTGCTGCTGGTGCAGACCTTGCCCGCATCGGCGTAGCGGATCACGCACTGCCAGGACTGCAGCTTGCCAACCTGTCTCATCGTGCCGTTGCGCGCGGCGCAGGCGGCGGCGTCCGCGCTCTGGCCTGGGGCGCTGGTGGCGATGTTGGTGTTGGTCGTCTGCGGCGCGCAGGCGGCGGCCAGCAGGGCGGCGGCGGTGATGGCGAGGAAGCGTTTCAAGAGACCTGTCCTTTGGTGAACCCGGACCAGACATCGTCGTAGTCGAGCTGCATCTGTGGGGCCTCTTGCGCCCATTTGGTGACGCGGATCGGCATTCGCGTTTCGAACATGAAGGCCAGTGTATTTTCAACCTTGTGCGGTTTCAGCTCCGCCTTGACCGCGCCGTCATAGCTGGCCTGATCCGGGCCGTGGCCGCTCATGCGGTTGTGCAGCGACGCGCCGCCCGGCGCGAACCCGCCCGCCTTGGCGTCATAGGCGCCGGTCACCAGCCCCATGAACTCGCTCATGACGTTCCGGTGGAACCACGGCGGACGGAAGGTGTGCTCGGCCACCATCCAACGCGGCGGGAAGATGACGAAGTCGATATTGGCCGTGCCGTGCGTGTCCGACGGGCTGGTCAGGACGGTGAAGATCGACGGGTCCGGGTGGTCGTAGCTGACGGTGTTGATCGTGTTGAACCGCGCCGTGTCATAGCGGCAGGGGGCCAGATTGCCGTGCCAGCCCACCACGTCCAGCGGGCTGTGATCGAATGTCGTGGCCCACAGTTTGCCGCCATATTTCTGGACGCACTGGGTCGGGCGGTCCACGTCCTCATACCAGGCCACGGGCGTCTCGAAATCGCGCGGGTTGGCCAGACCGTTGGAGCCGATCGGCCCAAGGTCCGGCAGGCGGAACGGCGCGCCATAGTTCTCGCACACATAGCCGCGCACCGGCCCATCCACCTCGACCCGGAACCGGACGCCGCGCGGGATCAGGACGATATGGCCGGGCTGGGCGTCGATCACGCCCATCTCGGTGACGAACCGTTGCCCGCCTTCCTGCGGCACGATCAGCAGTTCGCCGTCGGCGTCATAGAAGACCCGGTCGGTCATCGAGCGATTGGCGGCATACAGGTGGATTCCCGATCCGGCGCCGTGATCCGGCTCGCCATTGCCGCCATAGGTCGTCAGCCCCTCGACCCAGTCGGTCGGCGCCGTGGGGATCGGCAGAGGGTCCCAGCGCATCCGGTTGGGGTTGGGCGGCGTCTCGTCAAAGGGGCCGGAGCGGACCTGCCCCTGATCGAACGGCTGGTACGGCCCGTGCTGGGCCGAGGGGCGCAGCCGGTACAGCCAGCTGCGGCGGTTCTCGGCGCGCGGCGCGGTGAAGGCCGTGCCGGACAGCTGCTCCGCATACAGGCCCATCGGCGTCTTCTGCGGCGAGTTCTGCCCGACCGGCAGGGCGCCGGGCGCAGCCTCAGTCGCGAAATGGTTGCCGAAGCCGGTCAGATAGGCGGGCGCGTTGTTTTGCAACGTCATGTGTGTTCTCCCTTGTCGGGAGGTTTAGGCGGTTAGGCGACGAACGTCATCACCCTCTCCCTGAGGGAGAGGGCTTGAGCGCACGAGAGCATCAGCGATCGTTCTTGCGCGAAAAGGTGAGGGTGCGATGGCGCATCACAACCCTCATCCGCCCCTTCGGGCCACCTTCTCCCGGCGGGAGAAGGATATTCCGGCTAGAAGCCCTGCGCCTGGGCCAGCCGTTCGGCGTGGAAGCCTGCGTCGCCCAGCAGTTCGTTCAGCACCCGGACCCGTTTCATGAACAGGCCCACGTCGAACTCGTCGGTCATGCCGACGCCGCCATGCATCTGCACCGCCTCCTGCACCGCCAGTTCGGCGACACGCCCGGCCTTGGCCTTGGCGATGGAGGCGGCCAGGGCCGCATCGTCACGTCCCGCGTCGATGGCCTGAAGCGCGCCCAGGGCCGCCGCGCGCGACAGCTCCAATTCGGTGAACAGATGGGCCGCGCGGTGCTGCAGGGCCTGGAACTCGCCGATCAGTTTGCCGAACTGTTTGCGGGTCCGCAGATACTCCAGCGTCACCTTGAACGCCTGATCGCCCGCGCCCGTCAGGCTGGAGGCCGCGCAGGCCCGGCCCAGGGTCAGGGCTGCGTCCAGCAGGGCCTCGCCGCCGCCGACCTCGCCGATCACCGCATCCGCATCAACCGCGACGTCGCTTAGGGTGACGCGCGCGGCGTTATGGCCGTCCACCATGATGGTGCGTTCGATCTCGACGCCCGCCGCCTTGGGGTCGACCAGGAACAGGGTCGTCCCCTCGTCCGCCTTGGCCGCGACGATCAGGGCGTCCGCGACATGGCCGTCCAGCACGAAGCCCTTGGCCCCGTTCAGCTTGAAGCCGTTGCCTGCACGTTCGGCCCGCGCATTGATGCGCGACGGGGCGTGTTTGGCGCCCTCGTCCACGGCCAGGGCCAGGATGGCCTCGCCCGCCGCGATCTTGGGCAGCCACGCCTGCTGCGCCTCGGACCCGCCGTCCGTCAGCACCTTGGCCGACAGGATGGCCGACCCCAGGAAGGGCGACGGCGTCAGGGTGCGGCCCAGGCTTTCAGCGATGACGCCCGCCTCGACGGCGCCCAGTCCCAGGCCGCCGTGCGCCTCGGGGATGATGACGCCGGCGAAACCCATCTCGCCGAACGCCCGCCACAGGTCGCGCGAAACGCCGTCGGCGTCATGGCTGTCGCGCAGGGCGCGGAAATGGGCGATGGGCGCATTGTCGTTCAGGAAGCCGTCGGCGGCCTCCTGCAGCATGGTCTGCTCTTCGGTCAGGATCAGGGGCATGGTTCAGGCTCCCGGCAGTTGCAGCAGATGCTTGGCGATGATGTTCAGCTGAACCTCGCTGGTCCCGCCCTCGATGGAGTTGGCCTTGGTGCGCAGCCAGTCGCGGGCGGCCGAACCGCCGCGCGAACGCTCGCTCTCCCACTCCAGCGCGTCCGCGCCGCCTGCCGCCATCAGCAGTTCATGGCGGCGCTTGTTCAGCTCCGAGCCATAGTATTTCAGCATGGAGGCGATGGCGGGATGCGCCTGTTTGGCCTTCACCTGATCCCCGACCCGCTCCATCGCCAGACGGAAGGCGGCCTGGTCGATCTCAAGATCGGCGATCCGCGCACGCAGCATCGGATCGTCCAGACGACCGTCTTCGCCAGCACCCACAGCATCCAGCGCCACCTGGCCGACCGGACGACCGCCCGCGACCTCGCCCATGGCGCCGATCATGGTGCGTTCGTGCGCCAGCAGATGCTTGGCCACGTCCCAGCCCCGGTTCAGCGTGCCGACCAGGTTCTCCTTCTCCACGCGCACGTCGTCGAAGAAGGTTTCGCAGAAGGGCGACTTGCCCGAGATCAGGGTGATCGGCCGTGTGGTCACGCCCGGCGTGCGCATGTCGAACAGGACGAAGCTGATGCCCAGATGCTTGGGCGCATCCGGGTCGGTCCGCACCAGACAGAAGATCCAGTCGGCCTTGTCGGCGTACGAAGTCCAGATCTTCTGGCCGTTGACGATCCAGTGGTCGCCGCGGTCCTCGGCCTTGGTCTGGATCGAGGCCAGATCAGACCCTGCGCCCGGCTCGGAATAGCCCTGGCACCACCGGATCTCGCCGCGCACGATCTCGGGCAGGAAACGCTTCTTCTGTTCCTCGCTGCCGAACGCCAGCAGCGCCGGGCCCAGCATCCAGACGCCGAAGCTGTTCAGTGCGGGCTGGGCCTTGATGCGGCGCAGTTCGGACGCCAGCACCTTGGCCTCTTCACGGCTCAGTCCGCCGCCGCCGTATTCGGCGGGCCATTCCGGCGCGGTCCAGCCGCGCGCGCCCATCCGCTCCAGCCAGAGCTTGTGGCCGGGGGTCGCGAAGACCGCGTCGCGTCCGCCCCAGATCATCTCGGCTTCCGACTTGATCGGCCCGCGAACCTCCGCCGGACAATTCTCCCCCAGCCAGGCCCGCGTCTCCGCGCGGAAGACCTCCAGATCGCTCATCAACTCTACTCCCCGCTTGTCCTTATGACCGGAAGGCTAGCAGCCGATCCAAGTTTACGCATGGTCAAGAGCGGCTGATTTTCAGCCCTTTTTGGGCAGGAATGGCGAGAAAGTTATCACTGTAAACGTATCGCGCACGTGGGGCCGGGTCTGGACCTCTTTGGTCACGAATGTGCCGATGTCGGCCTCGCGCGGCAGGTTGAACTTGGCCAGCAGGTCGTGCTGCCCCGAGGTGGAATAGACCTCCGAGACGTTCTCGACATTGTCCACGATGTCGGCCGCCACCTCATTGGCGTAGCCCAACTCGCATTTGATGAAGACGAAGATGGCGGTCATCATGGCGGGGTTGTCCTCTGCTGTGCGATGTTCCTAGCCGATGATGAGGTGACGGGTAAGCCGCCAGACCCTGCAACCGGCCTTAGGACGTGGTGAAACAATATGTTTCGCCGTTCTGGCAAAACCGGCCCCTGCCCGCGTTCGCATTTTCCCCGCCGTGGGATAAGCAGTCGGGCAGAACCGGCGCGGCCGGTCATCGCAACAGATACGGGTCTCGCCACAGGCTGGGACCAAGCGGAGGTGAACATGGCCCACGATCGCATCAGCGTCCTGAAAGGTCTCGAACAGCAGGGCGTCTGCCCCGTCTTCTATCACCCCGATCCCGAGGTCTGCCTGAATGTGATCCGCGCCAGCGCGCGCGGCGGCGCCAAGGTGGTCGAGTTCACCAATCGCGGCGACTTCGCCTGCGACCTGTTCGGCGAGATCAACCGTGAACTGATCAAGACCGACCCCGACATCGTCCTGGGCATCGGCTCGGTCGTGGATGCGGGCACAGCGGCCCTCTATCTGAACCGCGGCGCGCGTTTCGTCGTCAGCCCCTGCCTGGTGCCGGACGTGGCCAAGGTCTGCAACCGCCGCATGGTCGCCTATTTCCCCGGCTGCGGCTCGGTGACGGACATTGGCGAAGCGCACGAACTGGGCTGCGACATCGTCAAGCTGTTCCCCGGCTCGTCGGTCGGCGGCCCCGACTTCGTCAAGGCGATCAAGGGCCCGCTGCCGTGGGTCAAGATCATGCCGACGGGCGGCGTCGACCCGGACGAGGCCTCCATCGCCAAATGGTTCGGCTCCGGCATCGTGGCGGCGGGCATGGGCTCCAAGCTGATCACCGACGCCGCCGTCAATGCTGGCGACTGGGCCGGGATCGAGGCTCAGGTCAGGAAGACGGTCGAAGCCGTCGCCGCCTTCCGCGCCTCCAGGGGCTGATCAGTGACGCGTGTCGGGGTGCGGCGGTCGGTTCGGCTGTCCATCCCGATGCGGCTCCCTGTGCACGCCGCCCTTGCGCTGCAGGATCGGCGACAGGGTCTTGCGCTGTTCGGGCGTCAGACCGCCCAGCACGGCGATGGCGTCATTCTCCAGGCGGGCGCGCCCGCGCAGCTCCGCCGAACGCGACTGCTCCAGCAAAGCCTGCACCCTGGCCGCATCAAAGGTCGGCGCACCCGCGACATCGACCGCCTCGCGCCGCGCCGCGCGCGCCGCCTCAAAATCGGGGCGGGCGGCCAGGGCGGATTCGCGCAGGCTGGTGTGGACCTTCTCGCGCACATCCTGCGGCAGGCTGGCCAGCATTTCACCGAACGGCCCCTGGCGGCCCGGCTTGTTCTGGGCCTCGATCTTGCGATCCGCCTGGGCCCGGCTGACGCCGTAGGCCACCCCGCCCGCCACCGCGAACAGGTTCAGGGCGACCGATACGGCCAGAGCGATTTTCAGCGTCTTGTTGCTCATCCCAGAACCTCGGTGTCGTCAACGCCGCTCAGCGTCGCCTGATAGAGAATGGCGTCCGCCCGTTCGTTGGCCGTGACATGCGATGTCAAACCCACGCCTGCGACCACGCCGGCGCAGGCCGCCGCCGCCCAACCGGCGCCCAGAATCCAGAACACCCGCCCCAGATGACCGCGCGACGCCTTGCGCTTCGGCGCCGACGCCAGCACCCGCGCAGTCAGGTCGGCGGATGGAACGATGCGCGGCGAAGCGTCCAGCAGGGCGTCCAACGCCGCCGCCTCATCCAGCACGGCGCGGGCGGCCGGGTCCGCCGCGATCAGGCTCTCGGCGAAGGCGCGCTCGTGCGCAGGCCAGCGGCGCAGGTCCGCGCCATAAGCCTCCGCCAGAACTTCAAGCCGATCGATCTTCATCGTCCGTCTCCTGCACGTCGCCCGTCAGATCGGGGCGACAGATCCGCCAGGGCCGCGCGCAACGCTCGCCGCCCCCGCGACAACAAACTCTCCAGCGCCTCGACGCTGACCTCCATCAGAGCCGCCGCCTCGATATTGGTCAGCTCTTGATAATGGCACAGCACGATGGCCTCGCGCTGCCGTTCCGGCAGTCTGGCCAGCGCCGCATCGACGCGCCTGCCCGTCTCGGCGGCCAAAAGGCCGCGGTCCGGCGCCGGTCCCTCGTCGGGTCGATCCGGCGGGGCATCGGTCGGGATTTCGCGTCGCCGCCTCAGCCGGTCGTAGCAGAGATTCAGCGCGACACGGTGCAGCCAGGTGTCGAACTTGGCCTTGCCCGCCTGCCAGGTCGGCGCCTGTCGCCAGGCCTTCAGCATGGCCTCCTGCGCCACATCCTCGGCCTCGGCGGCGTCGCCCAGCATCCGCTGCGCCAACGCCAGAATGCGCGGCAGCTTGCGTTCCACCAAGGTCTGAGAGGCCGCCGGATCGCCAAGACCCACACGGCGCACCAAATCCTCGTCGGGGTCGACGACTGCGACCAATCCAGCCTCTTTCGTTCGAGCCTGGTCGGTTGAGGCGGGATCGCTGCGCGATCTCGCCGACGCCGTGAATCAGGCTCTTAAAAAATGCCGGAGCGAAATCTGGGCTGAGCCGGCCTGCAGCCAACTCATCCGATTTCGCTCTGGCGGCGAAAGGGACCGATTCGCGCATGACGGACGACCCCGACATCTTTCTTACTCCGAAGCCGGAGCCGGGGAAGCCGGTTGTTGCCCCGGACGATGCTGGCCACGACCCTGATGGTGGGCTGCGCGGCCTTCACGACGCTGTTCAGCGCGCGCCTGCCAGCCTGCACGACGCTCGGCCGCCGTCAGGACGCCGTCGTGGTTGGCGTCCAGCTTGGCGAACTGCTCGGTCAGCTCGGCGCGCACGTCGGCGATGACGATGGGGCCACGCTCACGCGCGCCTTCGGGACCACGGGCGTCGCGATGCGCCGCACGCATGGGGCCGCGATGACCGCCGCGTTGTCCGGTCCATCGCCCCGCCCGTTCCGCACGCGGACCACGCTCAGCGCGCGGCGCATTGGCGGCGTCGAACTCGGCCCGGCTGATGGAGCCGTCGCCATTGGCGTCCAGCTTGGCGAAACGCTGGTTCAGACGTTCGGTGCGCTGCGCCTGACGGGCGGCCTGCTTTTCTTCCGGCGTCACGGTCCCGTCGCGGTTCGTGTCGGCGGCGATCAGTCGCGCCAGACGGCCCTCGACGAACTCGGCCTGGGTGACGGAGCGTTCCGCCGTCTGCGCCCGTGCGGCGTTGGGCGCGCGGTTGGCGCCAGGAGCAGCCGTCTGGGCCACGGCCATGCCGGACACTGCGGCCAGGGCGATGGCGGCGGCGCCGCCGATCATGGTCTTCTTCATCTTGTGGTCTCCTTGAGCCGCCCTGACGGCGGCCTTTGTTCAACCCTGTCGAGAAGTTGAACGGAGAGCCGAAGGTTATCCGTCGCGCGCCGCCGGAACGGCCTGTTCGAACGCCGCCCGCGCCCGTGCGCGCAGATCCGTCAGATCATGCTTCAGGGTGTCGAAATCCGGTGCCCCGACGGCCTCGGCCAGACGCAGCCGGAAGACCTCGGGCTCGGCTTCAGGATCGACGCGCCCTTCGAAGGCGGCGGACAGCAGGTGGTTGATCCGCTGCTGGGTGCGCCACGCTTCCGCCAGCACCGGATCGTCCCGCAGCGCCTTCAGGGTGGAGACTGTCAGCGGCTGGCCCCTCGCCGCCGCCTGAAGCTGGCGGTACTGGGCCGCGAACTCGGCGTCCACCTGCCCGCCCGGCGACAGTTTCAGATCCCAGAAGCCGTGCGGACGCCGCTCGCGGTCCATCAGGGCGCGCATCTTGCGCACATCCGCCCCGACATCGACGCCGAGACGCGGGCGGCGCAGCACCGTCTCCAGCGTCCGGGACACCCGCTCCCCGAACGCCGGATCGCTGGCCCAGACGACGCGCGCGCGGGTCAGGACCATGAACTCCCAGGTCTCGGCCTCATGTTCGTAATAGTCGACGAAGGGCGCCAGCCGCACCGACACCGGCCCCTTGGACCCCGTGGGCCGCAACCGCATGTCGACTTCATAAAGCCCGCCCTCGGCCGTATGGGCCGACAGGGCCGAGATCAGCCGCTGGGTGAACCGCACATAGAAGACGTCGGCGCTCCAGCCCTTGATCTCGGACAGGGCGCCGTCGGGCGCATCGTACAGGGTCATCAGGTCCAGGTCAGATCCCGCCGACATCTCTCGCGATCCCGCCTTGCCCAGGGCCACCACCGCCACAGCGCCGCCGGGGAAGGCCCCGCCCAGACGCTCCGTCTCGGCCAGGGCCGCCGGGGCCAGGGTCCGCATGGCGGCGTCGGCCAGGGCGGCATAGGCGCGTCCGGCTTCTTCCGGCCCGGTCCGCCCGCTGATGGCGTGGATGCCGATGCGGAACATCTGTTCGCGGTGCAGGCGGCGCACGGCGTTCATGGCCCCTTCGAAATCGCCCTCCTCCTCGGCCTCGCGGATCATCTGTTCGACCAGACCGGTGTCCTCCGACAGGTCCGTCAGGAACCGCGCATCCAGAATCCCGTCCAGCGCGGCGGGCTGGCGGCCCAGCTGGCGCGCCAGTCGGGGCGCAAAGGCCATCACCCCCAGCACCATGTTGAACAGTTTGGGTTGGTTCAGAAACAGGGCCTGCACCTGCACCCCCGCCGCCAGTCCCGAGAAGAAGGTGGCGAAACGGCGAAAGGCGTCATCCGGCGCCCCCGTCCGCGCCAGCGCCTGCAGCAGACGCGGCGCCAGCCGGGTGAACAGCTCGCGCCCCCGCGCCGTCCGGGTCGCGGGGATGCGGCCGTGGTGCCAACTGCGGATGGTGTCGGACACGGTCGGCGCCTCGGTGAAGCCCATCCGCTTCAGCGTCTCCAGCGTCTCCGGGTCGTTCTCGACCCCGGTGAAGACCAGACTGCCATAGGGCGAATCCAGCTCCTCGCCCCCCTCGAACAGTTCGCCATAGCGGGTGTTGACCCGGACCAGCAGGTCTTCGATCCCCCCATCGAACCGCGCCAGATCGCCCTCGCCCGCCAGCGCCGCCACCGCGCCGCGCCGTTCGGCGTCGACCGGCAGCTTGTGCGTCTGCTCGTCGTCCAGCATCTGCACGCGGTGCTCCAGCCCGCGCAATTCGACATAGGCGGCGGACAGCTCCTCAGCGACCTGCGGCGGCACGTGGCCCGCCTGCGTCAGCGCGGCCAGAGCGTCCAGGGTGCGCGGAGCCCGCAGCTCGGGATGGCGTCCGCCCAGGATCAGCTGCTGCGTCTGGGCGTAGAATTCGATCTCGCGGATGCCGCCGCGCCCCAGCTTCAGATTGGCGCCCGCCGCCTGCAGTCCCTCGCCGGTCTTGTAGGTGTGGATCTGTTTCTTGATCGACTGGATGTCCAGAACGGCGGCGTAGTCCAGGCTGCGCCGCCAGATGAAGGGGATCATCGCCTTCAGGAACCGACCCGCCGCCCGCATATCGCCCAGCACCGGCCGCGCCTTGATGAAGGCCGCCCGCTCCCAGTTCTGACCGACGCTTTCATAGTAACCCAGGGCGGCAGGCGCTGCGACCACCGGCGGGGTCGAGGACGGATCGGGCCGCAGCCTCAGATCGACGCGGAACACATAGCCGTCCGCCGTCCGCTCGGTCAGCAGGGTGGCCAGCACCCTGGCGGCGCGGTTGACGAAATCCTGCATCTCCACGCCTTCGCGCAGGGCCAGCGTCAGCAGGCGCGGCTCGTAGAAGAGCGAGATGTCGATGTCCGAAGAATAGTTCAGCTCGTTGGCGCCATGCTTGCCCATGGCCAGACCGAACAGGCCGGGGACGGGGCCGCGTGAATCGTCGGGCGCGGTCAGCAGCCTGCCCTTGTCGCGCTGCTCATTGCCCACCGCCCGCAACGCCGCACGGCAGGCGGCGTCGGCGAACCGCGACAGGGCCGCCGTCACCGAATCTAGCCCCCACACCCCGCCCAGATCGGCCAGCGCCGTCAGCAGATGCAGGTCCGCCTTCAAGACACGCAGCGGTGCCTTCATCGCCTCCGCATCGCCGGTCAGGGCGTCCGTCTCGGCGATGATGACCTCCAGATGCCGGTCAGGATCGCTCTCCAGAATCCGCCGCAGCTGCGCGGGCCGCCGCCGCATCAGGCCTGACAGATAGGGCGACGCCCCCGCCACCGTCGCCAGAGCGGCCCAGGCGGCGTTCAGCACCTCCAGCCAGCCGTCAGCGGTCGCCGCCTCGACCAAGGCCTCATGCAGCCGTTCCGCCGCGCCCGGGCTGTGGACGGGACCGGCGGGTTTCAGAATTTCAAACAGCGGCCGGGACATTTGCGTGGGCATTCAACTCTTTCGCTTATGGATTTCCCGGCGCCGGCGGCAGGACCAGCGCCACGCGCAGACCCGGACCGAAATCGCCATAGGCCCCCGGTCCTTCGTCCAGCACCACCCGCCCGCCATGCGCCTCGGCCACCGCCGTCACCAGCGACAGGCCAAGGCCCGATCCCGGCTCGGTGCGGCTGTTGTCCAGGCGCACGAACCGCTGGACGACGCGCTCACGGTCCTCCTCCGGCACGCCGGGGCCGGTGTCGGTGACGGAATATTCGATCTCGCCCGAGGAGCGCCTGCGCGCCCGCAGCTTCACCGCCCCGCCCGCAGGCGTGTATTTGATGGCGTTGTCGATGATGTTGGCCAGGGCCTGGGCCAGGAAGGGCTGGTTGCCCTCGATCATCAGTCCCTTCTCGACCTCGGCTGAGAAGTCGATCTCCTTGTCCTCGGCGGCGGGTTCGTAAAGCTCGGCCATGTCGGCGGCCAGATCGGCGGCGTCGATCACCTTGGGGTCCGGCGCCCCGCCCGCCTGCAGACGCGCGATGGCCAGAACCGTGTTGAAGGTCTTCAACAGGTGGTCGGCTTCGTCCAGCGCGATGCCCAGCGCGTCCACCCCGTCGATCTTGCCCGCCTCGGCGTCGATCAGGGCCACCTCCAGCTTGGCCCGCATCCGCGTCAGGGGCGAGCGCAAGTCGTGGGCGATGGCGTCGCCCGCGTGCCGGATCGAGGCCATCGACGCCTCCAGCCGATCCAGCATGAGGTTCAGGCCCTGGCCCAGTTCGTCCAACTCATCGCCCGAGTGACGCACCGGCGCCCGCTGTTTCAGGTCGCCCTCCTGCACCGCCTGAACCACCTGGTTCAGCCCGGCCATCGCCTGTTCGACCTTGCGGCTGATATAGAGCCCGCCCGCCAGCCCCAGCAGCATGACCAGCGCCATCGCCCCCCACAGGGCCTGGGTCAGGCGCGCCAGATATTCCTCGATGTCGCCGATGTCCTGACCGACGAACAGATGCTCGCCCCCCGTCAAGGTCATGACCACGCCGATCGCGCGGCGACGCTGAACCTTGCCCGACGGATCGGTGTCGGTCAGGCGGAACGTCTCCCAGTCGCCCTGACCGACCGGCAGGGTCTCGTCGATGTCGATGGGGGACTCGGTGATGTTTCCGGTGATCGTCTTTCCGCCGGGGTCGGACAGCAGATAGAGATAGGGCCCGCCCCGGATCGACCGCTCCACCAGCGCCTGGTTCAGGGCGTCGATCCCGCGCGTGCGGTGTATGGCCGTCAGTGCGCCCAGCTCAGTCTCGACATCCGTCCGCGCCCGCGACTGCGCCTCCGACGCCGAGGCGAAATAGACATAGGCCAGGATCGCCCCCGCCGCCGCCACGAACAGCGCCAGAAACAGCAGCGTCAGCCGGAAGGGCGTGCGGCGAAGGAGGGATGGAAGGCGCATGGGGATTTAGTGGTGAGCGGCGAGTGACGAGTGGCGAGCAAACCGGCGCACAAAAGCGTTTCGGCCCCTGACCTCATGTTTGCGCCAGACGCTCCTCACCCTCTCGCCACTCGCCACTCGCCCCTCATCACCAGCCTCACGCCTCCAGCCTGTATCCCGCCCCGCGCACGGTCTGCAGCATGGCCTTGTCGAAGCCCTTGTCGATCTTGGAGCGCAGGCGGCTGATGTGGACGTCGATGACGTTGGTCTGTGGGTCGAAGTGGTATTCCCACACCTTCTCCAGCAGCATGGTGCGCGTCACCGACTGACCGGCGTGGCGCATCAGGAACTCCAGCAACTGGAACTCGCGCGGCTGCAGGTCGATCTCGCTGGCGCCGCGATGCACGGTGCGGGCGATCAGGTTCATCTCAAGATCACCGACCTTCAGCACCGTCTGCACCCCGCCCGTCTCACGACGGCGCGCCAGGGCCTCGACCCGCGCAATCAGTTCGGCGAAGGCGTAGGGTTTGACCAGATAGTCGTCGGCGCCCGCCTTCAGGCCCGTGACGCGGTCCTCGACCTCGCCCAGGGCGGACAGGAACAGGACCGGCGTCTGATCGCCGCCCTTCCTGACCATCTCGACCATGCCCACGCCGTCCAGACGCGGCATCATCCGATCCACCACATAGACGTCGTAGCCGCCCTTTTGCGCCTCAAGCAGGCCAAAGGCGCCGTCCACGGCGTGGGTCACATCATGTCCGGCCTCGGACAGTCCCCGCACCATGGCGGTCGCCGCTTCGGCGTCATCCTCGACCACCAGAATACGCATTCAGCCCTCTCCGGAATCAAAATCGCCGCCGATGGTAACCCATCGGCGGCGATTCAGTGAGTTAAGCCTTGGTCAGAAAACCAATCACTCGCCGCCTGTCAGCGGCAGGACCACCGGCGTGTTGCCACGCGGGGTGCGGACCAGCAGCAGAATGCCCGGACGGCCTGCGCTCTTGACCGTCTGGACCGCGCCCTTCAGGTCGGCGACCGAACTGACCGAACGACCGTTGGCCTGGATGATGACCAGACCCGGCTGGAAGCTCATGCGGGCCGCGCGCGAGGACTGATCCACCGCCGTAACGACCACGCCCTGAACATCGGCGGGCAGTTCATAGCGGGTGCGGAGCGCCGCGCTGATGGGGGCGACGGTCAGACCTTCGACCACTTCGCCCGCCGTTGCGCTGGGCTTGCCGGGCGTTTCCGCACCCTCGTCTTCACCCGCCGTCGAGGTCGACAGATTGCTGGGACGCGTGCCCGAACGCACGGTGACGGTCTGACGACCGCCGTCGCGTAGCACGTCCAGACGCAGGGTGTCGCCCGGCTTGGCGTTGCCGACCGCACGGGTCAGTTCGGTCGAGGTCTGGATCGGACGGCCGTTCAGGGCCACGACCACGTCGCCCGCCTTCAGGCCGCCGCGCGCGGCGGGCGCGTCCGCCGTGACCTCGGCGACATAGGCCCCCTTGGTCGAGGCGGCCAGGCCCAGGCTTTCGCGGTATTCGTCGCTCAGGGTGATGATCTGCACGCCCAGATAGCCGCGCTCGATCGTCTGGCCGCTCATCAGGCGCGAGGTGATGGTCTTGGCCGTCTCCGCCGGGATGGCGAAGCCGATGCCGACCGATCCGCCCGTCGGCGAATAGATGGCCGAGTTCACGCCAATCACGCGGCCGTGGATGTCGAAGGTCGGACCGCCCGAGTTGCCCCGGTTGATGGCGGCGTCGATCTGCAGGAAGTCGGTGTAGGGATTTTCGCTGCCGCCGATGTCACGCGCCTTGGCCGAGACGATGCCCGCCGTCGCCGTGCCGCCCAGACCGAACGGGTTGCCGATGGCGATGACCCAGTCGCCGACGCGCGGGTCAGCCGTTTCTTCAAAGCTGACGTATTTGAAGTTCGAACCGTCCACCTTGATGACCGCCAGGTCGGTGGCGGCGTCGCGGCCGATCAGGCGCGCGGGCAGTTCGCGCCCGTCCGACATCTTCACCTTGATCTCGGTGGCGTCGGCGACGACGTGGTTGTTGGTGACGATGAAGCCGTCCTGCGAGATGAAGAAGCCCGAACCGGCCCCTTGCGTCGTCTGCGGCTCGGCGTCCTGGCCCTGACGTCCGCGGCCCTGGGGCGGGGCGAACTGGAACGGCAGGCCTGGGATCTGGAAGGCGCCGGATTGCGGCGTGACCGGCACCTTGACGTCGATCTGCACCACGGCGGGCGCGACCTGTTCGAAGATGTCGGCGAAGCTGCTGGGCGCGCCCGGCGGCGGGGTGAAGGCGTCGCCCGTGGCCGGAACCGGGGTCAGGCGGTTCACCGCCTGCGGATCAGCGTGCGCCCCGGGCCAGTTGATGACGCCGCCGGCGGTCGCCGCCGCCGCCAGGGTCAGGCCGGCCGCGGCCCCGAGAATGAACTCTTTGCGCTTCAGCATCGTGGTCCTTGCGATCCTCTGTCCGGGACCGAGCGGGCCCCGTGTTCGCTTTTGATATAGTCTCAACCGGCCTGACGCCAATTGTGACGATCAATGGTTGGCCCTGACTAGCGCCCGTCGTGAGGCGAGGTTGCGTCAGGATCGCGGCGAAGCTTCTCATTTCGGAGAACTTCGTCCAGTCGAGCCTCTTCTTCGGGCGAAAGCGGCGTCGTTTCAACTGCACGTCGCCGTGAACGCAGGACCAAAATCAATGCAGCCAGCGCGATCAGGGCGAACGGACCGAACCACAGCAGCCAGGTTCCCGCCCGAACCGGCGGGGTGAACAGAACATAGTCGCCGAACCGCCGCACCAAATCATCCCGCACCTGCTGGTCGGTGGCGCCCGATGCGATCTCTTCGCGGATCAGGCGGCGCATGTCGCCCGCCACGCCCGCCGGGCTGTCGGCGATGGCCTCATGCTGGCAGACGACGCAGCGCACGTCCTTGAACAGGGCCTGGGCGCGGGCTTCCTGCGCCGCATCCGTCAGCGGACGATCCAAGGCCGCCGGAGGCTCCGCCGCCGTCAGCATCACCGCCAGGACCGGCGCGGCCATCAGGACCAGCAGACGCCTCACGTCGTCTTCCTTTTGCGCGAACTCACGCCCACGCGCAGCCGCCGGTCCAGTAGTGACAACAGCCCGCCCAGGGCCATGATCGTCGGCCCCAGGAAGATCAGACGCGCCCACGGGTTCCAGTACAGACGCACCACCCAGGCCGGTTCAGCCGGACTGCCCGCCCGCTCGCCGATCACCACATAGACGTCGTCCAGACCCCGGAAATCCAGACCGACCTCGGTCGTCGTCTGGCCGCCTGCGGGGAAGAAGCGGCGCTCGGCGGTGATGGTCTCGGCGCGGCCACGGTCATTGGACGGGCGCACGGTCAGGCGCCCCTGCTCCGCCAGATAGTTCGGCCCCTCGACCACGCGCACCTCGTCCAGCGTCACCGTCCACGGCCCCGCCGACACGCTCTGGCCGATGGTCAGGGCGCGCGCCACCTCGGCCTTGAAGCCGGTCTCGACCACAGCCCCCAGGATGAAGACCCCCAGGCCCAGGTGCGCCAGCGTCATGCCCCACGCGCCCAGCGGCAGCCCCTTCAGGCGGCGCATCACCTCGGCGCCCGAGGCGCGGAACAATCTGGCCCGTTCGGCCACCTCGGCCAGCGATCCTGCGATCAGCCAGGCCCCCATGCCGATCCCGGCGGCGGCGAAGGCCTTCCTCGGCTCCCACAGGGCGTAGGCGGCGAGAGCGGCCAGGATGGACAAGCCCGCCGCGACGGCCAGCCTCTGCATCGCCCCCCGCAGATCGCCCCGCTTCCACGCCAGCAGCGGACCGGCGGGCAGGATGACGAAGGCCACCATCATCAGCGGCGTGAAGGTGGCGGCGAAATAGGGCGGCCCCACCGAAATGGTCGCGCCGGACGCGGCCTCCAGGATCAGCGGATACAGGGTGCCCAGCAGCACCGTCGCCGCCGCCGCCGTCAGGAACAGGTTGTTCAGCACCAGCGCGCCCTCGCGGCTGACCGGCGCGAACAGACCCCCGCCCTTCAACTGCGGCGCCCGCCAGGCGAACAGGACGAAGGCCGCCCCGGATGCAATGCCCAGTATGGCCAGCAGCATCATGCCCCGCTGGGGATCGACGGCGAAGGCGTGAACGCTGGTCAGCACGCCGGACCGCACCAGGAAGGCGCCCAGCATCGAAAAGGTGAAGGCCAGCAGGGCCAGGAACACCGTCCAGCCCGCCAGCGCCCCGCGCCGCTCGGTCACCACCGCGCTGTGCAACAGGGCCGCGCCCGCCAGCCACGGCATGAAGGAGGCGTTCTCCACCGGGTCCCAGAACCACCAGCCGCCCCATCCCAGCTCATAATAGGCCCAGAACGACCCCAGGGTGATGCCGACCGTCAGCAAGGCCCAGCTGGCCAGCGCCCAGGGCCGCACCCAGCGTCCCCATGCGGGCCAGAAGGCCGTCTGCGCCCGCCCCTCGATCAGGGCCGCGACCGCCAGCGAGAAACAGACCGAAAACCCGACATAGCCCGCGTAGAGCAGCGGCGGATGCACAGCCAGCGCCGGGTCCTGCAGCAGCGGGTTCAGCGACGCGCCCTGGAACGGCGCGGGGTCCAGACGGGTGAAGGGGCTGGAGGTGAAGACGGCGAAGGCCAGGAACAGCGACCCCAGCGCCCCCTGCACGGCCACCGCCGACGCCTTCAGCCCGAACGGCAGGCCGCGCGCCCGCGCCAGCGCGCCCCCGAACACGGTCAGGACCAGGCACCACAGCAGAAGCGAGCCTTCGTGGCTGCCCCAGGCGCCCGCCACCTTGTACAGCATCGGCTTGTCGGTGTGGCTGTTGGCCGCCACGTTCGACACCGAGAAGTCGGACACGACAAAGGCGAAGATCAGGGCCGCAAAGGCCAGGGCGATCGCGCCCGCCGACGCCAGGGCCGCCCCCTGGCCTGCGCCCGCCAGAACCGGGCTGCGCCGCACGCGCGCCGCCGTCGACAGGGCGGCCTGAAGAAGAGAAAGCGCCAGAGCCAGCGCAAGGGCGAACGCCCCGAACTCGGCGATCACAGGGACGAGGCTCCCTGACGGATCTCGCCCTGCGACGGCGCGCCGTCAGGCCGCCACTCGCCCTTTTCCTTCAGGCGGTCGGCGACTTCACGCGGCATATAGTTCTCGTCGTGCTTGGCCAGGACCTGGCTGGCGTGGAAGGTGCGGTCGGCGGTGAACGCCCCCTGCGCCACGATCCCCTGCCCCTCGCGGAACAGGTCGGGCAGGTCGCCGTGATAGACGACCCGGGTCGTAGCGGCGTTGTCGGTGACGGCGAAGATGACCACCCCGTCGCCGGACTTGTGCACGCTGCCCGCTTCGACCAGCCCGCCCAGACGGATGTTGCGGCCTTCCGGCGCCTTGTCCGCCGTGGCTTCGGACGGGGAATAGAAGAAGGTCACGCTGTCCTGCATGGCCCACAGCGACAGGCCGACGGCCAGGGCCAGGATCGGCGTCACGGCGGCGACGACCCACAGGCGGCGACGCGCCTTCGGCGATTTGGGCAGCCAGCTCATGCGACAGAGGTTCCGACAACGGAGGACAGACCGCCCGCATATACCGGCGTCGCTTCAGCCAACCAACGTGTCATTCCGCCCCCGCCTTCGGCATCCGGCGCTCCAGATCGATCCGGCGCGGATCGGTCGGCTCCAGCGCGGCGATCAACGGCGACCACATGACCCGCACCGCCGCCGCGTCGCCCCGCGCCAGCGCCGCCTCGCCCAGGAAGAAGCGCGCGCCCAGCTGTTCAGGGTCCAGCTTCACCGCCTGAATGAAGGCGGCCTCGGCGTCGCCGCCGACCTTGCCGTCATTGGCCCGCACCAGGCTTTCCCCCAGCCGCGCCCAGGCCTGGGCGTCCTTGGGGTCCAGTTCGATCAGGCGACGAAACGCCGAGGCAGCGCCCAGCGGGTCGTCCGCCGCAAACCGGGCCGCGCCCAGCATGGCCAGCGCCTGTCGGTCTCCGGGGCGTTCCTTGACCACCCGCGCGGCGACGGCGGCCAGCTGCGCGGGCTCCAGCGTCTCCAACTGGGTCGACCAGGCGTCCACGCGGGTTTCATAGGCCTGATCCGGCAGGCCGGGCGAGCCGGTGGCGACATACAGACCCAGCGCGGCGGCCACGGCTGCGGCGACCCCGCCCAGCACCCACAGCCGATCCTTTGATCCCGCGACAGGGCGCGGCGCCGCCGCACCTTGCGCCAGCAGCCGTCGTCCCGCCTCCGCCCGCGCCGCCGCATGGGCCGCGTCGTCCAGCAGGCCGCGCGCCTTCAGCCGATCCAGTTCGTCCAGTTCGCGCGTCCCCACGTCGCTGTCGGCCTCGACCGCGGCGTCGGCGCCCCGCCGTGCGCCAGCCAGCACCAGCAGCCCCGCCAGGGCCGCAGCCAGTCCCGTCATCATCCAGAAGGCGATCATGCCTGGCCGTCTAACCCATCAGGCCGAAGTGGGCGAGCGGCAGTTGCAGCCTGCTTCGATGCGGCGCGGATCAGGTTTCGGCCGCAGGCAGCTCCAGCACCGCCTTCAGGCCGCCCATGTCGCTGTCGCTCAGGGTCAGCCGCCCGCCATAGGCCCGCGTCAGGTCGTCGACGATGGACAGGCCCAGACCCGAACCGGGCGCGCTTTCGTCCAGTCGCGAACCGCGCTTGATCACCTCGTCACGCTGGTCGGCGGGCAGACCGGGGCCGTCGTCCTCGACCACCACCACCATCTGGCCCAGGCCGCTGGCGCCCGCCGAAACCCGCACGCGGCGGCGGCTGAACTTGGCGGCGTTCTCGATCAGATTGCCCAGTATCTCCTGCAGGTCCTGACGCTCGCCCAGGAAGGCCAGTTCGTCGGGCGCGCGCCAATCGATCTCGACATCCTTGGCGCGGAAGACCTGTTCGATCATGACCGCCAGTTCGTCCAGAACCTCGGGCACCGGCGTCTTTTCGCCCAGTCCATGCGCGGCGCGCGCCGCCGCCCGCGCCCGGCGCAGATGGTGGTCGACCTGGCCCTGCATGACCTTGGTCTGGCGGCGCACCAGTTCAGGCAGCGCGCCCTCCTGCGTCCCCGCCTCGGCCAGCATGACCGAGATCGGCGTCTTCAGCGCATGGGCCAGATTGCCGACATGGGTGCGCTGGCGGTCGACGACCTCCTGATTGTGATCCAGCAGGCGGTTCACCTGCTCGGCCAGCGGCTGGATCTCCAGCGGATAATCGTGAACGATCCGCGCCGCACGGCCCTTGCGCACGGCGGCGATCTCGTTGCGCAGGTCGAACAGCGGTCGCAGGCCGAACCTCACCTGAATAAAGACCGCCGACACCAGCCCCGCCCCCATGACCAGCAGCGCGATCCACGTCAGGGTGGCGAACTGGCGCGTGTCCGCATCGACCTCCGACCGGTCCAGCGCGGCCAGGAAGATGATCGGCCGGTCATGGCGCGGAATGGTCTTCATCGACGCCGCGACCCGCAGGGGCTCCGGCTTCTTCGGCTCATCCTTGGGGCCGTCGGTGTTGAAGGTGATGACGTCGCCGAGCACCCGCTCCAGCCGTTGCGGCAGGTCGGCGGGCAGGTTCAGATCATAGTTCCAGAGCGAGGTCGAACGCGCCAGCGGCGTCAGGCGACCGTCGGGCTGAACCTCCAGAATCTGCCAGTATTTGCCCGACAGCAGACGCAGGGTCCGGGCGTCCTGGATCTGTTCGACCCTTTCGCCGGGCGGGGTCCGGCTGGCGGCGACGACGATCTCGTCGATCGTCTCATTGAGCATATTGCCCAGACGACGCAGCGCCGATTCCTGAAAGGCGTGGGTCAGGGCCAGGGCCGCGATCACCAGCGCCAGCAGAATCCACGTCGAGGCCAGCCAGATCAGCCTGCGGGTCAGCGACTGGCCGGGCCGCCCGAACAGACGCCCCCAGTCAAAACCGCCAGACCGGACCGGCGCCGTGTCGTTCACGCCGCTTCGGTCTCGCCCGCCAGAGGCGTCAGGCGGTAGCCCAGCCCGCGCACCGTCTCGATCCGGTCAGACCCGACCTTCTTGCGCACGCGGCCGATGAAGACCTCGATGGTGTTGGAATCCCGATCGAAGTCCTGATCATACAGGTGTTCGACCAGCTCCGTGCGGCTGATGACCCGGCCCTGATGCATCATCATGTAATGCAGCAGCCGGTATTCCAGGCTGGTCAGGCGCAGCGGCTCGCCGTTGACGCTGGCGCGTGCGGCGCGGGGATCAAGCCTCAGACCGCCGCACGACAGGGTCGCCGACGCGATGCCCGCCGAACGGCGCAGCAGGGCCCGCAGACGCGCCAGAAGCTCTTCGGTGTGGAAGGGCTTGGTCAGATAGTCGTCGGCCCCGGCGTCAAAGCCCGACACCTTGTCCGACCAGGCGCCGCGCGCGGTCAGGATCAGGACCGGGGTGGTCTTGCCGTCCCGGCGCCAACGCTCCAGCACCGACACCCCGTCGATGCGCGGCAGACCCAGGTCCAGCACGATGACGTCATAGGGTTCGGTGTCGCCCAGATAATGGGGTTCCTCGCCATCCGCCGCGTGATCGACCGCATAGCCGGCATCGGCCAGGGCGTTCTTCAACTGACGCGACAGATCAACGTCATCTTCAACCAGTAGGATACGCATTAGTTCGGCCTGCGACGCGGGTCGTTATTATTGCCGGAATTGTTGTCGCCCTGGCGCGGACGCCCGGTCTGACCGTCCACCACCACATCGCGCACACGCCCGTCACGCTCGACCAGAACGCTGTAGTTGCCGTCGCGGCGCGGCTGGGTGTCGATGGGTCGGCCGTACTGACCGGCGCTGCGGCGCGCCTCGTCTGGGCTGACGCGCGGGGGCGCACGGCGGTCGTCATCCGACTGCTGTTGACGTTGGTCGCGGGACTGGGCGACCGCCTCTGTCGTCATGACAGGGGCGAAGGCCAGGGTCGCGACGGCGACGATAAGACTGGCGGTTTTTCTGAACATGATCGCCTGTCTAGTCCTGATCTTCTGAACGGGTGCTGAATGACTTGTATAGGTCATCGCGCATGCAACGCCAGCATCCCCGCGGCGGATCAGCGCGCAACCTTGCCGATTTCTCATCTAGATGAACCGTCCCTGAGCGTGCCTGTTCAGGTCGGGATCAGCCGCCGGATGGTCATCTGTGCTCATCGCTGGTCACCCCGACCGGCCCGACGCTCAAGGAGACTGTCATGCGGAACTTCGTCATTCCCGCCCTTGCTCTGGCCGCTGCTGCGGTCGCCCTGCCCGCCGCCGCACAGTCCTATGGCCACGGCCCCAGCCGCGCCCCCGCCTATCAGGCCCCCGTTTATCGAGCCCCTGTCCGTCAGGTCAGCTATGGCCGCTGGCAGCCGATCGGCGCCCGTCAGGCCGAACTGGATCGCCGCATCGACCGCGCCGTCCGCTCGGGTCAGATCAGCAACCGCGAAGCCTACCGCCTGCGCGGCGAGTTCAATGCGCTGAAGCGTCTGGAAGCCGACTACCGGCGCGGCGGCCTGTCGTCCTGGCAGCGCGCCGATCTGGACCGCCGCTATGACCGGCTGTCGGCCCAGGCCCGCTACGACCGCTACGCCTACAGCGCCCCGCGCAGGGGTTAAGCTTTCAGCCTCCCGGTTCTCCCTGTCACGGGAGGTTGAACAGGGCGCGGTCCGAACGGATCGCGCCCTTCTTCATTACAGTTCGCCCGCTTGGCCGCGCAGCAACTGCAGCATGGCCGAGAAGTCCCGCCCGCCGTGGCCCATGCCGTCGAACAAGGCGTACAGCGCCTCGGCCTGCGCGCCCATCGGCGTGGAGGCGCCCGACTTGGCCGCCGCATCCTGGGCCAGTTTCAGGTCCTTCAGCATCATGGCCGTGGCGAACCCGCCCTGATAGCCGCGATTGGACGGCGCCGTCGGCACCGGGCCGGGCCAGGGGTAATAGCTGCTGACGCTCCAGCACTGGCCCGAGGATTTGGACGCGATCTCGAAGAACCGCTCCGGGTCCAGACCCAGCTTCTCCGCCAGGGCGATGGCCTCGCAGGTGCCGATCATCGAAATACCCAGCAGCATGTTGTTGCAGATCTTGGCCGCCTGTCCGGCGCCATGGTCGCCCGCGCGGATGGTGATGCGGCTCATCGGCTCCAGCGCGGCCTCGACGCGGGCGAAGTCGCCTTCGTCGCTGCCGACCATGAAGGCCAGCGTGCCTGCGTCCGCCGCCGCCGTGCCGCCCGACACCGGCGCATCGGCGAAGGCGTAGCCTGCCGCCTTGGCCAGACCGGCGACCTTGCGCGCCGTCTCGACGTCGATGGTCGAACAATCCAGCAGCAGGGCGCTGGTCGGCGCCACGCCGATGATCTGTTCGGAATAGACGCTCAGCACATGCGGTCCGGCAGGCAGCATGGTGATGACCACCTCGGCGTCCTTGACCGCCTCGGCCACCGATGCGACGGGCGTGCAGCCTTGGGACGCGGCCCGCTCCAGCGCGCTGGGCGACAGGTCGAAGGCGGCGACCGCATGGCCCGCCTTGGCCTGGTTCGCGGCCATGCCCCCGCCCATGTTGCCCAGGCCGATGAAGGCGATCTTGGTCATGGTCTCTCTCCCTATTTGCGGCGTCGCGGTCAGGCCAGCGGCGTCCATTTTTCGTTGTCGGCCAGGGGCGCAAACAGGGCGTCCAGCGTCGCCTGCGTAACGCCCGACAGGTCCGCCGGGGACCATCTGGGCGCATTATCCTTGTCCACGATCACGGCCCGCACGCCTTCCTGGAAGTCGTGGGTGGCGCCGATCCGGCCGCTGACGGCGTATTCGACGGCCATGTTGTCGCTGAACGACGCGGTCTTCGCCCCCTCGCGGATATGGCGCAGGGTGACCTTCAGCGAGGTCGGCGACTTGGTCTTCAGCGTCGCCAGCTGCGCCAGCGCCCAATCCGATCCGTCGGCCTCAAGGGCTGCGAAAATCTCTTCCACCGTGTCGAAGGCGAACAGCCTGTCGATGGCTTCGCGACGCGTAAGCAGGGGCGCAGGCCCTGCGTCCCGGCCATGGCGCGCCGCCACCGCGGCGGGATCAGCCGCCTCGGCCAACAGGTCGGTCTTCAAGGCCTCTACCCCTTCAGACGGCACGAAATGGGTGTGGATGCCCAAGACCACCGTGTCCGCCGCCTTCAGCCGCGCGCCCGTCAGGCCGATCCACACGCCCGTCTGGCCCGGCAGACGCGGCAGGAACCAGCCGCCCCCGACCTCGGGATACAGGCCGATGCCCGTTTCCGGCATGGCGTAGGTGGTGCGCTCAGTAGCGATGCGGACATCCGCCGGCTCCGAAATCCCGACACCGCCGCCCATGACAATCCCGTCCACGATGGCGGTGATCGGCTTGGCGTACCCGAACATCAGGTCGTTCAGCCGGTATTCGCTCAGGAAGAAGGCCTTCGCGTCCACGCCGTCGCCCGCGCCGCTGTCGGCGATCATGCGGATGTCCCCGCCCGCACAGAAGCCGCGCTCGCCCGCATGGTCGATCAGCACCGATTCCACCGCCGCATCGTCACGCCATGCCAGCAGGGCCTCGATCATCGCCTCGCACATCGAACGGTTCAGCGCATGGATCGCCTTGGGCCGGTTCAACGTGATCCGACCGACGCCGTTGTCGACGCGGGTGATGATTTCGGGGTCGCTCATGCCTTGGCCATCTCCCGCGCGATAATCACGCGCATGATCTCGTTCGTGCCTTCAAGGATGCGGTGGACCCGCAGGTCGCGCACGATCCGCTCCAGCGGATAATCCTTCAGATAGCCGTATCCGCCATGCAGCTGCAGCGCCTCGTCGGCGATCTGGAAACAGGCGTCGGTGGCCAGGCGCTTGGCCATGGCGCACCATTTGGTCTTTTCGGGGTGATCATTGTCGATGGCCCAGGCGCCGCGCAGCACCATCAGACGCGCCGCCTCCAGGTCCGTCGCCATGTCGGCCAGGCGGAACTGAAGCGCCTGAAACTCGCCCAGCGGCTTGCCGAACTGTTTGCGGGTGGCGACATAGGCCTGCGCCGTCTCCAGCGCCAGCCGCGCCCCCCCCAGCGAACAGGCGGCGATGTTCAGCCGCCCGCCGTCCAGCCCGGCCATGGCGTAGCGGAAGCCCGCCCCCTCTTCGCCCAGCAGGTTGGCGACCGGCACGCGGCAGTCGTCGAACTGGACGATGGCGGTCGGCTGGGCGTTCCAGCCCATCTTCTTTTCCTGCGCCCCGAACGACAGGCCGGGCGTCCCGGCCTCGACGACGATGGCGGACACCCCCTTCGGCCCCTCGCCGCCCGTGCGGACCATGACCACGTAGACATCGCTGGTCCCCGCGCCCGAGATGAAGGCCTTGGAGCCGTTCAGCACATAATGATCGCCGTCCCGCACCGCCGTGGTCCGCAGCGCCGCCGCATCCGACCCGGACCCCGGCTCGGTCAGGCAATAGGACGCGATCTTGTCCATGCCGACCAGATCGCCGACGAACCGCCCGCGCAGATCGTCGGCGCCGAACCGGTCGATCATCCAGGTCGCCATATTGTGGATCGAGATGAAGGCCGCCGTCGCCACGTCGCCGCGCGAGAGCTCTTCGAAGATCAGCGCCGCCTCGACCCGGCCCAGGGCCATGCCGCCGTGCTCTTCGCCGGTGTAGATGCCGCAGAAGCCCATCTCGGCCGCCTGTTTCATCACATCGACGGGGAAGTGCTTGTCCTCGTCCCAGCGGGCCGAATGGGGCGCCAGTTCGGCGTCGGAAAAGGCGCGGGCGGCGTCCTGAATGGCGCGCTGGTCGTCGGTAAGGGCGAAGTCCATGATCTCTAAACCTGCTCCGTCATCCTCGGACTTGATCCGAGGATCAGACGCGGTAGCGCTCAGTGCGCCCCCGTCGTCGCATTAGCGGCGGACAATCCGGCCCTCGGGTCAAGCCCGAGGGTGACGGATCAAAAAATCAGCGCATCGTCGGAATGACGAACGACGAATCCGCGTGTTCCAGTTCGCTGTCGGGCCAACGCGCCGTGACGGTCTTGGTCTTGGTCCAGAAGCGGACGCCCTCCATGCCGTGCTGGTTGATGTCGCCAAAGGCCGACCGCTTCCAGCCGCCGAAGCTGTGATAGGCGACCGGCACGGGGATGGGCACGTTGATCCCCACCATGCCGACATTGACGCGGGCGGCGAAGTCGCGGGCCGCGCGGCCGTTCTGGGTGAAGATGGCGACGCCGTTGCCGTACTGGTGGTTCGACGGCAGGGCCAGCGCCTCCTCGAACGTCTCGGCGCGCACGATCTGCAGCACCGGGCCGAAGATCTCCTCCTGATAGGACGACATCTCGGGCTTCACATGGTCGAACAGCGACGGGCCGATGAAATAGCCCTTCTCGTGCCCCTGCAGGCTGAAGTCGCGGCCGTCGACGACCAGTTCGGCGCCTTCCTGGACCCCCTTTTCGATCCAGCCGGCGATGCGGTCGCGGTGCTGGGCGGTGACCACGGGGCCATAGTGGGCGCCCGCGTCGGTCGAGACGCCGACCCGCATCGTGGGGATTTCCGCCACCATCCGCTCACGCAGCTCATCCGCCGTCTTCTTGCCGACCGGCACCACGACCGGAAGCGCCATGCAGCGCTCGCCCGCCGAGCCGTAGGCGGCGCCCGAAAGATCCTTGATGACCTGGTCCATGTCGGCGTCAGGCAGGACGATGCCGTGGTTCTTGGCCCCGCCCATGGCCTGGACGCGCTTATGGTTGGCCGCACCCGTCTGATAGACATAGTGGGCGATGTCTGACGAACCGACGAAGCTGACGGCATGGACCAGCGGATGGGTCAGGATGGCGTCCACCGCCGTCTTGTCGCCATGCACCACGTTCAGCACGCCATTGGGCGCGCCCGCTTCCAGCATCAGTTCGGCCAGGCGCACCGGCACCGACGGATCCCGCTCCGACGGCTTCAGCACGAAGGTGTTGCCCACGGCGATGGCCACGCCGAACATCCACATCGGGATCATGGCCGGGAAGTTGAACGGGGTGATGCCCGCCACCACGCCCAGCGGCTGGCGCATGGAATAGACGTCGATGCCCGGCCCGGCGCCCCAGGTGTATTCGCCCTTCAGCGCATGGGGGATGCCGCAGGCGAACTCGATCACCTCCAGACCGCGCTGGATGTCGCCCTTGGAGTCGGCGATGACCTTGCCGTGCTCGCTGGACAGCAGTTCGGCCAGTTCGTTCATGTTCGCCTCGACCAGGCGTTTGAACTCGAACATGACGCGGGCGCGGCGCTGGGGATTGGTGCTGGCCCAGCCGTCAAAGGCGTTCTGGGCGGCCTGGACGGCGCGATCGACCTCGCCGGTCGTGGCCAGTTGCACGCGGGCCTGAACCTCGCCCGTATTGGGGTCGAACACGTCGCTGAAGCGGCCGGATGCGCCCTCGAACGCCGCACCGTCGATGAAATGGCGAATGTCGCGCATGGCGATCTTCCTTTTCTAACGTTCGTCCCGATGGGCTCTGAAGTCCCTTGCCAAAGGACATAGCAACCCCGGCGCGGACGGCGTAATGCAAATATGCAATCATACTTACGCACAGATGCATCACCATGTTCGACTGGGAAGACGCCCACATCTTCGTCGAGGCCGCCCGCGCGGGGTCCCTCAGCCGCGCGGCCCAGCGGCTGGGCGTCGACGCGGCGACGGTCGGGCGGCGCGTGTCGCGGCTGGAGACGACGCTGAAGGCGACCCTGATCGTGCGCTCGGCCTCGGGGTTGCAACTGACCTCGGCGGGGGCCGAGTTTCTGGACGTCATCGCGGCGGCGGAACGGGCCATGACCGCCGCCGCCCAACTGGGGCTTCAGGATTCCGCGGGCGGCATTGTCCGCATCAGCGCTTCGGAAGGCTTCGGCTCGGCCATTCTGGCCCCCGCCCTGCCGCGTCTGGTTGAACAGAGGCCGGACGTCCGCGTCGAACTGGCCGCCAATCCCGGCTTCCTGTCCCCATCCCGGCGCGAAGTGGATCTGGCGGTGACCCTCAGCCCGCCCGACGCCGCCCGCCTGTGGGTCGAGCCCCTGACCGGATACCAGCTAGCCCTCTACGCCGCGCCTGAATATCTGGCTCGGGCGGGAGCGCCGGGGTCGGTCGAGGACCTGCGCGGCCATGCCGTCGTCGGCTATGTCGACGACCTGATCTATGCGTCGGAGCTGCGCTATCTGGACGAGGTGCTGCCGGGCCTGCGCCCCCACCTAGCCAGTTCGTCCATCCGCGCGCAGAGGGAGATCATCGCGGCCGGCGGCGGGATCGGCGTCCTGCCCTGTTTCCTGGCCGAGGGGCTGACGCGTCTGCTGCCGGATGCGGTGCTTCTGACCCGGCGCTTCTGGCTCAGCGCCCACCGCGACATCCACGACACCGCCCGCCTGCGCGCCATCCGCCACTGGCTCCGGCAGTTGTGCGCCGATCAGGCGGACCGGCTGAACCCCTGCTAGACGGACGTTCAGTCCAGCGTCAGTTCCTGGGGCGAGCGCAGCACCGGGCCGAAATGGTGCGCCCACAGCCGTGCGCCCAGTTCGCCGGATCGGTCCAGCGACGAACCGACCGTCAGCCAGGACAGCAGCGTCGGCCTGAGGCCGGCATCGAACAGGCAATAGCCCGCCCCCAGCACGCAGGTGTCCGCCTGGATGCCGCAGACCAGCACCCGCTCCACGTCCAGCGTCTTCAGATGGGTGATCAGTTCGGGCGGCGGGAGATAGCCGTGCTTGACGAAGACCCGGTCGGCCGGAACCAGACTGTCGTCGCTCACCCCTGGCTTCCATCCCAGCTGCGCCTCAAACGGGGTGACCGTCTCGTCGTGGCGCTCGACCGTGGCGACCGAAGGCAGGGTCGCGGCCAGGGCCGTAATGTCGCGCACAAGGGGTTCGGGCGGCGAAAAACTGGGTTGAACATCGATGATGAGGATGGCCTGGCGCATCCTCAGTCTCTACAGCGCGTCGCGGCCGGATTGGCAAGCTTGGCCACACAACGCCCGTATCCGTTCGGCATCCTGCGGCGTCATCGGATTATAGACGATCAGGCCCAGGTCCGGCCGGGCGTCCACGGCGAAACTGGAGAACTCCAGCATGATCTCCCCGGCCAGCGGATGGTTCAGGCGTTTGGTCCCCTCGCCATGAATGCGGACCTCGTTATCGCACCACATGGCCTCGAACTCGGGGCTTGAGGCGCACAGTTCGGCGACCAGATCCGCGACCTCGGACACGGCCCCGGCGCGGGCCGCATCGGCGCGGAAGGCCGCAACGACAAAGCGGGCCATGTCCTGCCAATCGGCCGGGGCGGTGCGGCTGCGGGATGGACCGAAGATCAGCTTCAGAATGTTGCGTTCGCGCGGCGCCAGCGCCCCATAGTCGGTCAGGACGGCAGCGGCGGCGCGGTTCCAGGCCACCACGTCCCAGGTCGCCGTCTTGATCAGGGCGGGACTGACCTCGAACGCATCCAGCAGGCGTTGCAGCCGGGGCGTGACGCCTTCCACGGCGCGATAACGGACCTGCGGCGGGCGGCCCAGACCCAGCATGAACAGATGCTCGCGCTCCGCCTCGGTCAGCATCAGGCCGACCGCGATCCGGTTCAGCACCTCGGCGGAGGGCGCGCCGCCCCGCCCCTGCTCCAGCCAGGCGTACCAGGTGGGGCTGATGTTGGCGCGCTGCGCCACCTCCTCGCGGCGCAGGCCCGGCGTGCGACGACGCCCAATCGGCAGGCCCAGCGCCGCCGGATCGATCCGGGCGCGGCGGTCGCGCAGATAGGCGCCCAGCGGCGTCCCCGACGTATCGGTCATGCGGTCCTGTCAGTCATTATAATAGGATAAAGTCACGACTTTAACAGGATCAGAATGCGGTCTTTCCTGACCTCCGACAAGATCGGAGTTCAGAGTCATGCGTATCTTCCTGACCGGCGCGACCGGCTTCATCGGCTCGGCCATCGTCCCGGAACTGCTCAGGGCCGGGCATCAGGTTCTGGGCCTTGCACGGTCTGAGGCAGGCGAACAGCGGCTGCGAAACGCCGGGGCCGAACCGCACCGGGGCGACATCGCCGACCCGGACAGCCTGCGCCAGGGCGCCGGACAATGCGACGGCGTGATCCACACCGCCTTCGACCACGACTTCTCGCGGTTCGCCGAGAACTGCCGCAAGGACGCCCGCGTGATCGAAGCGCTGGGTCAGGCGCTGAACGGGTCCGACCGCCCGCTGATCATCACCTCCGCGACGCCCATGGGGATGCTGACGCCGGACCGCCCCGCCCGCGAGGATCAGTTCGAACCCGCCTCGCCCAATCCGCGCGTAGCCTCGGAACAGGCGGGCGAACGGCTGCTGCAGGCCGGAGTGAATGTCCGTGTCGTGCGCCTGTCGCAGATACACGACACCGTCAAACAGGGGCTGGTGTCCGACGTCGTTGCACTGGCGCGGCGCACCGGCGTGTCGGCCTATGTCGGCGGCGGACTGAACAACTGGTCGGCGGCCCATGTCGGGGATGCGGCGCGTCTTTACCGGCTGGCGCTGGAGAAGGGTCAGGCCGGCCGCCGTTATCATGCGACGGCGGAGAACGCCCTGCCCTTCCGCCAGATCGCCGAAGCGGTCGGACGGGGCCTGGGCCTGCCTGTCGTCTCGCTGTCGCCAGACGAGGCGGCGCAAAGTCTGGGACATCTGGCCGCCTTCGCGGGCAAGGAGATGTCTGCCTCCAGCGACATCACCCGGCGCGAACTGGACTGGTCGCCGACCGGCCCCGGCCTGATCGCCGATATCGAGGCGATGCTGGCGCGGGAAAGCCGATCCTAGAAGGGGGTGGCGATGCGCGAGCGGCGACGCTCGGGCTGACCGGCCTGCGGCGGCGTCAGGGGGCTGGCCATGATGGTCGGGCCGGGCGGCGGCGCAGGCGGAGCGGCGACCGGCGCGGGGGCGGCGGCGTGGACGGCGGAGGCGTGC
>ERZ1739169.6-NODE-6-length-159123-cov-30.406153_pt1 | contig 159123 bp, 135 predicted proteins | sample MGYA00581756_ERZ1739169 | MGnify/ENA primary metagenome ERZ1739169 (study PRJEB40789, sample SAMEA7425667) | Salamandra salamandra | biome: salamander skin | place: Germany | collected 2020-03 | study: cvxcv | reverse complement strand
CCTTTCGAGGGGCGGACTCTAGCTATTCCTGGAGGAGTTTCAGGGGGTCACGTCATCGCCTTTGCTTCATACCGTCACCGCTTCCAGGGCGTCCTGACGGTCTTTTGGAAGGGGAAGTGGCATGCTTACCGACACAGAACTAAGGAATACGCACCGCTTCCACAGGCGGCGCGAGACGGTCACCTTCGGGTCCTAAGGGCTGACCGTCCTGTCGCTCGCCAGGGCCCGGGAGAAGATCATCGACGCCAAGCGGATGATCGCCGAAGGCGTGTCGCCTGCTCTGGAAAAGCAGCGCGCCAAGAGGCGGTTCCGGGAGGCCCGCGACTTCGCTCATGTGGCTCAGAAGTGGATGGACGAGGCGCCCATGGCGGACAAGAGAGCAGGCGCACTGCGACTTGGAAGGCATCCGCCAAGGGTGGTTAGCAGACCAAAGTCGCAACTCTCGAGATCCGCAATATTCTGCGCGAGCATTTAGGGTCTGGGGGCTCTACATTCGTCTCTCCACCCGTCACCTGTAAGGCGATGTTTCCAGTGGAGTTTTCGTGCCCAGTTCAAAGCTTGTCGTTTCCCCTACATATCGTCAGTGGAAATCCCGCGATCCCGGCAAGATGCGCACGTCGCGCGGGTGTCGATGTGATGCGTGACGCGGCGGTTGCGGATGGGCGACGATGTCGGCGCGGGCCAATTGGATGTCGGTTTCGTGGTCTTCTGACAGGCGGGACAGTTCGGCGCTGCGGTCGATGACGCGACGGGCGACAACGTGGACGACGCCTTCGGGGCTTTTCTCGACCACGCCTTCGACCTGCATCAGGCGGGCGCCCATGACCTCGCGCCTGAACTGCTCCAGCATCCGCGCCCACAGGACCACGTTGGTGATGCCGGTCTCGTCCTCCAGGGTGACGAAGACGGCGTTGCCCTTGCCCGGCCGCTGACGCACCAGCACCACGCCCGCGACCTGCACCAGGGAGCCGCCGCGCCGGCCTTCCGTTTCGGCGCAGGTCAGGACTCGCTCGGCGGCGAAGACAGGACGCAGGATGGCCATGGGGTGGGCCTTCAGCGACAGGCGCGCGGTCTGGTAGTCGGCGGCGACGTGCTCGCCCAGCGGCATCAGCGGAAGTCGGGCGTCAGGTTCGGCGCCCAGTTCACGGGCGCCGCGCTCGCGCGCCTGGGCGGCGGCGAACAGGGGCAGCGGATCATCGTCGGGCAGGCGGCGCACCGCCCACAGGGCCTCGCGCCGGTCCTGCCCCAGAGATCGGAAGGCGTCGGCGTCTGCCAGTTTGCGCATGGCCGCAGCGGGCAGTTCGGCGCGCCGGGCCAGGGTTTCGACATCAGTAAAGGGCGTCCCGGCCCGCGCCGCCGACAGGGCCTTGGCCCAATCCTCCCTGAAGCCGTCGATCTGGCGCAGGCCCAGACGCAGGATGGGGGCGTTCGCAGGTCCTTCCAGACTGCTGTCCCAGTCGCTGTGAGAGACATCGATGGGGCGCACCTCGACCCTGCCGACCTCCTGCGCCTCGCGCACGATCTGGGCGGGGGCGTAGAAGCCCATGGGCTGGCTGTTCAGCAGGGCGCAGGCGAACGCCGCCGGGTGGTGGTGCTTGATCCACGACGAGACATAAACCAGCCGGGCAAAGCTGGCCGCGTGGCTCTCGGGAAAACCGTAGGAGCCGAAGCCCTTGATCTGCTCGAAGCAGCGCTGGGCGAAGGCTGGATCATAGCCGCGCGCGACCATCCGCCCGACCATCCGGGCTTCATAGGTATGCAGGCTGCCGTCACCACGGAAGGTGCCCATGGCCTTGCGCAGGCCGTTGGCCTCGCCATCGCTGAACTCGGCGGCGACGATGGCCAGTTTCATCGCCTGCTCCTGAAACAGGGGCACGCCCAGGGTCTTGTGCAACACCTGTTCCAATTCGTCGGGCGGGCCGTGGTCGGGGGAGGGCGAGGAATAGACGACCTCCTCCAGACCGTTGCGGCGACGCAGATAGGGGTGGACCATGTCGCCCTGGATCGGGCCGGGGCGAACGATGGCGACCTGGATGACGAGGTCGTAGAGGCGGCGCGGCCTCAGCCGGGGCAGCATGTTGATCTGGGCGCGGCTTTCGACCTGGAAGACCCCGATGGACTGGCCCCGACACAGCATGTCGTAAACGGCCGGGTCCTCGCGCGGGAGGGTGTGCAGTTCCCAGTCCTCATGCTCATGCGTGCGGATCAGATCGAAGGCCTTGCGGATGCAGGTCAGCATTCCGAGCGCCAGGACATCGACCTTCATCAGGCGCAGGGCGTCGATGTCGTCCTTGTCCCATTCGATGAAGGTGCGGTCCGGCATGGCGGCGTTGCCGATGGGGACCATCTCGTCCAGCCGGTCCTGGGTCAGGACGAAACCCCCGACGTGCTGACTGAGATGGCGCGGGAAGTTCAGCAGGCGGGAAGCCATTGCGACCGCGCGTGCGATCATGGGGTTGGCCACATCCAGTCCCGCCTGAACAACGTGGCGATCACCGATCTCGGTTCCCCAACTGCCCCAGTGGCTGGAGGCCAGACGAGCGGTGACGTCTTCGGTCAGACCTAGGACCTTGCCCACCTCGCGGATGGCGCTGCGGGGGCGGAAGTGGATGACGGTGGCGGCGATGCCGGCGCGGTGGCGGCCATAGCGTTCGTAGATGTGCTGGATGATCTCTTCACGTCGTTCATGCTCGAAATCCACGTCGATGTCGGGCGGTTCGTTTCGATCTTCGGACAGGAAACGCTCGAACAGCAGGTCCGACTCCATCGGGTCCACCGAGGTGATGCCCAGGACGTAGCAGACCGCCGAGTTCGCGGCCGAACCTCGTCCTTGGCACAGGATGCGCTTGTCGCGCGCCACGCGAACGATGTCGAAGATAGTCAGGAAATAGGGCGCGATTTTCTTGCGGGCGATGAAGGCCAATTCCTTGTCCAGCAGGGCTTGCACCTTGTCGGGAACCCCGTCGGGATAACGCATCGCGGCGTGACGGCCGGTCAGATCCTCCAGCCAGGCCTGTGGAGTCCATTTGGGCGGAACCGGCTCTTCCGGATATTGATAGCTGAGTTCAGACAGATCGAAGGTCGCGCGCGACAGGAGGGCGGTCGTTTCCCGTATGGCTTCGGGCGCATCCCGGAACAGGCGCATCATTTCGGCTGGCGGCTTCAGCCAGCGCTCGGCGTTGGCCTCCAGCCGGCGGCCGGCGGTTTCGATGGTCACGCCTTCGCAGATGCAGGTCAGGACGTCCTGCAGGTCGCGGTCTTCGTGGGCGGCGTAGAGGACGTCGTTGAGCGCCAGCAAGGGAACCTCCACCCGCTCCGCCATGGCCTTGAGGCGGGCCAGCCGGCGCTGATCGTCGCCGCGCCTGTGCAGGACGGCGCCCAGCCAGACCGCGCCCGGCGCTGCTTCGTTCATGCGGGTCAGCGTCTCCTCCAGCCCCGTCAGCCGGTCCGGCGGAATGAGGATCAGCAGCAGGTCCTCAGGATCGGCCAGCAGGTCTCGCAGGCCGATTTCGCATTGGCCCTTCTTCGCCCGGCGATTGCCCAGGGTCAGCAGGCGCGTCAGCCGACCCCAGCCCGCCCGCGTCTCCGGATAGGCGATGACGTCCGGCGTCCCGTCGTTGAACACCAGCCGCGCCCCGGTCAGCAGACGGAAGTTTGCCGCGCGCGCCTTCATCTCCTCGGACAGGGCCGGATCGTTCAGCGGGTCCTCGATGAAGGCGATCTCGCCGGGACCGCCGCCCTCGCGCACCCTGTCGGGCGGGGCCAGACCCTCGGCCCGCAGTTCCTTCAGCGCGCTCCAGGCCCGCACCACGCCCGCCACGGTGTTGCGGTCGGCCAGCCCCAGTCCAGCATGGCCGCGCAGGATCGCCGTCAGCACCAGGTCCTTGGGATGCGAGGCGCCGCGCAGGAAGGAGAAGTTGCTGGCCGTCGCCAATTCTGCGTAGGCGCCGCAAGGGTCGAGGCTGCTCATGCGAACAGGCCGTGGATGAACCAACGCGGCTCGAGCGTTTCGCCATAGAGCCCCTGGCGGAACAGCCAGAAACGGCGGCCTTCGCGGTCTTCAACCCGGTAATAGTCGCGAGTGCGTTGGCCCGACGCGCGCCACCATTCTCCGCTGATCCGCTCGGGCCCTTCGGCGCGCGTCACCTCGTGCAGGACGCGGCGCCAGCGGAATTTCAGCGGATAGCCGTCGGGCACCTCGGCCAGGGTTTCCACCGGCTGGGGCGGGTCGAACATCTGCAACGGGCGCAGGGGCGGATCGTAGGGATCGAGGTCGGGCCAGGTCTCGTCGCCATGACGGGCGGCGGCCGGGAGCAGCCGCGCGGCGCGTTCGGGAATGTGCGAGGCGAAGGGTTCGAAGCGCAGCACCGCCTCCGGTCCCAGACGCGCGGTCAGCCGGTCGACCAGAAGGCTGAAGGCCTCATCGCCGGGCGCCTCGCGCTCCAGCCCCTGCTGGGTGGGCGCCAGCACCTGGGTCCAGAGCGCGGACATCCGCATCTGATCGAAGCCGAAGCCGGGATCCAGCGGGGCGGCCAGCGCCGCCATCCGCTCGCGGAACAGCCGCAGGGTCGCGGGGGCGTCGCGGGTCGGACGGCCGGTGCGGACGACGATGCGGCGCGTCTCGCCGTCCACGCGATAGAAGCCGGCCTCGAAGGCGCGACCGCCCAGGCCCGTCTGATCCAGCCTGTCCATGGTCTCGACCAGCAGGTCGGACAGAACCCGTTCGATGTCCTCGGGCGCCGAGATCGGCTCGAAGAAGATGCGGTCGACGACCACGGGCGCGGGCGGGCGATGCGGGGTGATGCGCATGTCCTCGTCGCCCAGAACCCGCGCCAACCGGGCCGGGAAGTCGGCGCCGAAGCGGGCGGCCAGGGGCGCGCGAGGGCGGTCGTCCAGATCGGCCAGACGTTTCAGCCCGGCGCGGCGCAGAGCCTGTTCCTCCTTATCCGGCAACTCCAGCGCCGCGACGGGCAGGCGGCGCGCGGCGGCGCGGTCCTGACCGGGCTTGAACTGGCCGCCGGGTCCGAAACGGGTCAAGGCGCGCGCAGCCTGGGGCGTTCCGGCCAGCGCGCACCGGGTTTGAAGCCCGGCGCGTTCGGCGCGTGTCTGGATTGTCCGGATCAGGTCTGCTTCGCCGCCGAACAGGTGGGCGCAGCCGGTCACGTCCAGCATCAGACCGTGCGGCGGGTCGAGCGCGATCATGGGGGTGAAGCGGCCGAAATCCTCCAACACCCGCCCCAGCAGGGCGTCGTCGAGATCCGGTCGATGAGTGACGACGCGTAGGGCGGGGGTCCGCGCTCGCGCATCGGCCAGGGCCAGGCCGGGGGACAGTCCCGCTCGCGCTGCGGCCGGATCAACAGCCGCAAGCCTCAGCGCGCCCTTGATCTTCTCGGCCAGAACGACGGGCGGCGCATTCTCATGCGGCGCGTCGTGCCGCTGCTCCTGGCGCCGCAGCCGGTCGCTGGGCAGCCAGGGGAACCAGACCGCCAGATAGCGGCGCGGGCGGGCGGAAGGTTCGCTGTTCACGATCCCACTCCATGATCCAGGTTCCGGTCGCCCCGCCGCCGCGCCGCCGCAGCAGGGTCGCCGAAAAAGAGGGTCGTCCGGGCGCTCCGCCTTCCAGAGGTTCTGAAGCGTAAGAACCCACCGACCAGCGGGTCTCGGCCGCACTGGGGCAGGGCAAGGCGCCCGCCCGCGCCAGGAACAGGGTCGCGCCGCCCGTCTCGGCCGCCAGAGCCAGTCGGCGGCTGGCCGTCAGGCTGAAGGCCCTGGCCTCGCCCCAGGCGCTCAACAGCACTGCGCCCACTGCAGGACTGCGCAGGGCCTCTTCGCCGACGGCCAACAGTGTCTGCACATCGCGCGCCCGCACCAGCAGCAGGTCGCGCGGCGACAGGCCCATCTCATGCAGGCCCGGACCGTGCGGCCGTCCCGCCTCCTGCGCCATCATCTCATGCAGGCCCCAGACGATGGGACGCCCCGCCGCCGCCCGCAGCGCCATGCCCAGCCCGAAAGCGTTGACCACCACCGCGTCGGCGGGTGCGGAGGCATAAAGATCATGCAGAACACCCGTGGCCAACGGCGCAAATGCGTCGTCGCCTCCCCCGCGCACGCCCGTGCCGACACGACGACCGCTGGCCCGATCCAGGGCCCCCAAGCGGGTTTTCAGCGCCGCCAAGGCGTCGGACTGTGAACAAAGGTTCTTCATTTGTTCTATATGCGCTCTTGCCCCTGGGGGGAGTCAAGCAGGGCCGTGTGGGGCCCAAAATCAGAGCGTCTCCTTTCTGGTAGGGCGGCAATGACCGCTGTTGGCGCATAAAAGTCGCGGACCCAGACAGGATATGGACGTCATGTGGTGTCTGGGTGACGTGTGGCGCGATGGTTGAGGTGTTTGACGTTGTCGCATCGGGACTAATCCGCCGAGCCGTTTTCGCTCTTCGGTCACAAGTGCGTAGCGTCCAGCCCTCTCGCCACGGGCAATCACCCTATCGCGTGATGAAGAACTCGATCGGCGTCACCAGTTCGATGACATCACCCGGCATTTCGGCCGGCGGGGCGGGAAGGGGTTGGGCGCGGCGGGGGATGGAGAGGGCTTCCTGATCCAGCGCGGGGACGCCTGAACTGCGTTCCAGCCGGGTGTTCAGGACGCGGCCTTGACGATCCATGGTGATGCGGATGTAGGGCACGCCCTGTTGGCGGCGGATCTGGGCGGCGGCGGGGTAGCGTTTGGCCTGATCCAGTCGCGCAAGAACCTGACCGCGCCAATCGGGCGTGCCATTCGATGCGCTGGGCGCCAGAGGGCTGGGCCGCGAGGGCGGGGCGGTGGTCTGAACTGCGGGTGCGGCGGCCGGGGCAGGGCGCTGCGGCGGTTCGGGCTGGCGGTCCGGCAGGGCGACGTCGGGCTGGACGGCGGTCGGGACGGGCTGTGGCGACTGGCGCACGACAGGGCGCGGGGCCTCGGCCTTCTGCTGGCGCGGGCCAGGGGGCTGTTCCGAAGGCGGCGTCGGCGGCGCGGCGGGCGGGGCCATGTCGATCAGGATCGCAGGTTCGGGCGGCAGCGGCGACAGCACCGGCCCCAGCCACCAGGCGGCGACGATCAGGGGCGCCGCGTGCAGGGCCAGAACCCCGACGAGAGAACTCAGCCAACGCCGTCGCTCGGACCTGTTGTCTTCGTCGATCAGGATCACGACGCGGACCCTGCCTCCAGACCGACCAAGGCCACCTTCAGATAGCCCGCGTCGCGCAGGCGGTTCAGCGTCTGCATCAGCCGGTCGTATTCGACGGTCTTGTCGGCGCGAAGGAACAGGCGCTGGTCACGGTCTGCGCCTGTGCGGGCGTCGAGGCGCGGGCCAAGCTGGTCCTCGCTGACGACCTCATTGTCGATGGCGACGGCGCCGTCAGCTTTGACTGTGACGAACAGCGGCTTGTCCGGGCGCGGCGGCGGTATGGCGGTCGAGGCGGGCAGGTCCACCTTGACATCCACCGTGGCCAGAGGGGCCGCGACCATGAAGATGATCAGCAGCACCAGCATGACATCGATGAAGGGGGTGACGTTGATCTCGTGCGATTCCGTCAGGTCGGCGTCATCGTCGTGGGACAGCTTGAACCCCATGAGCTTAGCCCCGGACGCCGCGCGACAGGTCGCGTGAGATCAGACGCAGAATGGCCGCCGAAGTGTCGCCGACCAGGGCGCGGTAAACGGCGGTCTGGCGGGCGAAATGATTATAGATCACCACCGCGGGGATGGCCGCGACCAGGCCGATGGCGGTGGCCAGCAGGGCCTCGGCGATGCCGGGAGCGACGACAGCCAGGTTGGTCGTCTGGGACGCAGCAATGCCGATGAAACTGTTCATAATGCCCCAGACGGTGCCAAACAGGCCGACGAAAGGGGCGGTGGCGCCGATGGTGGCCAGGGCGCCCGTGCCGCGCACCATGCGACGACCCAGCGCCGCCTCGATGCGGTTGAAACGCGAGGCCACGCGCTCCTTCAGGCCTTCGCCGTCGTTCAGGGCGTCGGACGACAGGGCCAGTTCGGCAAGGGCGGCCTGCATCAGGGGGGACCGAGCAGCGCGTTCGTCGGCGGCGGCTTCGTTCAGGGTGCGGGCGGCGTCGACGGCCTCGAAGGCGGCGCGTTGGGCGTGGGTGCGGTTCTTCAACTCCAACGATTTGGCGACCAGCACGGTCCAGGTCGCGACCGAGGCCAGGGCCAGCCCCAGGATGACCGTCTTCACTACCCCGTCCGCCGCCATGAACATGCCCCAAGGCGTCAGGTCGTGGCCAGGCAGGGCCACGGCGACGTCCAAGGCGGTTTCCTGGCCCAGGGCAGGTGCGGCGGACAGCAGGGAGGCCGCCGTCAGGACGGCGAGATGGGTAAGGCGGGTCATGGCTGGATCTGTGGCGAAGGCCCCGCCGGGGCGGGGACTGTACTAAGGGGAAAGGCGGCTTTGGCGTTCAGGGTCGCGCGGGCGCGGCGATCAGCCGAACGCCTCCTGGACCAGTGAATGGACGCGGCCAAAGGCGGCGTTGGCGCCTGCGACCATGGCCATTTCCTGATCCACATCCAGTTCAATGGCGTCCAACGCCGAGGTGAACTGTCGCCAGTGTGCGGCGCGGCCGTCCGGGTGTCCGGCCAGATGCCGCGCGCCGAAGTCTTCCGACAGGCCCAGCTTCAGCGCCATCTTGAACAGGAAGGCGGCGCCCAGGTTGGAGCCTTCGGCGACATAGAGCCAGCCCAGCGCCGTCGCCAGATCGGCCTGTTCGTCGGCGGTGAAGCGCGGCGCCTGGGTTGCTGCGGGAACGGTCTGACCCAGATCGGCGATGTCCTGTTCGATCTGGGACAGACGGCGGCGCTCGCCCAGATCGGGCAGAAGGGCGATCAGGCGCGGATCATCGTATAGGGCGTCGATGTCGCGGTGGAACGGCTGCTGGACCTTGAGGAACAGGCCGTAGCGGTCGCGGTCGCCGAACGGGTTGCCGGCCATGATCGCCTTGTCCAGACGGTCGTGGGTGCCGTGGGTCTGAGCCTTCAGGTCCTTGGCGCGCGAACGGACCATCGGCGGCGTTTGGGTGTCGGTCATGGTCATGTCTCAGAAGCGGTAGGTCAGGCCGACGCGCAGGGTGTGCAGTTCGGCGTCGTTTCGGGCGCGACGGCCCGAAATCATGTCGTAGGTGCCGGTGACCGGCGTATCCTGATAGATCGGTATCTCCATCGGGATGCACAGCGGCTGGTCTTCACCGATGTCGAAGCAGAACTCGCCATTGGGGTCGTAGCCGGTGACAATGCGGTCAACGTAGCTGCGGCCCACGCCCGCGCGCGCCTGATCAAAGTTGAAGTCCTGCTTGCCGAAGTGGGTGTAGAAATACTCGGCGCGCACGGTCCAGTGGTTGTCCAGCGCCAGTTCGGCGCCGCCGCCCAGCGTCCAGCCTTTGCGAATCTTGGACGTCTTCTCCGAGAAGCCGATGCCGCTGCTGGAGCCGTAGGGGAACTGGGAGCTGAGGTTTTCGGGCCGGTTCTTGTCCACATACTGCAGACGGGTCTGGCTTTCCCGCGCCCAAGCCGGGCCGCCCGCGCCGTAGATCATGGCGCGGCCGAAGGTGTAGCCGACGCGTGCGCGCAGGGCGGCGTTCCAGTCGAAGCTGTAGAGGGTGCGCGCCTGCATGCGGATGTCGTCAGGGAACAGCGGCGTGCCGTCGGGTTCGCGCAGGATGCGAAGCTCGCTGGAGACGGAATCCTGGTTCGCCTTGGCGCTCCCCCACGAGCCTTCGCCCTGAACGCCGACGACCCAGCGGTCCGCGACCTGCCAGTCATAGCCGGCCATCAGGCCAAGGCGGGCGTCGCGGGCGGTGACATCTGCGGACTCGCTGGCGGGGACCGGCCCGGTCGAACCGTCGAGGAAGCTGGTCTGGCCCCGGCTCTTCAGCCATTCGTGTCCTGCCAGCAGGCCGACGCGCAGACCCGACCAGTCGCCGTCAAAGTCGCCGAAGACCACGCCCTGATCCAGCACGCTCTCGACCGAACGAGTCCGCTGGGCCAGCGAGTCCGCCTGACGCGGCCCGCCGAACCTGCTGGTCAGGTTCAGACGGAAGGTGCGGCCCGGCGAGGGCATCAGCCCCATGGTCAGCGCATCCATGTAGTAACGGTCGGTGACGTTATCGACGGCGAAGTCCAGGCTGATGCTGTCGTTGATCCGGTACGCCCCCCACAGGTCGACCAGATCGTAGGGCGTCCAGTCCAGCACCGCCATCGATCCGCCGTAGGTGACGACCGAGGTGTCGCGCCCGCCGACGTGGCGGTAACGCGCACCCAGCGTCAGGTCTTCGTCCAGCAGGCGCGCGCCCAGGGTGACGGCCAGCGACCGCTTGGGCGGAATATGCGCCGGGATGTAGCTGTTGATCGTATTGCCTTCGCGGCAGACCTTGTCGGTGTCGCAGAACTGGGTGTGCGTATAGAGGGTTCCACCCGCCTCGGCGAAGAAACGGCCCACATCATAGCGGGCGTTCAGTTCGACGCCCTGGAACTCGGCCCGGCCGATGTTGACGACCGAGGTCAGGCCGTCGCTCTCGCCGCGCGTCAGATAGTCGTCCACGTGGTTGGAGAAGACCGCGAACTTGGTCTGCAGCACGTCGCCGCCCATGAAGACGGAATCCCGCTGATAGTTGACGCCCAATTCCGTGTTCTTGGCGCGCTCGGGCCGCACGGGCTTGCGCGGGTCCGGGTAGAAGGAGAAGCCGGTGGTGGATTCAAACAGGCTGGGCGCGCGGATGGCCTCGGCGTAGCGGACATAGAACTGAAGCCCCGCCGTCGGCTCGACCAGCAGCGACAGGATCGGCGACACGCCCGAGCTTTTGGACCGATTGTAGCCCGTCACGCGGTTCGAGTTGGATCCCGCCGTGACATCGACCAGATTATAGTCGCGGGACTGAGTGTCGGTGTAGCGCAGGGCTGCGTTCAGGGTCAGCCATTCGTTGGGCTTCAACTCGCCCGCGACAAAGGCGCTGTATTCGTCGCGCTCGCCGTCGCGGGGCTCCAGGAAGGCCGGATAGTTGGAGTTGTCCTTGTAGTCCTTCCATCCCTTGGGCGGCGAAATCCGCTCGTGGGTGTAGGAGGCGCCATAGTTCACCGCCAGCGGTCCGACCGGCGTGTCGAAGCCAGAGGTGTTGGACAGGTTCAGGCCCCAGCGGTCCGACTGGCTCATATAGGCCACGTCCTGGATCGACAGCGAACCGTCCCACAACACATAGCGGTACAGGGTCTCGATGCTGGTGTAGTTGGCGGTTGACCAGGCGTCGGCCTTCAGATCGATCAAGCGGCTGCCTGCGGGCTTGTAGCGATAGCGGCCGGTCCAGGTGTCGACCTCGGTGCGGCTCAATGGCGACTGAAGCGGGCCGCCGTAACGGATGATCTGCGACGGCATGGTTTCGCCGAAGTCGCTCTCATAGCGCATGTAGGACAGGTCCAGCGCCTGCTCGTCGGTCGGGCGAATGACGGCGCGCAACAGATACGAGGTGTTCTTCTGCGAACTGGACAGCACCTCCTCGCCATGATCGTAGCGCTGGACGCCATAGGCGTTGGGGATCAGGCCGCTTTCGCCGGAGAAGTAGTTGCCGACTTCGCGGTGGGTGTAGGCGGCGACCAGATCGAACCGATCAAAGCGGCGGCCTAGCGCGATGCTCAGGCTTTGGCCGTCGTTGAAGTCCAGGGCGCCGGGGCGGTTGAAGCGTTCAGCCGTGCCCTTGCCCGCGCCCAGGGTTCCGGGAGCGGGCGGCGCGACGGTGTTGCCGGTCAGACCGACGCGCACCTGGGCGCCGAACACGCCGTTGGGCGCGACCAGATCATTGACGCCGATGGTTTCGACCCGCACCACGCCGCCGGTGGCGCCGACTCCGTCCGCGGAGGCGCTGGGGCCTTTTTCTATAGTGACCGAACCGACCAGATCGGGGTCCAGATAGGTGCGGCCCGCAACGCCGGAATAGCCGCGATAGACGGTCGACTGCTGCAGCGATCCGTCGATTACGACCGGCACGCGGTCCATGCCCTGCATCCCCCGGATGTTCACATCCAGGGCGCCGGAGTTGCGGTTGTCGCTGTTGATGACGCCCGGTGTTCCGCTCAGGAAGTCGCCGGTCGAAATGCCCCGGTTCCGCTGGATGGCCTCCTGCGAGATGTAGGCGCTGGAGCCCGCCGTGCGGTATGGGGCGTCGGCCGGTGCAGGGCCGCTGCCGGCCGACAGACCTGCCAGTCCCGGTTCGCTGACTGCGCCCTGAACCCGAACGGCGCCCAGCATGATGGCCCCGTCGGCCGCGTCAGGCGCACGCTCCAGCGTCACCAGATCGCCGTCCAGTCGATAGGTGAAACCGGTGCCGTTCAACAGTCGGCCCAGCGCCTGCATCGGCGCGGCATGGCCCGATGCGCCGGGCGACTGGACGCCGCGAATGGCCGCGGCGTCGACGCTGACCTGAAGACCCGACTGGCGGCCGAAGGCGGTCAGGGCGGCGCCCAGAGGTTGGGCCGGAATGGAGAAGTCGCGGGCGGTCACCGTGGCGGCGGACTGGGCCGCTGCGGGGAAGGCGGTGGTCAGACCCGCCAGGGCCGTCGTCGCCATCAGCAAACCGCCAAGGGCCCCCGCCCGTCGTTCACGCTGCTTCACCGCCAGAGAAATCAACACGCCTTACGCTCCATTGTCGGTGGTCCGACATTATTGCAAATGCAACGCAACTGCATTGCTCGTCGCATCAGGAGACGAACGGGGGCGGCGGTGTTTCGGAAGTTTTTTCGACTCGCTGGCCAAGCGACGGTTTAGTCGAAGGAAATTATCATCACCCAGGGCGAAATCCGCTGGACGGTCGCGCCATTGGCCCGTGACACCGCGATCAGGGCGCCGACCGGATCGCCCAGGTCGTAAACCCCCGTCACGCGCGCCGTCTCCAGCCGCGCGCCCTTGGTCAGGATGACGCCGCCGTACCAGGGCCGCAGGGCGTCCACGACCGTGCTGACAGGCTGAGCCTCGACGATCAGACGCTTCTGGGTCCAGGCGGCGACATTGTCGGGATCGGTCCCCAGCAGTTGCAGGGCGCCGGTCTTGTCGGCGCGGGCTATTTCACCCGCTGTCAGGATGCGCGAGTTGCCCTTGGGGAAGGTGGGCTCAACCTTCACTCGGCCATGGCGAACCCCAACCAGAGCTTCTGCCGAGCGGACTTCGAAGCCCGTGCCCAGCACGGTGGTCTCGATGCGTCTGGAGGTCACGCTGAAGGGGCGGTCGGGATTGCGCGCCACCTCGAAATAGGCGTCGCCCTTCAATAGGTCGATATGGCGCTGCTCGGCTTGGTAACGCACTGAGACGGCGCTGCGCGGCGCCAGCGTTACGGTGCTGCCGTCTTCCAGGCGCACGGTGCGAAGCTCCTGTGCGCCAGTCGCATAGTCGGATCGCAACCGCAGCACCGCATCAGGCGCGACCATTACGGCGAACAGGGCCGCAGCGCAGGCGGCGAGGGCGGCGGCCAGACGTCTGCCGCGGCGGGCGGGCGCGGCTTGGCGAATACGGACATGCACAGGACGTCGTGCGGATGGAACGGCCGCAGCAGCGACGATGGCGTGCGAGGTTTGCGCGATCTCGCTCCAGGCGGCGGCGTTCTCGGGCGTGGCGCAGACCCAGGCCTCGAAGCTTTCGAACACGGCCTCGTCCTCGGTCTCGCGCAGACGGATCAGCCAGTCGGCCGCCTGGCGGTCGGCAGTCTCGCGCAATGAGTCGTTCAGGCTCATAGAACCATTCCTGCAGCCGAGGCGGCCTGCGCAACCGGGACGGCGGCGCTTCTTGACGAATAGACGCATGGGCGTCGTGGTTTTTCGGGAACCCGCTGCATGTCCGCGTCAGCCCCTGCGGCGCAGGGCGTCGCGGCAGCGTTCGACCCCTTCCGCGACCAGTTCATGCGCGACCGTCACCGACACGCCCAGACGTTCGGCGATGTCCTTCAGCCGCGCCCCTTCGATCCGATGCATCTGCACGGCGATCTGCATTCGCTGGGGCAGGGCTTGCATGGCCGTCAGGGTCTTACGCAGCGCCTCGCGTGATGCGGCGGCGGCCTCTGGCGTAGGTTCGTCAGCCTGCGCACGCAGGTCGGCGGCGTCCTGATCGGTGAAATGCAATCGCTCGAAACGCGCCCGCCGCATCCGGTCCAGCGCCAGATTGCGCACGGTCCGATACAGAAAGGCCTCTGGCTGATCGGCGGCGGCGAAGGCGTCGGATCCATGCAGCCGCACCCAGGCATCCTGAACCACATCCTCGGCGGCGGCGCGGTCACGGGTGACGGCGCAGGCGTATTCGACCAGACCCGCACGGCGCAGGCGGAACAGGTCTTTCAAGACGTTCGAGGCTGGCAAGTCGGCCATCCCCCAAACCGCCGATGATAATATGCATGCACATGCGACCGATTTGCATCTAGCACAAGATCGTTATGCTTTGGGAGAGTGCGTGATGCAATGACTGGGTTGATCAGCAGAAGGCCGTCTGTGGCGCTGACCCAAGAACAGGATCGGAAGGATAAAGCTCGGGCGCATGGGGATCGGTCTATCGACTGACGATCGGCGCCAGGGTGTGGAAGTCGCTGGAGTGGAAGACAAGCGGCATTACGTTGTCGGCGGACGTTGCGCGATGGAGGCGGAAGAGGACGATGTCGTGGTCGCCGGCGGGGATTTCCTGCTCGACTGAGCATTCCAGCCAGGCCGTCGCGTTCGCGAGAAAGAGGGCGCCGTCGGGGGTGGTTTCGTAGTCCAGTCCCAGGAAACGGTCGCCGGTCTTCTGGGCCAGTTGGCGTGCAACGCCAGAATGGCCATGGCTCAGGAATGAGATGCCAAGGCGTTTTTGGGCTCGCAACTGCCGCCATGTGCCGGAGCCGCGCTTGATGCAGACGGACACCAACTGAGGCTTGAGCGAGACGGCGACGAAGGCGCTGGCGGTCATGCCGACAGGTTGACCGTCCACCATGGCGCACAGGGTGGTCACGCCGGTGGGGAAGCGGCCGAAGAGGCGGCGCAACTCAGCATCATCGCTGATGTTGCTCAACATATTCATGTGTTTGAACCCTGGGGCGCCGCATTCAGAGCGGCGTCGGCGAGCGCTCGGGCTTTTGTCATCAAGCCCGAGCGCCCGCGTCGATCATCTGTCAGGCGGACAGTTCTTTGCGGATGATTTCTGCGCCTGCGCCCAGCGCCTTCAGCTTGCCGGTCGCGACGCGGCGCGAAAGGGGAGCCATGCCGCAGTTGGTGGCGGGATAGAGCTTGTCGGCGTCCACGAATTGAAGGGCCTTGCGCAGGGTGTCGGCGACTTCTTCCGGGGTTTCCACGATGTTGGTCGCCACGTCGATGGCCCCGACCATGACCTTTTTGCCGCGAATAAGCTCGATCAGGTCCATCGGCACACGCGAATTCTGGGCTTCGAGCGAGATGATGTCGATGCTGGACTGCTGCAGCTTGGGGAAGGCTTCCTCATACTGTCGCCACTCCGAGCCGAGGGTCTTCTTCCAGTCCGTATTGGCCTTGATGCCGTAGCCGTAGCAGATGTGGACTGCGGTCTCGCACTTGAGCCCTTCGGCGGCCTTTTCCAGGGCCGCGACACCCCAGTCGTTCACCTCATCGAAGAAGACGTTGAAGGCGGGTTCGTCGAACTGGATGATGTCGACGCCAGCGGCTTCAAGCTCGCGCGCTTCCTGATTGAGGATTTTGGCGAACTCCCAGGCCAGCTTTTCGCGGCTCTTGTAATGGTCGTCATAAAGGGTGTCGATCATCGTCATCGGCCCTGGCAAGGCCCATTTGATCGGCTGTTTAGTCTGTTGGCGCAGGAATTTGGCGTCATCCACGAAGACCGACTTCGGACGGCTGACGGCGCCGACGACGGTCGGGACGCTGGCGTCATAGCGGTCGCGGATCTTGACGGTCTTGCGGGTTTCGAAATCGACGCCGTCGAGGTGTTCGATGAAGGTCGTGACGAAGTGCTGGCGCGTCTGTTCGCCGTCGCTGACGATGTCGATGCCTGCGTTCAGCTGGTCGTTCAGAGACAGGCGCAGAGCGTCCTGTTTGCCTTCGATAAGTTCGTCGCCTTGCAGTTTCCAGGGCGACCACAGCGTCTCGGGCTGGGCCAGCCAGGCGGGCTTGGGCAGGCTGCCGGCGGTCGAGGTGGGGAGAAGAGTTTTCATGGTGGTGACTTTGTTATTTTGGGACTGATCAGGCGGCGAAGTTGGCGGACCAATGGTCGAGAACGGCCTGATGCGGCTTGATGAACCGTTCCTCGACGAACTTGCCCTGTTCGACGGCCAGGCGGCTGCGTTCTTCGCGGTCGTAGACGATCCGGGTCAGCGAATAGTCCTGGTACTTCAGGCTGGGCTGATACTGTTCCGAGGCGGGCGAGTTGGCGTTGTAGATCTCGGGGCGATAGATCTTCTGGAAGGTCTCCATCGTGCTGATGGTGCTGACCAGTTCGAGATCGGTGTAGTCGGCCGTCAGGTCGCCGATATGGTAGAAGGCCAGGGGGGCCACGCCGTTTCGCGGCATGAAATAGCGGACCTTCATCCCCATCTTCGCGAAATACTGATCGGTCGGCGAGAACTCGTCATTCTCATATTCGAGGCCCAGGGCAGGGTGTTCGGCGCCGGTCCGGTGGTAGGTCTTGTTGCTGGACACGCTCAGGCAGATGACGGGCGGCTTGCTGAAATTATCACGATAGGCGCGTGAGTTCAGGAAATGCTTGAACAGCTTGCCGTGCAGATCGCCGAAGCCTGCTGGCGGACCAGCATTGGGGTGGGTCTTCAAATGCTCCGGCAGAACCACGCTGAAGTCGTAGTCGCGGACGTAGGAGGAGAAGTTGTTGCCCACGACGCCTTCGATGCGCTCGCCGGTGTTCTTGTCGATGATCGTCGTCTGAAGAATTTCGATCAGGGGGAAGGCTTCGCCGCTGTCACCGGGGGCGACGCTCATCTCGACGGTGATGATCTGCAGTTCGACCGTGTAGCGATCGCCCTTTGGATTGTCCCAATGGGCCAATGAGTTGAAGCGGTTGTCGATCATCCGCAGGGTGTTGCGCAGGTTCTCCTGACGGCTCTCACCGCGCGCCAGATTGGCGAAGTTGGTTGTGATCCGCGTGTTCTCGGCAGGGCGGTAATCCTCGTCGAGCGCCGTGCGCTTGATGATGAAGGTGAATTCGCTGCTCGCCATGGTCTCTGCCGTTGATGCTGTGGCGAGACAGCGGACAGGGACGCGCGACCGCCCACGCGGAATCTTTCCGGCGCGACGTTCATGCGACCTGGCCGGACACCCCGCCGGAGGACGTTATCTGTCGGGGCAGGTCTCCTGGCTCACGGGTCACGGCTTCGGGTCTGGCCTTCCCGAGGGCGGATGCCCTCAGTGACGCAAGATGGACCTTCAGCTCGCCGCTTACAGTTGCGGGGGCAGCGCCGGCATCGCACCGGCTTCCCTCTTAGCTTCGCGCCGCCCGAGAGCGACGTGAAGAACCTCGACCATTGGAAATTGCCACAATCGCCGCGCATGTCAATCAAGATATAAAGATATCTTTATGTGATTATGCGATGTCGGTTCCCGTGTCGCGAACGGAAACGCGCCTGACGCATTCCATTGCCCAAGGGAGAAGCAACATGGCCGCACGTCCGACCTGGCAAGGGCATCTGAAACTGTCGTTGGTCACCTGTCCGGTGGCCCTCTACACGGCGACGACCAGCACCAATGACGTGCGGTTTCACCTGATCAATCCGGACACCAACAACCGCATCCGCATGGTGCCGACGGACCCGGACACCGGGCCGGTGGAGCGCAGCGATCTGGTGCGCGGCTATGAGGTGTCCAAGGACGAATATGTCCTGTTCGACGACGCCGACTTCGATCAGGTCAAGCTGGAGAGTACAAAGACAATCTCCATCGACAGGTTCGTGGATGAAGCCGACATCGACCGCCTGTACTGGGCCGATCCCTTTTTTGTCGTGCCGGAAAAGGGGGCGGGCGTCGAAGCCTTCGCCGTCATCCGCGACGCCATGAAGAAACAGGGCAAGGTGGCGTTGGGGCAACTGGTGCTGCGTGGCAAGGAACGGCAGTTGGCGCTGGAGGTGCGTGACAAGGGATTGATCGCCTACACCCTGCGCGCCCATGACGAGGTGCGCGACGCCGCCGACTATTTCGACGATATCCCGACGGTGAAGGCGGACGCCGACATGGTGGAGATCGCAGCGCGGATCATTGGCCAGAAGGAGGGCGACTTTGACGCCTCCCAGTTCAAGGATCGCTATGACGAGGCGCTGCGCGAGATGATCAAGGCCAAGGCCAAGGGCGGCAAGGGCGTTGTCGACATCGCAGAACCGGACGACACCAATGTCATCGACCTGATGGCGGCGCTGAAGAACAGCCTCAAGGGCGGCGGAGGCGACAAGAAGCCCGCTGCCAAGAAGGCGCCGGCGAAGAAGCCTGCGGCCAAGAAGAAGTCGGCCGCCTGATCCTTTACGGGCAAGAAGGAGAGGGGGTCAGAGGCCCATTTTCTTCAGCGCAGGTCTCAGGTTCGTCGCTGACGCGCGGAAGTCCGCCCATGGGTCCGACTTCTTCAGCAGGGCAGGGTAGGTCCACAGGTTGAAGGCCGCCGGGTCGAGGCCCGGCTTCACCTGGTTCCACGACAGAGGAAAGGCGATCCCGGCGCCGGGCCGTGCGCGCGGCGACCAGGGCGCGACCGCCGTCGCCATCCGGCCGTTGCGCAGATAGTCGATGAAGATCTTGCCGCCCCGCGCCTTCTTAGCCAGGGTCGTGGTGAAACGGTCGGGCGCATCGACGCGGATCGCCTCTGAAACCGCCTTGGCGAAGGCCTTGTTCTGGTCCCAGGTCACCCGGGACCGAATGTCGGTCTTGATGGGCGCGACCACATGCAGACCCTTGCCGCCGGTGGTCTTGACGAAGGGCGTCAGGCCCAGGTCCTCCAGTTTCGCCTTCACCACCTTGGCCGCCGCGATCACGTCCGCGAAGTCCAGACCTTCGTCAGGGTCGAGGTCGAAGGTGATCTGCTCCGGCGTCTCCGGGTCGCCCGGCTTGCAGCCCCAGGGATGCAGCTCCAGTCCGCCCGACTGGCCGATGGCGACCAGACCGCCGACATCGACGGCGGCGACATAGGGGGTGCGCGCCTTGACGTCGATCAGCTTCAGGCGCGGGTTCGATCCGCTCATGGCGTGGCGCTGGAAGAACATCTCGCCGCCAATGCCTTCGGGGGCGCGGATGATGGATGTAGGGCGATCCGCGACATGCGGCAGGATGCGCTCCGCCGCCGCCTCATAATACCGCGCCAGGTCGGCCTTGGTGATCGCAGGCCGGTCGCCGACAGCGGGCCACAGCACCTTGTCAGGGCTGGACAAGGTGACGCCCGCGACCGTGACCTTGGCGGGTTTCGAGGTCGGGCGAACTGTCGTGGTCGTCTTGTTCTGCGGCTTCATGTCGGCGGGCGGCTGCGGGGCTTCGGTGACCTCGGCGGCGGGCTTGTCCTCACGCAGCCCCTTGAACGCTGCCTGACGCAGCGACCCGGCCTCGGTGTATCCGCCGTGCTCCACTTCGGCGACCAGGACCGGTTTCAGCCAGTGGATGTCTTTGGCCGCCTTGGGTGCGCCCGGCCCGGAAAATGGGCTCTTGTCCGCCGCCTCGGCTTTCAGGGCCGGGACCAGGGTGCGGGTGACGGCCTCGCCATAGCCCGTTCCGACCCGACCCAGATAGCGCAGACCCCCGTCCTTTCGCACCCCGACCAGCAGAGAGCGAAACCGCGTGCCGCCCTCTGAGGACCAGCCGCCGATCACCACCTCGTCGCGGCCTCGGCACTTGGACTTGACCCAGCTGGTCGATCTTCCGGCATGATAAGGGGCGTCCAGCTTCTTCGAAATCACGCCTTCCAGATGCATCCGGCAGGCGCTCTCCAGCACCGCCTGACCGGTCGAGGCGAAATGCTCGACGTAACGCAGCCGCGCCGCGCCCGACTTGCCCACCCGGTCCACATAAGCCTGAAGCCGCGCCTTGCGGTGCGACAACGGCAGTTTGCGCAGATCCTCGCCGCCCTCGAACAGCAGGTCGAAGGCGAAATAGACCAGGCGGTCCGTGTCGGCGTCCGAGATCGCCGCCTGAAGCGCGCTGAAATCGGGCATGTGGTCGTCATCCAGCGCGCACAGTTCGCCGTCGATCACCGCGTGGGGCCAACCCGCCGCATCCGACGCCAGTTCGGGAAACCGGTCGGTCCAGTCCAGGCCCTTGCGGGTTCTCAAGACCGCCTTTCCGCCGCCGACGCCGATCTGGATGCGATAGCCGTCGAACTTGATCTCATGCGCCCAGCCCGCCGCGCCGGGCGGATGGTCGACGGCCTTGCACAGTTGGATCGGAACGAACGGCGGCGGTTTGGTCGCTGTGGACGCCGCCGCCTTGGTGGGCTTTGGCTTGTCGGGGCCCTTGCGTCCCGTCGGCTTGGAGGATGTCCACTGGGTCTCGCCATCGGCGATCTGGGCCAGCGACCGGCCTGTGGTGATCGAGGCGTCGATTTCGGACAGGGCGTCGCCTTCGCCCGCCACGGCGTATTCGTCCTTTTCCTTGAGCAGAAGCCAGTTGTTGCGCTGCTTTCCGCGCCCTTGGGGTTTGTCCCGATCCGCCTTCAGCCGGATCAGCGCCCATTTTCCCTTCAGCCGTTCGCCGTGCAGGATCATCTTGATCTGCCCCTTGGCCCAGGCGGCTTCCAGGTCCGGCTCCTGCGGCTCCCAGGTTCCGACGTCCCACATCTGCACGGTTCCAGCGCCGTAGTTGCCGCTGGGGATGGTCCCCTCGAACGATCCGTAATCCAGCGGATGGTCCTCAACCTCGACCGCCAGGCGTTTGACGGAGGTGTCACGCGACGGGGCCTTGGTCACGGCCCAGGATTTCAGGACCCCGTCCGCCTCTATGCGGAAATCATAATGCAGCCGCGTCGCCGCATGGCGCTGGATCAGAAAGCGCAACCCGCCCTTGGATCGCGCAGCCTTGCGCCCCTTGGGCTCGGGCGTCTCTCCGAACCGTCGCTTGGCCTGATAGGTGTCCAGTTCGCCGCGCATGGGGTTGTAATCCCTGCCGGGCGAAAGCGTTGCGGGCCGCCTGAGTTGGGCGTCGAGCCCTGAGTTCGTCAAATAGTCGCGGCGGTCGTACAGTATAACGGATTGCCTGGGCGCTCGGATGACAGTATCCAGCCCGCGATGACATGGTCGATGGCGACATGGGCGAGACTGATTTTGGCGGTGACCTTGGTCGCGGCCGTGTTCTTTGTCGCCCCGATCGCTGACGCCGAGGTCTGTGCGCCGGAAAGCCCTTATGCGCACGCGGTTATTGACCAGGACTCTGGCGACGCCGACCAGGGCGGGCTGGGTGAAGGTCACGGCCTATGCGCCCACGGTCATTGCCATCACAACGGAACGGCGCGAACCGACGCCAGCGACGACATCGCTGTGCATATCCATGCGCGGCCCGTCCACGCCTTCCCCTCCAGTGATTTCCCGTCGTCGATTTCGCCCGACGGTCTGAAGCGCCCTCCCAGAGTCTGACCCGACGTCTGCGCCGTCGTGCGCGTGATCTCGTGTCAAACTGCTGGAAAATGACTCATGTCTGCCTCTCATCGTCGGCCGCCGCGCTTCGCGGTCGGCTGCGCGCTGGCCGCACTGTCGGCCGTTCTGGCCAGCCCCGCCTGGGCTGACCCGGCGCCTTCCTTCCCCGCCTTGCTGGCGCGGCTCGATCAAACCCCTGCAAGCCAGGAGGCCGAAGCCCTTTCGGAGGCCGCCGAGGCGCGGGTTCGCCAAGCCCGTGCCCGACCCAATCCAACGCTGGGCCTTGATGCGTCCAGCGTCTTTGGAACCGGGCCCTATTCGGGGTTCGACAATGCCGAAACCACCCTGTCCTTCAGTCAGGATCTGGAGCTGTGGGGACGCCGAACCGCACGCATCAATGCGGCGCGGGCGGACGCGGGGACGGCGGCCCTGCAGCGCGACTTGGCCGTTCTGACTGCGGCGGGACGCCTGGCCCAGGTCTATGCCGAGGCCGAGGCGGCGCAACGGCGTGCGGTGCTGGCGGAAGACAGCCTGAGCCTGACCATAGCCGATGCGCGTGCGGCGCTGATCCTGGTTGAGCAGGGACGGGAGCCTCTGCTGCGCGGCATCCAGGGCGAAAGCGAAGCCGCAGCGGCGCGCGCCAGTCGCGATGAGGCCGTCGCCGAACGGGACGCTGCATTCGCACGGCTGACCGCCGTGGCCATGCTGCCTTCGCCGGTGACCGGCATCGACGCCAGCCTGCTGGATCGGTCGCCTGCCGCCGCATTCGCCGGATCAGCGGACCCGACGACTGTCCGTGTCGCGCAGGCCGAGCGAACAGCCGCAGAACGGCGGATCGACGTGGAGCGCATCCGCACACGACCGGACATCACCGCCAGCGTGGGGGTGCGCCGCTATGAGATGGAGGACGCCACCGCCCTGACGTTCGGCGTCAGCATGCCGTTGCCTCTGTTCGACCGGAACCGGGGCAATATCGAAGCGGCCCAGGCGGACTTCCGTGCGGCGGATGCGCGGCTGGCCAGTGCCCGCCAGGAAGCACAGGCCGATCGTGCTGCGGCCCAGGCGCGTCTGGCCGCCTCGGTCAGCCGGGTTTCTGCGGCCGACGCCGGGGTGGGGTCCGCTGAGGAGGCCTATCGCCTGTCGCGGATTGGTTTTGACGCCGGGCGCATCTCGCAGCTTGAGCTGCGCGTCACCCGTGCGGCCCTGATCTCTGCGCGAACCACCGCTGTTGATGCGCGCCTCGCCCGCGTGCGGGCGGAAATCGAACTGGCGCGCCTGGACGGCCGCGCCCCTTTCCAAGGAGCTGAATGATGCGCCAGCGCATATCGAACAAGACGCTGCTGGTCGGCGGGGCGGCCGCCGTCATTCTGTTGGCCGCGGGTGGTTTCTACCTGCTGTCGCGCGGGCCGGACGCGGCCCCCGCTGTCGCTGAGAGCAATGCTGCAGAGGCCGAAGGCCAAGCCGATGGGCCGGAAGGCTTTGTCGAGCTGAGCGAAAGCCAGATCCAGGGCGCCAACATCCTTGTCGTCGGCGTCGGACGGGGAGGCGGGGCCGAAGTGCAGTTGGCTGGCCGCGTCGAACCGATGGTTGACGCGCGCGCCGCCGTTGCGGCCTCGGTCGGCGGACGGGTCGAACGGGTTCTGGTGTCGCCCGGCCAGACGGTGCGAATTGGTCAGCCATTGGCCAGTCTTGTCAGCGGTGAAGCGGCGACCTTCCGCGCCGATGCTGACGCCGCAGCCGCCCAGACCGAGGCGGCGCGTCAGGTCTATGAGCGGAACCGCAACCTGGCGGAACAGGGCGTGGTGGCCCGACAGGAGGTGGAAGCCTCGCGCGCGCAACTGCTCAGCGCTGAAGCGGGCGCCCGTGCGGCGCGTGCTCGGTCCAGCGCAGCCGGTGCGCCCAATGTCGCTGGTCGACTGAGCGTCACCAGCCCCATCGCTGGGGTGGTCACCAGCGTGCAGGTCGGACCGGGCGGGTTCGTCGCCCAGGGCGGCGTCGTCGCCGAGGTCACCAACCCAGCCCGAGTCGAACTGGTCTTCACCACGCCGCCTGCCCTAGCTGTCGATGTGCAGGCGGGGGCGCCGCTGCGTGTCAGCGGCCCCGGCGGTGATTTCGACGCCGTCGTGACCGGGGTCGCGGCGGGCGCGGGCGGTGCGAACGGCGGCGCCGTCATACGCGCTCGGCCTACGGGGTCTGTCCTGCCGCCAGCCGGATCGGCTGTATCCGGGGCCATCGTCACCGGCGACACGACAGGCGGCCTGACCGTTCCAAGCGAGGCGGTCCAGACCGTTGACGGGAACACCGTCGTCTTTGTTCAGGTGGCCAAGGGCTTCCAGTCCCGTCCGGTGCTGGCCGGACGCCAGGCGGGCGGCCGGACCGAAATCCTGCGTGGTCTGACCGGGTCTGAACGGATCGCCGGAACCAACGCCTTCCTCCTCAAAGCCGAACTCGCCAAGGGCGAGGCCGAGCACGGTCATTAGGGGCGAAGCCGATGTTCAAATCCATCATTGAAGCATCAGTAAAGTTCCGGTGGCTCGTCGTCCTGGCTACGGCCCTGGTCGCGGCCTATGGACTGCTTGAGCTGACCCGGCTGCCTATCGACGCCGTACCGGACATCACCAATCGCCAGGTCCAGGTGACCACGGTCGCCCCTGCGCTGGCGCCCGAACAGATCGAACGGCAGGTCACCTATCCCATCGAGACCGCCATGTCGGGCATCCCCGGCCTGACCTCGACGCGGTCGCTGAGCCGCAATGGGTTCAGTCAGGTGACGGTCATCTTCACCGACCAGACGGACATCTATTTCGCCCGTCAGCAGGTCGCCGAACGTCTGGCGGGCGCGCGCGAGGCCATGCCGGACGGGGTGGAGCCCGCCATGGCTCCGATCACCACGGGGCTGGGCGAGGTGCTGATGTGGACGGTCGACTACAAGCCGTTCAACAGCGCGAACCTGGCCAAGCCGGGGCAGGCCGGGTGGCAGGCGGGCGGCGCCTATCTGACCCCGGAAGGCGATCTGCTTTCGACTCCACAGGAACGCGCCACCTATCTGCGGACGGTGCAGGACTGGGGCATCGTCCCCCAGATGCGCACGACGCGGGGGCTTGCGGGCGTCGATACGGTCGGCGGCTACGTCAAGGAATACGCTGTGCGGCCCGACGCCGCCCGACTGTCCGCCTATGGGTTGGGACTGGGTGACCTGATCCAGGCGCTGGACCGGGCCAACACCCAGGCCGGGGCCGGATATGTGCAGCGCGCCGGTGAGGCGCTGACGGTTCGGACAGACGCCCTGGCCTCGACCATTGAGGATCTGGCCCAGGCGCCGGTGGTCAATCGGAACGGCCTGATCGTGCGGGTCGCCGACGTCGCCACCGTGGAGATCGGCCAGGCGCCGCGCCTTGGCGGGGCCAGCCGCGACGGCCACGAGGCTGTTCTGGGAACCGCCCTGATGATCGCGGGCGGCAACAGCCGCACCGTGGCCCAGGCGGCGGGCGAGCGGCTGGAAGAGGTTCGCAAGACCCTGCCTGCCGGGATCGAGGCGGTGACGGTTCTGGACCGCAGCGCCCTGGTCAACTCGACCATCGCCACCGTGGCGCGCAATCTGAGCGAGGGTGCGCTGCTGGTCATCGTCGTGCTGTTCCTGCTGCTCGGCAACATTCGCGCGGCCAGCATCACGGCCCTGATGATCCCCATCAGCTTCCTGTTCGCCGTGATCGGCATGAATCGGTTCGGGATCAGCGGCAATCTGATGAGCCTGGGGGCGCTGGACTTCGGTCTGCTGGTCGATGGCGCAGTCATCGTGGTGGAGAGCACCCTGCTGATGCTGTCGCAGCGGCGGATTGATCTTGGCCGCGCGCTGACTCGGCGCGAGCGGCTTCAGGTCGCGGGGGCTGCGGCGTGCAAGATGGTCAAGCCCGCCGCATTCGGCCAACTGATCATTCTTCTGGTCTTCACCCCGCTGCTGATGCTGGAAGGGGTGGAGGGCAAGACCTTTGTGCCCATGGGCGCGACGGTCATGCTGGCTCTGGTCGGCGCCTTCATCTTCTCGTTCACCTTCGTACCCGCCGTGACGGCCCTGCTGGTGCGCGATCCCAAGAAGGTCGAGGTGGATGCGCAAGGCCGCGCCCACGAGCATGAGACCTTCCTGCTGCGCCACGCGCGTCGCTGGCTGCAGCCGGCCATCCGCATGGCCGTCGATCGGCCCAAGATCGTATTGGCGTCGGCATTGGGAGCCGTAGTCGTCGGCGGACTGGCCTTTTCTTCGCTGGGGCGCGAGTTCATCCCGACCCTGGACGAGGGCGACATCGCCATGCAGGCCCTGCGCGTGCCGTCAGCGTCGCTGGAGCAGTCGCTGGCCATGCAGATGGCGCTGGAGCGGGCGATCTCCGCCCAGCCGGAAGTGGAGACCATGTTCTCACGCACCGGCACGGCAGAGGCCGCCGTGGACCCTATGCCGCCCAACATCTCCGACGGCGTCATCGTTCTGAAGGATCGCAAGGACTGGCCCGATTCCGGGCTGGAGAAGGATGCGCTGCTGGAGCGGTTCGAAACCCTGGCCAATCAGCAGATCGGCAATGCGTTCGAGTTCAGCCAGCCGATCGAACTGCGCTTCAACGAACTGATTTCCGGGGTGCGGACCGATCTGGCGGTCATGGTCTATGGCGACGATTTCGACACCATGCAGCGCGTCGCCGATCAGGTGGCCGTGGCCCTGCGAGAGACGACGGGATCAGCCGACGTACGGGTTGAACAGGCTTCCGGCCTGCCGACCCTGACAATCAGCGTCGACCGAATCGCGGCCGCCAACTACGGCCTGTCTGCGGCTGATGTGTCCGAGGCGGTTTCGGCCGCCATCGGCGGAGCGGAGGCGGGACGGATATTCGAGGGAGACCGCCGTTTTGATGTGGTGGTGCGCCTGCCTGACGACGCGCGCAATGATCCCGCGGCGCTGGCGGCCCTGCCTATCGTCTCGACCACGGGAGTGATCACGCCCCTGTCGTCGGTCGCGCGCATCCAGAGCGCCGAGGGGCCCAACCAGATCAGCCGCAGCAATGGCAGCCGTCGCATGGTGGTTCAGGCCAATGTGCGCGGTCGCGATCTGGGCGGCTTCGTCGCCGACGCCCAGCAGAAGGTGGAGAAGATTCAGCTGCCCTCTGGCGTCCGTCTGACCTGGGGCGGTCAGTTTGAGAATTTGAAGCGGGCAGAGCAACGTCTGGGTCTGGTCATCCCGATTGTCTTCGTCCTGATCGGGGTGCTGCTGTTCATGGCGTTGGGCTCGTTCACGGAGGCGGGGCTGGTGTTCGCCTGCGTGCCCCTGGCCTTGATCGGGGGGGCGTTGGCGTTGCTGTTGCGCGGCATGCCATTCTCTGTGTCCGCCGCCGTGGGATTCATCGCCGTGTCGGGGGTGGCGACCCTGAACGGGCTAGTCCTGATGCAGGCCATTCGTGAGCGGCTTCAGGCGGGGCTGGCGCCCCGAGATGCGGCGATTGAAGGGGCGTCCAGCCGTCTTCGGGCTGTGCTGACGACCGCCCTGGTCGCCATCGTCGGCTTCATCCCCATGGCCATCGCCCATGGTGCGGGCGCCGAGGTTCAAAAGCCGCTGGCCACCGTGGTCATCGGCGGGCTGCTGACGGCGACGGCCTTGACCTTGCTGGTGCTGCCGACCTTCGCAGCCAGGACGGTGCGCCGCCGCAAGGACGAAGGGCACGAAGAATGACCGCCGCTACTCAGAACAACCGCCCGCACGCAAAGGAGATCGCCGAATGACCCGCCAAATCCCATGCAGCGAAACGGCCGACCGCCATGACCATGAAGGCGGTGCAAGCCACGACCACGGCGACGGCGGTTTCCTGGGCCCTAATACGGAGTTGATCTTCGCCCTGGCCTCGGGGGCGGCGCTTGGCGTTGGATTTGTGCTGGAGCAGTGGGTGTCCGGCATTCCGTCGTGGCTGCCCCTGGCCCTGTTCCTTCTGGCCTACGGGTTCGGCGGCTTCTTCACCGTGCGCGAAGCGGCCGAGAACCTGCGGCGCAAGCGCTTCGAGATCGACACGCTGATGCTGGTCGCCGCAGCGGGGGCGGCGGCCTTGGGGGCCTGGGCCGAGGGCGCGCTGTTGCTGTTCCTGTTCAGCATCGGCCACGCGCTCGAACACTACGCCATGGGCCGGGCCAAGCGCGCGATTGAGGCGCTGGCGGAACTGGCGCCCCGAACCGCCCATGTGCGGCGCGGTGGCCAGATCGTCGAACTGCCCGTAGAGGCGCTGGAGGTTGGGGACGTGGTGGTCGTGCGTCCCAATGAGCGGCTGCCCGCCGATGGTTTCGTTGTGGCGGGCGCCAGCAGCATCAACCAGGCGCCCGTCACCGGCGAAAGCATCCCTGTCGACAAACAGCCCGTCGCCGACGCCGCCAGCGCGCGGGCGCGACCGGCCCAGATCGGCGCCGCGTCCCAGGTCTTCGCCGGCACGATCAACGGCGCGGGCGCCATCGAGATCGAGACGACACGGAAATCGAGCGACACCACCCTGGCCAAGGTGGTGCGGATGGTCAGCGAGGCGGAGACGCAGAAGTCGCCGACCCAGAGGTTCACCGACCAGTTCGCGCGCGTCTTCGTGCCATTGGTGCTGGTGCTGGCCTTCCTGCTGCTGTTCGCCTGGGTCGTGGTGGACGAGCCGTTCCGCGACAGCTTCTATCGCGCCATGGCCGTGCTGGTGGCGGCCAGTCCGTGTGCGTTGGCCATCGCCACGCCCAGCGCCGTTCTGTCCGGCGTGGCTCGTGCGGCGCGCGCCGGGGTGCTGATCAAGGGCGGGGCGTCGCTGGAGAATCTGGGCTCCCTGAGCGCCATTGCCTTCGACAAGACCGGCACCCTGACGGAGGGACGCCCACGCATCACCGACATCGTGACTGTGGGGACGATCACGCAGGACGATCTGCTGGCGACAGCCGTCGCCGTCGAACGGTTGAGCGATCACCCGCTGGCCGAGGCCATAGCGCGCGATGGGGGCGCACGTCTGGGCGACGCCCCAATGGCGACGGCGACGGATCTCAAGAGCCTGACGGGCAAGGGGGTTACGGCCTTGCTGGACGGCGAGACGATCTGGATCGGCAAGCCCGAGATGTTCGGCGCCGACGGGGTCGCGGCGCTGGGTGATGAGACGGCTTCGATCGTCGCTCGACTGCGCGAGCAGGGGCGGACCCTGATGGTGGTGCGGCGCGGGGCGCGGGACCTGGGTGTGATCGGTCTGCTGGACACGCCGCGCGCTGAGGCCGAGCCGACGCTCAAGGCGCTGCGGACGCTGGGCATCGAACGGATGATCATGATCTCCGGCGACCATCAGAAGGCCGCTCAGGCCGTCGCCGGGCAGGTCGGTCTGACCGAGGCCTGGGGTGACCTGATGCCGGAGGACAAGGTGGTCGCCATCAAGCGTCTGCGGGCAGACGGCAAGATCGCCATGGTGGGCGACGGGGTGAACGACGCCCCCGCCATGGCCACGGCGACGGTCGGCATCGCCATGGGCGCGGCAGGTTCGGACGTTGCGCTGGAGACGGCTGATGTCGCGCTGATGTCCGATGACCTGTCGCAACTGCCGTTCACCGTGGGCCTGAGCCGACGGACGCGGGCCATCATCCTGCAGAACCTGATCGTCAGTCTGGGCGTCGTCGCCTTCCTGGTGCCGGCGACCATATTCGGCCTGGGGATCGGTCCGGCGGTCATCCTTCACGAAGGATCGACGTTGCTGGTGGTGATCAACGCCTTGCGGCTGCTGGGCCATCGGGACCCTGCGGGGAAACGCGGCGCTGTCAGTCCAACCCTGTCCCCACAGTCGACATGAGGGTTTCAGGCCTCGCAATCGCTTGAAACTGGCGGGACGTCGGCCATCCGGCGTCCCGCCAAGAAACGCGCTCCTAGCGTCCCGGCAGGGGCGGCAGGGAGCCGATCACGCCGTCGGGGCGGGCGACGGCCAGCATCCGCTGGTAGGCGGGGCGTTGCTCGATCTTTTCACGCCAGGCGGCCAGATTCGGGAACTGGCTGATGTCGGCGATCCTGGTCGAGGTGGCGACGTTCAGCGGGAACAGCATCATGATGTCCGCCGCCGAGAACTCGGCGCCCCCGAAATAGGGGTGGCGGCTGAGATAGTCTTCGGCGAAGCGGATGGTGTCTTCGGCGTCGACCAGCGGGCTGGGGCTGGTCGAGCGGCGGATCATCTCGACGCGATAGTCGCCGATCACCCGCGCCGCGAACGAACCCTCGGAATAGTGCATCCACTGCAGATAATAGGGGAAGTCCGGGGAATCGACCGCGGGGCGCAGACGACCATCGCCGTGGCGGGCGAGCAGCATCTCCAGAATGGCGCCCGATTCCACGATGACCTGATCGCCATAGAGGACGGTCGGCGCCACCGGCATCAGGGGATTGAGGGCGCGGATCTGCGCCATCGAACCACGCAGGTCGCCACGCTTGTATTCCAGCGTATAGGACAGGCCCAGTTCTTCACACAGCCAGACGACGCGCTCTGAACGGCGGCCCTCCAGGTGATAGATGGTCAGGATCGGTTTGGCCTCGGATGCGGCAGGCTGGGGCTGGGATGCGGCCATCGATGGCGAGGCGGCCATGCCCAGGCCCAGGGCGCAGGCGAGAGCCAGACTGGACAGGGCTGTCGCGCGACGCCGTGTCGGCGGATGCAGGCGGGCGGTGGTTTTCATCATCTGTTCTCGTGGTTCTGGTTGAAGCCGGTCGGGGTGCGCGCGACTAGAAGCGCGTCGACAGGCTGACGCTGAAGCGGCGCACGGAATCGGGGCTGAAGAACTGGACATAGCCGCCGGGGTTCAGGGCCGTGGACGGCGAGGGGGCGATCATGGCGGCGAAACGCTCGTCCAGCAGATTGCTGCCGAGCAGGGCAAGGGTCCAGCGGGCGTCCTGGCTCGAGACCGCGATGCGGGCGCCCAGCAGGCCATAGGCTTTCTGGATCGTACCGGGGTCGCCGCTGGGCGCGAAGTTGACGTCGCTCTGCCAGTTCCAGTTGACCTGACCGGCCATGTGGAGCCCGGCGCCCACGTCGCGCTGATAGGTGACGGTCGTGCCGTAAACCCATTCCGCGACGCCTGCCAAAGACAAGCCGCCCGCGTTGAAGAAGCCGTCTGGTGATGTGGGATTGGCGGGCGGGGTGGTGCAGGGGCCGCCCTGGGACACCTTGGGTTGGCCGAAATAGCACTGGACGCCATTGAAATCGACGTAGTGGCCGTCGGTGTAGGCGCCGCCTGCCGTGATGGTCAGTTCCGCAGTCGGGCGGGCGATCAGGTTGAACTCGACGCCCTTGGTCTTGATCTCGCCGGCGTTGGTGATGCGCGTCGAATAGGTGGGGCTGGACAGGTCCGACACCTGGGCCTGGAAATCTTTGACCGTGGTGCTGTAGAGCGCCAGATTGGCGAGCAGGCGACGATCCAGGAAGGCGGTCTTCAGCCCCAGCTCATAGCTGGTCGGGATTTCCGGCTGGACCCGCTGATCGGCGGTGGCGGATGCGGCGCTGAGGCCGCTGAAGCCCGGCCCCTTGTAGCCGCGCGAAATGGTGGCGTAGGCCATCATGTCGGTCGCCAGGCTGTAGCGGGCGCTGGCTCTCCACGACAGATTGTGGGCGTCCACGCTTTGTTTGAACTGCAGCGGGACAGAGCCGGGGATCGGCATGGTCCCAGGCGTCAGGGCGCGGCGGTAATCCAGCTCGGCGTCGTCCCAGGTCGAACGGGCGCCGACGATGATGTCGAGACGCGGCGTGGCGTGCCATGTGCCCTGGCCAAAGACGGCGAAACTGGTGGAATCGACGTCGTTATAGGTCGAGTTTTCGAACACCGTGTTCAGGCTGGCGCCCGGAACGATGGGGATGACCTGCCCCTGCGAGGCGGGGACGATCCAGTTCAGATTGCCGCGCTGGCGGATCAGGGATGATGCGGTCGAGTTGTAATAATAGAGGCCTGCCACATAGTCGAAATGCTGGCCGATGGGCGAGGTCAGGCGCAGTTCCTGGGTGAACCAGTCGGTCTTGTTCGCCCCGCCGTTGCTGTCGATGTAGTTGACGGCGGTCATGTCGCCGTCGGACGCGCCATGGGCGTCGAACTGGCGATAGGCGGTGATGGAGGTGATCGTATGGTCGCCCAGGGCGTAGTCCACCTGGATCGAGGCGCCCTGCGCATAGCTGTCGCCGACGACCGGGCCGCTGGCGGCGATGTCCAGGTTTTTGGGCCCAGCGACGACGCCGTAGCGGTCATTCATGACGGCGGGCGCAAAGCCGGGCGTGACCTTGCGATAGGTCGACTGGCAGCAGAAGCCGTCGCTTTCGGTGCGGTCGGCCGAGATATAGACCGTCAGGTCCTCGTTGGGTTTCCAGAGATATTTCAGCGTCAGGCTGGAGACATCCTGCGGATCGGTTCTGACGCCGTCCTGGAACAGGTTGCGGATCAGGCCGTCACGTTCGTGATGGGAGGCGACGATGCGCAGGGCCGAATTCTCGGTCAGGGCGACGTTGCCGATGGCCTGGACGATGCGTGTGCCGCGGTTGCCGATCTGAACATCCAACTCGCCCTCGGTGGCGTCCAGCTTGGGGCGTTTGGTGATGAAGTGGACCAGGCCTGCCGAGGCGTTCTTGCCGAACAACATGCCCTGTGGTCCGCGCAGGATCTCCACCCGGTCGATGTCGCTGAGGGTGGACAGGCCGGACGGCACCGCCAGAACCACGCCGTCGACGACGGTGGAGATGCTCTGTTCAATGCCGGCTGAGAAGCTGCTGGTGCCGACGCCGCGAATGGACAGGCCCGAGGCGCTGCTGCTCAGGCTCTGTTTGAAGCGGACGCTGGGATCGATCAGCGACAGTTGCGACGGCTGGGTGATGTTCAGGTTCTGCAGCGTCTCCCCCCGGACCGCCGTGATGGCTATCGGGACGTTCTGGACGTTTTCAGCGCGGCGCTGAGCCGTGACGACGATGTCGTCGACAGTGTTGGCCGGGGGCGGCGCAGTCTGCGCCCAGGCGGCTGAGCCGGCGGAAAGCGCCGCGACGACCAGTCCGGCGCCGATGGCGGGTTTTCCGCGCGCATAGAGGGGCGTGTTTTGACCTTTAGGCATGCATTTCTCTCCCTGTCGCTGGGCGACTTATTTTTGAAAGTTTCTTGGTTGCAGGCCGGGCGGATTGAGCCGCCGGTCCGCAGTCTTGATGCAGGCTTTGACGGGGGGCGGCAGAGATCGCGCCGCGCCCATGCAGGCGGCTTGTGCCGGTGGTTTTCTCCCTTCCGGACAACGTTTTGAACATTAAGTGACGTTAACGTCACTTATGGATTGCGGCAATGATATTCTGGTCAGGCCTGGGCGCTGGGGCGGGCGGAGACGCGGGCGTGCCAGGCCCAGACAACGGTGCAGGATTCGGGAATGTCGACGCCGATCATTCGACCGAAATCGATTGCGGTCAGGGCGACGATGTCGGCGATCGAATAGTCGTCGCCAGCAATGAAATCGCGGCTCTCCAACTCGCCATTCAGCCAGAGATAGAACTCGTCGATGCGGGGCCGATTGGACTCGCCGAAGTCCTTGTACTGGACCAGCAGGGCGGCTGTGAGCGGGTGGGTGTGGCGCCAGATGTTGGCGATCGGGATCATCAGCCGCAGTTCGATGCGCCGACACCACATGTCGATCAGGGCCTTGTCCTTGGCGCCCCGCCCGAACAGGGGTGGTTGGGGGTGCGTCTCTTCCAGGTAGCGGCAGATGCTGACGCTTTCGCTGATGTAGCTGCCGTCATCCAGTTCCAGCACCGGAACCTGGCCCAGCGAGTTCTTCTCCAGAAACTCCGGCGTCTTGTGCGCACCTTCGCGCAGCGACACGCGCTCGTGCTCAACCTCGATGTTCTTCTCGGCCAGGAAGATCCTGACGCGTCGTGGATTCGGGGCGGGGTTTTGGTCGCCGTACAGTTTCATCGGAACTCGCGCTGATCGCCAGATTTCGGCCCGACCACGACGGCGGGGCATTTAGTGACGGTATCGTCACTTAGTGGCGATGGGCAATCGGAAACTGGCGGTCTGACCGGGTTTCAGGCGATATTTTTCGTTCTGGGCGGGGCGTATTTCGCCCGCAGCGCCTCGCAGGCCGCGACAACCGAAACGACCAGGGTTTCGATCAAGGCCTCGTCATCCTCGCCATTGCGCGCGGACAGGATTCCGGCGGCGCCGCTGACGATGAACCAGGCCATGTGTTCGGCCTGTCGCTGGGGCAGGCGATAGGCGGCCTGAAGGCCTGCCGCCCAGCCCTGGGCGGTGGCGCGCTGGGCGGCGCGGGCGCGAGAGGCGAGGGGGCCGTTGTCGCCGGCCAGACGGGTGAACAATTGGCCCTGTTCATCGGCCAGACGGAACCACTGTCGGCAACCGCCGCGTATCCAGTCCTCCAGACGGGCGTCCGGCTTCATGTTCTCGCGGGCATGGTCGACATAGGCCTGCATTTCCCGGTCGAACAGCGCGCCCAGCAGGTCGTCGCGGTCCTTGAAGTAGCGATAGCCCAGCGACTTGGCCACGCCGCAACGCGCCGCGACGCCGTCCATGGTCACAGCCGAAACGCCATCCTCAACGACGATTTCCGCAGCGGCGTCCAGAAACCGCGTGCGTCGTTCGGCGCCCTTCAATCGTGTCTGCTTCACGCCCTGCCTCGGTGAGCCAATGTGACGGCTGTCGAGGAAGGGAGCGGGGGGCATGGACGCTCTGCTGAGGCGCCATATGGTGACCCGTTTCTCCACGCCTGCGAACAGCCTGCGGCCGTCCGCGCGCAGGCGGGCGACAGACCGCAGTACGCCTCTCGGCTTGGCGGTGGCAATGGGGCGCGCCAACCGGAGGTCTGTCCTGATGGCGAGGGTCAGGTCGCGCATTCGCCGACCAGCGCGGCCTTGAGTTCGGTTTTGATGATTTTGCCCGCTGCATTTCGGGGCAGCATCGCCGCTTGAATGCGGATGTCGGCGGGGACCTTGAAGGCGGCCAGACGTTCGGCGACGAAGGCTTTCAGCGTGTCCGCCGAAGCCGTCTCTCCGGGGATCAGGGTGACGAAGGCGACGGCCTCTTCGCCCAGCACGGGATGCGGGCGGGCCACCAGGGCCGCTTCGGCGACGGCCGGGTGGCTGTAGATGGCGTCCTCCACCTCCTGGCAGTAGATGTTCTCGCCGCCGCGGATGATGATGTCCTTCTTGCGGTCGACGATGAAGACGAAGCCTTCTTCGTCGATGCGGGCGATGTCGCCGGTGCGGACCCAGCCGTCGACGAAGGTCTCGGCGGTGTCCTCGGGCCGGTTCCAGTAGCCGGTCACGATATTGGGGCCATAGACCAGCAGCTCGCCCTGCTCGCCGACGGGCAGGGTGCGGCCTTGCTCGTCAACCACCTTGACCTCGCCGACCGGAAGGGCCGGGCCGCAGCTGGCGGGGCGTTGGGAATAGTCCTGACCCGCGTGGTGGGTGTGGGCGGCGCTGGTCTCGGTCATGCCCCAGCCCGAGCCGGGGGCGGCATGGGGCGTGTCGCCGTCGATGCGGCGGACCAGCTCTGTGGGCGCGGCGGCGCCGCCGTAGCTCATCAACTCCAGCGACGACAGGTCGTAGCGGTCGCGGTCGGGATGGGTCATCAGGGCGATGGCCACGGCTGGCACGCCGCCCGCCGAGGTGATGCGTTCACGCTCGATCAGGGCCAGGGCCTCGCCCGCGTCGAAGCGGCGCTGGCAGACCAGCTTCTGCCCAATGGCCATCGCCACCAGCAAGACGGCGTTGCACCCGGTGGTGTGGAAGAAGGGGATGGAGACCAACCCGGCGCCTTGGGGCGCATCCGAGGCGGGCGGCTTGGGCATCTCGCCCCGACGCAGCATGGTGCGCACGATCGAGAACTGGATGGCCATCAGGCCGCATCCGGCGTTGCGATGCGTGCCCAGCGCACCCTTGGCCCGACCGCTGGTGCCCGAGGTGTAGAACAGGGTGGCGGGGGTCTCTGGCGTCAGTTCGACATCGGGCATCAGGCCCTCAGGCAGAGCGGGCCATTGGGTCGGGGCGCCGATGACGGCCTCCAGCGCTGTGACGCGCGCGTCCTCCGGCAGGGCGTCCGTGCGGCAGGCATAGACCCGCTTCAGGGCCGGGGTCTGGTCCAGCAGGGGCAGGATGGTCGTCAGACGCTCGGGGTCGACGATCGCGGTCGTGGCGCCGCTGTCGTTCAGACCATGCAGCAGTTCGGCGCTCGACCACCAGGCGTTCAGCGGCGCGACGATGGCGCCGATCAGGGCGCCGGCGAAGAAGGCCACCGGCCATTCCGGCAGGTTGCGCATGATGACAGCCACGCGGTCGCCGGGCTGGACGCCCTGGGCCTGAAGCTCGGCCGCCAAGGCCAGGGTGGCGCGTTTGAAGGCGTCAAAACTGACCCGGTCCTGCTCATAGACCAGAAAGGTCTTGTCGCCGTGAGACGCGGCGACCTGGAAGGTCTGGCGCAGGGTCGAGGGGGCGTTTTTCCACCACTTGACCGTGCGGCCGTCGATCTGGACGTCCTCGATTTCGAACGGAGAGCCAAGCTGGGTCAGCAGGGCGTGCGCCTGCTGCAGGCTCATCGCTGGCCATGCGGGGGCGGACCCTGACGGCGAGGCGGATTGGGCGCTTTGGGTCGTCACGGTCGTTTCCTCTACTGCTGGCCCGTTTGCCGGGCTCTTGAGTATTTTGAACGCACAGCCTCCCCGGAAGCGATGGCGGCCGCGACCGGATGTGCTGTAGTTTCGAACTTGAGGTATGATCGAGATTGGAGTCAAGCCAATCCGTTCCAAGCCCCAGGACGCAGACCGCACATCGGGGCCATGGGCGCCGGAAATATTGATACAAGCGAATTGAACCGGGGTGACGCCGCCGGGTTTCTGGCCACGTATCCGGGACTTGCGTCCGTCGTTCGCAGCCGATACTCCAAATATCGAATATTTGGTATGGCAACCGAAGCGCAGCGGCGCTTCAACCTCAGGAGACGCGCGTGGACTTTCAGCTTTCGGACAGAGAGACGCATTTCCGCGATCGGGTGAAGGCGTTCATCGACACCCGCATCCGTCCGCGCCATGCCGATTATCTGGCCCAGCAGCGCGAGGGCGAGCGATGGAAGGTCATTCCGGTGATCGAGCAGATGAAGGCTCACGCCAAGGCCGAGGGGCTGTGGAACCTGTTCATGCCTCCGACCAGCGGCGCGCCCCATGTGGACGACAGCTTCGTGTTCGAGGGCACGCAACTGTCCAATCTGGAATATGCCCTGTGCGCCGAAGAGATGGGCAAGATCGAATGGGCGTCCGAGGTGTTCAACTGCTCCGCGCCCGACACCGGCAATATGGAAGTGCTGAATCGATATGGCACGCTGGAGCAGAAGGAGCGCTGGCTGCGTCCGCTGATGAACGGCGAAATCCGCTCGGCCTTCCTGATGACCGAGCCCGAGGTCGCTTCGTCCGACGCCACCAACATCCAGACCCGGATCGAGCGGGACGGCGACCACTATGTCATCAACGGCCGCAAATGGTGGTCGTCGGGCGCGGGCGATCCGCGCTGCAAACTGGCCATTGTCATGGGACGCACCAATCCCGAGGCGGCGCGTCACCAGCAGCAGGCCCAAATTCTGGTCGACCTCTCGACGCCCGGCGTCCGCATCGAGCGGATGCTGTCGGTCTATGGCTATGACCACGCGCCGCACGGCCATGCCGAAATCGCGCTGGAGAATGTGCGGGTGCCGGTCGAGAATCTGGTGCTGGGCGAGGGGCGCGGCTTTGAGATTTCGCAAGGGCGGCTTGGCCCGGGCCGCATCCACCACTGCATGCGCACCATCGGCGCCGCCGAAATGGCGCTGGAGGCCATGTGCCGCCGACTGGTCAGCCGCGTCGCCTTCGGCAAGCGGATCAGCGACAACAACGTCTGGGAAGAGCGCATCGCCCGCGCCCGCATCGACATCGAATGCAGCCGCCTGCTGTGTCTGAAGGCCGCCGACATGATGGATCGGGCGGGCAACAAATCGGCCCATCTGGAGATCGCTCTGATCAAGGTGCAGGCGCCGACCATGGCGCTGAAAATCCTGGATGACGCCATTCAGGCGCATGGCGGCGGCGGCGTGTCGGGGGATTTCGAACTGGCGGCGGCCTGGGCGGGCATCCGCACCCTGCGCTTCGCCGACGGTCCGGATGAGGTGCACAACCGCGCCATCGCCCGCGCCGAACTGGGCAAGTACGAGGACGTCGCCGCGCCGCGTCCAGAGCGGACCCACCGCTAACAGCCGCCGCCATTTGGCCTCAAGGCCGCATCGCATTTCAGGGTTTACGCATGTCTCAATTCGATCTGGCCGGTAAGGTCGTCATCATCACCGGCTCGTCGCGCGGCATCGGCAAGGCGGCGGCGGAAGAGCTGGCCGCCAATGGCGCCAAGGTGGTCATCTCCAGCCGTAATCAGGACGCCTGCGACGTCGTGGCGGCGGAAATCAACGCGCGTCACGGCGATGGAACAGCCATCGCCGTCGCCGCCAGCATCGCCCACAAATCGCAGTTGGAGAATCTGGTCAACGAGACGCGCAAGGCTTTCGGGCGTGTCGATGTCGTGGTCTGCAACGCCGCCAGCAATCCGCACTATGGCCCGATCGGCACCATCACCGACGAGCAGTTCCGCAAGATTTTTGACAACAACGTGCTGTCGAACCACTGGCTGATCCAGATGGTCATCGGCGAGATGATTGAGCGCAAGGAGGGTTCGATCATCATCATCTCCTCGGTCGGCGGCCTGCGCGGATCGGACATGATCGGCGGCTACAACGTCTCCAAGGCGGCGGACTTCCAGTTGGCGCGCAATCTGGCGGTCGAATACGGGCGACACAACGTCCGCATCAACTGCATCGCGCCGGGTCTGGTCCGCACCGACTTCGCCAAGGCCCTGTGGGAGGACCCCAAGGTCGAAAAGTCCATGACCTCCGAGACCCCGCTGCGTCGTATCGGCGAACCGCACGAGATCGCGGGTGCGGTGACCTTCCTGGCCTCGTCGGCCTCCACCTTCATGACCGGGCAGGCGCTGATCGTGGACGGCGGCGCGACGATCCGATCCTGATCGAAAGCGGGGCAGCCTGATGCTTGCGGCGTCAGGCTGACCTTCCCCCCCCGAGATTGGGCTCGTTTTATTGGGCCCGTTTTATTGGGTATGTATCGCCAATGAGCAGCACGGATATCGAGCCTGCGGAATCGCGACGCCCCGCCCGCTATCACGCCAAGCGCGAGGCCATTCTCGCCGCCGCCGCCCTGGCCATCAACGAGCAGAGCGCCAAGGGTCTGACGCTGGCCGACGTGGGGCGCAGGGTCGGGCTGACCACGACCAGCGTCACCTATTATTTCAAGAAGAAGGAAGACCTGGCGGCGGCCTGTTTCAGCCGGACGCTGGACAAGCTGCTGGAGATTCTGGACCAGGCGCTGGAGGAGCAGACACCCCAGATGCGGGTGCGGCGTTATCTGTCGCTGCACATGGCGCGGCTGGCCCGGATTCAGGCGGGGCAGGAGGCGCCCTTCGCGGTGCTGTCCGATCTGCGCGCCATGGAAGACCCGCTGCGCGGCCAACTGCTGGCGGGCTGGCGCACCGTGTTCCGGCGGACCCGCAGCCTGTGGGGCGCGCCCGCGACGCGGGTTCACGCGGACCTCTACGGCGCCCGCGCGCATCTGTTGCTGGAGAAGACCTTCTGGCTGCCGGTCTGGCTGGACCGTTACGACGCCTATGAGTTCGATCGGCTGGAAGCGCGCATGATGCAGTTGCTGACGCACGGCATCGCCGCTGAAGGACAGGTTTGGGCGCCGGAGCTGATCCCTCTGGTGCAGGTTCAGGACGATGAGACGGTCAATCGCGACGCCTTTCTGCGTGTCGCCACGCGCCTGATGAACGAGGTCGGCTATCGCGGTGCGTCGGTCGAGCGCATCTCCGCCGAGCTCAAGGTCACCAAGGGCAGTTTCTATCATCACATGGACGCCAAGGATGATCTGATCACGGCCTGTTATGACCGCAGCTTCAACATCATGACGACGGCGCAGCGGCTGTCGGACACGGTGGCGGGCAACCACTGGCGTCGGCTATCCAGCGTTCTGGCCAGCATACTCGATCTTCAGTTGGCCAATGGCGAGGGCCTGCTGCGCACCACAGCCCTGACCAGCGTGCCTGCGCGTGAATTCGCCCTGATGCTGGAACGGTCGCACCGGATCGCCCAGTCCTATGCGGGCATGATCAGCGACGGCGTCGCCGAGGGCTCGATGCGGCCTGTCGATCCCTTCATCGCCAGTCAGGGTTTGGTCGCGTTGCAGAACGCCGCCTTCGACATGCGGAGTTGGGCTTCGACCATGCCGAGAGAACGTGCGGTAGCCCTGTACGCCTCCAGCCTGGCCTTCGGCATGTTTGATGACGGGGTGCTTGAGGCGCTTTGAGGTGGTTCGTCGGCGCGTTTTTCAGCCCTGCGTTTATCGGCATACCCATTTTTCGATTTTTGCCTTGATGTGTCCTGTGAAATGCTCCATCCACAGGGCGTCTGATGGCCGTCATTGCGGCCGCGACCCTCATTTCCGCGTTGGCGAACACGCTGCCGCATTCCCAAGCCGCCGCATGGCGTGACTAGACTGGAAAGACGGACCATGACCGACATCGCTTCCGGCATCGAACTCAGAACCCTGATCACTTCGGAAGGGCAGTTGCGGCTGTCGCTGGAGCCGGTTTCGGTCCCTCAGCCTGCAGACGGTCAGATTGTCGTGCGGGTCGAGGCTGCGCCGATAAGCCCGTCCGACCTCGCGCTTCTGCTTGGTCCTGCTGACCTCAGCACGGCGCGGGCCGAAGGGACGGCGGACAGCCCGGTTCTGGTCGCCGACGTGCCGCAGCGCCGACTGGCCATCATCAAGGGGCGGCTGGATCAGTCGATGCCGGCGGGCAATGAGGGCGCAGGAACCGTCATCGCGGCAGGCGCCAAGGCCGAGCATCTGCTTGGCAAGACGGTCGCCATCGTCGGCGGGCCGACGTTCGCCCAATATGTCACCGTTCGCGCCCATGACGCCCTGGTGCTGCCGGAGGGCGCGACCGCCGTCGACGGCGCATCGGCCTTCGTCAACCCGATGACGGCGCTGGGCATGGTCGAGACGATGCGCCGCGAAGGCCATACGGCGCTGGTCCACACCGCAGCCGCCTCGAACCTGGGGCAGATGCTGAACAAGATCTGCCTGGCTGACGGCATCGGCTTGGTGAACATCGTCCGCAGTGCGGAACAGGCGGCCCTGTTGCGCGATATCGGCGCGAAACATGTGATCGACAGTACGTCGGAAAGCTTTGAAGCCGACCTGGCCGACGCCATCGCCGCGACCGGCGCGACCCTGGCGTTTGACGCCATCGGCGGGGGCAAGCTGGCCGGCCAAATCCTGAACGCGATGGAGATCGCCGTCATCCGCTCGGGCGCGCCCTTCAGCCGCTATGGCTCGTCGGTGCACAAACAGGTCTATATCTATGGCGGCCTGGACCTGCGCCCGACCGAACTGACGCGCGGCTTCGGCATGAGCTGGGGCGTCGGTGGCTGGTTGCTGCCGCCCAGCCTAGCCAAGTTCGGCATGGAGACGGTGATCGCCATGCGGGGCCGCGTCATGGCGGAGCTGAAGACAACCTTCGCCAGCCGCTACACGGCGGAAATCTCTCTGGCCGACGCCCTGAAGCCCGAAATCGTCGCTGCCTATAATCGTCGCGCGACTGGCGAGAAATATCTGATCCTGCCGCAGAAGACCTGATTTGGCGGGGGCGTCGCCACCTGCGCGATTCCCCCTTCAGTCTGCTGTTTTTTCAATACGTGCCGCGACGCGGGCGAGGAGGGTGGACAGGGTTGCATGTTCTTCGGGCGTGAGGTCGGCGCAGATTTCGGCGTCGAGCAGGCGCAGGGCGTCGCGGCCAGGTTCCAGCAGGCCGTCCGCATGGTCCGTCAATGCGATGAGGCTGCTGCGCCCGTCTGTGGGCGAGGGTTCGCGTTGGATCAGGTTGTCGCGTTCCATCCGCGCCAGCAACTGGGCCATGCTGGGCTGTTCCACGTCAGCGAACTCGGCCAGAGCCTTCTGCGTTAGCCGCTCGCCGTTCTTCAACGCGACCAGCACGGGCAGTTGGGCGGTCGTCACGCCTACCGACCTCAGGCTGTCGTCCATACGCTTCATCAGCAGCTTGCCGAGGCGGCTGATGACCAGGGCGGGCATGGTTTCGGGCCGCCATTGCGACAGGGGCTTGTTCATTTGTATAGGCAGCTATATTTATTGATAGTGTCCTATATAAATTATCGAAGCTGGTTTGAAATGCAACATCCATCCATCGCCATCATCGGGGCTGGGCCTGCCGGGCTGACGGCCGCCAATATCCTGCACCGCGCCGGTTGTGGGGTGGAAGTCTTTGAGGGCGACGCCTCACTGACCGCGCGCGATCAGGGCGGCACCCTGGACCTGCATCCTGACAGCGGACAGTTGGCGCTAGTCAAGGCGGGGCTGTTGGATGATTTTCTGGCTCAGGCTCGGCATGAAGACCAGGAACAGAGGGTCGCGGACTATGCGACCGGCGCCCTGTTGCGTGAAGAGATACCCGAGGTGGGAACCGGCGACCGTCCCGAGATCGACCGGGTGTTGTTGCGCCAACTTCTGCTGCGTCCCTTGCCGGACGAGCTGGTGCATTGGGGCGTGCGGGTCGAGGCGGTGACCGCGCTGGCGGACGGGCGCCATGAATTGCGCCTGAATACGGGCGCCGTGGGGCCGTTCGATCTGGTTATCGGTGCGGATGGCGCATGGTCGAAGGTGCGGGCGGCGCTGACTGAGGCCCAGCCGGTCTATTCCGGCGTCACCTTTGTAGAGTTGTGGCTGAACGACGTGGATGCGCGCCATCCTGAGTTAGCCAAGCTGGTTGGCCATGGTTCGATGTACGCCCTGCATGGCGGGGTGGGGATCATTGGTCAGCGGAATGGCGGCGACACGGTCCGCGTCTACGCCGCCTTTCGAACCCGGCCCGAGGAGACGGATCGACCGGACAGGGTGCTGGCCGATATCACCAAGACGGAACTGCTGGAGCGGTTTAAGGGCTGGGCGCCGTCACTGACTGCCTTGATAACCGATGCTGATCGGGTTGCGGCGGTTCGACCCATTGTCGCCCTGCCGACCGAAACATTGCGGTGGGAGCAAAGGGATGGCCTGACCCTGGTGGGGGATGCGGCCCATGTCATGCCGCCGATGGGCGTGGGGGTGAATCTGGCGATGCTGGACGCCGCCGAACTGGCCGAGGCCCTGGTCACGGCGCAGGACTGGCGACAGGCCGTCCGCGATTATGAGGACGTCATGCTGGCCCGCGCAGCCGAGACGGCGGTCGAGTGCAATCAGGCCTTTGCCGACTGGTTCGCCGCCGATGGCGAACAGGCGCTGCTGGATGACATGGAAGCGCGAAAAGAGGCCGCCGCCTGATCCGGCCTATTTCCAGCCCGTCTCGACTTCTCTCGCCCGCAGCGCGTCTTCGGCATCGCCGATGTAGTTGCGGGTGAGGGGGACGGCGTGCTGGTTCTTGGCCAGTTGCAGCTGGAAGATGACGATGTCTTCGTGGCGGAAGGCGGCTTCGGCCATGGAGAGATAGAACTCCCACATCCGGCAGAAGCGGTCGTCGAACATGGCGACCGCCTCGTCGCGACGGGCCATGAAGGCGTCGCGCCAGGCCTTGAGAGTGAAGGCGTAGTGCAGACGCAGCACCTCGACATCGGTGATGATCAGGCCCGCACGTTCGATGGCCGTGGTCATGTCCGACAGCGAGGGCAGGTGGCCCCCGGGGAAGATGTAGCGGGTCAGCCAGGGATTGGTCGTGCTGGGTTCATCGGACGATCCGATGGTGTGCAGCAACATGACCCCGTCATCAGTCAGACGCTCGCGGCAGGTGTCGAAGAAGGCTTCGTAGAAGTTCAGGCCGACGTGTTCGAACATGCCCACCGAGACGATGCGGTCAAAGGTCTCTGGTGTTGCGCGATAGTCCTGAAGCCGGAAGTCGATCTTTCCGTCCAGACCCAAGGCCGAGGCGCGGCTGCGGGCGCGGGCCAGTTGTTCGTCCGACAGGGTGACGCCGACGACCTGGCCCGCCTGGGCGACGCCGGCCAGATAGAGCGCCATGCCGCCCCAACCGCAGCCGATCTCCAGCACACGGTCGCCGGGACGCAGGGCCATCTTGGCGGCGATATGGCGCTTCTTGGCCAGTTGGGCCTCGGCCAGCGACTGTCCCGGATGTTCGAAATAGGCGCAGGAGTATTGCCAGTCCGGGTCCAGAAACAGGGCGTAGAAGGCGTCGCCCAGATCATAGTGATGGGCCACGTTGCGGCGCGACCGACCGGGATTGTTCCTCTGGCCCCACAGAGACAGTTTCTGGCGGGTGCGTTCGACCCAGCGCGAAAGGGCCGAGGGGCGGGGATAGGTCTGACCCAGCACCAGGCAGAGGAAGTCGAAGACCGTGCCCTTTTCGACCAGCAGTCGGCTGTCGGTGAACAGTTCACCGGTGCGAAGTTCGGGCTGGAGCAGCAGTGACAGGACGGCGGCGTTATCGGTCAGCCGCACCACGATGGGATCGCCGGTCCCATCGCCCATGGACAGCTTGCTTCCGTTCGGCAGAATGACGGTCAGGTCGCCCGTGCGGACGTGTTTGCCCAATGTCGCTTCGACCAGACGCGTCAGCATTCAGAGGCTCCACCTATCGAAATCGTTCTGCGAATCTAAAGCGCCGAAAACAGGAACATTCAGTGCTCGGCCAGGGCGTAGATGGCGATCTGGTCGGCGCTTCTTTCGACCCGGATCGGCAGATAGTCGTCCAGCTTGTCGAGCACGGTCGCCTCGTCCGCCACCTTGAGCGCTCCGGTGAAACGCAGGGACGTGGCGGTCGGCATCACCACGACGGGCTTTTCAAAATAGCGGGACATATCCGCAGCCACCTCGCCCAGGGGGCGATCCTGATAGACGAGGACGCCATGACGCCAGGCGAAGGCGCGCGTGGGGTCCACTTCGGACACGTCGGCGGGGGCCTTTCGCAACTGGTTCAACTGCTGACCGGCGGCCAGGTGGAAGTCGGCGTCCTGGCCGGTGGTGGAGACGGCGACGGCCCCGCGCGCGACGCTGACGCGGAACATGTCATCGTGGCTGACCATGTCGAAGGCGGTGCCGAGCACGCGGACGGAGCGATGGCCCGAGCGGACTTCGAACGGGCGTGACGGATCATGGGCGACATCGAAGGCGGCCTCGCCTTCCTTCAGCACCACGGAACGCTTGTTGCGGCCCAAGCGCACGCGGATGTCGGTGGCCCGGTTCAGATAGATGCGCGACCCATCCTCCAGATCAATCGTCATCGGCGTCTCATCAGCGCTGTAGGACTGAGACGTGGCCATTTCGATCAGTTGCGGCGACAGGCCCGCCGTCAGCGCCAGGGCCGCCGCCACGCCCGCACCGCGCATGAAGCTGCGGCGGCGCCAGAGCGGGGGCGTGTCGTCATTGGCGGGCTTGATCGCGAGAGGCGTCTGATCCGTGACCGCCCAGGCCTGTTCGACCAGGGCATAGGCGCGTCGGTGGGCGCCGTCCGCTTCCAGCCAATCCTGGAACGACAGCCATTGATCTTCGGTCGCCGCCTCGTCCTGAAGCTGGACGAACCAGGTCAGGGCGCGTTCACGAATATCGGGTCGGATCTCGGTCGGGACTTCGGAATGCGTCGTCATTTCACCACCCCCTCCAGTCGCCAAGACCATGGGCCATGACGACAAGACGGCGCCGCGCCGCGACCACCACCGCGATTTTTTGCATTTTGTGGCGAAAAAGGGTCCATCACCGCTCCAGTTTCTCGGTGATGGCGCGCAGGGCGTCCATCATGTGCTTCTCGACAGAACTGCGCGAGATGCCCAGCCGGGCGGCGACTTCGGCATGGCTGACGCCATCAAACTTGTGCAGGCGGAAGATGCTCTGGGTGCGCGCGGGCAGCTTCTGGACGACACGGACGATACGCTCCAGACGGTCGCGGTCGATGACGATGGCTTCGGGGGAGGGCGCGCCGTCGGCCTCGGGCGTGACGCCTTCGACATGGGCGGCGTCGCGCCAGGCGGTGTCGCGCTGGCGTGATCTCTGCCATCCGCGCCAGCGGTCGATCAGCAGGTTGGACGCCAGACGGTACAGATAGGCGCGCGGATTCTGCACCTGGGCCTGTTCCGCGTCCAGGGCGATGACCTTGAGGTACAGTTCCTGGACCAGATCCTCGACATCCGCCTCCGCCCCCAGGCGGCTCTGGAAAAACCGCGTCATCGCCTGTCGCTGCAGGAGATAGGTTTCAACGAGCGTTGGCGGAGAGGTCATCACGGCCTGATCGGATGCTGGGACTGACACGCGTCCTCTGATCCCGGGCCACGTCGATGATGCGTCGTTGCGCTTCTCATGCCGCGTAGAAATTTTTGAGGCAAGTCGCTGTGCGCGTCGTCTTCCGAACATACCGCATGATCGCGGTCGAAACGCGAGCTTAGTGGATGCGTATCTTCTGCGACTTCGACGGGACAATCAGTCGAAGCGACACGACGGATTTCGTGCTGACCGCACTGGCGGACCCCGCCTGGCATGAGATTGAAGCCCGCTGGGAGTCCGGCGAAATCGACGCTGCGGAATGCATGCGCCTGCAGGTCGCCATGATCGGCGGTTCGGAGACGGACCTGAATACGGTGCTGGATCGTGTCGAACTGGACCCGCATTTCAAGAATTTCGTCCTCTGGGCCGAGGCGAACGGCCACCCGATCACCATCCTAAGCGACGGTGTGAACCATTTCATCAAACGCCTGCTGACGCGCGAGGGGCTGGGCCGTTTGCCGGTCTTCGCCAATGTGCTGGCAGGGCAAGCGGGCGCCTGGGCGCTGGAGCAGCCGTGGATGCGCGCGGGCTGCGCCGGGGGCTCGGGGGTCTGCAAATGCGAGGTCGTCCGCACGACGGCGACCGAGACCCAGGGCCCGGTGGTCTTTGTCGGCGACGGCCGTTCCGACTTCTGTGTCTCGGCCAAGGTCGACATCCTCTTCGCCAAGCATCGTTTGGCCGAGTACGCCGCTGCGCGCGGCGCAGAATTCCTCCCCTACGAAACCTTCGCGGATGTGACCGCGACGCTGAACGGTTTTGCGGCCGTTCCGGCGAAACAGGCCTGCGCGGTCTGACAACGGAAGCTGAGTATGCACGACAAGATCCTATCCCCCGTCGCACCGGTCGATGAAGCTGAACTGCGCCGTCTGGAAGCCGAATACTGCTCCTACGGCGACACCGTCCACTACATGGAGGAACCCAAGTTCTTCGACGGGTGCGAAGGCTCCTACATGTACGATGCCGAGGGTCGTCAGTTCCTCGACCTGCAGATGTGGTACTCGGCGGTCAACTTCGGCTATCGCAACCCGCGCCTGAACGCGGTCGCCCACCGCCAGCTGGACACCCTGCCGCAGGTCGCCTCGCAGTATCTGCACCGCGAGAAGGTCGAGCTGGCCGCGATGATCGCCCAGGACATGGAGCGCAAGTTCGGGCGCAAGGGCCGCGTTCACTTCAACGTCGGCGGCGCGCAGGCGGTCGAGGACTCGCTGAAGCTGGTCCGCAACGCCTCGAACGGCAAGCAACTGATGTTCGCGTTTGAGGGCGGCTATCACGGGCGCACCCTGGGCGCATCGGCGATCACCTCGTCGTACCGCTATCGCCGCCGCTTCGGCCACTTCAGCGACCGCGCCCAGTTCATCGAATTCCCGTATCACTTCCGCGGCCCCAAGGGCATGACGAAGGAAGAATACGGCCACTACTGCGTGCAGAAGTTCGCCCGCCTGTTCGAGACCGAATACAACGGCGTGCTGGACATCAAGACCGGCGAGGCGGAATACGCCGCCTTCTACATCGAGCCTATTCAGGGCACTGGCGGCTATGTGATCCCGCCGCCCAACTTCTTCATCGAACTGAAGAAGGTTCTGGACCAGCACGGCATCAAGCTGGTGGTCGATGAAATCCAGATGGGCATGTACCGGACCGGCAAGCTGTGGTCGATCGAGCATTTCGGCGTGCAGCCGGACGTGCTGGTCTTCGGCAAGGCCCTGACCAACGGTCTGAACCCGCTGTCGGGCGTCTGGGCGCGTGAAGAACTGATCAATCCGGGCATCTTCCCGCCCGGTTCGACCCACTCGACCTTCAACTCCAACCCGCTTGGCACTTCGGTGGCGCTGGAAGCCCTGAAGATGACGTCGGAAGTCGATTACGGCGCGGCCGTGATGGAGAAGGGCGCCTACTTCCTGAAGGGTCTGCAGGAGCTTCAGAAGCGCTGGCCCCAGATCGGCGACGTCGACGGCCTGGGCCTGGCCCTGCGCTGCGAGATTTGCCAGGAAGACGGCTTCACGCCGAACAAGGCGCTGCTGGACCTGATGGCCGACGAAGGCATGAAGGGTGATCTGGTCGCCAAGAGCGGCGCCTACGGCCTGATCCTGGACGTCGGCGGCTACTACAAGAACGTCATCACCCTGGCCCCGTCGCTGGAGATCACTCACGAAGAGATCGATCTGGCGATCGAGCTTCTGGACATCCTGCTGCGTCGCTGCACGGCGGCCTGAGACGGGTCGTGCGTCCGGTCCTGCTGCATCTCGACGACGCCCTGACGTCGCAAACGGCGTTGGAGGGGCGTGTCCTCTCTGACGGCGGGCGGTCTGTGGACTGTCGCGATCTGGGGCCGTCGGTTCGTCTGTGGGGCCGTCCTGCGTCCCTGCAGGCGCTGGAGGACCGGGTGCGCGCCGGACTGGACGACGACGCCCGGCCGCTGTTGACCTTCATGGGGTCAGGCGATTTCCACCACGTCAGCGCCTTGCTGGTGCGTCTGGCCAGTGAACGCGCGCCGGAAGAGGCGATCACCGTCGTTCACTTTGACAACCACCCCGACTGGGTGCGGTATCAGAACGGCCTGCACTGCGGGTCGTGGGTGGCGACGGCCGCGCGGCTGCCGTCGGTCAGCAAGGTCATCACCATGGGCGTGTGCAGCAGCGACATCCTGCCTCCGGGTTCGAAAGAGGGCGACGCCTCCCTGATCCAGGACGGGGTGCTGGAGCTTTACGCCCATGCCGCGCCCGGCGGCGGAACGCTGGATCTGTTCGGCAAGGACTTCGCCACCATCCAGTCGCTGGGCGAGGACGGTTTTGCCGACTTCCTGGCGACCCGGATCGAGACGGAAAGCCTCTACATCACCATCGACAAGGACGTGCTGCGTCCCGACGATGCGGCGACCAACTGGGATCAGGGGCAGATGACCCTGGCCTATCTGCAGCGCCTGCTGGCGGTGGCGGCCAGGGGGCGTCGTCTGGTCGGGGCCGATGTGATCGGCGACTGGTCGCACCCGCGCTATGGCGGCGGCGGTCTGGCGCCCCTGCTGAAGAAGGGCGAGGCCCTGCTGGACCAGCCCTGGTCCGCGCCGTCGGTCGAGGCGCGCGCCCATAATCAGGCTGTGAACCTGAGCCTGTATGAAACCCTGCAGGAGCTGGCGGCATGAACGTCACCGCCCTGTCGTTCGTTTTGATCGCGGCCTGCGTCGCCGCCGAAATCTTCCACGAAGTGGCCTTCAAGGTCGCCGCCAACAGGGCGGGCGACAGCGACCACTATGTCCGCGATGTCGCGCGCCAGCCGTGGATGTGGTTCGGCATGCTGTTGTGGGCGATCCAGACCGGCCTCTGGATTGTAGTGCTGCAGTCTGTGCCGCTGGTCGTGGCCTTTCCCCTGATGACGCTGTCCTACGCCGGGGTTCCGGCGGCCAGCGCCCTGTTCCTGCATGAGCGGATGTCCAAGCAGCAGATCATCGGCGCCATGCTGATCCTGGGCGGCGTCCTGTGCGTCGGCGCGACCGCCGCATGATCCTATCCAACAAGAGGCCCCTTATGGGACGCGAGACCGCCATTCAGGACCGCAGCTTTTCCGCCAGCGCCGGGAACGGCAAGGGCGTTCTGCTGCTGCATGGCATGACGGGTGCGCCGGGTGAGATGAAGCCTCTGGCCAAGCGCCTGAAGCGTCGCGGTTTTGACTATTCCTGCCCGCAGCTGGCGGGCCACGGCGGCACCGAAAAAGACCTGCTGAAGACCGACTGGCGCGACTGGCTGGATAGCGCCCGCACGGCCTATGAGAAGTTCGCCCGCGAGGTGGACGAGGTCCATGTCGCCGGCATCTGCGCAGGCGGCGCCCTGGGCTTGCTGCTGGCGTCAGAAGTTCCCGAAATCCGCAGCGCGGCTGTCTATTCGATGACGTTCGAATATGATGGCTGGAACATGCCGCGCTGGGCCATGGGCGCGCCGCTGATCCAGCTGGTCGCCAACCTTCCGGGCGTGCGTCACATCCCGATCAACGAGCCGTCGCCGTTTGGTCTGAAGGACGAGCGCCTGCGCGCCATGGCCGCCAACGCCGCCGATGGCCTGATCGACGGGGCCATCGACATCATGCCGTTGGGCGCGCTGTATCAGCTGTATCGGCTGGGCCGTCGGGTCGAGGTCAAGGGACCGTCAATCACCACCCCGACCCTGATCCTGCACGCATCGGAAGATGACATGAGCAGCCCCAAGAACGCCAAGCGGCTGCAGGCCTGCCTCGCGGGCGAGACGGAGCTGCACTATCTGAACGACAGCTTCCACATGATCCACGTCGACCGGGAACGCGATCTGGTCGCCGAGTTGAGCGCCGACTTCTTCGCCCGTCACAGCGCCACCGCCTCGGTGCGCGAGGTGGTGGATGCCTGATGCGCGCATAGTTTCGTCAATCGCCGAGATTGGCCGCGAGGCCTGGGATCGGCTGTTCGTCGGCGAGGTCGAGGCCTACGATTATCTGCTGACGGTCGAGCGCGCGGGTCTGTCAGGTTTTGAATACCGTTATCTGGTGGTCGAAGAGGCGGGACGGGTGCTGGCGGGCGCGCCGATGTTCCTCACCACCTATCCGTTGGACACCACCCTGGCGGCGGCGGGACGCAAGGTCGTAGAGGGCGCGCGCAAGGTGTTCCCGGGGCTTCTGACGCTGCGTCTGGCCTGCCTGGGATCGCCCTGCACCGAGGCCCTGCCGCTGGGTTTCACCGCCGAGGTGGACCAGGCGCAAAAGCCCGTTCTGCTGCGACTGCTGCTGGACGCCTTCGAGGCCGAGGCGGCGCGGTCGCGGTGCGGGCTGATGGGACTGAAAGACGCATCGGAAGACCAGTATCCATTGTGGGATATGGTGGCGGCGACGCGGGGTTATCGCCGGATCGCGGGCCTGCCGGTCGCGCATCTGGACATCAGCTTCGACAGCGTTGACGCCTATTTGGCCGGGCGCTCAGCCGCGACCCGCAAGGATATGCGGCGCAAGCTGCGCAACCGCGCCAAGGTGCGGGTTGAGTGGCGCAATGATCTGGACGGGGTTCTGGACCGGGTCATGGAACTGTACCGCCAGACGCTGGCGCGGGCGGACATGACCTTCGAGGACCTGACGCCCGCCTATTTTACAGGCCTGTCCGAGACGATGGGCGATCGGGTGCAGTATGTTCTCTACTGGTCCGGGGAGGAACTGCTGGCGATGAACCTGCTGCTGTCGCGCGATGATGTTCTGGTCGACAAATTCTTCGTCATGGACGGGGAGGGCGGTCGTGCGCTGGACCTGTATTTCCTCAGTTGGTTCGCCAATATCGAACACTGCCTGCAAAACGGCATCGGTCGTTATCATGCGGGCGCAGCCGCCTATGAGGTCAAGCGGCGTCTGGGCAGCACTTTGACCGGCATGGGCCTGTATTTCCGGCACAGAAACCGCGTCCTGAACGGGGCTTTGAACCTGGCCGCGCCCCTGTTTGCGGCGAACCAGGGCGTGAAGGCGGCCGCATGACGATCTGGAGCCGCGAGAACGGAGACGGGCCGATCCCGCGCCGTGTGGCGCTGGTCGCCCTGTGCCTGGGTCTGCCCCTGCTGGGGCTGGGGTATCAGGTGGCGTCCAAGTTCACGGCTATGGCGCTGGACGACAAGCCGTTCGGTCTGGACTGGATCGTGGCGGCGCTGAGCCAGCCATGGGGACCGGCCCTGCTGGTCATCGAGGTGCTGAGCCTGATCGCCTGGATGGTGGTGTTGTCCGAGATCAAGCTGAGTGCGGCCTTCCCGATGCTGGCCCTTGGCTATGTGCTGGTGATGGTGACCGGCTGGCTGGTGTTCCATGAACAATTGCACTGGCTGCAGGCTGTGGGCGGCGTGGCCATCATGGCCGGGGTCTGGATGATCGGGCGGGAGCGAGCGTGAAGTCGCTTGCCCTCAAAAGCCTGATCCACGACTGGCGGCGGTTCTCGCCTGCTGTGGTGGCGGTGGCCTTTTCTGGCCTGCTGGTGCTGCTTCAGGCCGCGCTGATCCTGGGCATCTTCTCTCTGTCCAGCCTGTATGTGACCAAGTCGTCGGCGGATGTCTGGATCGGCTATCCGGGTGTGCAGAGCGTCGATCTGGGCCGTCCGATCAGCGAACAGGCGGAACTGTCGGCCTGGATGCAGCCGGGGGTGAAACAGGTCGAGCCTCTGCTTTGGGGATCGGGCCAGTGGCGCACCGAGACCCAAGGGGCGGTCAACGTCTATATCGTTGGCGTGGCGCTGGATGCGCAGGCCCTGGCATTGGCGGGCACGCTGGGGGCTGAGGAACGTTCGCGTCTGGCGGAGCCGGACACGGTGCTGATCGACGCCGCTGATATGAACAAGCTGGATGTGGCGCCCGGCGACACCGCCGAGATCAATGGACGCCGCGTCCGCATCGTGGGCCTCACCAATGGCCTGCGGGGTCTGGGCGGGGTCAATGTCATCGCCTCCGTGGCCACCACTCGCGCGCTTGATCCCGCAGCGGCGCCCAAGGGTCGCGTGGGCTATGTGCTGGCGCGGTTCGATACGCCCGAGAACGTAGCCGCCGCGACCAAGGCGCTTAACTTGGTCGGCAAGCGCGCCGGGTTCGAGGCCATGCAGGCCGACGCCTTTGCGGACCGCAGCACCCTCTACTGGCTGGCGGAATCGGGGGCGGGCATCGCCTTCATCTTCGGCAGCATCGTCGCCGTCGCCGTCGCCGTCATCATCACCAGCCAGACCCTGACCGCCGCCGTCGTCGGGTCGATCCGGGAATACGCCGCCCTGCGCGCCCTGGGGTTCTCCATGGGATCGCTGCGCGCCATCGTGCTGGAGCAGAGCGCCTGGGTCGGCGTCGCCGGCCTGGCGGCGGCGGGCGTCATGACCCTGTTGCTGGCTGCGGTGGCGCGTACACAAGGCGTCCCCATCGTGCTGTCCCTGCCCATGATGGCGGGCGCAGGCATCCTCATCATCCTGGTGGCCCTGGGATCCGGCGCCTGGGCGCTGCGACGCGTGGGCAAGGCCGATCCCGCGAGCTTGCTGCTATGAAACTGCATCTTCCCCTGCTGGCCTGTGTTCTGGCCGTCGCCGCCTGCAAGGGCGGGGATGCGAACAAGATCCCGACCGCCAATGTCGCACCGCCTGCCGCTGTGGCGCGCGGGGTCATCGACGCCGAGCCGGGTCTGGTGACCCTGGCTACGCCGTTCGACGGCGTGGTCCGGTCGCTGCGCGTCAAGGAAGGCGATCAGGTTGCGGCGGGCGCGCAGCTGGCCAGTCTGGACGACCGCCTGGCGCGGCTGACCTTGACCGCCGCCAACGCCGAGATCGCCGAGATCGAGGCCCGTGTCGCGGCGGCCAGTGCGACGGCGAACCGCGCCGATGTCGAGGCCGCACGCCTGCGCCGTCTGGCCGACGCCGACGCCGGATCTCGCCAGGATGCAGACCGCGCCCGCGACGCGGCTCGACTGGCGCGTGACGAACTGACCACGGCCCAGCGTGCCGCCGACACGGCCCGCGTGCGCCGCCAACTGGACGCCTATGCCGTCGACGCCCGCACCATCACCGCGCCGACGGCGGGGCGGATCGTGCGGCGCTGGGTGTCGGAGGGTGCGTCGGTCACGGCGGGAACGCCGCTGTTCATGCTGGAGCCTGCGGGCGCCCGCGTCGTCCGCGCCGAGGTGGATGAAGAGTTCGCTGACAAGCTGAAGCCCGGCATGACGGCGACGGTCAGTCTGGAATCCGACACCTCGCGCACCTTCCAGGCGCGGCTGGTCCGTATTTCCGAGATGTTCGGGCCGAGCCAGATCGTCGGCGACCCGACCGCGCCATCGGATACGCGCAGCATTAGCGTGATCCTGCAGCCGACGGGTGAGCAACCTAATCTGCGTTTGGGCCAGCGCGTTCTGGTGCGGATCGCGCAGTGAAGCGGACGTTGATCACGACAGTCGTCGCGGCGGCCCTGATCGGACTGGGCGCCTGCGCGACCCCTGTGCCGAAGGAGCGGCTGTCGGCCCTGCGCCTGACGCCGCCACAGGAGGCGGTGTGGACCGAGGACTTCGGCGATCCCGTCCTGCGCGATCTGTTGGCGCGGGCGGACCTGGGCAATCTGGACGTCAAGGCGGCGCTGGCCCGTGCGGAACAGGCGCAGGCCGCCGTGGCCTTGACCCGATCCACGCGCACGCCGCGCATCGAGGTCGGGGTGGCCGGGGCCGCAGGCGGCACGTCGTTGCGGCGCACCCGTCATGCCGCCTCGCCGACGTTGGAAGCCGCTTATGAAGCCGACCTGTGGGGACGCATCCGCCAGATGCGCACGGCTGTTGATGCCGACGCCGCCGCAGCCACCGCCGACACTATCGAGGCGCGCAGACTGATCGCCGCCCAGACCGTCACCGCCTATGTCGCCTTGCGGGCGGTCCAGCAGGCCGAGGCATCGGCCCAGCGCGCCGTCGCCGCCGCCGCCCGGCGCGTGGACCTGATGCGTGTGCGGACCCAGAACGGCGCGGCGTCGAACGGCGAGGTGCTGGAGGCCGAGGTCGTGCGCGCCGAGGCCGAGGCCGTGGGCCGCGAAGCCCGCACCGAGGTGATCGCCCAGACTCTGCTGCTTGAGGCCCTGCTGGGCGGCGTGCGGGGTCTGGAGCTGGCGTCTGCCGATCTGCCGCGCCTGCCTGCGGACGCGGACGGCCTGTCGTCCGATGCTGTGGATCACAGGCCCGAGGTTCAGGCGGCCTTGCTGCGCCTTCATGCGGCGGATGCACGACGTGCCGCCGCCGTGGCTGCGGAACGGCCTCAGTTTCAGATCATCGCCGCCCTTGGCGCGCCCGATCCCGCCATCGCCACCCTGCTGGACGTCAAGACCCTGGCCTGGGCTCTGGCGGGCACGGTGACCCAGGCCGTGGTGGACGGGGGCGCGGCCGACGCCGCGCTGGCGGTCGAGACGGCGCAACGCGCGCTGACACAGGCGCAGGCGCAGGCCTTGGCCGCCCGCGTCCAGAGCCGACTGGCGACAGGGACCGGCGGATGAGGAACGAGCCGCTTCTGAACGCGCGCGGCGTGGGCAAGTCCTATGCGACCGGCGGCGGGCGGGTGATCGCTCTGCACCCTACCGACTTCGCCGTCGAACGGGGCGAGTTCGTCATGGTGTCCGGTCCGTCCGGCTCGGGGAAATCGACGCTGCTGGCCATCATCTCCGGCCTGCTGACGCCGGACGCGGGGCAGATCGAGGTGCTGGGCCGCGACATCACCGCCATGGGCAAGGCCGAGGCGGACGCTCTGCGGCTGGAGTCTTTCGGGTTCATATTTCAGGGTTTCCACCTGCTGCCCGCCCTGACAGCGATGGAGCAGGTCAGCATCGTTCTGCGGCGCCAAGGACTGAAAAGCCGCCTGGCCGACACCCGTTCCGCTCTGGCGCTGGAGGCGGTGGGCCTGGGACATCGGTTGAAGAACCGCCCTGACTCGCTGTCGGGCGGCGAGCGTCAGCGGGTCGCCATCGCCCGCGCTCTGGCCAAGCGTCCGCAACTGATCTTCGCCGATGAACCGACCTCGGCTCTGGATTCGACCAATGGCCGTCAGGTCGCGGAAATGCTGCGCGCCACGGCGTTGGAGGACGGGGTCGGCGTGATCTGCGTCAGCCACGATCCGCGTCTGGAAGTCTATGCCGACCGGGTGGTGCGGATGGAGGACGGGCGCATCACTGATCCGGGCGTGCGCAAGGAAGCCTATTCCGGCTGAGGACACCCGACTGCGAACAAACGGCTCGTCGGGGTGTTCTGATTTCAGAATGGCGACAGAGGGTTGAGTGAATGAGCGTCCATGACAGTGCGGCCAAGGGCTATGCCGTAGGCGCGGAAACCTATGTCCGCGGGCGGCCCGGATATCCGCCAGAGGCGTCTGAATGGCTGCGCGACGTGGTCGGACTGGCGCCGGGCAGGCGGGTGCTGGATGTGGGATCGGGGACGGGCAAGTTCCTGCCGCTGCTGCGGGCCAGCGGCGCCGATCTGATTGCGCTGGAGCCGGTCGCGGCGATGCGGCGGCAACTGTCGCAGGCCAATCCCGATGTTGAGGTTCTGGCTGGCTCAGCAGACAGCATCCCCTTGCCGGACGCCTCGGTCGATGCGGTGGTCTGCGCCCAGGCCTTCCACTGGTTCGCGACCAAGGAAGCGTTGGCGGAAATGCGCCGGGTCTTGAAGCCGGGCGGGGTGCTGGGCCTGATCTGGAATGTGCGCGACGAGACTGTGCCGTGGGTCGCGGCCCTGTCGGACATCACCGACGCCCTGAACGCCGACACGCCCCGTTACCGCACCGGCGAATGGCGCAGGGTCTTTCCGACGGAGGGCTTGCGTGAACTGGGCGAGCGTCATGCGGTCAACAGCCATGTCGGGCCGGCGGATCAAGTCGTGGTCGCCCGCACCCTGTCGGTCAGCTTCATCGCCGCCCTGCCGCAGGACCAGCAGCAGAAGGCGGAACAACAGGTCCGCGACCTGATCGCCTGCACGCCCGAGCTTCAGACGCCCGAGGTCGCCTTCCCCTATCGCACGGTGATGATCGCCTTCGCCAAGACCTAGGCCAATCGATATTCAGTCGGTCGAAATCTTAAATCGTCATTCCGGGGCTGAGCGAAGCGAAGAGCCCGGAACCCAGGGCTGCGCCGCCATTGCTGGCCGTATTCGGCGCCGGATTGCGAGCCTCCTGGGTTCCGGGTTCGTCCTGCGGACGCCCCGGAATGACGGTTTGGAACTGAATGTCGATCGAACCTAGACGGCGGAGGCGTTCAGTTCCTCGATCATCATGTCGCGCATGACGAACTTCTGGATCTTGCCGGTGACGGTCAGGGGGAATTCGGAGACGAAGCGGACGTAGTGGGGCAGCTTCTGGTGGGCGATCTCGCCCCGGCAGAAGGCCAGAAGCTCTTCGTGCTCCATCGTCTCGCCATCGACCAGCCGCACCCAGGCGCAGACCTGCTCTCCGTAGCGGTCGTCCGGCACACCGAAGACCTGGACGTCCTGGATCTTGGGGTGGCGGTACAGGTATTCCTCGATCTCGCGCGGATAGAGGTTTTCGCCGCCGCGAATGATCATGTCCTTCAACCGTCCAACAATCTGGCAGTAGCCTTCGTCGTCGAAGGTGGCCAGGTCGCCGCTGTGCATCCAGCCGTCGGCGTCGATGGAGGCGGCGGTCTGCTCCGGGTCGTTCCAATAGCCGATCATGACCGAATAGCCGCGCGTGCAAAGCTCTCCCGGCTGGCCGTAGGGCAGGACGGCGCCGTCTGCATCGACGATCTTGCATTCGACGTGCGGGTGGATGCGGCCAACGGTGGATACGCGGCGCTCCAGCGGATCATCGCCGCCGCTCTGGAAGCTGAGGGGGCTGGTCTCGGTCATTCCGTAGCCGATGGTGATGTCGCGCATGTGCATCCGCTCGATGACCTTCTTCATCACCTCGATCGGGCAGGGTGAGCCGGCCATGATGCCGGTGCGAAGTCGGGTCAGGTCGAACTCGGCGAAGCGAGGATGCTCCAGCGCGGCGATGAACATGGTCGGCACGCCGTACAGGGCGGTGCAGCGTTCGGATGCAGCGGCTTCCAGCGTCGCCAGGGCGTCGAAACCTTCACCGGGGAAGATCATGGCCGAGCCATGCGAGACGGCGGCCATGACGCTGAGCACCATGCCGAAGCAGTGATACAGCGGCACCGGCGTGCAGATCCGGTCGTCGGGCGTTATGGCCATGGCCACGCCGGCCAGATAGCCGTTGTTCAGGATGTTGTGGTGGCTGAGGGTCACGCCCTTGGGCCGTCCGGTGGTGCCGCTGGTGAACTGGATGTTGATGGGGTCGTGGCAGGTCAGGATGGGCTCGACCGCCTTCAGATCGTCGAGGCCCGTTGTGCGACCCAGCGTCTCGATGGCGTCAAAACCGATGGCCCCCGCCAGCGTCGGCGTCTCCATCTGGATGATCAGCTTCAGGTCGGGCAGACGACGCGTATTCAGACCCAGCGGCGCAGGCGCGTCCAGCTCCGGGGCCAGGGCGCGGATCAGGGCAGGATAGTCGCTGGTCTTGAACGGCGGCGACAGGATCAGGGCGCGGCACCCCACCTTCTTCAACGCATATTCCAGCTCGTCCAGACGATAGGCCGGGTTGATGGTGGTCAGGATCAGCCCCGCCTTGGCGGCGGCGAACTGGGTGATGATCCATTCGACGCGGTTCAGCGACCAGATGCCGATGCGGTCGCCGGGACGCAGGCCGGACGCCAGCAGGCCAGAGGCGAAATCCTCGGCCCGTCGGTTCAGTTCGCGCCACGTCAGTCGGACATTCTGCGCCGTGCAGACGACGGCCTCATGGTCACCCCAGTTCAGGGCCGCACGACTGAGCGCGGCCCCGATGGTGTGGGTCAGAAGAGGGGGCTGGGCGGAGCCCCGAACGTGACTTTCCATGTTCAACTCCATCTGGCTCCCAGCCCCTGTTTTCAGCTTTTCGTCGTCGCCGGCGGCGGGACGACGCATTCGAAGTTCGCCTCGTCATTGGTGGCGCCTTCGCCCTTCCAGCGCGCCACGGCCGGATAGGCGCACAGCGGACGGGTGCTGAGGGCGGGGCCCGTCGGCATGTTCAGGAAGACGGCCAGATCGTTGGCGTATTTGCTGGCGACGATGCGGTCCGGCGCCGGGCCGCCTTCGACCCAGGCGTCGAGCGCGCCCAGAATGTCGAATGAGTTGGGGCCGGGGCCGCCGAAGCAGTGGCCCATGGCCGGAACCATGAACAGGCGGGCGAACTCGTCCGTCTCGTCCACGCCCATGGTTTCGCGCACATTATCGAAGTAGCGGATGGTGCCCTCGGCGGGCAGGGCCGCGTCGTTCCAGCCGTGATACATCAAGAGCTTGCCGCCCGAGGCTTTGAAGGCGCTCATGTCCGGATTGTCGGAATCGGTGACGTTCGCCATCCGCGCGCGCACGGTGTCAAAGTCCTTGTCGAACTCGAACTGGCCGAGTTGCCAGTCAGCCTGATCGAAGACGAAGTTGGCGAAGAAGGAACGGGCGAAGTCCGGGTGCTGGGCCGTGTCGCTGGTGATCCACAAATCCCAGCCAGAACGCTGAGCTTCGCCACCGGGCGCAAAGCCTGGATAGAGAGAGGCGCCGGTCACGCCGCGACGCGGACCGCCGTATAGACCCTTGAGCCCCGTCAGTTGTTCCGGACTGAGGCAGCCTTCGCTAGCGTCATTGCTGCACAGGACCGTGGCTGGATCGAAGTGGCAGATGCGCGGATCTTCGATCACGCCATCCTTGACGCCGTCCAGTTCATCGCAGGCGGCGATGGCGGCGGCCTGGATGCGGGCCAGGTTCGGGGCCTTCAGCTGGCTGGCGGGGTTCTCGTGCACCATCTTCCAGGACCAGGCGAAGGTGGTCATCAGATGGGTCCAGGCGGCGCCCGGCGCACCCGCGATGATGCCGTCGAAATCGTCGGGATAGCGTTGCGCCTCCATCAAGGCCTCACGCCCGCCGTCCGAACAGCCCTGGAAATAGGAGCGGACGGGCGCGCGGCCGTAATAGGCCGCGATCACGGCCTTGGCGGCGACGGCGGTGACGTGGTTGGCGCGGTGGCCGAAGTCGATGATCTTCTCAGGCTGGTTCAACGCCCAGGAGGCGTCCTTGCCGTCCGCGCCCGGTTCAGTGTGGCCCATGTCGGTGCCGGCGACCGCGTATCCGCGCGTGACATTGGCGCGCATGGCCAGACGGGGCGGACCCAGAGAGCCGCCGAAACCGGCGTTGCCCGTGGCGGCGAACTTGCCGTTCCAGTTTCCGGCGACCGGCAGCCACAGTTCGGAGCGGATTTCCGAACCCGCGACCGGCGTCAGGGTCACCGACACGCGGCAATAGGCGGTCTCGGCGGGCAGGGACGGAATGCCGAAGGCCTCCATCGGCTGCCGGTCGCCGACCTTCATCGCCACAGCATCCGTGATCCGGGTATGCGGCAGGCGCAGGTTCTTCAGCGCGCCGCAGGCGGGATCAGCGGCGTCGGTCGAGACTGGAGCGGCGGTTTGGGCGTTCGCCGCGCAGGCGGCGGCGAGGACCGCGACGGCGGACGCCGCGGCCAGGCTGGTTCTCAGCATCATTGTCGGACCCTCAGGCTTGGTGAGAAGGTGGGATGTCGTTCGTCGCGCGGGCGGCGATCTCTTCGACCATCTGCGCATGGGCGCGACGGTTGATCGGGTAGAAGAAGATCAGGCTGGCGGCGATCAGGGTGCCGATCAGCGGCGGCCAGAACATCAGGGTCTTGATGTCGGCCAGGGTCTGGGCGCTCTGCACGATGTTGGGCACATAGCCGATATGGGTCAGGGCCACGCCCAGAACGCCTGCGCCCAGGCCCAGGGCGACCTTCTGGCCCAGGACGGTCAGGCCGAAGACCAGGGATTCGGTGCGCACGCCGCTGCGCCATTCGCCGTATTCGACCGTGTCGGGCAGCATGGACCAGAAGCAGACCACATAGGCGGCGGCGCCGATGGCCTGCAGCACCAGGGCTGAGAACAGCATCGGCACGGATTGGCCGTCGATCAGGTGCCAGAAGACCAGACCGGCGACCGTCGGCACGGCGCCGACCAGCCAGGTGTTGCGCTTTCCGATCAGCCGCAGGGCCACGGCCCACAGCGGCGTGGTCAAGACGATGGTCAGGGCCATGATGCCCAGACCGGCGCTGCCCAGGCTGGCGTCGCCAACGACATATTTGAAATAATACAGCAGGTTCTTGGAGAACATTGTGGTCGAGAATGAGCTGATCACAATGGCCGCCAGCAGCAGGTGCAGGGCGCGGTTTGAGGCCAGGCTGCGCATGGCCTCGGTGAACGGACGGCGCGGGGCAGGCGCGCCGTGGGCTGTGTCCAGACCACGGCTGCCCCAGACGGTCATCAACAGGCACAGGGTCGCGATCGCGCCATAGACGGCGCCCAGGATGACCCAGCCGGTCCGGCTTTCCGCCCCGCCGCCCAGCGCAGTGGCCAGGGGCAGGGTCAGGGCGGCGACGATGATGGCGGCCAGGGCGCCGCAGACCATGCGGAAGCCGGTCAGGTCGCCGCGCTGGGCGCTGTCGGTCGTGACGCGGGCAAACAGCGAGGCATAGGGAATGGCGACCACGGCATACAGGCTGCGGAAGGCCAGCTGGCTGATCAGGGCGAAGGCGACAGCGCCGAACGCCTGGGCCGTGGGGCCGACAAACAGCACCACGAAGGCCGGGGCCAGCAGCGGACCGCCGAACATCAGATAGGGGCGGTAACGACCCCAGCGGCTGCGCGTGCGGTCGGCGATCAGGCCGACGACCGGGTCCATCGCCGCGTCCCAGATCAGGGCGATCATATAGATGAGACCGGCGGTCTGGGCGGGCAGGCCGATGACGTCGGTATAGAAGAACAGCAGATAGAGCTGCGTCATCTGCCAATACAGATTGCAGCCGAAATCACCGACGCCGATCGCCAGCTTGCGCGCCGCCGAAATCCGCACGGGCGCTGTCACTGGGATATTCCCCAACATGCCATCCCTCTCCAAGCCCTAGGTTTTTTGGCTGGACTTGCGCCCAGTCGTATTCTTATTGTCCAACTGTATAACGAGTTTTTCGTGAGGTCGATAGGGCGAATGCAGCAACTGATGTTTGACATCGATGGACCCCGGTTTGTCGATGCCCAGGGGCGGCACGCCATCCTGCGCGGGGTCAATCTGGGCGGTGATACGAAGCTGCCGTTCGGTCATGACGGGCGGAACCCGCCGCGCGATTTTGCGGACCACCGCGACGTCAGCTTTGTGGGGCGTCCTTTCCCGCTGGACCAGGCCGACGAGCATCTGTCGCGGATCAAGAGCTGGGGCTTCAACGTCCTGCGCCTGCTGACCACCTGGGAGGCGGTCGAGCACGCGGGGCAGGGCCAGTATGACGAGGCCTACCTGGACTATCTGACCGCCGTCTGCACCAAGGCCAACGACTATGGATTGGCGGTCTTCATCGACTTCCACCAGGACGTCTGGAGCCGCATGAGCGGCGGCGATGGCGCGCCCGGCTGGGTGTTCGAGGCGGTGGGGCTGAACCTGGCGGCCTTCGACGCCGCCGACGCGGTTCATGTGATGCAGCAGCGGTATGACTATGCATCCAGCGCACATCGTCAGGAAGACCGCTATCCGATGATGAGCTGGCCGCGGAATTATCAGATGCCGGTCAACGGCGTGATGTGGACCGCTTTCTTCGCCGGGGCGACCCTAACGCCGGACTGGATCGTGGACGGGCGCAATGTGCAGGACTTCCTGCAGGAGACCTATCTGGGCGCCATGCGCGCGGTGGCGGAACGGTTGAGCGATCTGCCGAACGTGCTGGGCTTCGACAGCCTGAATGAACCGGCGCTGGGCTGGGTCGGGCAGAAGGTGTCGGAACGCCGCGACGGGCCGGACGCCAGCAACGCCACGCCGATCTGGTCGGGCCCGCTGTGGACGCCGCTGGACTGCCTGAAGGCGGCGCGGGGCCTGCCAGTGCGCCTGCCCGTCATGAAGCGCACCGGCATCGGCAAGCCCGAAGTCATCGGCGAGACCGACCTGAACCCCAATGGCGTGTCGATCTGGCTGAACGATGGGCCTGACCCGTTCGAGGTTGCCGGCGCATGGTCGCTGGTCGACGGCGTGGCGAGGGTGGGAGACGAAGACTTCTTCCGCATCCGCGACGGTCGGGCCATCGACCACGAGCACGACTTCATGGCCCCCTTCTTTGCGCGGGTCGCGGCCTCGATCCGCAGCGTGCGCGCCGACTGGCTGCTGTTCGGCGAGATGTGTCCCTATCTGATGATCCAGGGCAAGACCTTCCCCCAGCCCATGCCGGAACGCACCGTCAACGCCAGCCATTGGTACGATGTCGAGATTCTGGGAACCAAGCGTTACGACCCCGATGCAGCGGGCGACGACCGCAGCCAGCGTTACGCCTTCCAACTGGGCTTCATCCGCGCGATGGGGCTGGCGATGCGAGAGGGCGGGGCGCCGACCCTGATCGGCGAGTTCGGCATCCCCTATGACATGAACGACGGTGAGGCGTTCGAACGCTGGGCCGAGGGCGACCATGGCGCCGATGTCTGGCGCGCGCATTCGCAGGCCCTGGGCGCCATGTACGACACGATGGACCAGCTTCTGCTGTCCTCGACCCAGTGGAACTATTCCGCGACCAACGCCAATGACCTGCGGATCGGCGACGGCTGGAACCAGGAGGACCTGTCCATCTATTCGCCTGACCAGACGACGTCAGAGAATGATCCGGCGTCTGGCAGTCGCGCGCTGGAGGGCTTTTCGCGTCCCTATGTCCAGCGCGGGCAGGGCGTGATCGCGTCGATGACGTTCGATGCGAAGTCGCTGCGGCTGACGGCGGTGATCGAGGTGGATGAGGCGGTCACGGGGGCGACGGAGATCTTCGTGCCGAACTGGCGCTATCCTGACGGCGTCGCCGTGGCCCTGTCGGGCGTTCCGGCGGATTGGATCCATGACACGGTTTCGCAGATCGTGCGGGTCAAGGCGTCGGGCGCGGGAAGCCTGAAGATCGAACTGACGGCCGGATAGGCGGAAATGGAAAGGGGGGCTGCGAGGCCCCCCTTTTGTGCGTCAGCGTGGCGCGGCGTTCAGCGAATCCCGCAATCGACCCAGCGCATCCAGACGCTGCGTATTCGGAACCTGCCCCACGGTGACGCTGTCGTTGCCGATCAGCAGGGCGCGGTCGGTCCGGGCGTCATAGCGCGGCCAGGCGGGGCGGTTGGCGGCGTCGGGGCGGGCGTCACGGGCGAAGGCGACCCAGTAGTCAGCCAGGGCGGCGGCGGTGCGGTTGTCCGCTTCGCTGAAACCGCCCTTCATGCGGTTCAGATTGTCGAAGCTGAACGGAACATCGGTGGCGTGGCCCGCGCCCGCCGTGTCGCGTCGCTTTTCTTCCGGCACATAGCCGAAGCTGTAGAGCCAGACTGGGCGGTTCCTGTCCGCATCCAGCGCCGCCAGCCGTCGCGCGGGCTCTGCGAACGTCAGTTCCGACGGCATGTAGGTGTTCAGGGTGGAGCGGTCGCCATAGAGCGGCGTCAGGCTGTCGCGCGGAATGTTCATGTCGGCGATGGTGCGGTCGGCGACCATGCCGCGGAACAGGGCGGGCACGACGCCCAGCTCCAGATCGGTCGCGCCGATGATCATGGGCACATCGGCCTGCGCGCCACGCGTGAAGGCGCTCAGGACCTGGGTGGTGACCAGTTTTCCGTCGATGATCGGGCCGGAGAAGGTGTCCTTTTCCGGGGTCAGCAGGTCCAGGCGGCCCTTGATGCGGTCCGCCGGGATGGCGCGCAGATCGGCGGCCGAGGCGTTTCTGAGGTTCTGGGCGGCGGCGAAGGCCACGCCGACGCTTTCGCCCGAGCGCGCATCGCCGGCCGCCTTCAGGTCGGGCCACTGGTCACGACCGCCGCCTGACTGGACGATGGCGCGATGGAACAGGCCGTGCGCCTGCTGGATGTTCATCAGTTGCAGGACCGAGCCGCCGCCCGCTGACTGACCCATGATGGTCACGCGCGACGGGTCGCCGCCCAGGACCGCGATATTGTCATGCACCCATTGCAGGGCCGCGACCTGATCCATCAGGCCGTAGTTGCCGGTCGGGGCGGCGCCCGCTTCTGCGGTCAGGGCGGGGTGGGCGAAGAAGCCGAAACGGCCCAGGCGATAGTTGAAGGTGACCACAACCGCGCCGCGCTCGGCCAGCCTGGCGCCGTCAAAGATCGGCTGGCTGCCTGAGCCCATGATGAAGCCGCCGCCGTGAATCCAGACAATGACCGGAGCCGGGCCGCCCGTGCGATGCTTGGGCGTCCAGACGTTCAGGCTGAGGCAGTCTTCGCTGGTCGGCAGACGGCTTTGCGTGTCGTCCCATGCCGGGCGCGGCTGGATGCAGTCGTCGCCATAGGTGCTGGCGTCGCGCACCTCGCTCCAGTGCGGTGCGGCCTGGGGGGCGCGCCAGCGCAGGTCGCCGACCGGCGGGGCGGCATAGGGGATGTTCTTGAACGACAGCACCGCGCCTTCGTCCACGCCCTTGACCGGGCCCTGGGCGATGCGGGTCTCGATCGAGACGCCCGGGGTGGGGACTGCGGCGATCGGTCCCTGGGCGCAGGCGCCGAGCGCCATCAGGGTCACGCCCAGACAGGCCGCTGTCCAGGCGGTGCGGGATTTCAGGCGGCGGCGTGTCTGGACCATCTGTGGCTTCTCCCCGATCAGCGCGGCGGATCACAGTCCGGCGTCTTGGCCTGATCGCTTGCACAATACGCTATGCAGATGCATAACGAATGTCGAGTGGCCTTTGCAGGTTGCGTTTCGGTAGACTCCAGAATCGGCGTTCCACGAGATCGTCGTTCGGATGTATGTTGTTTCAGGTGAACGGTTTTGACCAAGGTCAACCTCAGGGTCCAGCAACGCGAGGCGACGCAGGCCAGCCTGCTTCAGGCGGCGCTGGAAGTGTTTTCCGAAAAGGGGTTCGACGGCGCCTCCACGCGTGAGATCGCAGCCCTGGCCGGGGCGCACAACGCCCTGATCAAATATCACTTCTCCAGCAAGGACGCGCTGTGGCGCGCCGCCGTGGCCTTCCTGTTCGAGCGTCAGGCCAAGGAGCTGGCCATGCCGCGTCATGACGACCCGGTCCATGCCGACTTCCGGGCCTATGCCCGCGCGGTGATCCGCGCCGTGGTCCTGTATTACGCCAAACACCCCGAGCACGCCCGACTGATGGTTCAGGAGAGCATGCGCGACAACGATCGCCTGAACTGGGCCGCCGACACCTTCATCGTCGACATCAGCCGCGTCTCGGGCAAGTTCATCGAAATGTGCAAGCGCGAGGGCATCCTGCCCGACGTGTCGACGCCCGCCCTGGTCTATATCTTCGTCGGCGCGGCCCAGACATTTTACGCGCTGGCTCCCGAAGTCCGACGCGTCTGGAACATCGATCCTGCCGATCCCGACGTCATCGAGGCGCACGCCGAGGCGCTTGTGAAAGTGCTGGTCCGCTAGTCACGGACACCGGCCAAACCCAGACAGAACACGCTCAAAGGAAACGACCAATGATCCGCTCTCTTGCCATCGCCGCCGCTCTGGCCCTGACCGCCGTTGCGGCCCCCGTCGTGGCGCAGACGCCTGCGCCCGCCGCCGCGCAACCCGCCCCCAAGTTCACCGTCGACACGACGATGGCCGAGATCAGCGCCGATCCGCAGGCCAAGGTGGTGCTGGGCGACTTCTTCGAGAAGCGCCGCATCGCCGCCGGCGCCCCGGCCATGACGCCGGAAGAATCCGCTGGTCTGGCTGAAATGATCGGCGGCCTGTCGCCCCGTCAGCTGGCCGAGTTCCCGCAGGCCAATCTGGACGACGCCGCTCTGGCTGAACTGGACGCCCTGCTGCGCGCTGTTCCGGCGCACGCCAACCACTGAGACGACCCTGCGGCCGGGCGGCTGTTCGCCCGGTCGTGACCATTACGCGTAACTGACCGCGAAAGCGGCCAACGGGAGAGCCCGCCATGTCGATGCTCAAGCTAGCCGTGGCGGGTTTCGCCTGCCTGACTGTCGCCGCAGCCGCTGCGCGCGCCGATGATGTTGAGGCGACGGATCGTCCCTCGGCCCTGGTCGTCAACGGCGCGCCCAGTCCGCTGGGCATCGACACCCTGAACCCGCGCCTGTCGTGGCGTCCGCCCGCCGCCCGCGCGCAGAGCGCCTATCAGCTGCGCGTCGGCGTGTCCGAGCAGGCCCTGATGGCCGGGCAGGTGATCTGGGACACCGGTCGCGTCCGTTCAGCCACCGATGCGGCCGTCATCTACCAGGGGCCCGTTCTGTCTTCGCGCGACCGCCGGGTCTGGCAGGTTCGCACCTGGGACGGACGTGGCCGCGCCTCGCCCTGGAGCAATGTCGCGTCGTGGGAGATGGGGCTGCTGAACCCGTCCGACTGGACCGCGACCTGGATCTCGCGCAACGCCGCCGCGCCCACGGGGTGGTCGGATGCCACGATCACCGTCGATTTCACGCTTAAGGGCCGTCAGTTCGACGTGCTGTTCCGCGCTTCGCCCGAGGGCAAGACCTATGGTGAGGCCTATGTGTGGCGCATTGGCGAGGACGAGGGGCGGGCGGTTCTGAACGCCCAGGTGCGCCGCTATCCGGGCGGAACGCGGGCGGTGGTCAATCAGACATCTCTGAAGAAGATCGACCTGGGGATGACGGCGGACGCCCTGCGCCAGGGCCGCCACAGCCTGAGCATCGAGGCCGTCGGCGACCGGATAGTCACCCGCCTGGATGGACGCGTGATCGACGAGATGCATGACGACGCCCAGACGCGCGGCACGGTGGGCTTCCTGTCCGCCGCGCCAGACGCCGCCGTCATCCACAGTCTGTCAGTGGTTCCCACCGAGGGGGCGCCGTTCGAAACCACCTTCGCCAATGGCGAGAACCCGTTCACGGGCGGCAGTCTGGGCGCAGATGGCCTGATCATCGCCTCGGGCGTGCCGACCAAGGATATCGTGCTGCCGCTCTCGAACCCGGCGCCCCTGTTGAGGCGGGCGTTCACGGTGGGGCAGGGCCAGATCGCCTCGGCGCGTCTTTATGTGGCGGCGGGCGGCTGGGCCGATCTGACGCTGAACGGCGGGGTTCTGTCCGAGTTGCCGATGGCGCCGGGCTGGACCGACTATAGCAAGCGGGTCCTCTATCAGACCTATGACGTCACCAGCCTGCTGGGCGCAGGCGAGAATGTGCTGGCCGCCGAACTTGGCCGCGCCTGGTACGGAGTGACCGAGCCGAACGAGTGGTATTTCCACAAGGCCCCGTGGCACGCCGAGCCGTCCCTGCGGGCCCAGCTTGAAATTACCTATGCTGACGGCCGCCGTGAGGTGGTCACGACCGATCGCAACTGGACGACCGCCGACGGTCCCACCCTTCATGACTCCATCTATGCGGGCGAACGCTATGACGCGCGGCGTGAGCCGATCGGCTGGCGCTCGGCGCGGTTCACCGGACAGGGCTGGACGCCTGCGTTGGAGGCTGTTGCGCCTGCGGGCAAGCTGGTCGCCGCCGCTGCTGATCCGATCCGCCCTATCGAGCAGATTCAGCCCGTCGCGCGGGTCGAGGTTCGGCCCGGCGTCTGGGTGTTCGACTTCGGGCGCATCCTGACGGGGCGTCCGCAACTGAAGATGACGGGGCCGGCGGGCCGCACCGTCACCCTGGTCCTGACCGAAAAGAAGGCCGAGGACGGATCGGCCCAGGTCGCCAGCGGCCTGATCGACGCCCAGCTTCAGACCTATCACTACACATTCGCGGGGACCGGCGTTGAGCATTGGGCGCCGCGCTTCAGCTATGCGGGCTTCCGCTATGTGCAGGTCGAGGGTCTTGGATCGGCGCCGGGCGAAGACTTCGTCACCGCTGAGATCATCCATTCCGATGTCGAGCGCATCGGCGCCTTCGAGAGCGGCAATGAACTGATCAACCGCATCCAGCAGGCGTCGCAGAACGCCCTGCTGAACAATATGCACGGCCTGATGAGCGACACCCCCAGCCTGGAGAAGAACGGCTGGACCGGCGATGGACAGGCCTCGGCCTCCGCCGCCAGCATCAATTTCGGCATGGTGCGGGTCTGGACGAAGTGGCTGGCTGACTTCCGCGACGCCCAGGCGGCCAGCGGTGAGTTGCCGGAGATCGTGCCGTCCACGCCCTATTACGGTTTCGACCAGACGCCGGGCTGGTCCTACATCTGGGGGCCGACACCGTCGTGGGATGCGGCCATGTTCGTCATCTCCGACGACATGCTGCGCCACTATGGCGACGAGCGGATCATCGCCGACATGTATGCGAGCCAGAAACGCCTGGTGGACTACACCTCGACCTTCATCACCGCGCCCGACTTCACCTATTCCAGAGGGCTGGGCGATTATGCGGGCAAGGGGCCGTTCGGGCCGGTCGATGCGACGGCCTCGGCCTATTATTTCTACATGGTCTCGATGCTGGGGCGGAACGCCGCGACCCTGGGCAAAACCGAGGACGCCGCCCGCTATCAGGCGTTGGCTGCGCAGGTTCGCGAGGCCTATAACCGCAAATACTGGGACGCGGAGACGCATCGCTATGTGACGCGCGCTGTCGAGAACGGGCCGACCCCGCCGTTCAGCCAGACCCAGAACATCCTGCCGCTGGCCTTCGGCATCGTGCCCGACGGTGAGCAGCAGCACGTCGCCGACGCCGTCGCCGCCGACCTGGAAGCCAACGACTATACCCTGACCATGGGCGTCTATCCGATGCGGTATGGCCTGACCCTGCTGACGGACTATGGCCACGCCGACACCGTGTACAAGGTGGCGACCAAGACGACCCAGCCCAGCTGGGGCTTCTGGCTGGCCAATGACATCAACTCGATGCTGGAAGGCTGGGGCCTGAACTCCCGCTCGTGGAACCACCACTATTTCGCGCTGGTCAGTGACTGGTTCTACGAGGGTCTGGCAGGCATTCGGGCGGGTTCGCCTGGCTTTGCCGACGTGGTCATCCGTCCGGCCCTGCCGACGGGGCTGGATCACGCCACGGGTCGGGTGATGACGCCGCGCGGTGAAGTGCGGTCGGCCTGGCGGAGAGAAGGGGGGACGGCAGTTCTGGACGTGGTGATTCCCGGCGCGACCCGCGCAGAGGTCTGGCTGCCCAATGGCGGCGAGCGGCTGAAACGCACGCCACGCGGCGCGCGCTACCTCAGAAACGAGAATGGACATGCCGTCTATGCGGCGGCCCCTGGTGCAGCTACATTCATCTTCATGCAAAGATGAGTGAAACGATTTGACCCAGACTGTCTCTTCCCTTTCCGAAGCCATCGCCCAGCACGCGCGTGACGGCGGTGACCGCCCCGCCCTGATCCAGGGTGATGTGATCCTGACCTATGCAGGGCTCGACGCCCTGATGAACCGGGTCGTCGCCGCCCTCCAACGCGACGGCCTGTCGGTCGGCGACCGCGTGGCCCTGTTGGGCGAGCCGAGTGTCGAATACGCCGCCGCCTTTGTATCGGTGGTTCGTGCGGGCATGACGCCGGTGCCGCTGGCGCCCAGCGTGACGGACGAGACGTTGAAGGCGATGCTGGTCGACGCCAATCCGCGTCTGGTCTTTTCGGACGCCAGCCAGTCGGCGCGTCTGGACGGGTTCGAGATCGTGACCCTGGACGGTTCGGCGGGCGGCAGGGCCTGGCTGGACTGGCTGGCCCCCGAAGGCGCGGCGCCGGTGGTGGAGCCGATTGATCCGGCGACCGCCTTCAACATCATCTATTCGTCCGGCACGACGGGGGTGCCCAAGGGCATCATCCATTCGCACCGGATGCGCGAAGGCCAGATGGGCGCCTTGTCCGCCCTGTTCAGCGGCGAAGTCGTCACTCTGCTGACGACGCCGCTCTATTCCAACACGACGCTGGTGACCCTGCTGCCGACGCTGCGGGCAGGCGGCGCGGTCGTGGTGATGCGCAAGTTCGACACCAAATCGTTCCTGGAGCTGTCGCAGAAGCACGCCATCACCCACACCATGCTGGTGCCGGTTCAGTACCAGCGCCTGATGGCGGAACCCGCGTTTGACGACTTCGACCTGTCGTCGTTCCAGCTTAAGCTCTGCACCAGCGCACCCTTCTCGGTGGAGTTGAAATCCGAGGTGCTACGCCGCTGGCCGGGTGGTCTGCTGGAGATCTTCGGCATGACCGAAGGCGGCGGCATCTGCTTCCTGCCCGCCCATCTGTTCCCCGAGAAACTGCACACGGTCGGCATGCCCGCGCCGGGGTCGGACATCCGCATCATCAACGACGACGGCGTTGAACAGCCGGTCGGCGAGACGGGCGAGATCGTCAGCCATTCGGCCCAGATGATGATCGGCTACAACAACCGTCCGGAGGCCACAGAGGCGGGGCGCTGGACGGATCCTGAAGGCCGCGCTTTCATCCGCACCGGCGACCTGGGCCGGTTTGACGCCGAGGGCTTCCTGCAGATCGTCGGGCGCAAAAAGGACATGATTATTTCGGGCGGATTCAACATCTACCCGATCGATCTTGAGGTTCAGATTGACGCCCACCCCGAGGTGCTTGAGGCCGCCGTCATCGGCGTGCCGGACGCCAAATGGGGCGAGACGCCGGTGGCCTATGTCGTGCGCCAGCCGGGCGCGACCATCGAGGCGGAGGCCCTGCGCGTCTGGGCCAATGAGCGGCTGGGTTCCTTGCAGCGGGTGTCGGCGATCACCTTCGTCGACGAACTGCCGCGCAATGGTCTGGGCAAGGTCTTGAAGACCGCCCTGGCCGAGATGGCCGCAGCTTAAGAACCAACGGGCGGCCCAGTCATGGGCCGCCCGTTTCGGTTCGTGGTCAGGGGCGGGCCAGTTGCTGGACTTGCAGCCAGTTCACCAGATCGTTGATCCAGAAGTCGCTGCTCTTGCCCTGTTTGTTCATGCCGAAGCCGTGGCCGCCGTCGCGATAGACGTGCAGTTCGGGCTGGCGGCCTTTGTTCGCTGCGGCGCGGTAGAAGTTCAGCACGGTCGGCTCAGCCAGCTTGTCGTCGCCGGCCACGGCCAGGAAAACCGGCGGCAGGTCGGCGGGCAGGGCGGCGTCGTTGAAGGTGGCGCCATAGATCAGCCCTGCGAAGGCGGGGCGGGCCGCCGGGTCGGCGACCAGAAGAGCGCCGGCCGTCACACGCGCGCCGGCGGAAAAGCCGATCATGCCGACACGGGCCGGGTCGATCTGGAACTCGGCGGCGCGCTGGCGCACCAGGCGAAGGGCCTGCACCCCGTCGGCGACACCCTGAACCGAGGCTTCATCCAGATTGAATGTCCCGTTGGAGCGTGCCGCGCTCGCCATGAAGACGAAAAAATCGCGCCAGTGCTGGCCGTCATCGGCAGGCGTTTCCAGCGTACGGTATTTCAATAAGAAGACGGTGACGCCGTGTGCGGTCAGAGCGCGGGCCACATCGGCGCCTTCGGCCTGCATGGTCAGGTAGCGGAAGCCGCCGCCGGGCGCGATGACGGTGGCGGCGCCCGTCGCCTTGCCGGGTTCGGGCCGGAACACCTCCAGCGTCGGGCGGGTCACGTTGCGCACCACCTCGAACCCCGCGCCGGGGAAGCGGCTGATGGTCTCGACCTGGGTCGCGCGCTCTGACCCCGGCGCGACGCCGGGCCAGATGGCGAAGGTCTGGGACGCGGTCTGGCTGGCGCCGGGAACGGGGCTCATCGGGGCGACCTGCGCCGTGTTTTGGGCGCAGGCGGGCAGGGCGAGGGCGGCGGCGGCGGCCAGCGGGCCGAAACGGGCGAACAGAGAAGACATGGGTGAACCACCTAAGGCAGCGGCGAGGGCGGCGCTTTGTGGCCGTCCGGAAACAGTCAGGCTAGCCCCAAGCTATTTGGTTATGCAATCGCTCAAATAGTTCTTGACCTGTTTTTTGAAATCGCGGAACCTCAACTCACAATCTGGGACGACGGCTCAACCGTCGCCGGAAACGACAGTCTGATCGGGCACCCGTCCGGCGGATCAATATCCAGGAAAGACCCGCGAAGGCGGGCAGGTCCGAAACGACCTGGGGGAAAACAGATGCGCAACGCACCCTTGAACACACGGCTTCTGGCCACGACGGCGATGGTCGTGATCGGCCTGTCCGTCGCCGGAGCCGCTTCGGCCCAGACCGCGCCTGCGCCCGACAGCGCGGCGGCGACCGAGGTTGATGACATCGTCGTCACCGGCACCCTGCTGCGGGGCGTGGCCCCGACCGGCACCAATGTGGTCAGCATGGGCCGTCAGGACGTGATCGCCACGGGCGCCGCCTCGTCCAATGACCTTCTGGCGCGCATCCCCCAGATTTCCAGCGCCTTCAACACCGCGCCCCAGCCGGGCGCGACCATGGCCCTGCCGATCAACCGTCCGAACATCCGCAATCTGGGTGCATCCGGTGGTTCGACCACCCTGGTCCTGCTGAACGGCAACCGCATGGTCGGCGCGGGCATCCTGCAGACCTCGCCCGATCCGTCGGTCATTCCGCCCGGCGTGCTGGAGCGGGTTGAAGTGATCCCGGACGGTGGTTCGTCCATCTATGGCTCGGACGCCATCGGCGGCGTGGTCAACTTCATCACCCGCAAGAAGTTCGAAGGCATCGAGGCCACGGGCCGTTACGGCGTGGGCGACGGCTATGACCAGTTCGACCTGAACCTGACGGCGGGCAAGAGCTGGGACGGCGGTTCGGGCATTATTTCGTATGCTTATGCCCAGCACAGCAATATCTCGGGCGCAGATCGCGACTACTTCACCCAGGATCTGACCTCACGCGGGGGCGGTGATTACCGCAGCAAATCCTGCTCGCCAGGTACGATCACCGTGCCGAATCCGTTCTCGATCCTACTTCCGGGTACAGACTTTAAAATGCCGGGCCGTACGCCGGGCGCCAATCTTTGCGACCTGGCCAAGGTGATTGACTTCTATCCAGAAGAAGAGCGCCACAGCCTGTTCGCCACTGTCAGCCAGACGGTCAATGATCGCCTGTCGCTGGACGCCACGGCCTATTATTCGCAGCGTGAAACCTCGCGTCGTGGTATTTCGGTAGGAGAAGGTACTGGTTTGGCCGGCGGCGGCTTGATCACGGCGCTGAACCCCTATTTCCAGTCGGTTGCGGGTGAGCTCGGGAATATTGTCACCTTCAACTATGATGACGCTTGGGGGGGCTCCTTGCCGAAGAACAACAGCCGATTCACCTCGGCTGGGTTTACGCCGTCGCTGACCTATCAGATCAATGACGACTGGCGTCTGAAGGCGTCGCTGAACTGGGGGCGCAGCACCAATCAGGTTCGCAGTTGGGGCATCAACACGACGGCGGAAGCCGCTGCTCTGGCCGGAACCACGGCGGCGACAGCTTTGAACCCCTATAATATCGGCACCACCAATGCGGCGGTGCTGAAGGGCATCATCGACTTCCAGAACTACGGCCATTCGGTTCAGGAAATCCGCGAGGCGCGCGCCGTTGTTGACGGCAATCTGTTCACCCTGCCTGCCGGCGATGTGAAGCTGGCTGTCGGCGTCGAATATCACGAAGAGACGCTGAAGGCGCAGCAGGGCAATGGCGCTCCGTCGGCGCTGAACCTGGTGCGTTCATCGATCAGCCGTGATGTGAAATCGCTGTTCGCCGAAGTCCTGGCGCCCGTGTTCAACAGCCCGAGCATGGGGTCGCTCGATCTGTCGGCGTCGGTGCGCTATGACAGCTACAGCGATGTGGGCGACACCACCAACCCGAAGATCGGCTTTACCTATCGCCCGATCTCGACCCTGACCTTCCGCGGCAACTGGGGCACCTCGTTCCACGCGCCCAGCCTGGCCGACATGGGCGACGGTGTTGACACTCGCGTCCAGGTTATACGTTTCAGCCCGGTGTTGCCGCCTGATGCGCTGCCGGGTGAGATCGCGCGTTCTACCCTTATTCTGGCAGGCGGCAACGCTGACCTTAAGCCTGAAACGGCAGACACCTGGTCGCTGGGCTTCGACTGGCGCCCCGAGGGGGCGCTTGAGGGCCTGACCGCCAGCGTCACCTATTATAATGTGGCGTTCCAGGATGCGATTGGCGTGACGCCAGTCGGTCGAGGCTCTTTCTTCACAAATCCAGGCTTCGCTTCCCTGTTCATCCGGAACCCGACACTGGCGGCTCTAACGGCGAAGCTAGGGGGGCTGCCTGTCGATGGCGCGCCCAGTCTGGCGTCGCTTTATTTAGGCGGCCAGTCGCCAGCCATCTTCTTCGATGCGCGTCGTCATAACTTCGGCACGCTGGATGTTGACGGCATCGATTTCAACCTGCGCTATGCGCGTCCCGCCTCGTTCGGATTGTGGCACGTCGGTCTGGCCGGAACCTATGGCCTGAACCGTGAAAGCCGTCTTTCCAAACAGGACCTTAAGATCAACGAGTTCAAGAACGGCACCGGACGTTACTCTCTGGTCGCTTCCAGCGGCCTGATCTCGGGCGCCTTTGCGGGGGAGTTGACGGTCAATCACAGCTCTTCAGCGGACCTGACGGGCATACCCAATCAGAACAAGGTCAGCGGCTTCACCACCGTCAATCTGTTCGGTTCGTATGACCTTGGCCTCAGCGGCGCCTTTAGCGACACCACGGTGACGCTGAACGTCGACAATCTCTTTGATGAAGCACCGCCGTATTACAACGGGAACGGCGGAACCGCGAACGGCTCGACCCTGGGGCGGGTGGTTTCGATCGGGCTTCGCAAGACCTTCTAACCTGAGCTGATCGGCTCTCCCGGGCCGTCCTGCTTGCTGACTGGCCGGTGTGGATCAGCGTCCACATCGGCCTTCTTTTTTACTGGGGTGCGTCTGATGCGATCGCGACTTCTGAAACGTCTTCTTGTCGGTGTCGCCGTGTGCAGCCTGACCGGAACCACCGTGATCGCCGGACCGGTCGCGCCCGTATCCGCCGTGGCGTCCGCCCCTGCCGCTGTTCAGTCGCCGGAGGCGCGGGCTGACGCCCTGATCGCGCGCATGACGCTGGAGGAGAAGGTCGGTCAGGTCAGCCAGCAGTTCGTGCTGGGCAGCGCCGCACCGGTCGAAACCCGCGTGAAAGCCGCCCAACTGGGTTCGGTGCTGTTCGTGCGTGACCCGGTCGTCGTGAACCGCATTCAGAAGATGGCGGTGGAGGAGACCCGGTTGGGGATCCCGCTGCTGTTTGGATACGACGTCATCCACGGCTTCCGCACCGTCTTCCCCGTGCCGCTGGCGATGGCGGCGACCTGGAACCCCGGACTGGTGGAACAGTCGCAGAGCGTGGCCGCGCAGGAGGCCCGCGCATCGGGCATCCACTGGACCTTTGCCCCCATGCTGGACCTGACGCGCGATCCGCGCTGGGGCCGCATCGTCGAGGGGCCGGGCGAAGACCCCTATCTGGCCTCGGTTCTGGCGGCGGCCCAGGTGCGCGGCTTTCAGGGCGAGACCATCGGCGCGCCAGGCCATGTGCTGGCAGGTCCCAAGCATTTCCTGGGCTATGGCGCGTCCGAGGGCGGGCGTGACTATGACAGCGTGAACCTGTCGGACACCCAGCTCTATAACGTCTATCTGCCGCCCTTCATCGCCGCGATCGACGCGGGCGCCGCCAATGTCATGAGCGCCTATATGGAGCTGAACGACGTGCCGGCGGTGGCCAACGACTGGCTGCTGAACGGCCTGTTGCGCGATGAACTGGGTTTTGAAGGGTTTGTCGTGTCGGACGCCAACGGCGTGCGCAGCCTGATCCCGCAGCATTTCGCCACCGACGCCACCGACGCCGCCATCCGCTCGATCCGCGCCGGGAACGACATGGAGATGGCGATGGGGACGGGGGCCTTTGACAATCTGGTCGCGGCCGTGCGTGACGGGCGTCTGGACGAGGCCGTGGTGAACCGCGCCGTGCGGCGTGTGCTGATCGCCAAGTTCAAGATGGGGCTGTTTGAAAACCCCTATGTCGACGCCTCCCTGACCGAGTCCGTGCTGACGGCGCCTGATCACCGCGTGCTGGCGCGTCAGGCGGCGGAGCAGGCGATGGTCCTGCTGCAGAACAAGGACGGCGTCCTGCCGTTGCAACGCGGCGCGCACCAGCGTGTCGCCGTCATCGGGCCGCTGGCGGACTCGCCGGTCGACACGGTCGGACCGTGGGCGTTTGCTGACAAGACGGACGAAACCGTCACCATCTTCAAGGGTTTGAAGGCCAAGCTGGAAGGGGCGGCTCAAGTCGAGACGGCGCCGGGCGTGCAGATCCGTCGCGGCACGCCGTCGATGTTCTCGGCCATGCGGCCCATGCCTGCGCGCTGGGATGCAGCGAAAGCTGAGGCGGAATATGCGCGGGCGCTGGAACTGGCGCAGCGTTCGGATCTGATCATCCTGACGGTCGGTGAAGACTATTACATGAGCGGCGAACAGGCCTCGCGCGTGTCTCTGTCCCTGCCGGGCGAGCAGCAGAAGCTGATCGACGCCGTCACCGCCCTGGGCAAGCCGGTCGTGATGGTGATGGTCAATGGCCGTCCGCTGGATATCCGCCGTGCTGCGACCCAGGTTCCGGCCATTCTGGAAGCCTGGCATCCGGGTTCGGAGGGCGGAGCCGCAGTCGCCAATGTGCTTTACGGCGATGTGAACCCCGGCGGGAAGCTGCCGATCACCTGGCCGCGCGATGCGGGTCAGATCCCGCTGTACTACGCCCACAACCGCACCAAGGACCCGGCCACGGCGGCGACCCGCTATTGGGACGAGGCGTCCACGCCGCTGTATCCGTTCGGCTACGGGCTCAGCTACACCGACTTCAAATTCTCCGACATCGCCGTGAGCCAGCCCAGCATTGCGGCAGACGGACAATTGACGGTGTCTGTCGTCGTGACCAACACCGGCGCGCGCGCGGGAGACGAGACGGCCCAGCTTTACATCCACCAGCGGGCAGGGCGCGCGACCCGTCCTGTGCGTGAGTTGAAGGGCTTCCAGCGCGTCACCCTGGCGCCGGGTGAAAGCCGCACCCTGACCTTCACCCTGGGCGAGGCGGAGCTGAAATACTGGAGCGGGGCGGAGCGCAAATGGGTGATCGATCCCGGGGTGTTCGATGTGTGGATCGGCGGGGACTCGCGCGCGGACCTGACCACGACGTTCGAAGTCCGCTGATCGGCCGCTTCGTGAGGTGACGCGGCGATCTCAGGCTCGTAAGCCGAGGGCATGAACGTCCTTGATGAGCGGAGATCGCCATGTGCGTCCTAGCGCTGGCCTGGCGGGCGCATCCGCGCTGGCGCCTGGTGCTGGCGGGAAACCGGGATGAGCTTCATGCCCGGCCTGCCGATCCTCTGGCGCGCTGGGCCGAGGCGGAACACGTCATCGCGGGGCGTGATCGGCTGTCCGGCGGGACATGGTTGGGCGTGTCGGAACAGGGGCGGTTGGCGGTCGTGACCAATCTGCGCGGTTTTGGAGGGCCCAGGGCCAATGCCCCGTCACGCGGCCTGCTGCTCAGCGATATGCTGCGCGGAGAGGGTGATTTCATCGATCCGACGGACGCCGAACTGGCGCGTTTCAGCCCCTTCAACCTGATCCGGGTCATTGGCGACGCGGCGACATTCTGGACCAATCAGCCAGAGCCGCAGCGGCAGGATCTGTCGCCCGGCGTCTATGGGTTGTCGAACGGACAGTTGGATGAGCCGTGGCCCAAGACGGTGCGGCTGAAGACCATCATGTCCGACTGGCTGGCGAACAGCGATGCCCCGGACGTGCTGATGGATGGCCTGCATGAAGATCGGCTGGAGCAGGAGGGCGTGGTCCCGGCCGAACCATCCGATGCGCCGTGGGAGCCGCGCGTCTCGCCGATCTTCATCCGCAATCCGCAGTACGGCACACGGTGCAGCACGGTGGTGACGATCGACGGGGAGGGGCGGGGACTGATTACGGAGCGCCGCTTTGACGCCAGCGGGACCGCGACGGCCCAGACGACGCTGGAGTTCGCCTTTCCGGCCTAAACGCCTAGTGCGATCCGTTCAGCAGGACCACGCCGACCAGAACGGCGGCCCAGTGGACGCTGGCGGCGGCGACGACGTGGCCATGCCAGATGGCGCGGAAGTACTTCAGCCGTTTCTGCACATAGAAGAGCACGCCGGACATATAGACCATGCCGCCGATGCCGAGCAGCAGCAGGGCCACCCAAGAGCCGTGGGCCAGCATCGGCTTGAAGGCCAGCAGCACCAACCAGCTCAAGGCGATGTAGATGGCGACCCAGAAGCCGCGCCCCAGGCCGGGCAGGAACAGCTTGCCCAGCGCGCCCAGCGACGCCAGCGTCCAGATGGTCGCCGTCATGGCGATGGCCCAGGCGCCGGTCAGGGTATGGGTCGTAAAGGGGGTGTAGGACGCCGCGATCATCAGGAAGATGCCCGCGTGATCCAGACGACGCATCATCGGCTGCCACGACGGCTTGGCGAAGTTGTAGGCGGTCGAGAACCCGAGCATGGCCAAGAGCCCGACGGCATAGACGCTGACCGCGGCAATGACGCCGACATCCCCTCGCGCGACTGACAGACCCAGCAGAACGCCGCCGCCGAACAGGGCGAACCCCAATCCGACCAGATGCACGACCAAGTCCGCGATACGCGCGGCGCGGGTCGGATAGTGGCTTGGCTGCCCGGCGTTTTGCGCCATGTCGTCGGTCCCGATTTCGGCTCACAGAGTGTCAGGGGCGATCGTGCACGCGATCACTCTGCATCAGGAACATAGCATCGCTTCGTGGCGGGACAACGACAGGGCCGGGGTTTCTAATCCACGTCGGATTTGTCGGAACCGGTCTTGTCGGGGCCTGATTTGCCCGTGCGGAAGGCGGAGGCCTTCAAGCCGTGGCGGGCCAGTTTGTCGTACAGCGTCTTGCGTGGGATCTTAAGGCGACGCTGCACCTCAACCATGTCGCCCGCAGTGTCGCTAAGCGTGTCGGTCAGGACTTGGGCTTCGAACCGGGCGACACGTTCGATCAGACTGAGGTCCAGTTCCGCCTGGGCCGCATCGACCTGCTCAAGGCCCAGGGCGAAGCGTTGGGCGAAATGGGCCAGTTCACGGATGTTGCCGGGCCAATCGGCCTCCAGCAGGCGCGAACGCACGGCGTCGGTCACCAGCGGCGTATGGGCGCCCGGCGCGGTCGGGGCGCGGGCCAACAGATGCGCGAACAGCAGGGGAATGTCCTCACGCCGCTCCCTCAGCGGCGGCACCCGCAGACGCACGACGTTGAGGCGATAGAACAGGTCTTCGCGCAGGCGGCCTTCCTCGACCGCGCGCGCAGGATCGCTTTTGGCCGAGGCCAGAACGCGCAGGTCCAGAACGCGGGGTTCGTTGGCGCCGATCGGATGGACTTCGCGCTCCTCCAGCACACGCAGCATCTTCACCTGGACCGTCAGGGGCATGCTCTCGACCTCGTCGAGGAACAGCGACCCGTTGTGGGCGCGTTCGACATAACCGACGCGGCGGCGCAGGGCGCCCGCAAAGGCGCCCAACTCATGGCCGAACAACTCGCTCTCCACCATGCCGTCGGGCAGGGCGCCGCAGTTGACGGCGACGAAGGGATGCGGCCGACGCCGGCCGCCGTTGTGCAGGGCGCGGGCGACGGCCTCCTTGCCCACGCCGGTGTCGCCCTCGATCAGCACGTCCATCCGCGCGTCGGCGATTTGGGCGATGGTGGCGCGAAGCGAACGGATGGCGCGGCTTTCGCCCAGCAGCGGCAACTCCACACCCGCTTCCGACGACAGGGCGGCGAGACGGCGGTTGTCCAGCACCAGCGCGCGCTTCTCCATGGCGCGTTTGAGGCTGTCATGCAGGCGGTCGAAGGCGAAGGGCTTGGCCACGAAATCATAGGCGCCGTCCCGCATGGCGGCGACTGCCTCGGCGATGTCGCCGTGGCCGGTGATCAGGATGACGGGCAGGGCGGGATCCAGCGCTTGCAGCCGGGTCAGCAGCTGGCGCCCGTCCATGCCGGGCATCCGCAGATCGGTCACCACCACGCCGGGGAAGTCGGCCGTGACGGCTTTCAGCGCGAGGTCGGCGGTGCGAAAGGCCTGAACCTCGAACCCTTCCAGCGACAGACGTTCGTTCAGGGCGTTGCGGAAATCCTCGTCGTCCTCGACCAGGGCGACGGCGGTCAGGCGGGTGAATTCCATCAGGCGGCCTTCAGGGTGATGACGAACTCGGCGCCCGCGGGCGACGGACGCAGGGACAGCTCGCCCCCGAAACTGGCGATGATGTCACGGCAGATGACCAGCCCCAGGCCGAGCCCGTTCGGCTTGCTGGTGACAAAGGGCGTGAACAAGTGGTCGCGGATGTCGGTGGGGACGCCGGGGCCGTTGTCGGCGACGATCAGGTCGATCTCGGCGCCCCGATGCAGGATCGACAGGGTGACGACGGGCGCGGGGGTGTCCTCCAGCGCCTCCATCGCATTCTGCATCAGATTGACGATGACCTGCTCCAGCCGGAACCGGTCGCCCATGATCATCAGATTGGCGGGCGGCTTTTCACGCACCAGTCGGACGCCGAGCTGACGCATCCGCCCGCCCAGCAGCAGCAGGGCTCCGTCGATGGCCTGAGGCAGCGACACAGCCTCCAGTCTGGGCTCGGCCTTGCGCGAGAAGGCGCGAAGCTCCTGGGTGATGGCGCCGATCCGGGCGGTCAGGTCGCCGATCTTCTGCAGGGGGCGCGCGGCCTTGGACGCCTGATCCCGCTCCAGATAGGCGGCGGCGGTTTCGGCCTGGGTGCGGATGGCGGCGACGGGCTGGTTGATTTCATGCGCTACGCCCGCCGCGATCTGGCCCAGCGCGGCCAGCTTGCCCGCCTGCACCAGTTCGTCGCGCAGGGCCTCGCGCGCCGCTTCAGCCAGCTGGCGTTCCTCGATCTGGCGGTTCAGGGCCAGGTTGGCGTCGCTGAGGTCCTGGGTCCGTTCGGCGATGCGTCGCTCCAGTTCGATGCGGGCGGCCTCGGTCGCGCGTTCACGGGTGACCGCCTGCTGGCGACGGCGCAGCAGCACCCCGCCGACACCAAAGATCAGGGTCAGGATCAGCGCCGTCAGAGCGCGTGCGTTAGCGGTCGCCCTCTCGATGGCGCCGCGGGTCGGCGTCAGCAGATGCAGGGTCCAGCCAGGCGTCGCCGTGCCGGCGCGGCTGTGCATCCAGTCGCGCTCCACACCGCCCAGCGGCGCCTTGATCAGGCTGGGGCGGTTGGTGTCGGGCGTGGCGAAGGGCAGGGGCGTCAGGGCTTCGTGGCCCAGGGTCTGATCGGCCAGCGTCAGTTGGCGGCTGGCCAGGTCCAGCGGTTTCAGGGTGCGGAACCGCCATTCCGGCACGCTGGTGATCAGGATGACGCCGCCCGGATCGACGACATAGGCAGGCTCGCCGGATGCGGTCCATTCGGCCTCCAACGCATCGAACTCGACCTTGACCACGACAACCCCGACCGGACGTCCGCGGGCGTCATCGACGCGGCGTGACAGATACAGGCCTGGACGACCGCTGACGGTGCCCAGCGCAAAAAACTCGGCCCGGCCGTTGCGCATGGCGCCGATGAAATAGGGACGGAAGCTGTAGTCGGCGCCGACGAAACTGGTCGGCAGGCGCCAGTTGCTGGCGGCGCGGGTCTGGCCGCTGGCGTCGATGACATAGATGACCGCCGCCCGCGTCTGTCGGGCCAGTTCCTCCAGCTTGCGGTTGATAGCCTCAGAAGAAGCGCCGGGCGCGGCGTCCAGCAGTTGGGCGATTTCGGGATCGGTGGCCAGCGCCAACGGCAGCGAGCGGTGCTTCTCCAGTTCGCTGCGCAGGACGGCGGCGTGCAGGGCGGCGGCCGCTTCGGACTGACGGCCCAATTCGGCGCTGGCGTCCCGGCGCGCCGTCGCGCCCGCCAGATAGGCCGCAGCCACGGTGACGATCAGCCAGGTCAGGATCAGCGCGAACCATATCCGCCGCGAGCGGGTCCGCCAGAAGGCGAGGATTCGGAAATCGAAACGACGAAACGGCATGGCGCTACTGTGCGATAATCCGCACAAAACAGCCACATATTTGCGCGGTTTGACGCACATTTGAAGTCTAACGACTGCTGTTAAGTCAAAAATTCTTTTAAGAAACAGATTGTTGATGCTGTTCGCGTGGCCGCTTGGCGATAGGGTCTGCGCCCCTGAAACTGATCTTCAAGCGCGACAGAGATTGCGCGGAGGAAATTGCGAGCCGGGCTCGCTGTCTGGAGCATTCACTTGATCCCCACCGCGTCCGCTGCGTCGGCGACCCCTGTGCGCCGTCCTTTCTATCGCCATCTGTATTTCCAGGTGCTGGTGGCCATCGCCCTGGGCGGGACCATCGGACACTTCTGGCCGACCTTTGGCGAGAGCCTGAAACCGCTGGGCGACGGCTTCATCAAACTGGTGAAGATGATCATCGCGCCGGTGATCTTCCTGACCATCGTCACCGGCATCGCCGGGATGCGCGACATCGGCCGGGTCGGCCGGGTCGCGGCCAAGGCCTTCGCCTATTTCCTGGTCTTCTCGACCCTTGCGCTGATCATCGGTTTGATCGTCGCCAATCTGGTCAAGCCGGGCCACGGCCTGAACATCGATCCGGCGACCCTGGATAAGGGCGCGGTCGCTCAATACGCCCAGGCGGCGCATGAGAGCACCCTGATCGGCTTCCTGATGGGGGTGATCCCCGACACGGTCGTCAGCGCCTTCTCGACCGGAAACATCCTGCAGGTCCTGTTTGTTTCGGTGCTGTTCGGCCTGGCCTTGGCCATGGTCGGCGATCTGGGCAAGCCGGTTCTGACCTTCCTGGAATCCGCCAGCGCCGCCTTCTTCAAGCTGGTCGGCATTCTGATGAAGGCCGCGCCCATTGGGGCGTTCGGCGCCTTCGCCTTCACCATCGGCGCCTATGGGATCGCCTCGGTCGCCAATCTGTTTGCGCTGATCGCCACCTTCTATCTGACCGCCATCATCTTCGTGGTCGGCGTGCTGGGGCTGGTCGCCATCGCCAACGGCTTCAACATCCTGAAGCTGATCCGCTACCTGAAGGAAGAACTGCTGCTGGTGCTGGGCACCTCGTCCTCGGAAGCGGCTCTGCCCAGCCTGATCTCCAAGATGGAGCGGGCGGGCGCGTCCAAGTCTGTCGTCGGTCTGGTGGTCCCCACCGGCTATTCGTTCAATCTGGACGGCACCAACATCTATATGACGATGGCGGCCCTGTTCATCGCCCAGGCGCTGAACATCGACCTGAGCCTGCAGGACCAGATCCTGCTGCTGCTGGTGGCCATGCTGTCGTCCAAGGGCGCGGCGGGCATCACGGGCGCGGGCTTCATCACCCTAGCGGCGACCCTGTCGGTGGTCCCCAGCGTACCGGTCGCCGGCATGGCGCTGATCCTGGGCATCGACCGCTTCATGAGCGAGTGCCGGGCCCTGACCAACTTCATCGGCAACGCCGTGGCCACCATCGTGGTCGCGCGCTGGGAAGGCGAACTGGACCGTGACGCGCTGAAGGCTGCGCTGAACGGCGCGCCCACGCCCATCGCCGCACAACCCGATCCGGCCGCTGGGCCGGGCGACCCGACTGTCCTCGCAGACGACTGATCTGCCGGACGCATCTTGAGAGGGGGGACCGTCGATCAACGACGGCCCAAGAGGAGGAACAGGAATGAACAGACACTCGAAATTCGCTCTGTTGGCGACCACGGCTTCGGCTGTGACGCTGATGGCCGCTGGCGGCGCCTGGGCGCAGGCCGAACCGATCGCCGCCGAACAGGCCGCCCAGGTCGATGACATTGTCGTCGTCGGCACCAACATCCGCGGCGCCCGCACCACGGCGGCCCTGCCGGTGGTGGTCGCCGACCGTGAGCAGATCGAGGCCACTGGCGCCTCCACCGGCGACGAACTGCTGCGCACTATCCCGCAGATGGGCGATGTCCAGTTCGACAGCTCCAGCGGCGCCCAGACCTCCAACTCGGCGCGCGGCGACGTGAACTCGGTCAATCTGCGCTCGCTGGGCGTGGGCAACACCCTGGTGCTGCTGAACGGCCGCCGGGTGGTGCAGCACCCGACCAGCCAGGGCACGTCCGACACCGGCACCGTGCCGGTGCTGAGCTACAACTCCAACGCCATCCCGGTTGCTGGCCTGGAACGTCTGGAAGTCCTGCTGGACGGCGCGGCCGCCATCTATGGCGCGGATGCTGTGGCCGGCGTGGTCAACACCGTGCTGCGCGACAACATCGACGGCCTGTCGATCAGCGCCCGTTATGGCGGCGCAGAAGGCACGCAGATGCGCGACTTCGAAACCAACCTGTTCGCGGGCAAGAACTTCGACCGCGGCAATGTATCGATCTTCGCCAACTACGCTTCGCGATCCGCGCTGTGGGCGTCGGATCAGGACTTCACCCGTTCTGACGATCTGCGTGACCTGTTCTCGGGCTATCCGGATTTCGCTGGCGTTCAGTCCCTGGACGGTCGGTCATCGCACACCCCTTGGGCCCGTCTGTCTGTCGGGTCGCGCGCAGTGATCCGCTCCAACGGCGTGGCCGTGACCAATGCGGCGGGCGCCTTCCGCTACCAGCCGACCAGCTTCGGCTGCGGCGTCAGCGTCGGCAACGACATCTGCATCGCCAGTGGCAACCATAACTTCAACACGACCAACCGTGACATGCGTTACGACACCCGTCACGACACAACGGTGCGTCCGTCGGTTGAACGGATGAACGTCTTCCTGACGGGGCGTTACGACATCACGCCGGACGTCGAGGCCTTTGGTGAGATCGGTTATTACAGCGCCAGCAGCCGCGCTGTGCAGCCGCCGGTGGTCAACCTGAACCAGATCTGGATCCCGGCCAGCAACTATTACAACCCGTTCGGTCCTGTGACCTTCGCCGACGGCACGCTGAACCCCAACCGTCTGCCGGGCCTGACCGGCGTGCCGACGGGCGGTCTGCCGGTCCTGATGACCAATTACCGCTTCGTCGACACGGGCTTCCAGGTGGTCAAGGTCGACAACTATCAGGCCCGCCTGCTGGGCGGTCTGCGGGGCGAATGGCGCGGTTTCAACTGGGAAACGGCGCTGCTCTATTCGGAAGCCAAGGCCACCGACAGCTCGCCCAACATCAACATGACGGCGCTGCAGAAGCAGTTGGCCCTGTCCACGCCGGACGCCTACAACCCGTTCAGCGGCGGCTGCGTCGGCACGCCCAGCTATGGCGACTGCTCGCCCAGTTCACAGGCTGCTATCGACGCCATCGTCTTCGACATGCGCCGCGTGTCCAAGACGACCCTGAGCATGGTGGACTTCAAGCTGTCGCGCGGCGACCTGTTCAACGTGCCTGCCGGTCAGGTGGGCATGGCCTTCGGCCTGGAAGCGCGTCGCGAAACCCAGAGCGACGACCGCGACGAGAACGTGGACGGCACCTACACCTTCACCGACATGGTGACAGGCGAAAAGAACCCGTCGAACGTCTCGGCCGTCAGCCCCAACCCGGACACCAAGGGCAGCCGCAACGTCTTCTCGACCTATATCGAGTTCGCCGTGCCGGTGATCTCGCCCGAGATGAACATCCCGCTGGTCCAGCGCGTCGATCTTCAACTGGCCGGGCGTTACGAGCACTATTCGGACTTCGGTTCGGTGGCCAAGCCCAAGATCGCCGCCGCCTGGGACGTGATCGATGGCGTGCGGGTTCGCGGGTCGTACTCGCAAGGCTTCCGTGCGCCGAACCTGGAACAGACCAACGCCACCGAATACGGCCGTCTGGCCAGCGGCGTGGACTATGTGCGCTGTGAAGCCGACCTGCGCGCGGGCCGCATCACCAACTTCGCCCAGTGCTCGCAGAACACCTCAGGCGTGTCGCTGCTGGTCGCAGGCAACCCGGATCTGGAGCCGGAAGAGAGCACCAACACCTCGTACGGCCTGGTGCTGCAGCCGCACTTCATACCGTCGCGATTCGGCACTTTCACCTTCACCATCGACCGTTGGCGGATTGAGCAGGAGAAGATCGTCGGCCTGCTGGGCGCCCAGACGGCGCTGGCGCTGGATTACCTGTACCGCATGCAGGGTCAGACCAATACGCTGGTGAACCGTCGCGCGCCGACGCCGGAAGACATCCTGCTGTTCGACGGTACGGGTCTGGCGCCTGCGGGGGATGTGGTTTCGATCAACGACCGCTTCATCAACCTGCAGCCGCAGACGGTTTCGGGACTGGACCTGGCGATGAACTGGTCGCTGCGCCGCACGCGCTACGGCTCCTTCACCGTCAATGTGAACGCCTCCAAGCTGGAGCAGTTCACGCGTGATCCGGGCGACATCGTCAATGAACTGTATGCCGCGCGCGAAAGCGGCGCGATCAACGCCGGCACGACCCTGCCGGACCCGACGCAACTGATCGGTCAGAACGGACGTCCCGAATGGCGGGTCAACGCCAGCCTGACCTGGCGCAAGGGCCCGTGGCGTGCGGGCGCGTCCAACCAATATGTCAGCGGCTTTGATCAGCCCGGCCTGCTGGGAGCCTCGGGTTCGCCGTGGGAGGTTGATGGCCGTCAGACGATCAACGGCTATGTCGACTATGCCTTCCCCGATGAAACCCGCGTCCGTCTGGGCGCGCGCGACCTGACCAACGAAGGTCCGCCGCTGGCCGACAACGGCTATCGCGGCACGGTCCACAGCCCATGGGGCCGCTACTGGTACGTCAACGTCTCCAAGACGTTCTGACCCAAGGATAGGAGACGGCGATGACGGTTCGACACGATTGGCTTCGTTTGGCGGTTCTGGGGGCGGCGTTTGTATTCGCCCCCGGTGCAGCCTTCGCCCAGAGTACAGCCCCGCAGCGTATCGCGGGCCAGGGCGAAGCGATCCCGACAGCGTCGACCGCGCCGTCGCCTGCCGAGGCCGCCTGTCCTGACACGCTGCCGCAAGGCACGCGTTGCTGGTCGGGGCAGGCGGCCAAGGGCGGCTTCTACTGGATCGCCGTGCCGCGGAACTGGAACGGCACGCTGATCGTCCACGCGCACGGCGGCCCCCGCACGAGCGCGCCCAAGATCGACGATCCGCTTGAGGATCTGAACCGCTTCTCCATGACGGTGAAGGAGGGCTTCGCCTGGGCGGGCTCCACTTATCGCAGGGGCGGCTACGGCGTGCGTATGGCAGCCGAAGACACCAATGACCTGCGCCAGCTGTTCTGGGATCAGTTCGGTCGTCCGCGCCGCACCCTGCTGCACGGGCAATCGTGGGGCGGAAACGTCGCCGCCAAGGCCGCCGAACTCTACGCTCGCGACGCCGAGGGCAAGGTGATCTGGGACGGCGTCGTCCTGACCAGCGGCGTGCTGGCGGGCGGGACGCGGGCCTACGGCTTCCGCGCCGATCTGCGCGCGGTCTATCAGTATTATTGCAACAATCACCCCCAGCCGAACGAGCCGCAGTATCCGCTGTGGCAGGGTCTGCCGGAAGGTTCACGCCTGACGCGCGCTCAACTGGCGGAACGGGTCAAGACCTGCACCGGCGTCGGCCTGCCGCAGGCCCAGCGTTCGGCGATCCAGAAGCGCAATCTGGCCGATATTCTGGCGGTCACGGGCGTTGAGGAGGATCAACTGGTCGGCCACCTGGCATGGGGCACCTTTCTGTTCCGTGATATGGTTCAGCGTCGGCTGGACGGCCTCAATCCCTTCTCGAACGCGGACACCGTCTATGCCGGATCACATGATGATGCGGCGCTGAATGCGGGCGTGCAGAGGTTTTCGGCTGATCCGATGGCGTTGGCGCGGCTGGGCTATGACGCAGACCTGTCGGGCATGATCGTGGCCCCGACTCTGACCATTCACGGCAAATACGACCCCACCGCCTTTGTCTGGCATGAAGCCGTCTATCGCGATCATGTCGCCGCCGCCGGCCGGTCCGATCTGCTGGTCCAGACCTTCACGAACGAGACCAGCCACAGCGCCCTTCACGCGCCGGAATATGTGGCGATTTTTGAAGCCATGATGGATTGGGTCGATAACGGCGATAAGCCGACCCCGGCGTCGGTCGCCGCCCTCTGCGAAGCCGCCAAGGGGCGCTACGATCAGGCCTGCGCCTTTGATGTCGATTTCGTTCCGGCAGCGCCGTAACCGCCGACATGGACTGAGTGATCGGAAAGGCGAGGGGCGTTCTGCGGGACGCCCCTCGTTTGCATTCAGGCGCGGCGCATGGCCTCGAACCCGCCGGTGAAGACGGTTTCCATCGCATCGCAGATGGCGACCATTTCGGATGACTTGCACAGGCCGCCCGACAGGGTGTCGATCCGGCCCGTCTGCGCCAACGACAAGGTCAACGAGCCGGACAGCAGGTGATAGAACCAGTAGATCTGACGATCCGGCATCTCTGGCGAAATGCGTTGAAGCACGCCGATGAAACGGTGGATCACCGGGTCAAAATGCTGGTGCATGGTGTCGCCGCCCCAGACCGGGGTGTTGTTCACCTGGGCCACAAGGGCGGCATAGTTCAGCCAGCTTGGATCCCCGTCGAACAGCACGAACAGCGGACGCAGGAAGGCGTCGATGGCCCCGCGAATGGTCATGTCGTCGCCGAACTCGGCCTCATACCGATCCAGACTGTCCAGACGCGCTCGGTTCACCACCTCTGCGCGCCGTCCGAAAACGGTCGAGAACAGCCGGTTCTTGTCGTCGAAATAATAGTGGAGCAGGGCCGTATCGACGCCGGCCTCCTTGGCTACGGCCTTCAGGGTCACGCCGTGAAGACCGTCGCGCGCAAACAGGGCCTCTGCGGCGTCCAGAATGCGGGCGGTGGTTTCCTCGCGACGTTGAGCCTTGGGCTTGGAGGTCGGTTTTGCGCGGGGCTTGGCGGTTGTCATCGCGGCATCTTAGCCGAGAAAACCAGACGCAGGCGATCACGTGCGCGCAACAGCAGTATCAGCACCTTGGCTTTGCGCAGATGGTGGTCCAGCGACCTCTTCCACCAACCGCGCTTCACTTCGCCGCCGGGCGTGGAGTTGAACACCATCCAGGCGTCCTTGACGGGATTATAGGCAGGCCAGTCGGCGCCGGGCGCGCCGGTTTTGGCGAAGGCGACCCAGCGGGCGTGCATGGCCGCGCTGACGGCGCGGTCGGCGTCGGTGGCGGGCGGCGAGTCGTCGGGGCGCTGGTCCAGCGTCTCAAACACATGGAAGATTTCGGCGGCGTGGGCGGCGCGCTTCATCGTGTCGCGACGGGCTTCCTCCACATAGTCAAAGGCATAGAGCCAGGCCTTGGACTTGCGCGGACGGGCGGCGATCCAGCGGGCGGGGGCGGCGAAACCAAAGTCGCGGAAGCCCAGACGGACCAGTTCGTCCTTGTCGCCTTCGGCCTCGGGATAGACGGCAGACAGTTTGTCGGTCGGCTTGATGATCTGGCCGAACCGTTTCAACCCGCCGCCGTAATTCAGCAGGGAATCCTCGCCCGAGTTGGCGCCGATCATCATCGGCACATCGGCGAAGTCGCCGCGTGCAAAGGCGCTGACCGGATCGCGGTCCAGCAGGCGACCGTCGATGACAGGATTGAAGGCCCCTTCGACGGCCATCAGTTGCTTGGGTTCGATGGCGCGCAGAGCGGCGGCGTCCGGATTGGTCAAACCTAGCGCCGTCGTGGCCGCAACGCCGCGTTCCAGTGCTGTCTTCAACGGCGTCGCAGGCAGCCAGCCGCCGCCCGATTGGACGATGGTCTTGTGGAACAGACCGCGTGCGCGCTTGGCGGTCATCAGAGCCAGGATGTCCAGGCCGCCCGCTGATTCACCGAATAGGATGATGTTCGTCGGATCGCCACCGAACGCGGCGATATTGTCGCGCACCCATTCCAGGGCTGCGATCTGGTCCAGCAGACCCTGCTGACCCAGGGGTTCGTGCGCGGGCGCCTCGGACGCCAGCGCCGGATGGGCGAAGAAGCCCAGATGGCCCAGGCGGTAGTTGACGCTGACCAGCAGCACGCCGTCCCGAGCGAAGGCCGAGCCGTCATAGAAGGGCAGGGAGCCTGCGCCCATTCGGTTAGAGCCGCCGTGCAGCCAGACCATGACCGGCGCGGGCGCGGCGGAATCGGCGGGAGACCAGATGTTCAGCGTCAGGCTGTCTTCGCTGGTCGGTTCGGGCGCGCCGCCGATGGAGACGATGTCGGCTACGTCGGTGGGCCCAGCCTGGGGCGGCGCCTGTCCGAACTCGGACGCCTCACGCACGCCTTCCCATTTCGGGTGCGGCTGAGTCGCCCGCCAGCGCAGATCGCCGATCGGCGCGGCGGCGTATGGAATGCCGCGAAACACATTCGCCGAACCTTCGCGACGGCCGCGCAGGCCGCCGGATGAGGTGGTCACGACAGGATGAGTCTTGGCGTCGTTGATCTGATTCATTGTCCGTCCCTTGGGCGATCTGCGTCGCACTCGTTCATTTTAGGATGAACAACCCTCCCGCTCATGTCGAGCCGTTTTGCGGTTCGTCATTCATGAAGGAATGAATGATGTTGACAACGAGGCCATTCACTGACCACCGTAGGCCCAACACATACCAGCGGCGACTGAACGACCGCGCGTGGAGAGGAAAAGAGAATGGGATACACCAGACATCTGCGTCTGGCGCTGATGACCAGCGTCTTCGTCGCAGCCCCGCTGTTCGCAGCGCCCGCCTTCGCGCAGCAGAACTCTGCTGATCAGGCCGCCAACGTGGACGATGTCGTCGTCACCGCCCGCCGTCGCGAAGAAACCCTGAAGGACGTGCCCGTTGCTGTCACCGCCGTGACCAGCGAACGTCTGGAGCAGACCGGCGCCGCAGACATCACCACCCTGCAGCAGCAGACTCCGAACGCCACCGTTCAGGTCGCGCGCGGCTCAAACTCGACCCTGACCTCGTTCATCCGCGGCGTCGGCCAGCAGGACCCGCTGTGGGGCTTTGAGCCCGGCGTGGGCCTCTATATCGACGACGTCTATGTCGCCCGTCCGCAGGGTGCGGTTCTGGACGTCTTCGACATCGCGCGTCTGGAAGTCCTGCGTGGACCGCAGGGCACCCTTTACGGCCGCAACACCATCGGCGGCGCGATCAAATATGTGACCAAGCGCCTGTCGCAGGAACAGGAAGCCACGCTGAAGGCCGCCTACGGCAGCTATAACCAGATCGACCTGATCGCCTCGGGCTCGACTCCTCTGAACGACACCCTGCGCATCGGCGGCGCCATCGCCCGCTATACGCGCGACGGCTACGGCACCAACCTGAACACCGGCGCCGAACACTACGACAAGGATGTCACCGCCGCCCGCGCCAGCGTCGAGTGGACCCCGAACGACAGCCTGTTCTTCCGCCTGGCCGGTGACCTGACCGAAGACAACTCCAACGCCCGCCACGGCTCGCGCATGCTGGCGCCGACGCTGGACAATGTTTACGACACCCGCGCTGGAATTGGTGATGAAGGCTATGTCCGCACGCGCGGCCTGTCGCTGACCGGTGAATGGACCGTCTCCGACGCCATCACCCTGAAGTCCATCACGGCCTATCGTGACGGCGACACCAAGGGCGACGGGATTGACTTCGACGGTCTGCCGCAGCCGATCCTGGACATCCCCGGCTATTACGGTGACAGCCAACTGACGCAGGAATTCCAGCTGCTTTTCCAAGGCTCGCGCTGGCAGGGTGTTGCGGGCGTCTTCTACATGGACGCCATGGCCAAGGGTGCGTTCGACACGGTCGTCGGCAATCTGGGCGTCACTACCTACACGGGCGGCAAGGTCGACACCAAGAGCTTCGCGGTCTTCGCTGACTTCAATTACGACCTGACCGATCAACTATCGGTGTCGCTGGGTGGACGTTGGACGCAGGACAAGAAGAGCGTGACGCAACTGCGTCAGGTCTATGTCGGCATCCATAGCCCTTACTTCCAGAACCCGAACGCCATCCCGTTTGGGCCCCCCTCGACCAACTACAGCAACTCCGCCACCTATTCGGAGTTCACGCCGCGGGTCAGCGCCAGCTACAAGTTCACGCCTGAACTGACCGGCTATGCCTCATACGGTCGCGGCTTCAAGTCGGGCGGCTTCGACATGCGCGGCGACGCTTCGCTGTATCCGGAAACGGTCAATGGCTATCAGCCGGAACTGGTCGACACCTATGAAATCGGCCTGAAGGGCTCGCTGCTGCAACGCCGCGTCAACTTCGCGACCGCCTTCTTCAAGTCCGACTACAAGGACCAGCAGATCACGTCGCAATTCTTTATTCCGCCAAGTTCGGTCGTCAGCTTCGTCGACAATGCGGGCTCCAGCGAAATCTGGGGTTGGGAGCTGGAAGCCAGCGCGCGGATCACCAACAACTTCGTGCCGCGTCTGACGCTGGGTTACCTGGACGCCAAGTTCAACGACTTCGTCACGTTCAACCCGCTGACGGGCAAACGCGAGAACCTGGCTGATCAGCGCCACTTCCAGAACACGCCGGATTGGACCGGCGCGGTCGCGCTGCCGTACAGCATAGACTTGGGCGCCCGGGGTTCGCTGGTCTTCACGCCAACGGCTTCTTACCGTGGCGCGACCCAGATGTTCGAGACGCCGATCCCGATCCTCGATCAGGGCGCCTACTGGCTCTACGACGCCACCCTGCTGTGGACTGCGCCGGACAGCCGCTACCGCGTCAGCCTGGCGGGCCGCAATCTGAGCGACGAGCGTTATCGCGCGGGCGGCTACAACTTCCCGGGTGCGCTGACGGGCGATTCCGTCGTCGCATTCTATGGCGCGCCGCGCACCGTCACCCTGACGCTGACGGCCTCGTTCTAAGTCGAGTGATTGCAAAGGGGAGGGCCTTGGTTCTCCCCCGAACGCCCGCCCTCACAGGCGGGCGTTTTGCGTTTGGGCCACGGGTGTCGCCGAAGGTCGCATTGACGTTCGGCGCATCGGCGCGTCTGATGATGACCGCATACAACGCCTGGGAGACACCATGGGCGAGCGGCCAGGAAGCGATCACAGGCGCCTGATCACCCAGACGCTGGACGACGGCACGGGACCGGCCCGGTCTGCGCTGGCTGCATCGTGGCGTCGATCCATGTCACTTTACGGCCTTGACCCTGAGGATCGGGGACGCGCCGTAAGCCTGACGGAACAACAATTGCGCGAAGCTCGTCAGGCGATGGAGCCGATGACGCTCGCCGCGCAGGGCGTGCTGGACCGACTGTTTCTGGCGGTCGGCGATACGGGCTGCTGCGTACTGTTGACCAACGCCGACGGCGTGCCCATCGAGCGGCGCGGGGCGGCGGCGGACGATGAAATGTTCCAGCGCTGGGGCCTGTGGCCCGGCGCAGTCTGGTCCGAGGCGGTCGAGGGCACCAACGGCATCGGCACGGCCCTCGCCGAGCACCGTCCCCTGACCATTCATCGCGACCAGCATTTCCACACCCGCAACACGGCCCTGAGTTGCACCAGCCATCCGATTCACGATCCCTTGGGGCGGCTGGCGGGGCTGCTGGATGTGTCGTCGTGCCGGGCGGACGCGACCGAGGCGATGCTGGGGCTGATCGCCGCCGCCGTCGCCGACGCTGCTCGGGCCATCGAGGCGCAGGCGTTCCGCCAGGCGTTCGCGGACGCCCGGATCGTGCTGGCCGGCGATCCGATGGAGCGGAACGCGGCCGCCCTGCTGGCCGTGGATCGCGATGATCTGGTGGTGGGCGCCACGCGGGCGGCGCGTTTGACCCTGTCGATCACCGACGAGCGGATCGCCAATCAACTGGCGGCGTCCGAGGTCCTGGGCGGCGGCGGCGTGGAGGCTGACCTTCTGGAGGCCGAGCGCGGCGCGGTGCGTCGCGCGCTGGCGTTGAACGGCGGCAATGTTTCGGCGGCGGCGCGGGCCCTGGGCGTCAGCCGCGCGACCCTGCACCGCAAGCTGCATCGGCTGGGTCTGAGCGGCGAGCCTCACTGACCGCGACCTGTCGCACTCCTGCGACAGGTTTGCGCTGCACCATCATCCGCCCATCTGGCGTCGCGCGCCAAGCAGGCAGACCTTCTGATCCCAACGACGTCGATAATCGACGCCCGAGGAACACAAGCAGGAGGCTTTGATGACCAAGCCAGAATTCGTCCGCGCTGCGACCCCCAAGTTCAAGGCGCGCTATGACAACTTCATCGGCGGCGAATGGGTCGCCCCCGTCAACGGCCGCTATTTCGAGAACCTGTCCCCGGTGAACGGCCGCGTGCTGTGCGAAGTCGCGCGCTCGGACAAGGCGGATGTCGAACTGGCGCTGGACGCCGCCCACGCCGCCAAGGACGCGTGGGGCAAGACCAGCCCGGCCCAGCGCGCCCTGATCCTGAACAAGATCGCCGACCGGATCGAAGCCAATCTGCAGGCTGTCGCCGAGGCCGAAACCTGGGACAACGGCAAGCCGGTTCGCGAGACCCTGGCCGCCGACATCCCGCTGGCCATCGACCATTTCCGCTATTTCGCCGGCTGCATCCGCGCGCAGGAAGGCGGGATTTCGGAGCTGGATAACGACACCGTCGCCTATCACTTTCACGAGCCGCTGGGCGTGGTCGGCCAGATTATTCCGTGGAACTTCCCGATCCTGATGGCGGCATGGAAGATCGCCCCGGCTCTGGCGGCGGGCAACTGCATCGTACTGAAACCCGCGGAACAGACGCCCGCCTCGATCCTGCTGGTGGCGGAGTTGATCCAGGACCTGCTGCCGCCAGGCGTGCTGAACATCGTGTCCGGCACCGGCGTCGAGGTCGGGGAGCCGCTGGCCACCAATCCGCGCATCGCCAAGATCGCCTTCACCGGCTCGACCGCCGTCGGCCAGAAGATCATGGAATACGCCACCCAGAACATCATCCCCGTGACGCTGGAGCTGGGCGGCAAGTCGCCGAACATCTTCTTCAAGGATGTGATGGATCACGACGACGCCTTCCTGGACAAGGCGCTGGAAGGCTTCGCCATGTTCGCGTTGAACCAGGGCGAGGTCTGCACCTGCCCCAGTCGCGCCCTGATCCACGAAGACATCTATGAGGCCTTCATCGAGAAGGCGATCGCCCGCGTCGAAGCCATCAAACAGGGCGACCCGCTGGACCCGACCACCCAGGTCGGCGCCCAGGCATCGGACCAGCAGCTCAAGAAGATCCTGTCCTATCTGAAGATCGGCAAGGACGAAGGCGCGGAGGTTCTGACCGGCGGCGATCAGGCCGTGCTGAAGGACGATCTGGCGGGCGGTTATTACGTCAAACCGACCATCTTCAAGGGCACCAACGACATGCGGGTGTTCCAGGAGGAAATCTTCGGCCCGGTGCTGGCCGTGACCACCTTCAAGACGCTGGAGGAAGCCATCGAGATCGCCAACGACACCGAATATGGGTTGGGCGCCGGCGTCTGGTCGCGCGACATGAACACCGCCTATCGCGCGGGCCGCGCCGTTCAGGCGGGCCGGGTCTGGACCAACTGCTATCACCAGTATCCGGCGCACGCGGCGTTCGGCGGTTACAAGAAGTCGGGCATCGGGCGTGAAAATCACCGGATGATGCTGGACCATTATCAGCAGACCAAGAACCTGCTGGTCAGCTACAGCCCCGACAAACTGGGCTTCTTCTGATCTGAATCAAGGATGACCACCCCCTGACCGGTCATCCTTGTATCGCTCTCCGTCAACCGTTTCGGAGAGCGTCCCCCACGACGGGCGGGTCGATGACCTGCTTTCGGCCCGCCCGTCACCTTCACAATCCGACCTAGAAGGACTGATCCATGCCCAGGACCATGAAGGCCGCCGTCGTGCGCGAATTCGGCAAGCCGCTGACCATCGAAGAGGCGCCCATTCCCGAACCCGGTCCCGGCCAGATCCAGGTCAAGATCGAGGCCTCCGGCGTCTGCCATACCGACCTGCACGCCGCCGAGGGCGACTGGCCGGTCAAGCCGAACCCGCCCTTTATTCCGGGCCACGAAGGCGTCGGCTTCGTCTCTGCCGTGGGCGCGGGCGTGACGCTGGTGAAGGAAGGCGACCGGGTCGGCGTGCCGTGGCTGTATTCAGCCTGTGGTCACTGCAAGCACTGCCTCGGCGGCTGGGAGACCCTGTGCCACGATCAGCAGAACACCGGCTATTCGGTCAACGGCGGGTTCGCAGAATACGCCATCGCCGACCCGAACTACGTCGGCCATCTGCCCGCCAACATCTCCTTCACCGAGATTGCGCCGATCCTGTGCGCGGGGGTCACGGTCTATAAGGGGCTGAAGATGACCGAGACGCGGCCCGGCGACTGGGTGGTGATCTCTGGCATCGGCGGTCTGGGCCATGTCGCGGTTCAGTACGCCAAGGCGATGGGCATGAATGTCGCCGCCGTCGACGTTGACGACGCCAAGCTGGATCTGGCGCGGCGTCTGGGCGCCACCGTGACCGTCAACGCCAAGACTTCGAACGATCCCGCCGCCGAGATCAAGGCGCAGACGGATGGAGGGGCGCAGGGGGTGCTGGTCACCGCTGTCTCGCCCAAGGCGTTCGAGCAGGCGGTCAACATGACCTCGCGCGGGGCGACCATCGCGCTGAACGGCCTGCCGCCCGGCGACTTCCCCCTGTCGATCTTCGACATGGTGCTGAACGGAACGACGGTGCGCGGCTCCATCGTCGGCTCGCGTCTGGACCTGCAGGAGGCGCTTCAGTTCGCCGCCGACGAAAAGGTCAAGGCGACGGTGTCGGTCGAGCCGCTGGAGAACGTCAACGACATCTTCCAGCGCATGCACAAGGGCCAGATCGAGGGCCGCGTGGTCATGACGATCTGAAGAAGGCGGCGGCACGGCGGTCAGCTTAGAAAAACCGCCGGGGCCGTGCCTATTTCTGAAAGGGCCATCCGACGATCCTGTGCCATGTACGGTTGTGTCATGTGATCCTCCCTTTGATCTGGGCCGCGCCTCTGGTGCGGCCCTTATTTTTGCGTCGACTTGCCAAGAGGCTGGGAAGCCGGTTCGGATGCGGGCATGAGCCATCCCGTCTTCACCGACATGCCGACCACCGTGTTCGAGGTCATGTCCGGCCTCGCCCGCCAGCACGACGCCATCAACCTGGGGCAGGGGTTCCCCGATGCGCCGGGGCCAGAGGCGCTGCGTCGTGTGGCGGCGGAGGCTGTGCTGAACGGGCCGAACCAGTATCCGCCGTCGCGCGGCGTGCCCGCCCTTCGCGTGGCTGTGGTCGAGCATTATCGCCGTCTGCAGCAGGTCGATCTGTCGGTGGACGGGGTGGTGGTCACATCCGGCGCGACCGAGGCCATCGCCGCCGCCCTGTTCGCCCATGTCTGTCCGGGCGACGAGGTGCTGATCTTCGAGCCCGCCTATGACGCCTATCGCCCGCTGATCCAGCGTGCAGGCGGGGTGGTGCGGGCGGTGACCCTGACCGCGCCGACATGGCGGCTGACGGAGGAGGCGATTGAGGCGGCGGTGACGCCTGCGACGCGGATGGTGCTGTTCAACAATCCGCTGAATCCGGCGGCGCGGGTGTTCGACACCGAGGAGATCGCCGCATTGGCCAGGGTCTGCGTCCGTCATGACCTGATCGCCGTCAGCGATGAGGTGTGGGAGCATATCGTCTTTGACGGGCGGCCCCATCGCAGCCTGCTGTCGGCGTCGGGCATGGCGGAGCGGACCATCAAGATCGGGTCGGCGGGCAAGATGTTCGGTCTGACAGGGTGGAAGGTCGGCTTCGCCTGCGGGGCGCCCGAACTGATCACCCCCGTCGCCAAGGCGCATCAGTTCTTGACCTTCACCACAGCGCCCAATCTGCAGACGGCGGTGGCGGCGGGGCTGGGCTGGGGTGCGGACTGGTTCAGGGCGCAAGGCGACGATCTGGGGCGCTCGCGTGACCGACTGGACGCCGCGCTGAAAGCCGAGGGCTATGCCGTCACGCCCAGCGAGGGAACTTATTTTCTGTGCGTCGATCTGGCGGCGTCGGGCCTCGCCTTGCCGGATGAGGATTTCTGTCGGCGTATCGTCACCGAGTTCGGCGTCGCCGCCATTCCGCTGTCGGCCTTCGAGGCGACGCCGATCACGCGCACCGTGGCGCGCCTGTGTTTCGCCAAGTCGGATGCGGTTCTGGACCAGGCTGCGGAACGTCTGGGGCGGGCGCGTCGGGCTTTGATCTAGTTCAGAAAAACTGCACCCGCGCTCATTCCTTCTGGCGTGTGTCCGGGCACGACGCTGGCTACAGAGATGTGGCGCGCCTCCCCGCGCTCTTTCCCGCACTTAAGGCCGCGTCTGCTATCCCCGGGCGCGGCCTTCTTGTTTTTGCGGCCGATGATGGGGCGCGGTGTGCGCGGTGGCGGCTTTGCTGATAGATCGTCTGTACACAAACTCTATCAACGGCTGTCAGCAAAGAAGGTCTTCTCATTTTGCATGAGAATTTCTACAAGGCGCAGCTGTCTTTCGAATCGGACCTTCCATGCGCGCCGCCGCAGATATTCTGTCCCTCATCGGCGATACGCCGCTGATCCGCCTGAACGCCGCCTCGGCGGCGACGGGCTGTGACATCTATGGCAAGGCCGAGTTCCTGAACGCGGGTCAGTCAATCAAGGATCGCACGGCGCTGGGCCTGATTCAGGCGGCCCGGGCGTCAGGAGAACTGAAACCAGGCGGCACGATCGTAGAGGGCACGGCGGGCAACACCGGCATCGGTCTGGCCATCGTCGGGGCGGCCCTGGGTCACCCGGTCGTCATCGTCATGCCGCGCAGCCAGACCGAGGAGAAGAAGCAGGCGGTGCGGATGCACGGCGCGCGTCTGGTCGAGGTCGATCCCGCGCCCTTTGCGAGCCCCAACCACTTCGTCCATTTCTCGCGGCGTCTGGCCGCCCAGTTGAACGAGAGCGAACCCAACGGCGCCATCTATGCCGACCAGTTCGACAATCTGGCCAACCGTCGCACCCACTACGCCACGACCGGCCGAGAAATCTGGGAGCAGACGGAAGGGCGGATCGACGGCTTTGTCTGCGCCGCCGGGACCGGCGGGACGTTGGCGGGGGTGTCGGCCTATCTGCGCGAACAGAAGCCGGAAATCGCCATCGCACTGGCGGACCCGCCGGGCGCGGCGTTGCACAGCTGGTTCACGCGCGGGGTGCTGGAAAGTCACGGCTCCTCTGTGACCGAGGGGATCGGCGTCAACCGCATCACCGGCAATCTGGAAGGTCTGACGGTCGATCACGCCTGGCGGATCGAGGACGAAGAGGCGCTGGCGCTGTTGTTCGATCTGGTCCGCGACGAGGGCCTCAGCCTTGGTCCGTCCAGCGGCGTGAACATCGCAGGCGCGATCCGTCTGGGGCGGGCGCTGGGGCCGGGTAAAACCATCGTCACCGTCCTGTGCGACCCCGGTCAGAGGTACGCCGGAAAAATCTATAATCCCGCCTTCCTGCGCACGCGCGGCATTGCGGTTCCGTCATGGCTGGAGGGCGCATGAGCCAGGACTCCGATCCCCGTAAGCTGCCGCCCCTGAACGCGCTGAAGGCGTTCGAGGCCGCGGCCCGTCTGTCCAGCGTGTCGCTGGCCGCTAAGGAGTTGAGCGTCACGCCCGGCGCCGTCAGCCAGCAGGTGCGCCTGCTGGAAGACCATGCTGGCGGTCCGCTGGTGCGGCGCGAGGCGGGCGGGCTGGTCCTGACCGAGCTGGGCGCCCGGCTGCAGCCGGTTTTGCGTGACGCCTTCGAACATATGAAGCGCGCCGCCGACATCATCTATGGGCCGTCGCGGCGTCAGTCCCTGTCGGTCAGCGTGCCGCCGTCCTTCGCCGTGCGTTGGCTGGTGCCGCGCATGGCGCGGTTCTCGGCGCAGCATCCCGAGATCGAAATCTGGATTTCCGCCGACATGCAGTTGGCCGACATCGCAGGCGGGCGCGCCGATGTGGCGGTGCGCTATGGTCAGGGCGATTATCCCGGCGTGCGGACCGAGGTTCTGGTCGAGGCAGGCGTGATCCCGATCTGCAGCCCCAGCCTGCTGCATGGCCCCAAGCCCTTGGCGACGCCCGCCGACCTGATCAACCACACCCTGATCCACGTCGGCCGTTCGACGCTGGAGGAGCCGCGCCCGGACTGGGCGGCATGGCTGGGATCACGCAAGCTGGATCAGATCGACGCCACCCTGGGTCCACGCTTTGACCAGACCGCCTTCGCCATCGAGGACGCTGTCCATGGTCGCGGCGTGGCGCTGGCGCCGCGCGCCTTCGTCGCCGCCGATCTGGCGTCCGGTCGTCTGGCTGCGCCGTTCGCCGACGGATATCTGGCGACGGACAACGCCTATCGTCTGATCACACGTCGCGGCGCTCTGCGGCCGGAAGCCCAGGCCTTCGTCGCCTGGCTGCGGGCCGAGGCGGCGGCGGATGCAGTCGTGAAGGACGAACTCTAGGCCGCACTTGCGTCGTAAGCCGTCATCACACTAGACCGCGCGACCGGCGCCGCCGTTCTTGTTCAGGACCAGCCATGATCCGTCTGCCATGATCCGTCTTGAGGGTGTCACCCGCCAATTCCGCAGCGCCGCAGGCGCGCGCACGGCGCTGGACAATGTCGACCTGACCGTCGCGGCGGGCGAGGTGTTCGGCGTTGTCGGGCGATCCGGCGCGGGCAAGTCGACGCTGGTGCGAACCATCAATCTGTTGGAGCGGCCCGATGCCGGGCGGGTGTTTGTCGCGGATCAGGAACTGACAGGCCTGAAACCCGCCGCGCTTCGCGCCGCCCGCCGTCGCATCGGCATGATCTTTCAGCATTTCAACCTGCTGCACAGCCGCACCATCCGCGACAACATCGCCCTGCCTCTGGTGCTTGAAGGTCGGTCGCGGGCTGAGATTGCGCGCCGTGTCGACGAACTGATGGAGCGGCTGGGCCTGACCGAACACGCCCGCAAATATCCGGCGCAGCTGTCCGGCGGCCAGAAACAGCGTGTCGGCATTGCCCGCGCCCTGACCAGTGAACCGTCGATCCTGCTGTGCGACGAGGCGACCAGCGCCCTCGATCCCGAAACGACAGAGGACATTCTGGCCCTGCTGGATTCGCTGAACCGCGAACTGGGTCTGACGCTTGTGCTGATCACCCACGAGATGGAGGTGGTGCGCCGCGTCTGCGATCGGGTGGCGGTGATGCAGGACGGGCGGATCGTGGAGACCGGCGCGACCGCCGACGTCTTCCTGAACCCCCAGACCGCCGCGACCCGCAGCCTGCTGGCCGAGGGTGAATCACACACCGCCGCCCCGCGTCCGACCAGCGGCACGGTGGCCCGTCTGGTGTTCCGGGGGCAGGGGACGTTCGATCCGGTGCTCAGCCGCATCTCGCGCGAAACAGGTGTGGATCACGCCATCCTGGCGGGGCGCATCGGTCGGTTCCGCGATCAACCCTATGGCCAGCTCGAAATCGCCTTCCAGGGCGAGCATACCGACATGGCCATCAGCCGCCTGCGGGCCGAGGGTGTCGAAGTAGAGGTCCTGCCCTGATGTTCGCCAATGTCGACTGGACCACAATCGCTGAGGCGACGAGCGACACCCTGCTGATGCTGTTCGCGTCGCTGGCCATCACCGTCATTCTGGGCCTGCCGCTGGGCGTGGCGCTTTACGCCACGGGCAAGGGGCGGCTGCTGGAGAACCGCGTCGTCAATCTGGTGCTGTCCTTCATCGTCAACGTGCTGCGGTCGGTGCCTTTCATCATCCTGTTGATCGTCATGCTGCCGGTGACGGTGCTGCTGGTGGGGACATCGCTGGGCGTGGCGGGGGCCATTCCCCCGCTGGTCGTCGGCGCGGCCCCCTTCTATGCGCGGCTGGTCGAGACGGCCCTGCGCGAGGTCGAGCGCGGCATGATCGAGGCGACCCAGGCGATGGGCGGCACGACGTGGCAGATCGTCACTCGCGTCCTGTTGCCCGAAGCCCTGCCGGGCATTCTGGCCGGGGCCACGGTCACCGCCATTGCTCTGGTGGGCTATACGGCGATGGCGGGCGTGGTCGGTGCAGGGGGCTTGGGCGACCTAGCCATCCGCTTTGGCTATCAGCGCTTCCAGACCGACGTCATGGTGGTGACGGTAGTTCTGCTTCTGATAATCGTACAAATTCTGCAGGTGCTCGGCGACCGTTGGGTCGCTAGGGTTTCGCACCGCTAAGTCGAAGGTTCCGCCATGCTGCGTCGCGCTGTTCTCCTGTCCGCCCTCGCCCTGACCCTGGCCGCCTGCGGTCAGTCCAAGCCCGCGGGCGAAGGTCCGCTGAAGGTCGGCGCCACCGCCGTTCCGCACGCCGAGGTTCTGGAGCAGGTGAAGCCGATCCTGGCGGATGAGGGCATCGACCTGCAGATCGTGGTCTTCAACGACTATGTCCAGCCGAACACGCAACTGGCCGAAGGGCGGCTGGACGCCAACTATTTCCAGACCAAGCCCTATCTGGATGAGTTCAACAAGGCGCGCGGGGCCAGTCTGGTGACCGTGGCGGGCGTGCATGTCGAGCCGCTGGGCGCCTATTCGCGCCGTTACAAGTCGCTGGCTGAACTGCCGGCCGGCAGCGACGTCGCCCTGCCGAACGATGCCTCCAACACCGGGCGCTCGCTTCTTCTGCTGCAGAAGGCGGGGCTGATCACCCTGCGTAAGGGGCAGGACCCGCTGCAGACCGTCGCCGACATTTCGGGCAACCCCAAGGGTCTGAAGTTCCGCGAACTGGAAGCCGCCACCCTGCCGCGCGTGTTGGATCAGGTGGCGTTGGCCGTGATCAACACCAACTATGCGCTGGACGCCCAGCTTAGCCCGCGCAACGACGCCCTGGCGCTGGAGGATGGCGACAGCCCCTATGTGAACTATCTGGTGACGCGTCCGGACAACCGCGACGATCCGCGCATCAAGGCCCTGGCCGCCGCCCTGACCAGCCAGCAGATCAAGGACTACATCAACCGCACCTATGAGGGCGCGGTCGTTCCGGCCAAGTGATTTCTAGCGCGCCGTCGACCAGTCGAAATCGATAGGCGCGCGGAATTCCGACGCCGCAAAGGTCTCCGCCAGCCAGGTCATCGTGGCCTGGACCGCGGGGGCCTTTCGCACCTCTTCGTGCACCACCAGCCAGATGCCGCGTGCGGGCGCCGCGACGCCCACGTCCACGCGGACCAGATCGGTGTTCTCGGTCATGAAGACGGGCAGGGCGGCGACGCCCAGTCCCGCGCGAACGGCGCTGATCTGGGTGTGGATGTCGCTGGACCGAACCGAGATCGGCCGTCCATCGGCATAGTTGGCCAGCCAGACCTGATGCGGCAGGTGGGCCAGGTCTTCATCCGAAAGAACAAAGCTCCAGTGCTTCGGGGCCGTGATTGCCACCGACGGCGCCGCAAACAACCCCAACTGCATGACGCCCAGTCGACGCGCGACCTGGGTCGGCCCATCGGGCTGAACCAGGCGGATGGCCAGGTCGGTTTCGCCCCTCTCAAGCGAACTGACGAACGGCGTGGCTTTCAGCGTCACCGTCAGGCCGGGATAGAGGGCGCTGAATCCCGTCAGCCTTTCCGCCAGAAAATCACTCGCCAGGGCGGGGGGCAGGCTGATGCGGACATTGCCTGTCAGGTTGTTGTCGAAGGCGCGGGCGCGACGCGTGACGGCTTGGGCGGTCTGCTCCATCTCGCGCGCCAATGCGGCGATAGCCTCGCCTTGTGGCGTCAGGACGGTGTTGCGGGGCAGGCGGGTGACCAGGGTCGTGCCGAGTTCTGCCTCCAGCGCCGCGACCCTGCGCCCGATGGTGGCGTGATTGACCTTCAGCAGGCGCGCCGCGGCCGACAATGATCCTGTGCGCGCCAGGACCTCAAAAATCCGCAGGTCGTCCCAATCGAACATTCGATCATTGTTGCACAGATCATGTGCGGATTGTCCGAGTTTTCACACAGAGGGGAAGGCTCCACATCGAGGGCTCATTGATAGGAGCTTTGTCTGATGTCCCGGCTTGCCGTTTTCGCCGCCGCCCTGGCGGCTGTCCTTTGTTTCACGTCAGTTGCGGAAGCGCAGTCGGCGCCCGCGTCTGCCCCGTTGCGCCTCTATACGCTCGACTGCGGGACCCTGGCCCTCGACGACATGGCCCCGTTTTCCGATACGGGGGAACACGCTGGCGAGCGTGGCGTGATGGCGGTTCCATGCTTCCTGATCCGCCACGGATCGGAATGGCTGTTGTGGGACACAGGTCTTGGTGATCGACTGGCCGCGGTCCCCGGCGGCATCAGTCAGTTCGGCGGCCAGTGGACCGTCGGTCGGACGTTGGTTTCACAATTGGATGGGCTGGGCCTGAAGCCGTCTGACATCACCTATGTCGCCCTGTCGCATACTCATGCCGACCACTCGGGCAACGCCAATCTCTTCCCGAACGCAACCTGGATCATGGACCCGGTGGAACTCGTCGGCCTGCATGCCGACCCGGCGCCGCTGGGGGTTATCCCCAGTCTTGTGACGGTGCTGGATCACGCCACGATCCGTCGATTTGACGGTGACGCCGATGTGTTCGGTGACGGCAGCGTGCTGATCCTGAAAACCCCTGGCCATACGCCGGGGCACAAGTCGCTGCTGATCCGGCTAAAGGCCGCTGGCCCCATTCTTTTGACCGGCGACCTGTATCATACGCGGGAGAACAGGGCCTATCACCGGGTCCCGTCGGTGAATGTCAGCCGCGCAGACACCCTGGCCTCGTTCGGACGTTTTGACGGGGTGGCGGCGCACGAGAATGCGCGGATCATTGTCCAGCATTCGACTGAGGACGTGGCCACCCTGCCAGCCTCGCCCGCATGGCTCGAATAGCGGTGCTCCCTACAAAGGCGGTTGTGTGACGTAAAATCGCCGTCTCTAAGCTCTAGGCGCACTCGTTACAGTAGAGGAGCTTACATGGCTGCGATTCCTGATCATCCGAACGACGACGGCGCCTGGGCCCGACTGGAGGGCCGCGACGGGTTCGCCCTGTGGCGCCGCCAGCGCATGACCTTTGCGCCGATCACGATGTTCTACGTCATCGCCCCGCCTCGCCAGTCCGAGATCCTCTATGACGAGGAAAAGGCCCGCGCCCGGTACGATCAGTTGATCGAACAGGCTGAGGCGGCCGATGCCGCCCGTCGCGCCGCCGCCGCTTCGCAGGCCGCGTCGGAAGACAAACTCTAGAATGCCAAAAAGCCCATCCCGCTGACCGTGGGATGGGCTTTTTCCTTGCGGCGCGAGGCGTTCGGCCCGCTGCGACAAGCCCCTCCCTTCCAGGCCTGACCTCCTCGCTCTCTCTCTCTCTCTCTCTCTCTCCCGCGAGAGCGTGCGTTCGCGTGCGTATCTTCGGAGGCTGTTGGCTTTGCAGTTTCCCATTTTGCAAAATTGCGAAATTACACTTTCGCAAAATGGCGGAGCTGGCTAGAAGCCGCCGACCAATTGCGGGGAGCAGTGAATATGGCGCGGCGTAAGGCCTTGATGGCGACAGCAGGCTTGGCATGGATGGCGGGCCTGACCGCCGTACAGGCGCAGGATGCGACATCCCGCGTCGATGACATCGTCGTCACCGGATCGCGCATCGCAGGCGGCGATCGCATTGCCCCGGTCGAGACGGTGGGACGCGAGGCCCTGGCGGCGGCGGGCGTATCCGACACCTCCGAACTGTTGCGCTTGATCACCGCCAACTCGGGATCAGAAGTGCGGGTCGATCAACTGAACCAGCCGCAAAGCTCGGGCACGGCGCAGTTCAATCTGCGCAATCTGGGCCTGGGTTCGACCCTGGTTCTGGTTGACGGCCAGCGCTGGACCAGCAGCGCGGTGGTCGCCACCGACGGCTCTGCCTTTGTCGATATCAACTCGCTGGTTCCGATGATCGCGCTGCAGCGGGTCGAGATCGTCAAGGACGGGGCGTCCGCCGTCTATGGCTCTGACGCCGTCGCGGGCGTGGTGAACTTCATCACGCGTCACGACGTGGCTCGCCCGGAAATCAGCGCCAAATACGCCGTCACGGACGGGTCTGAGGAAAGCGTCATCGAGGCCATCGGCGGGTTCAAGCTGCTGGGGGGCGATCTGACGTTGGCGGCCTCGCACTTCCACCGTTCGGCCCTGGGCTCGGACGAGCGCGACTTCACCCAGGCGGAGCGTTACGGCCGCGCCGGATGGACCGCCGTGACCAGCTATGGCCAACCCGGCTCCTACTTCCGTCCCAGCAAGAACGCCTATGCGCCCGATCCGGATTGCGGCAATCCGGCCTTTGGCAAGGCGTACAAGAACTCGGCGTCCGACACCTTCTGCCGCCTGGATTATTCCGACTTCTTCGACCTGATCCCGGAAGAGACGCGGACCCAGGTGTTCGCCGATTATCGCCGTCCGGTGGGCGATGTGAACCTATCGCTCCAGGCGGCCTATTCCTCGACCGAGACAGAGGCGCGGCTGACGCCGTCATTGCCGATCCTGGCCCAGGCCCTGACGGTGCCGGGCTCACACCCCGACAATCCGTTTGGCGAGGATGTGCTGTTCCGGGGACGTCTGTTGGGCGCCGAGGCCGGGGCCATGCGGTCGCAGTTTGAATATCAGACCTGGCGCCTGGCCGCCGGTCTGGACGGCGCCTTCGCCAACGGCTGGACATGGAATGTCGCCGCAACCGCCAGCCGCCAGCACGTCGCCTATGACAAGCCGGACGTGATCGGCAGCGCGCTTCAGAGCGCGCTGAAAGGCTTGGGGGGCGCAGGCTGCAATCCGGCGATGGGAGCGCCGGGCGTCGGCGGGTGCCAGTATTTCAACCCGTTCGGCAGCGCCTATCTGGGCACGGGCACGGCCAACAGCGCCGCCCTGATCGACAGCCTGACCGGAAATGTGGGCCTGCGCGGCGCCTCTGGACTGATCACCCTGGACGCCTCGACCAGCGGGCAGGCGTTTGCGTGGAACGGCGGGTCCGTCGATGTCGCCGTCGGCGCCCAGTATCGCCGCAGCACCTTCCGTCATGACTGGAGCGATCTGGCCAACGCGGGCGACCTGTTGACCTCGGGCTATTCGCCGGACTTTAGTGGCGATCAGGAGGCTCTGGCCGCCTTCGCCGAGGCGCGCATCCATCTGGGTGACCGGATCGAAGCGCAACTGGCTGGACGCTATGAATCCTACGACGGGGATCAGGGGCGCTTCAGCCCCAAGGCGGCGATCCGCTGGGACGTGACCGATACCTTGGCCCTGCGCGCCTCATGGGGGCAGGGTTTCCGGGCGCCGTCCGTTTATGCCCTGTCCGGCGCACAGGCGTCGCAGCCGTCGGTGTTCGACAAGGGCGCCTTCGTCTTCGTCAACACCCTGACCTCGGGCGATGCGAACCTGAAGCCTGAGAAGTCTGAAAGCCTCAGCCTCGGCGCCCTGTGGCGGCCTGTTCAGGGGCTGGAGTTGGGTCTTGACGCCTGGCGCTTCGACTACACCGATCTGGTGGTCAAACAGTCCGCACAGGCTGTCATCGACCAGGCGGCAGCCGACTCGGCGGCGGGCCTGACCGGAACGGCCGCCCAGAAGCGCGTGACCCGCGCGCCCAACGGCGCTCTGACCTTTGTGCAGCTCTATTTCGCCAATGCTTCGTCCATAGAGACGCAAGGCGTGGATCTGTCCGCCCGTTATGGCCATGACCTGTGGGGCGGGCGGGCGACGGCCTCGGCGACCTGGACCTATGTCGACAGCTACGACATCCGGTTGAACGCGGGTTCGGCCTCGGTTTCGGGTGTGGGTTCGACCAACTTGAACAACATCGGCCGGTCCCTGCCGCGCAATCGGGGTGAGTTCGCCCTGGGCTGGAGCAATGGCGCCAATGCGCTCACGGCGCTGGTCCACTACATCGCCGGATACCAGAACGACCGCAGCGGCATCACTGACCCGAACATCGCCAGCCAGACGACGGCGGATCTGCTCTACACCCGCACCATCGGCACCGATCTCGATCTGGCGCTGGGCGTGGTCAACATCACCGATGAAGACCCGCCGCTGGCCCAGTTCGCCCTGGGCTACGACCCGGTGGCGGCTGACCCGCGCGGGCGCGTGTTCAGCCTGGGGCTGACGAAGCGGTTCTGACGCGCTAGGGAGCCGTGCATGATCACCATGTACGGCATCCCCAACTGCGACACGGTCAAGAAGGCGCGTGTCTGGCTGGACCAGCACGGCGTCGACTACGTCTTCCATGACTACAAGAAGGCGGGCGCGGATGCGGGACTGCTGGGTCAGTGGATCGACGAGCACGGCTGGGAGACGGTGCTGAACCGCGCCGGGACCACGTTCAAGAAGCTGCCGGACGCCGACAAGACCAATATCGACAAGGCCAAGGCCGTCGCCCTGATGGTCGCCCAGTCTTCGATGATCAAACGCCCTGTGCTGGACCTGGGCGAGCGTCGTCTGGTTGGTTTCAAGCCGGATGTTTACGCCGCCGCCTTTGCATAGACGGAAGGCTGGAGATCAGCCCTGAACTTCGGTCTCGGGACGGTCATGGCCGTCGGCGCTTTCGGTCACCCATTTGCCGCCGGACGTTTCGTATTCGATGACGGCGTTCTGGTCGGGCACCTTCTGTTCGCGGGCGGCGCGCACAGCCGCGCCCCGGGCGGCCTCATGGCTGGGAAAGGTCTCTGAATAGGTGCCGTCGAGGGTATAGGCCCAGCCACCGTCATGTTCGACAACGCGATAGGTGATGTGGGCCATTGGGTCGCTCCTGATGGGTGAACGGGTCGCCCCGCCTGGATGCGCCAGAAACACATGAGATGCGGCATAGGTTGCCGTCGTTCGGACCTTACGAAGATTTCACCTAGGATTTCGCATCTATAGGGTCGGGTCGCAGCCTCTTGTGATCAGAAGGCCGCCGCAGCAGGCTGGCCGCAAGGGCTAACGAGGGTACGCACCATGGAAGACTTCATTCCGATCTTCGCCATCTTCGCCGTTTTCGGCACGATCACGGCCATCGTCTTCGGCCCGATCTTCCTGAAGTACCGCGAAAAGCGCGACATGCAGGAGACGATCCGCCACGGGGTGGACAAGGGACAACCCTTGCCGGCCGAACTGATCGACGCCTTGACCAAGGATGTGCAGCGGGCGCTGCCGTCACGCCTGAAGGACATTCGTCGCGGCATCATCTGGCTGGCGGTCGGCATCGGCATCGCGGCATTCAGCGTCGTCAGCGAGATTGGCGGCGCCCGCTGGAACGGCAACTTCGACAACGGTCTGCTGGGCATCGCCTGCATCCCCGCGACGATTGGCCTGGCCTTCATCGTCCTGAGCTTCTTCAACCCGCACAAGGACTGACGGGAACCGGCAGGGGCAACCGTCATGAAGCAATCTCTTCGAGAGATGCACGACGTCGAACTGGCCGCCCAGGCGGCGGCCGGTGGTCGGCGGGAGTATGGGGAGCTGGTCCGTCGGCATGGCTCGGCGGTCCGGGGCCTTCTGCGCCGCATGGGCGCCGCGCCGTCCCTGGCGGACGACGTGGCGCAGGACGCTTTTCTGCAGGGGTTCCAGCGCTGCGCGGAGTTCCGGGGGCAGGGGACCTTTGCGGGATGGATCAAGAAGATCGCCGCGCGCCTGTATCTGAAACGCGTCGCGCGTGAGGCCCGCTATGTCGAGGAGGTCGAGACGGATGACGCTCAGATCATCGTCGACACCGCCGGCCTGATGGATCTGGATGAAGCCTTGAAGACCTTGAACGAAACCGAACGGGTCTGCGTTACCCTCTGCCACGGCGCGGGGATGGCGCATCCGGAAATCGCGGCGGCCATGAATCTGCCGCTCGGAACGGTGAAATCCCATGTCAAACGTGGTCTGGATAAACTCCGCGCCCGGTTATCACCGGCGCAGGCATCTGGCGGGAGGTCGACCCATGTCGGTTGATGAGTACGATCCGATGATCGAGCGGCTGTTCGCCAAGACGACGCCTCTGCCCGATGAAGCCCTGTTCGCCGCTGAACTGGCGGTGCGGATGGAGAAGCGTTCGCGCTGGCGAACGCTGGCCCTGACGGCGGCGGGCCTGGGGGGCGGCGTGGTCGCTGTACGCGAGGTCGTGCAGTTCAACTTCAAGAGCAGCGCCCATCAGGCGTCCAGCCTGTCCGACAGCGTGCGGGCCGTCGCCGCGACGGCGCAGGGCGCGACCCAGAGCGGCCTGGACGGGCTGGGCATCGGTTCATTCGATCTGATGAGCGGCTCGGGCATGATGGCGTTCTGGATCGTGGCAGGGGCGCTGTTCGCGCTTCTGGCGGCGGGCGCGGTCAAGCTGTCCCAGGACGTCTGAGCGTGACTCCACCGGCGGGTGCGCCTATCTGACCGCAGTTCAGTCAGGAGGCCCGTCGGATGTCCGCGCAAACCCAAGAGACCGTCAAACGCATTACGGTGCCGGAGATCGCCGCCCGCAAGCGTGGCGAGCCGATCGTCTGCCTGACCGCCTATGATGCGCCGACGGCCGGGCTGCTGGACCCGCACTGCGACGTGCTGCTGGTCGGTGACAGTCTGGGCATGGTGGTGCATGGCCTGCCCAACACCGTCAGCGTGACGCTGGACATGATGATCCTGCATGGCCAGGCGGTCATGCGGGGGTCACGTCGGGCCATGGTGGTGGTCGATCTGCCGTTCGGCTCCTATGAAGCCAGCAAGGAGGCCGCCTACGCCGCCAGCGTGCGCGTGATGCAGGAGACCGGCGCCCAGGCGGTCAAGCTGGAGACGGGCGTGGAGATGGCCGAGACGGTCGCCTTTCTGGTCAAACGCGGCATCCCGGTCATGGGCCACATCGGCCTGCGCCCGCAGGCGGTCCTGGCCGAGGGCGGGTTCAAGGCCAAGGGCCGCACCGACGCCGAGCGCGAACGGGTCATGACCGAAGCCGTCGCCATAAGCGAGGCGGGCGCCTTCTGCATCGTCATCGAAGGCGTCGCCGAATCACTGGCGCGCGAAATCACCGAGACAATCGACACCCCGACCATCGGCATCGGGGCATCGGCGGCCTGTGACGGTCAGGTTCTGGTGATTACGGACGTTTTGGGCGTTTTCGACTGGGCGCCGAAGTTTGTGCGCAAATACGCCGATCTGCGCACGGAAATTGACCGCGCGGCGGCTTCATTCGCTTCTGACGTCCGCGCCCGCCGTTTTCCTGCCGAAGTCGAGACCTACTTCTCGAAAAAACCGGCTTCGTCGTAATGGGTTCGTTGCGGGCGGAGAGACGACCCTCTAGGGTCCGCCCCGGTTTGCTTTAGAGAATTTTGGGGCTGCATATCCGTGGTTGATGTCTTCGAGCAGGTCGAGGAGGAGCTCCGCTCCGACCGTTACAAGCGCCTGGCCCGCACATGGCTGCCCGTTGCGGCGGTTGTTCTGGTCGTTGCGCTGATCGGCGCGCTGGGTTGGTGGGGCTGGGACAGCTACAACACCAACCGCGCCGCCAAGGGCGCGGAAGCCTATGACCGCGGCATGGAGGCCCTGCGCGCTGAAAAGCCGATGGACGCGCGCGCCGCGTTCGAAGAGGCCGTGAACGTCGGCAACGGCGCCTATAAGTCGCTGGCCCTGCAGCAGCAGGCCGGTCTGGCTGTCAGCGCCAACAAGTTCCCCGATGCGGTCCGTCTGTTCGACGAAGCGGCGAAGGCCTCCAAGGACCCGATCCTGTCGGACCCGCCTGCCCTGAAGGCCGCCTTCCTGCTGATGGACACCGCGCCGCTGGAAGAGATTGAAAAGCGCCTGACGCCGCTGACGGACGACAAGCGCCCTCTGCACGCCTTCGCTCAGGAAGCCCTGGCTCTGGCCCGTCTGCAGCACGGCAAGGTCAAGGAGGCCCGTGAGGCTTTCGTCCTGCTGCAACTGGGTCAGAATGTGTCTGACGACGTGCGCCAGCGCGCCAGCGCCGCCATCGAAGCGATTGATGCTGGCACCGCAGGCAATCTGAAGGATATCATCGCAGCGGCGGACAAGGCGCCTGTCGCCCCCGTCGCCGCCCCGACGCAGAGCCCGGCTCTGGTCGGCCCCGCCCAACAGTGACGACCGTTTACAGGACGCCCCAGATGAACCGAGTTCTGAAAGTCGCACTGATCTGCGGCGTCGCGGCCACCATGGCGTCGTGCGGCACCGTCAGCCGCAACCTGCCCTTCGGCCTGGGCGGCAAGAAGGATGCGGGCTCCACCGCCAGTGAAGGCCAGCGTATTTCGGTGCTGGAGTTCGAACAGCAGTTGGCGCCGTCGGCGGCCCTGTCGGGACGTGACTTCTTCCTGCCGGGCCCGCAGGCCGTCACCGCCTGGACCCAACCCGGCGGCACGACTGAAAACTTGGTCGAACACGTCATCGCCGCGCCGAACTTCCAGATCGCCTGGAAGCGCAGCATCGGCTCCGGTTCGGCCCATGTCGGCAATGTCATGGCCCCGATCGTGGCCGCCGACGGCAAGATCTTCGTCCTGGATGGCGAATCCACCGTCTCCGCCGTGTCTGCTGACACGGGCGAAGTGCTGTGGAAGACCAACGTCAAGGACAGCGAGCGTGACCGCAACGGCGGCTTCGGCGGCGGCGTCGCGGTCGGCAACGGCAAGGTCTATGTCTCGTCCGGCTATCGCTCCATGTCGGCTTTGGACGCCAACACAGGCGCCAAGGTCTGGACCCAGAACGTCGACGCCCCGATCCATGGCGCCCCGACCGTCGCGGGCAACCGCGTCTATGTCGTCGACGTCGACAGCCAGTTGTTCGCCTTTGACGCCACGACCGGCGCTCAGGACTGGACCTATCGCGGCATCGGTGAACCGGCGCACGTCATGCGCGCCTCCAGCCCCGCCGTCAGCGGCAATACGGTGGTTGCGCCCTTCGCCTCAGGCCAACTGGTCGCGCTCAGCGCCTTGAACGGTCAGGCTGTCTGGGAAGAAACCCTGTCGCGCACCAGCCGCACCAGCGCCTTGTCTGAGGTTCGCGACATCGCAGGCCGTCCGGTCATCAGCCGCGCCATGGTTTACGGCGTCAGCCATTCCGGCGTTCTGTCCGCCACCGATCTGCGCTCGGGCCAGCCCAAGTGGCAGCTGCCGGTCGTGGGCGTGAACGCGCCCCTGCCGGTCGGCGACGTGGTCTATGTCGTGTCCAAGTCGGGCGAACTGATCACCGTCAACCGCGACACGGGCCAGGTCTATTGGACGCGTCAGTTGAACGAAGGTCGCGCGCGCAAGGAAGGCGGCTTCCTGACCATCGGACGCCGCACGATCACGCCGCAGTGGTCCGGTCCTCTGCTGGCTTCGAACCGTCTGGTGATGGTCAACTCGTACGGAGAGGCGGTCGCCTTCGATCCGAAGACGGGTGTGGCCCAGACGACCTTGAAGCTGGGCGCGCCAGCCTATATCGCTCCCGCCGCCTATAATGGCGCGCTCTATGTGCTGACCGACAATGGTCAGTTGATCTGCATCCGCTGATTTTCAGCCTGAATTAAGCTAGAAAGCCGACATGGCTCTAAAGGTCGCCATCGTCGGCCGCCCCAATGTGGGCAAGTCGACCCTGTTCAACCGCCTCGTCGGCAAGCGTCTGGCGCTTGTCGATGACCGCCCCGGCGTGACCCGCGACCGGCGCTATGCTGATGGCAACATCGGTGATCTGGACCTGACCCTGATCGACACGGCAGGCTATGAGGACGTCACCGATGACAGCCTCGAAGCCCGGATGCGCGAACAGACCGAGGCCGCCATCGAAGACGCCGAAGTCATCATGTTCATGATGGATGCGCGCGAGGGCGTGACCTCGCTGGACCGCATCTTCGCCGAGCGGCTTCGTCGAGTGCACAAGCCGATCATCCTGCTGGCCAACAAGTCCGAAAGCCGTGAAAGCGGCGGCGGGGTGGGCGAGGCCCATGCCCTGGGCTTTGGCGAACCTGTCGCCATCTCCGCCGAGCACGGCGAGGGCATGGCCGATCTGTACGCCGCTCTGATCGCCGCCTCGGCCGACATCTTCGTCGAAGAGATCGACGAGCCGGACAAGCCGATCCGCATCGCCGTCATCGGCCGCCCGAACGCGGGCAAGTCCACACTGATCAACCGACTGATCGGCGACGACCGTCTGTTGACGGGACCGGAAGCGGGCATCACCCGCGACTCCATCTCGGTGGACTGGGTTTACGAAGACAAGAACATCCGTCTGGTCGACACCGCCGGCATGCGCCGCAAGGCGCGCGTGCAGGAGAAGCTGGAGAAGCTGTCGGTCGCCGACACCATCCGCGCCATCACCTTCGCCGAGGTGGTGATCCTGGTGATGGACAAGGACGACGCCTTCGACACCCAGGACCTGCAACTGGCCGATCTGGTCGAGCGCGAAGGCCGCGCCCTGATCTATGTCGCGTCCAAGTGGGACCTGGAGGACGAACCCCAGTCCCGCATGGCCAAGCTGAAGGCCATGGCTGAGGACAAGCTGCCGCAGCTGAAGGGTTCGCCTTTCGTGGCCCTGTCGTCCCACTCTGGCCGGGGCGTCGAGCGCCTGATGCCGGCTGTGCTGCAGGCCTATGACACCTGGTCGGTCAAGGTGAAGACCAAGGACCTGAACACCTGGCTGTCCATGGCCACGCAGCGGCATCCGCCCCCCGCCGTGGACGGCAAGCGCATCAAGCCGAAATACATCGCCCAGACCAAGGCCCGTCCGCCCACCTTCGTGCTTATGGCCAATCGCGCCGAGTCGATGCCGGAGCATTACAAGCGCTATCTGATCAACTCGATCCGCGAGAGCTTCGACCTGCCTGGCACGCCGATCCGTCTGAACGTCAAGTCCAGCGGCGCAAACCCCTATGCCGAGGGCGGCGCCAAGTCGGGGCCGGAACGCTACAAGGGCGACGCCAAGACCGCGCCGCGCCGCGTCAAGAAGGCCGAGAAGGAAGAGGCTCTGTCCAAGCTGCCCGGCAAGGCGCTGGAGCAGAAGAAGACGCGCAAGGCGCAGCCCAAGGTCCTGGGCGGCCTGAAGTCCAGCGCATCGAAGAAGGCGGGCTCGTCCGTCGCCGTCCAGAAGGGCGCCCGCGGGGGCGCACGCCAGGTCTCACGTTCGGGACGCATCCGCACCGGACAAAAGGGCGGCGCAAAGCGCTGACGCCATGAACCACGCCGCCCCCGCCGACCTGCCTGATCGGCCAACCTCGCGTTGGCTGATCGTGGACGTGCAGGGGCGGGTGCTGTTGTTCCGCTTTGACTATGCGGACGGGCCTCTGGCGGGGACCGGCTTCTGGGCCACGCCCGGCGGGGGCTGCGACCCGGGCGAGACCTATGCCGATGCTGCGCGTCGCGAATTGTTCGAGGAAACCGGTCTGGTGGTCACCGATCCCGGACCCGAGGTGGCGCAGCGGATAGAGTGCTTCCGCCTGCCGGACGGGCGCATGGCGCGGGTCGATCAACGCTTCTTTCTGTTGCGCAGCGACGATTTCGATCTGTCGTCGCAGGGATGGACTGAGGAAGAACGCGGCGTTCTGGCCGAGCACCGTTGGTGGAGCGTGGCCGATATTCGTGCGTCAGCTGAAACCATCTGGCCCGATGATCTGGCGGAAATCGTTGAGAGCCTGCCTTCCCTAGCGCACTGATTTTCAATCGCATTCTGGTCCGAAAATGGCTGAAAGCGGGGGGATGACAAGCGGCGCTTTTTACGCCTTAGTGGCCTGTCCCTGCGACATTCTGTCAGGAAGCCATCCTCATGACGACGATCCAGAGCTTTGACCTTCAGGCGGTTCAGAAGGTGCGCAAGGCGGCAGTGCTGGCGGCGCTGGTCGGCTTGACCGGGCTGACGCTGGTGTCGCAATCGGCGACGGGCTTGGAAAGCCGACTGCATGAGGGGGTTGAGGCTGTCGGGCTGGCCGCCATCGTTTTCGCCATCGTCGGGCGCGCCTGGTGTTCGCTCTATATCGGCGGGCGAAAGAAGGCCGAGATCGTTTCGCGCGGACCTTATTCGATTACGCGCAACCCGCTGTATGTCTTCAGCTTCTTTGGCGCGTTCGGCGTAGGCGCGCAGAGCGGCAGCCTGACCATAGCCGCCCTGTTCATGCTGGCGTCCTACGGCGTCTTCTTCCTGACGGTGCGCCGCGAGGAGGCCTGGCTGGGCGCAACCTTCGGCCCCGAATATGAAGCCTACAAGACCCGCACACCGCGTTTCATGCCGCGTTTCTCGCTGTGGCGAGATGAGACGGAGCTTTCTGTGCGTCCGTCCTTCTTCCTGACCACCATCCGCGATGGTCTGGTCTTCCTGCTGGCGATCCCGCTGTTCGAACTGATCGACGCGGCCCAGGCGCAAGGCTGGCTGAAGGTTCTGGCCTATCTGCCTTAAGGCGCTGTCCGGCCCCGCATTCCCAGCATCGCATCGCGATAGGCGCGGCTGATCTCCCGTTTTGGGGCCTCAGATCAGGGCTTCGATCGAGGGGCCGGATTTCCACTCCTGAAACTTGATGGTCAGGGGCGGCGTGGCGTCTGGGCGGGCCAGGTCGACGACCATAGGGCCGATCTCGGAGGGATGGGGCAGGACCGACGGATCTTCACCCGGATAGGCCTGGGCGCGCATGGCCGTGCGCATCCGGCCCGGATCGACGATGCTGACGCGGACAGGGGTGCTTTCGATCTCGTCGGCCCAGGCCTTCACCAGCGCCTCGGCCCCGGCCTTGGTCGCGGCGTACATGCCCCAGAAGGCGCGGGGATTGGTCGCCACGCTGGTGGTGAAGTGAACGGCCCGGCCGGCGTCAGAGGCGCGCAGCAGCGGCTCCAGCGAGCGGATCAGGCGATAAACGGCCGTGAAGTTGGTCTTCTCGATCTTGGCGAATTCACGCGGGTCGGCGTGGGACACCGGCGTCAGGCCTGACGGTCCCATGGTCGCGGCGGCGTGGACCCAGATGTCCAGCTTCTTGAAGCGTTCGAAGATGGCGCCGCCCAGACGGTCGATGGCGCCGCCGTCCACCAGATCGAACGGCACCAGGGTCGCGTGCTTGCCTGTGGCGGCGAAGATGGCGTCGTCCAGTTCCTCCAGGCCGCCCTGGGTGCGAGCGGTGGCGACGACATGGGCGCCAGCCTTGGCCAGCGCCAGCGCGCTTTCATAGCCGATGCCGCGCGAGGCGCCGACGACAAGGGCGATACGGTCGTTCAGAGGAAGATCGGACATGGGGCCTGATAGCGCGGCCTTGACCGTAAGGCCAAGCGCCGCGCGCGCGTCCGGTTCGCTTTATGCGCTGACCAGCAGGGAAAGCTGCTTGGCGCCGAACTCCCGGCCGCCTTCCTCGATCTCGCGATCCAGCAGGCGGGTGGGATAGTCGCCGGTGAAATAGTGGTCGGTGAACTGGGGATGTGCGTTGTTGCGGCCCGTTTCGCCCATGGCTCGATACAGGCCGTCGATCGACAGGAAGCCCAGCGAATCGACCTCCAGCATCTCGCGCATTTCCTCCAACGTCTTGTTGGCGGCGAGCAGTTGCGCCCGTTCGGGCATGTCGATGCCGTAGAAGTCGGGGAACAGGATCTGCGGGCTGGCCGAACGCAGGTGGACCTCCTGGGCGCCCGCCGCGCGCACGGCGCGGACCAGCTTGACCGAGGTTGTGCCGCGCACGATGGAGTCGTCGATCAGGACAACACGTTTGCCCTCCAGCGCCGCCTTGTTGGGGCTGTGCTTCATGCGCACGCCCTTCTGACGGGCACCCTGGCTGGGCTGGATGAAGGTGCGGCCCAGATAGTGGCTGCGGATGATGCCCATTTCGTAGGGAATGCCGCTTTCCTGTGCATAGCCCAGGGCCGCCGGAACGCCCGAGTCGGGCACCGGCACGACGATGTCGGCCTCGACGCCCAGTTCGCGGGCCAGACCCCGGCCCATCTCCTTGCGGACCTCATAGACCGAGCGCCCGTTCACGACCGAATCCGGGCGGGCGAAATAGACGTATTCGAACAGGCAGGGACGGGCGGCGCGGGCGGGGAAGGGCTTCAGAGAGCGCAGGCCGTTCTTGTCGATGACCACCACCTCGCCGTGTTCGACATCGCGCACGAAGGTCGCGCCCATCATGTCCAGGGCGCAGGTTTCGGACGCCAGCACCCAGGCCTCGCCGATCTGCCCCAGAACCAGCGGACGGATGCCCAGGGGGTCGCGCGCGCCGATCATCTTGTAGCGGGTCTGGGCGACGAGGGCGTAGCCGCCCTCGATGCGCGCCAGGGCGTCGATGAAGCGGTCGACGATCTTGGCCTTACGGCTGCGGGCGATCAGGTGAAGGATGACTTCCGAATCCGAGGTGGACTGGAAGATGGCGCCTTCGCTGACCAGTTGGCTGTGAAGGAATTTGAAGTTGGTCAGGTTGCCGTTGTGGGCCAGGGCGATGCCGCCCTGATCCAGATCGGCGAACATGGGCTGGATGTTGCGCAGGAAGCTGCCGCCTGCGGTCGAATAACGGGTGTGACCCACAGCCGCGCGGCCCGGCATCCGTTTGGTCAGGTCGCCGCCGCCGAAGGCCTCGCCCACCAGACCCTGGTGCCGCTCGGTGTAGAAGCGTTCGTCCTTGATGCTGGCGATGCCGCAGGCTTCCTGGCCGCGATGTTGCAGAGCGTGCAGGCCCAGGGCGACGATGGCCGAGCCTTCGTCCTCGTCCGCGCCCCAGACGCCGCAGACGCCGCACTCAAGTCGGAGCTGGTCATCCTCCGGCTCACGCCAGTGTTCGCGGTGGACGACGGGATCGGCGATATGATGGCGCATCGTAGGGCTCCGATGACCGGGGGAAACTTAAGGGGCGGCTTCGCGGCGCGAGTTAGTCTTGGAATGCGTCGGGGGCAAGGCTTCGTCGTCGGAAAACCCTCTGCGTACCGAGGAATCGACCACGGGCGTGATCGCATCGGCGCCTTTGCCGATGCCGGGCAGGATAATCTGGATGGCGCGGGCCCCCACGGCGCTGACCTTGTAGAAGGTCGCCTGCGACAGCCAGCGCGGCGTCTGCTCTCCCGGAAGGGCCGCAACGATCACCAGGTGAACCGCTCCGATCAGCAGGACGGCGCGGCCGCTGCCGACCAGCAGGCCGAACAGGCGGTCGGCGAACCCTAGGGCTGGATTGTTCTGGGCGCTCTTTGAGATCATCGACCCGATCAGGCGCAGGCCGAAATAGATGACGAAGAAGGTGACGACCGCCGCAAGAATGGTCCCAGCCCAGTCCGGATTGACCAGCGCCCGCCCCGGAATCGCCGTCCACGGCAGGGTGATCAGGGCGACCAGCGCCGCCAGCGCCGCGCTGAGCAGGGTGATGACTTCGCGCACGCCCCCGCGCAACCACCCAGCGGCGGCCGAGAAAAGCAGGACGATGATGATGAAGACGTCGTAGCCGGTCACGTTGGCCTGGGCGGTTGTTGCAGGACAGCTAGTAGCGGTTCTGGGAGATTCGTTCGACCACATCATTCAGGCGGGTTACGGACGTGACCTTGACCCCCTTGGTCTTGGCCTGAAGCGTGGGGCCAAGCACCTGATCGAAGCCCAGCTTCTGCGCCTCCCGCAGCCTCGCCTCGGCACGGCCCACGCTGCGGACCTCCCCCGACAGGCCGATCTCGCCGAAGACCACACAGCCCTGCGGAAGGGAGACGCCGGTCGCCGAACTGATCAGGGCCGCCGCAGCCGCCAAATCCGCCGCGGGTTCATTGATGCGCAAACCGCCCGCCACGTTCAGATAAACGTCCTGATCGCCGAAGCCGAAGCCGCAGCGCGCCTCCAGCACGGCCAGCACCATGGCCAGACGCCCTGTCTCCCAGCCGATGACCGCACGGCGCGGGGTGCCATAGGCCGATTTGGACACCAGCGCCTGCATCTCGACCAGCACGGGGCGGGAGCCCTCGATCCCGGCGAAAACGGCGGCGCCCGGTGCGCGCTCCTTGCCCTCGCCCAGGAACAGGGCGGACGGATTGGCCACCTCGCGCAAACCGCTGTCGCCCATTTCGAACACGCCGATCTCGTCCGTGGCGCCGAAACGGTTCTTGCCCGCGCGCAGGATGCGGAACGGATAGCCGCGCTCACCCTCGAAGGTCATGACCGCGTCGACCAGGTGTTCAACCACACGGGGGCCTGCGACCTGTCCGTCCTTGGTGACGTGGCCGACCAGGACGATGGCGGGGCCTTCATTCTTGGCCAGACGCACCAGTTCGCTGGCGCAGGCGCGCACCTGGGTGATGGAGCCCGGGCCGCTGTCATGGACGTCCGACCACAGGGTCTGGACGGAATCGATGATGACGATGTCGAACTTGTCGCGTTTCAGGGTGCCGAGAATGTCACGCAGCGCCGTCGCCGCCGCAAGATTGACCGGCGCATCCGCCAAACCCATCCGCTTGGCTCGGGCGCGGATCTGCTCAACCGCCTCTTCGCCCGAGATATAGGCCACGCGCGCGCCGCGCAGCGCCGCCTTGGCCGCCACTTCGAGCAACAGGGTGGACTTGCCCACGCCGGGATCGCCGCTGAGCAGTATGGCCGATCCCGGCACCACGCCGCCGCCGCAGACGCGATCGAATTCGGCGACGCCGGTTGTTATGCGCGGGGGTTCCGGCGTGTCGGACTGAAGGGTCTCGAACTGGATGCCGCGACCGCGCGCCGCCGCCGACGCCGAGGGCTTGATCGCGCCGGGCGGGGCGGATTTGCTCTCTTCGCTCAGGGTGTTCCACTGGCCGCAGGACGAACATTGTCCCGACCATTTGCCGTGAACCGTGCCGCAGGACTGACAGACGTAAAGAACCGAATCGCGAGCCATGAGCTTCCTTAGCAGACCGGGCGATTGGACCGCCTGTCTGACGGCGTTTGCGGTTTATCCACGCCACTCTCGGACGTACACGCAACCTTTGCCTTGGGTGGGTATTGAGACTTTGTCGCACAAGCGCTTGCTTCTTGATGTGACGTAACGTCAATATTCAACATCGCATCCCCATAAAGGCCTGCCACACCTATGTCCGACTCGTCGCAACCCGCCGTAAATCCGGCGCTCGTCGCCCGCGTAAAGGGCATCCTGCTTCAGCCCAAGCTGGAGTGGCAGGTCATTGATCGTGAGTTCGCCACGACCAAGAGCCTCTATACGGGCTATGCCATGATCCTGGCGGCGATCGCGCCGATCGCCACCCTGATCGCCAGCCTGGTCTTCCTGCACCAAGGCATCGTCGGCGCCCTGATCCTGGCGATCCTGTCTTATGTGCTGGGTCTGGCCGGCGTCTTCATCCTGGGCGTCATCATCAACGCTCTGGCCTCCAGCTTCGGCGCCACGCCCAACCCGGTCCAGGCTCAGAAACTGGCTGTTTATGCCTATACGGCGGCCTGGGTCGCGGGCATCGCCAACCTGATTCCGGTTGCTGGCGGTTTGATCGCCCTGATCGGCGCGATCTACAGTCTGGTCCTGCTGTTCTTTGGCCTGCCGATCCTGATGAAGGTGCCGGAGGACAAGAAGGTTGTCTATTACGTCGTGATCTTGCTGGCCGGCATCGTGCTGGGCGTGATCCTGGGCGCCATCGTCGGCGCTGTCGCTGCAATCTTCGTGCTCTCGACGGCCAGCGTCGCGGCGCTCGGCGCCAGCGGTTACTGAGAATAGACCCGCGGCACGCGCGTGGTGATCGAGGTCAGAAGCTCATAGCTGATGGTCCCGGCCGCCGCCGCTGCCGCATCCACCGGCCTGTTCGGGCCGAATAGCTCGGCCTTGTCGCCGACCGAGACATCCAGTCCGGTCACATCGACAGCACAGACGTCCATCGAGACCCGGCCCAGCAGCGGTCGGGTCTCGTTTGCGATCCACACCTCGCCGCGCGGGCTGTAGGACCGCATCACGCCATCGGCATAACCTGTCGCCACCGTCGCCACTCGCACAGGGCGATCGGCGATGAAGCCGCGTCCGTAGCCGACGCTTTCGCCCGCAGGCACGTCCCGCACCTGCAGAACATCCGCCAGCAGGGTCGCCACCGGGGCGATGCGTGTGTCGGGCTTGCCCTCGGGCCCGCCGCCGAACAGGGCGACGCCGGGGCGGGCGGTGTCGAACTGGAAGTCACGGCCCAGGAAACAGCCGCTGGAGTTGGCGAACGAGCGGGTCACACACGGATAGCGCTGGACAGAAACCGCAAACAGGTCGCGCTGCTGGCGGTTCATCGGATTGGCCGGTTCGTCGGCGCAGGCCAGGTGGGTCAGAACCAGCTCCAGCCCCTCGAACATCTCGGGCGCATCTTCGGGCCGGAAGCCGATGCGGTTCATGCCGGTGTCGATCTGCAATCCGCAGGCGCCGCCGCCCGCCGCCGCCCAGGCCGCCATCTGGGCGGGCTGGTTCAGGACGGGGCGCACGTTCGCCGCCTTCAGCGCGCCCGCGATTTCCCCGTGGCAGCCGTCCAGCACATAGATGGTCGGCTCTGAGCCCAGTGACGTCCTGAGCGCCAGCCCCTCGGCGGCCCGCGCCACAAAGAAGGTCCGCGCCCCTTCGGCCATCAACCGTTTTGCACAGGGTGCGGCGCCCAGCCCGTACCCGTCCGCCTTGACCACCGGATGCACTGGCACGCCGGTGAGGGCCTCCAGCGTATGATAGTTGCGCGCCAGAGCGTTCAGATCGACGGAGAGGACAGCAGGGGTCAGCATCCGCCCGTTATGCGCCAAGTTTTCCGTGATGGAAGCGGTTTATGCCTGCGCGCTTCGGCCAAGGTGATGAAACAGGTCGTCGATGATGTGAGCAGGTTCAGGCACGTCCGTGCGTCCCGCCGCCAGATAATGCTGAATTGATCCCAGGGTGGTCGAGCGGATCAGATAGCTGAGACGCTGCGGGTCGCCAGGGGGCAGGGCGCCGATCTGCTGATCGGCCTGTGTGGCGCGGGTGTAGATGACGTCCCAGCGGTCCATCGCCTGAAGCAAGTCTTCGCGCTCTCCATGTGGCCATTGCTGGATCAGCAGCCGAAACCGTTCGGTGTGCGTCAGCGCCCATTTGGCGAACACAAGCGTCAGGGCCTGTACGCTGAGGGGCGTTTCGGCGCGTTCGGCAGTCTGGCACATGGCCACGATCTCGCGCGCGATCAGGGCCTCCAGGATATCCTGCTTGCTGGAGAAATGGCGGTATGGCGCGTTGTGCGACACGCCGACGGCGGCGGCCACGTCGCGTAGCGTCACCGCGGTCGATCCTGCGCCATCCAGCAGAACGGCGGCCGCCGCCAACAGATCGTCAAACCGTGATGAAGCCATAGACCGCACCCTGCCGGACCATGTTGACAACGTCAACTCCGCTTCTCATGTTGACGTTGTCCACATGACGCTCGGGCTCCCCACCGCCGCCAGAAGGACGATTGTAAACCTGATTTCAGAGGCCTCGATGCGGTGCGGCCGCAGGGGCAGGAGAAGACCATGACCGGAAGACTTCAAGGCAAGGTGGCGATCGTGACGGGCGGGTCGCGCGGGCAGGGCGCCTCGCACGTTCGCGCCTTCATCAAGGAGGGCGCCAAGGTCGCCTTCACCGACGTTCGGGTCGAACTGGGCCAGGAGTTGGCCGCCGAACTGGGCGAAAACGCCCTGTTCATCCAGCATGACGTGTCGAACCCCCAGGACTGGGAGCGCGTGGTCGCCGAGACAGAGGCGGCGTTCGGTCCCGTCAGTGTTCTGGTCAACAACGCCGGCATCGTCCTGCTGAAGGAAATCGCGGACCTGACGTTCGAGGAATATTCGAAGGTCATCGCCGTGAACCAGAACAGCGTCTTCCTGGGCATGAAGACGGTGCTGCCGTCGATGCGCCGTGCGGGCGTCGGCTCCATCGTCAACGTTTCGTCGGCGGCGGTTTATCGCGGGGTGAAGGGCAACTCGGCCTACACCGCCGCCAAGATCGCCATTCACGGCCTCAGCCGCGTCGCCGCTCTGGAGTTCGCGGAAGAGAACATCCGCGTCAACACCGTCCTGCCCGGCATCATCCAGACCCCCATGGTGGACGAGCCCGATCCCGAGCGTGTCGCCGAAATCAACAGCCGCATCCCGGTCAAGCGTCTGGCGGACCCGCAGGAGGTCTCCAATATGATCGTCTATCTGGCCTCGGACGAAGCCAGCTACACCACGGCGGCGGAGATCACTGTCGATGGCGGCATAACCGCCTGACGCCCAGACCGCGCCGGACCGTTCAAAGGCGGACGGTTCGGCGCATCCTATTTGTTCCGCAGGGAGATGACGCGGATGAAGACCCTCTATTCAACCACAGTGAACGTCGTCGGCGGCCGTAATGGCACAGCGCTTAGTGATGACGGGTTTCTGGATCTGAAATTGGCGCAACCCGCCGCCATCGGCGGACGCGGCAATGCGACCAACCCGGAACAACTGTTCGCGGCGGGCTATGCCGGATGTTTCGGCAGCGCGGTGATTCATGTAGCGGGGCGCAAGCACAAGGTCGCCGACGATCAGGTCGCCATCGCCGCCTCGGTCGGCCTGAACCAGCAGGATGACGGCGGCGTGGCCCTGTCGGTGGCGCTGGCGGTCACCATCACCGGCGTCGACCAACAGACCGCCGAATCCATCGTCGAAGAGGCCCACCGCACCTGCCCCTATTCCAAGGCTGTGCGCGGCAATATTGACGTTCAGATCACCGTCACTGCGGCCTGACGAACGGACAGGGCGGCGTGCGCCGCCCTATTCGTAGCTGACTTCCTCATAGCCGTGCGCCAGGTTGCCGAAGCGGACGGTGTCGGCGTCGAAGGCCAGTTTGACGATGCCGATGGGGCCGTGGCGCTGCTTGCCGATGACGACCTCGGCCTGGCCCTGCAGGCGGTCCATGTCCTGCTGCCATTGCAGGTGCTCCTCGGTGCCTTCGCGCGGTTCGGCCCGGCCCAGGTAATAGCTTTCGCGATAGACGAACATTACGCAGTCGGCGTCCTGCTCGATAGAGCCGGATTCCCGCAGGTCGGACAGTTGCGGGCGTTTGTCGTCGCGCTGTTCGACCTGACGCGACAACTGCGACAGGGCGATGATCGGCACCGACAACTCCTTGGCCAGGGCCTTCAGACCGCCGGTGATTTCGGACACTTCCTGCACGCGGTTCTTCTGGCCGCCGCCTTCGCCTGTCGTCACCAGCTGAAGGTAGTCGACGATGATCAGGTCAAGCCCATGCTCGATCCGCTTCAGGCGCCGTGCGCGGGCCGACAGCTTGGAGATGGAGATGCCGCCGGTGGCGTCGATGTAGAGGGGGCTTTCGCCGATCTCGACCGCCGCATCGCGCAGCTTGCCGAAGTCCGAGGCGTCGATCTCGCCCTTACGCAGCTTGTCTGATGACACGCCCGACGCATCGGCCAGAATACGCATGGCCAACTGTTCGGCGCTCATTTCCAGCGAGTAGAAGGCCACGACCCCGCCGTTGACGGTCTTGCGGCCCTCGGGCGTCGGCTCCCACTGATAGGCGCGGGCCACGTTGAAGGCCATGTTGGTGGCCAGTGCGGTCTTACCCATCGACGGACGTCCCGCCAGGATCAGAAGGTCAGAGGGGTGCAGGCCGCCCAGCTTGCGGTCCAGGTCGTTCAGGCCCGTGGCCAGACCCGCCAGCTTGCCTTCACGCTGATAGGCTTCCGCCGCCATCTGCACGGCGCCGGACAGGGCGTGCGAGAAACTGACAAAGCCGGATGACGGCTTGCCCGTCTCAGCCAGCGAATACAGGGTCTGTTCGGCCTGTTCGATCTGTTCGTCGGCGGGCGTCTCGGGGTTGGGCGCCTCCTTGATGATGTCGCCGCCAATGCGGATCAGGTCGCGGCGCAGCGCCAGGTCATAGACCACGCGGGCATAGTCCGGGGCGTTGGCGGCGGGCGGCGCACGGTCCACCAGGTCGGCGAGGTAACGCAGGCCGCCGAACTCATGAAACGCCGGGTCCTGCTTGAAGCGCTCCATAAGGATGGTCGGCTCGGCCAGCATGCCCTGGCGGATGTGGTCCTCGATTGCTTCGAACAGGCGCTGGTGGAAGGGTTCGTAGAAATGGCTGCCGCGCAGGCGGTCGCTGAGGCGCTCGAACACCCCGTTGTCGAACATCAGCGAACCCAGCAGGGCCTGCTCGGCCTCCAGGTTATGGGGCATCGAGCTGACGCTGACGGAATCCGACGGGGCGGACGAATAGGGCATGGGGGCGAAGGCGTTCATTGTCTTAACGCTTTACCCCTGACGCGCGTCTGCGTCAGATGGGGACGCGGACTAGACCGTGGACAGATCGTCCCCCCTGTGGGCGAACCCAATTTTCCCAATGAAGATCAGGCGGGGCAGGCCCGTTCTTCACCAAAGAAAAAGGGCGCTCCGCAGAGCGCCCTTCGTCCTGTCATCCGGTTTGTCGGATCACCACTTCACGCTCAGGCGCGCGTAGGCGTAACGGCCGTTGAAGCCGAACGGCGAGTAGTAGGGGAAGCCCAGAACCCCGTTGGACGTCAGGTCAGTGCCAGGGGCGGACGCCGCGTTGCTGATCGGCACATAATCCGGATATTCGTCGAACAGATTGTCCACGCCGACGGTGACGCCGATCCGGTCGGTCAGTTGATAACGGCCTTCCAGATCAATGACCGTCTTGGCGCCGGTCGAATAATCGCCGCCGGGAGTCGAACCTGCCTGCAGCACGTCGCCATAGTAGGTGGCGCGAACCGTGGCGCCGAACTTGTTCAGGCCCCAGTCCACGGCAGCCGAGACCTTGGTGTCGGGCGTGCCGTCTTCGATGGTCAGGATGCGCTGACGGGCGAACAGGGTCGGGACCGGGTTCAGCACCGACGATGAGTTCGGCAGCTTGTTGACCTTCACATCATTGAAGTTGGCGGCGACCGTGAAGTCGAAATCACCCAGGCGTTCGGTCGGCAGGCGATAGCGGCCCACGATGTCCACGCCTTCGGTCGAGGTCGAGACGCCGTTCAGGAAGAAGCGCGCAGCCTGGATGCCCAGCGGGTCAAGCAGCCCTGCGACCTGGGGTGAGAAGCTGCGGTTGATCAGTTCCGACAAAACGATCTGGTTGTCGATGTCGATCTTGTAGGCGTCGACCGTCAGGTCGAAGCGGCCCAGACGCAGCACGCCGCCCAACGAATAGTTGGTCGAGGTTTCGGCCTTCAGCGGGCGCGCGCCTAGGGCCGACGCCACCGCGCTGGTCGCCGGGAAGGTGCCGGTTTCAACCACGGCGCCGTTCTGGATGACCGACTGGGTCGAGGTGAAATACGACTGCTGCAGCGACGGCGCGCGGAAGCCTGTCGAGATCGAGCCGCGCAGGGCGAAGCTATGGTTGAAGTCATAGCGGGCCGAGAGCTTGCCTGTCTGGGTCGTGCCGAAGTCGGAATAGTCCTCGAACCGCACGGCGCCATCGACCGTCAGTTTGTCGGTCAGCGGGATTTCCACATCGGCGTAGGCGGCGAAGTTGTTGCGATCGACATCGACCTCATTCGAGGGTTGGAAGCCGACGAAGCCCTGGGCGCCGCCAGCAAGCCGGGTGTCAGCGCCCAGAGGGCCGCGGTTGTAGCTTTCAGCCTGGCCCGCCTTGATCTGATAGCTCTCCCAGCGTTGCTCCAGACCCCAGGCGAAATTCAGGGGACCGGCGGACAAGCCCACATCGAAGGCGCGGCTGAAGTCGGCGCCCAGCACCAGTTGGTCATAGATCAGGCTGCCGGAATCAAAGTCGGTCGGCGAGTTGGCGCCATAGGTCGAGTTCAGCGAATCCTTGGTGCGGAAGTCCAGGGCGTTGCGGCCATAGGTCAGGCTGATGTCGGCGTTCCACCCGGCCAGCTCACCGCGCAGGCCGCCGGCGACCGAGGCGTCCTTGGAGTTGATCGCCACCTTGGGCAGGAAGCCGTTGGGATAGATGGAGGCGACGTTGTTGATGTTGTCGGACAGGCGCGGGAAGGCGGCGCCGGTGCTGTCGCGGTCCTGGTAGCCTGCCCAGCCATAGGCCTTCCAGCCGTTGCCCAGACCCTTGCCCGCATTGGCGAAGACCGTCCATTGCTCGACATCCGGGTCGCCGAAACGGGCGGTGATCCCGCCGTTGGCGGCGGCGCGCGGGTCATAGTCCGCGCGGTTGGTGCTGTCACGGTTCAGATATTCGGCTGACAGAGTCAGGAAGCCGTCGTCGCCCAGCGCAAAGCCCTGCCAGGCGGATGCGGTCACGGTGGCGCCGTCGTGTTCGTCGCGCTCGCCGCGCGCGGTCTTCACGGTGGTCAGATACTGGCCGTAGGTGACGCTGGCGCCGCCGCCGCTGGAGGCTTCCTTCAGGCGCAGGTTCACGACCCCGGCGATGGCGTCCGAACCATATTGTGCCGAGGCGCCGTCACGCAGCACTTCGACCCGGTCCAGGGCGCCCGTCGGGATGGTGTTCAGGTCAACTGCTGCCGAGCCGCGCCCGACCGTGCCGTTGACATTGACCAGGGCGGAGGCGTGACGCCGCGTGCCGTTGACCAGAACCAGAGTCTGATCCGGCGACAGGCCGCGCAGGGTGATGGGGCGAACCGAGTCCGTGCCGTCGTTGGCGGACGGGCGCTGGAAGGTCAGGGACGGGATCGCCTGGGCCAGGGCCGTAGCGAACTCGGTCGTGCCCGTCTTCTGCAGGTTCTGGGCCGTCACCACGTCGACGGGCGCCAGGGTGTCGAGGCGCGAACGGTTCGGCGCCCGGGTGCCGGTGACGACGATGTCGCTGACGGTCTCGGCGGATTGTTCAGTGGTTTGGGCGAAGGCGGGCGCTGCGGTCAGCAGGGCGATGGCTGAGGCGGTGGCGAACAGAACGGGGGAGGCGTTCCGGACAGGGGAGATGCGCATTGGAGAGATTTCCTGATGTTTTGTTATTGGCGCGTTGGGCGCACGCCGTCGCCTTTGGCGTCCGGCGTTTTGAAGGCGGCAGTTTGACGGTGCGATTGACGGCTCAGCCGCGACATCGCCTGCCGACTGCCGACCACGCCTTGTTCGGCGGGCCGTTTAGCATGGGGGTCTCCGTCCGCGAGAAAGGGGGGAGGGGGCTCGCGGTCATCGCCATATCAAGGGCGCGATCATGGCGGGGTCAATCAGGCGGGCGGCGACTTCTGCTATAGGCGGATTTAGGAAATCTAATGGATCCCGGATGTGACGCAGCAAAAAGGGCGCGTCCCTTGCGGAATGCGCCCCTCATGTCTTGCTGATCCGGTGGGATCAGGCTTCGTCGCCGAAGCCTTCTTGTTGACCGGCGCCGCCTTCGATGAGTTCCTGGGCCGATTGCTCGGCGGCCTGGCGCTCATTGTCGAACTGGCTGCGGATCACGTCTTCGCCCTTGGCTTGACGCTCAGCTTCATCGGCCGAACGGGCGATGTTGATCTTGACCACAGCGCGGACTTCGGCGTGCAGGCGAACCGGCACTTCGTGAACGCCCAGGGTCTTGATCGCCGTGTTCAGGACGACTTGCGAACGCTCGACCTTGCCGCCTTCAGCCTGGATGGCTTCGGCGACGTCGCGGCCGGCGACCGATCCGTACAGTTGGCCGGTTTCACCAGCCTGACGGATCATGACGTAGGTCTGGCCGTCGATCTTGTCGGCGACCTTCTGTGCGTCGGACTTGTTCTTCTCGTTGCGCTGCTCGATGGCGGCGCGGTCGAGTTCGAACGCCTTCAGGTTGGCGGCGGTGGCCCGGCGGGCCTTGTCGCGCGGCAGAAGGAAGTTGCGGGCGAAGCCGTCCTTGACAGTGACGACGTCGCCGATGGCGCCGAGGTTATCGACGCGTTCCAGCAGAACGACCTTCATCTTACTTCACCACGTACGGCAGGAGGGCCAGATAGCGGGCGCGCTTGATGGCCTTGGCCAATTCACGCTGCTTCTTCTGGGAGACGGCGGTGATGCGCGAAGGCACGATCTTGCCGCGTTCGGAAACGTAACGCTGCAGCAGCTTCACGTCCTTGTAGTCGATCTTCGGCGCATTGGCGCCCGAGAACGGGCAGACCTTGCGGCGACGATAGAAGGGGCGGCGGCCAGCCGAGCCGGAGCCGGCCGGAGCGCCCGGGGTCGGGGCGGTTGTATCGGTCATGTTCCGGGTTCCTTATTCGGCGTCGGCGGCGGCGTCTTCGCGCGGGGTGCGCTCGCGCTCACGCTCGCGTTCACGCTCGCGGCGGGCCAGCAGGGGCGACAGTTCCAGGTCGAGTTCCTCGACGCGGACGGTCAGCCAACGCAGCACGTCTTCGTTGATGCCCAGCTGACGCTCGACTTCGGCCATGGCGGCCGGAGGGGCGTCGACGGCCAGCAGCGAATAGTGAGCCTTGCGGTTCTTCTTCACGCGGTACGTCAGGTTGCGCAGACCCCAGTATTCGATCTTGGCGACCGAGCCGCCACCGGCGACGATCAGATCCTTGATGGTGTCATTCAGCGCTTCGGCCTGTTGCGCCGAGATGTCCTGGCGCGTCATGACCGTGTGCTCGTAAAGAGCCATGCGGTAGTCTCCCTTGTGGGCATCGGCGCGGCAACGACCGGGTAAGTCGATCCCACGATGGCTCCTGGCGCGGCGGCGGGACCGATTGTCCAACCCTTTGGCGTTCCGCGACAGGACCGAAGCCCTGGAAAGGCGGGGCCTATAGGCGAAAAGGGGCGGGGAGGCAAGGTTGCGCCGGTCTGGCGGCGGTTCCTCGCACATAATCATGCGATCCGGCTCGAAAATGCGCGTTCAAGAGCTTTGCTGCAATATATGGACGGCGCGTGGCCGTCTGCTGCGGTCATCCTGCTATTTGGGATGCGGATGAGGAAGGGCTTTTCCCGGCGGTCAGACCTGCTTACACCTTACGTCCATGCCGAAGCTGACATCCGCGGTCGATCCGCAAAGCCCGCAATACAAGTCCCTGCACGCGCATAACAGCGCCCTGGTCGCAGAACTGCGCGACCATGTGGCCAAGGCGGCGCGGGGCGGTTCCGACAAGTCGCGAGAGCGCCATGTGGCGCGTGGCAAGCTGTTGCCGCGCGATCGGGTCGAACGGCTGCTGGATCCCGGTTCGCCCTTCCTTGAGGTCGGGCAGCTTGCGGCGGGTGGGATGTACGGCGACGAGGCGCCCGGCGCGGGCGTCATCGCTGGCGTGGGCCGTGTCTCGGGCCGCGAGGTCATGATCGTCGCCAACGATCCGACGGTGAAGGGCGGCGCCTATTTCCCCATGACGGTGAAGAAGCATCTGCGCGCGCAGGAGATCGCCGAGCAGAACCATCTGCCGTGCGTCTATCTGGTCGATTCCGGCGGGGCCAACCTGCCGCATCAGGCCGAGGTGTTTCCCGACCGCGACCACTTCGGCCGCATCTTCTTCAATCAGGCGCGGATGAGCGCGCGTGGCATCGCCCAGATCGCCTGTGTGATGGGAAGCTGCACGGCGGGCGGCGCCTATGTTCCGGCCATGTCAGACGAGACGGTGATCGTGCGCAATCAGGGCACCATCTTTCTGGCCGGGCCGCCGCTGGTGAAGGCGGCGACGGGCGAGGTGATCTCGGCCGAGGAGCTGGGCGGGGCCGAGACGCACGGGCGCAAATCCGGCGTGGTGGACCACGTGGCCGAAAATGACGAACACGCGCTTGAGATCGTGCGCTCCATCGTCGCCAATCTGAACACCACCAAGCCGATGCCACTGGACGTGCGCGAGCCCAGGGCGCCCGCGTTCGACGCCGAGGAACTGTACGGACTGATCCCCGACGATGTGCGCGCGCCATACGATGTGCGTGAGGTCATCGCCCGCGTGGTGGACGGGTCAGAGTTCGACGAGTTCAAGGCCCTGTACGGAACCACCCTGGTCTGCGGCTTCGCGCGCATCTGGGGCTATCCGGTCGCCATCCTGGCCAACAACGGCGTGCTGTTCTCCGAAAGCGCCCAAAAGGGGGCGCACTTCATTGAACTGGCCTGCAAGCGCAAGATCCCGCTGGTCTTCCTGCAGAACATCTCCGGTTTCATGGTCGGGGGCAAATATGAAGCGGGCGGCATCGCCAAGGACGGCGCCAAACTGGTGACGGCGGTGGCCAGCGCAGAGGTGCCCAAATTCACAGTCCTGATCGGCGGCAGTTTCGGCGCCGGGAACTATGGCATGTGCGGACGGGCCTATTCGCCGCGCTTTCTGTTCACCTGGCCGAACAGCCGGATTTCGGTGATGGGCGGCGAGCAGGCGGCTTCGGTTCTGGCCACCGTCCACCGCGACGCTGACACCTGGACGCCGGATGAGGCCGAGGCCTTCAAGGCGCCGATCCGCCAGAAGTACGAGGATGAGGGCAATCCCTATTACGCCACCGCCCGCCTTTGGGATGACGGGGTGATCGACCCGGCCCAGACGCGCGACGTCCTGGGTCTGGCCATCAGCGCCAGCCTGAATGCGCCCGTGCCAGACACCACCTTCGGCGTCTTCCGGATGTAATCGAGCGGGTTGAAATATACGACGTTCAAAATCTGCTTGAAGAGAAGCGCTGGGCCTGAGACTGTGGCCTCTGTGATCCCGAAGATCGAACGTTGGAAGGCCTGAATCATGAAGACGACTGTCACCGCAATCGCCCTGACTTCGGTTTTGTCGTTGGCTCTGGCGGCCTGCAATTCGCCCGCTGCGGACAAGCCTGCTGCGCCTGCGGACAACGCGCCGGTCGCGGAACAGGCGGCCCAGCAACCCGCGTCTGCGCCGGTTTCGGCAGCGGAGGAAGAGGCCGCTATGGCTGGCCGGGCGGCGCGCGCGGTCTTCCCGGTCGGGTTCCGCGGCAACTGGGACTACAGCGACGACGGCTGCGCCAAGGATGAAAGCGGCACGCGGTTCGTCATTACTGAAAACCAGATCAAGGGCTATGAGGACACCTCCACCCTGGCCGCGCTTGAAACCATCGATGACCTAACCATCCGCGTCGTCCTGGACAATCAGTCGTCAGACGGCGACGTGACCTTGACCCAGACGCTGCGCTTGTCACCGGTGGCGGGTATCAACCTGCGGATTGAACAGAAGGGCGAGACCGTCCTGGCCCACCGTTGCGACAAGGTCTGATCCGGGTGAGGTCGATCCGCGTGGGTGCAGCGGTCCTGTCCGTGCTGGCGCTGGCCGCCTGCGAGGGGCGCGAGCCTGCGCCCCAAGCCGTTGCGTCGGAGCCTGCAGAGGTGGTCGCGCCGCCCAAGCCCGACGCCGCCGTCGCTTTGATCCCGCAAGCATTTCGCGGCGCATGGGCGACGGATCTGGCGGAGTGCGCAGCCGACGAGAGCACCGGCAAGATGAGCCTGATTATAGGCTCGCAGGATATCACCTATTCCGAAACCGCTGATGCCGTGATCTCGGTCAACGAAATCGGACCTGAGCGCGTTAGGCTTACGGTCGATCACGACAATGACGGGGATGTCCGTCGTCTGGAACGCACCCTGACGCTGTCGAACGACCGACAGACGCTCAGTTTCAACTATGGCGATGAACCCCATGTCGTCATTCGCTGCCCGCAAGGATAAGACCATGGCCGAAACGCCCAACGAAGCCGATCTGAACGCTCTGGACGTCACCGACGCCGAGGCGGCGGAGATCAATCGCATCTCGCACCCGCTGGTGGCCGATCCCGCGCCGGATGCGAACGATGATCTGGTGCAGATCGACTCGACCGTGGACGGGGTGGTCTTCGTCACCATCAACCGCCCGCACAAGAAGAACGCCTTTGACGCCGCCGTCATCGCAGCCCTGCATGAGGCGTTCGAAACCCTGCATGGCGCCGACCGGGTGCGGGCGGTCTTCATCCGCGGCGCTGGCGGAAACTTCAGCGCGGGCGCCGACCTGAACTGGATGCGCGACGCCGCCGACTGGTCAGAGAGCGACAATCGCGATGACGCCCTGGGCCTGGCGCGTATGCTGAAGGCGCTGCACGACGTGCCGGCTCTGACGGTGGCGGTGGTCGAAGGCAACGCCATGGGCGGGGGCGCGGGCATCGTCGCCGCCTGCGACATGGCCGTGGCCGTCGACGGCGCGCGCTTCGCCTTCTCCGAGGTCAAGCTGGGCCTGATTCCGGCGACCATCGCCCCTTATGTGATCGAGGCCGTCGGCGCCCGCCGCGCCCGCCAGCTGTTCCTGACCGGCAACAGCTTCGACGCCGACTATGCCGCCCATGCGGGCCTGATCGATCTGGTCCTGCCGGAAGGTTCGGTGGACGAGTTCATCTCCATGTTGACCGACAGCCTGTCAGGCAATGCGCCCGGCGCGATGGGCGACGCCAAGCGTCTGGTGAACGACATCGCGCACCACAAGCTGGACAACAGCCTGCTGGACGACACCGCCAAACGCATCGCGCGCGCACGGGTGTCGGCGGAAGGGCAGGAGGGCGTCCGCGCCTTCCTGGACAAGCGCAAGCCGAACTGGGCGTGAAGCCATTTCCCTCTCCCGGCGGCAGAGGGCTTGAGCGCACGAGAGCGTCGGCGATCATTCTGCGCGAAAGGGTGAGGGTGAGCCGTCCGACCCTCATCCGGCCCTATGGGCCACCTTCTCCCAATGGGAGAAGGATCAGGTGGGGATCACCAATCCAGCGCGGCCTCTCCCCGCAGGATCGCCTCGGCTTCGGGGGTGTGTTTGCCGCCGGTGCGGTCGTGCAACACCAGCGGCGGCAGCAGGCGCAAGGGCGCCCTGCCGGTCTTGATGGCGTGAACCAGCACGCGCTTGGCCGGTTCATCCGCGAAGGGATGAATGGGCCGGATGGCGAAAGACCCCGCCTTTTGACCCAGCAGGCCCAGCAAATCGGCCAGGCGGTCGGCGCGGTGGATGACCACTATGCGCCCGCCCTCGCGCACTGACTTCAGCAGCAAACCGGTCCAGGCGGCCAGACCGTCGTCGGCCATCCAGGCGCCGCGCTTGCCCTCGGCGGGGGCGCGCAACGCCCCTGCGTCATCGAAGAAGGGCGGGTTGGAGACGGCCCAGTCGAAGGGGGGCAGGTCCAACGCACGAAAGCCTGCCGCCACATCGCCCTTGCGAATCATCACGCGGTCCTGAACGCCATTCAGGGCGGCGTTTTCCGTCGCCAGCGTCGCCATGGACGCGTCACGTTCCAGGCCCGTCAAGAATGTTTCCGTTCGTCGAGCCGCGATCTGCATCAGCACGGCGCCCGCGCCGCATCCGGCCTCGAACAGCCGTTCGCCAGCCGCCACGGGCGCCGCAGCCGCCAGAAGCGCGGCGTCCATGCCTGCACGATAGCCTCGCGCCGGTTGCCGCAGGCGCACTCGTTCGTTCAGCAGGCCATTCTCGACCACCTTAGGACGTGCTGTTTCAGCGGTTTCCAAGCCTCAATCTCCTTGACCCCCAAAGGGGCGAACACCATTGTGCGCCGCATCGCGCCGGGGCAAGTCAGCCCGGTTGCAAAATCCTTCGACGCGGTCCGCCGCGCCCCTGTGAAAGAGTTTCTCTTGGACGTTGCCATCGCCGCCGCTACCCGCCCGAAGGGGGACGTGAACGCCCTCGTCCGGCTGGCCGAGGTCGATATGGCCGCTGTCGACGCCCTGATCATTGATCGGATGCAGTCTGACGTGCCGATCATCCCGCTGCTGGCTGAACATCTGGTGTCGGCGGGCGGAAAACGCCTGCGCCCGTTGCTGACGGTCGCCGCCGCCCGCGCGGCCGGGACGCAAGGAGACATCCTGTCACCCAAGAAGCTGGCGGCTGCGGTCGAGTTCATCCACACGGCCACCCTGCTGCATGACGATATCGTCGATGCGTCGGAGCTGCGTCGCGGCAAGGTCGCGGCCCACCTGATCTGGGGCGCGCCCACCAGCGTTCTGGTCGGCGACTTCCTGTTCGCCCGCGCCTTTGAGCTGATGGTCGAAACGGATTCGATGCAGGCGCTGGGCATTCTGGCCTCGGCGTCGCGGGTGATCTCGGAAGGGGAGGTGCTGCAACTGACGCGCGCCCACGACCTGAACCTGGATCAGGCCACCTATCTGCAGATCATCGCCGCCAAGACCGCCGAACTGTTCGCCGCCGCCGCTGAGGCCGGCGCCGTCGGCGCGGGTGCGGACGCCGCCGCCGTGAAGGCGTTGCGGGACTATGGCATGGCGCTGGGCATAGCCTTCCAACTGGCCGACGACGCGCTGGATTACGGCGCGACCGCCGAGACGCTGGGCAAGAACGCCGGCGACGACTTCAACGAAGGCAAGGCCACCCTGCCGCTGCTGCTGGCGGTGGCCCGCACCAAGGGGCGCGAGGACGCCTTCTGGGACCGTACCGTGACCAAGGGCGAACGCACGCCGGACGACTTCGCCCGCGCGCGCGAACTGGTGGTCGGCTCCGGGGCCATCAATGCGACGCTGGATCTGGCCGGCGACTATGCCGATCAGGCCAAGACCGCTCTTTCGATCCTGCCCGACAGCGACTGGCGCAGGGCGCTGGAAGACCTGGCCGATTTCGCCGTGTCGCGCGCCGCCTGAACTGCGCCTATAGTCAAGCTGTGATCTCAACGAATACGCCTCGGGGGAGGGGCTGAAGCCATGTCCGGACTGCTCGCCAATTTCCGCAACACCATACTGCTCAGCGCCGTGCTGGCGGCGGTCATGATCTTCGCCTTCGGCCGCATCGCGCCGGGCGGGTTCGACCTGATCTTCTGGCAGGCTGCACTGCGCTGGGTGCACGTCGTGGCGGGCATTCTGTGGATCGGGCTGTTGTACTATTTCAACTTCGTCCAGATCCGGAAAATGCCGGAAATCCCCGGTGACCTGAAACCCGCCGTGTCGAAATACATCGCGCCCGAGGCCCTGTTCTGGTTCCGGTGGTCGGCGCTGGTGACGGTGCTGGCTGGCCTGGCGGTGATGGGCCTGCGCGGCCATGCCTATGCCGCCGAGGTGCTGAGCTTCGGCTTCGCAGGCGGTCTGCATCAGGGCGACCAGCAGTTCGCGCTGATGGGGCTGGGCGTCTGGCTGGCGATCGTCATGTTCCTGAACGTCTGGGGCGTGATCTGGCCGAACCAGAAGCGCGCCCTGGGCATCGTCGCCGTCGACGACGACAAGAAGGCCCGCGCCGCCCGCATCGCCATGCTGGGCAGCCGCACCAACCTGCTGCTGTCGCTGCCGATGCTGACGGCCATGGCCATGTATCAGACCCTGTTTGGCTGATCCCGCCGAACAACTGGACGCCCAGGTCCGCGCCGCCGACCTCGACCGCTGGCTTTCCAGTCGGTTGGTTTCGGACGGCCGTGCGCGCGCGGACCTGATCGCCCTCTACGCCTTCGAGGCGGAACTGCTGGCCATACCCACACGCGTCACTCAGCCGCTGCTGGCCGAGATGCGCTACACCTGGTGGGCCGAGCAGATGGACGGCGTCTTCACCGGCGTGCCGCGCAAGGGGCATCCGGTGCTGGAAGCCCTGACCGACATGGCGACACGCCACGGACTGGATCGCGCACCGTTCGACGCCCTGATCGAGGCGCATATCGGTCGCGTCCATGGTGAACCGCATGACCTGGACGCCTTCTACGTCGGTCCGATGCAGACGGCGGTGCATGTGCTGGCCGGACCGGGTCATGCGTCTGCTGTCGCTGACGCCGGGCGGGTCTGGGGGCTTTCGCAGACCGGGCGGGCGGATGAGGCGAGGGCGTTGCGCCCCGCCGCCAATCGCGCCTTGAAATCCCTGCCGCCCGCCGCCTTTCCAGGCGTGGCCCATGCGGCGCTAGTGGGGCAGGACACGCCCGAACCGCTCAAGCGCCTGCGCCTGATCTGGGCCGCTCTGCGCGGGCGCATCTGAACCTAGGCGTTCAACCCGCTGACCAGTCGGGCCAACAGGCCATTGAGCAGCGTCTGCTCCTCTCGTGACAAGGGCGACAGGATTTCCTGCGCCGTTCGTTCATGAATCGACATCATGCCGTCGATCAGATCGAACCCCTTGACCGTCAGCTTGACCAGTGTGGCGCGGCGGTCGCTCGGATGGGGACCTCGTTCGACCAGACCGGCTTTCTCCAGCCGATCAATACGTGCGGTCATGCCGCCCGACGACATCATGGTCGCCTCGAACAGGGCGGTGGGCGTCAAACCTGTCTGCGGCGCCGCCCGGCGCAGGGTCGCCAGAACATCAAACTCGCCAGGCTGAAGCCCGTAGCCGGAGAAGATCGGCGCCTGTCGCTCGCGCACGATCAACTGGGATGCTTCGTTCAGGCGACCCAGCACCTCCATGGGCAGCATGTCCAGGTCGGGGCGTTGGACGGCCCATTCAGCAGCGGCGCGTGAGGCTCTGTCGGTCATTGGTTATCTTGACATCGAGATACTTAATGACGAGATACTAGCCCAGTTTTGAGTGGAGTCCTCTGCCATGACCGTACGGTCCAACGGCGAATTGACTTGCGGCGCGCCCTTGCTGCTGTTGGCGGCCATCGTGGCCCTGGCGCTGAATCTGCGCCCCGCCATGGCGGCGGTTGGGCCTCTGCTGGATTTGATCGAAACGGCGACGGGGATGGATTCCACCGCCGCCAGCCTGTTGACGACCTTGCCGGTGTTGATGATCGGCGTGGGGGCCTTGTCCATCCGCCCGCTGCGACGGCGTTTGGGCGAGCGGCGGGGCATACTGCTGGGCGCATTGCTGATCGGCGTCGCCTGTCTGGTGCGGGTGCTGTTTCGGGATACGGCCAGCCTGATCGGCAGCGCGGTGGTCGTGGGCGTCGGCGTCGCTCTGATCCAGGCCCTGGCGCCTGTCGTCATCAAACGGGCCTTCCCGGCGCGTTTCGGCACAGTGATGGCGCTTTACACCACGGGCATCATGGGCGGCGCGGCCATAGCGGCGGCGACAGCGGCGGGCCTGGCCGAGGCGATCGGTTGGGCGGGAACCTTGGCCTTGTGGAGCGTTCCGGCCTTTGTGGCGGCGGTCGTCTGGCTGTGCGCGGCGCGTGACCCGGCGGCGGAAGAACCCAACCGACTGGCGGTCGCCGAAGCGACGCACCCGGAAATCCCCTTCTGGAGACAGGGACGGGCGTGGAGCCTGATCCTGGTGCTGGGGCTGGGGACGTCAGCCTATACGTTGGTTCTGGCCTGGTTGCCGCCCTTCTATGTCGATCTGGGGCAGCCGCGCGCGACGGCGGGCTATCTGCTCAGCGCCATGACGGGGGCAGAGGTCGCGGCGGGCCTTCTGGTGTCGGTTCTGATCGGGCGCTTCCCGGACCGTCGCGGTCCAATCCTGACCGCCCTGATTCTGGCGTTGGTCGGTCTGGCGGGGTTGGTCGTCGCGCCCGTCAGCCTGGCGGTTCCGGTCGTGCTGGTCATGGGGCTGGGGATCGGCGCCATCTTCCCGCTGACGCTGATCCTGTCGATGGACCAGATTGATGATCCGGCCCGTTTAGGCGATCTGCTCGCCTTCGTTCAGGGCGGCGGCTACATCATCGCCAGCCTGTCGCCCCTGGCCGCCGGTCTGCTGCGAGATCATGTCGCCGATCTGACTCAGGCGTGGGTCGCCATGGGCGTCGGAATTCTGATCCTGGCCGTGGTCACCCTGGGCTTCCGGCCGGGTCTTCCCAAACTGCATTGAGACGACCCGGCCGATGCGGTTCAGCCCGCGTCGCGCCAGGCCTTCAGGCTTTCCATTGCGCGGATGCTCATCAGGCGTTTCTTGGCGCGGCCTCGTTCCTTCAGGGGGATCTTCTTGCCGTCCTCATCGACCTTGGGCGCTTCCAGCGGGGGCAGGAGGCCGTAGTTGATGTTCATGGGCTGGAACTTCGAGCCGGCCAGATGGCCGCCGGTGATATGTTCGACCAGGGCGCCCATCGCCGTTTCGGGCGGCGGGGCCGACAGGTCGCGACCCAGGGCCTGAGCCGCCGCCAGACGCCCGGTCAACAAGCCCATGGCGGCGCTTTCGACATAGCCCTCGACGCCCGTGACCTGACCAGCGAAGCGCAGGCGGGGGATGGCCTTCAGCCGCAGTTGCTTGTCCAGAAGTTCCGGGCTGTTCAGATAGGTGTTGCGGTGCAGGCCGCCCAGACGCGCGAACTGGGCGTTCTGCAGGCCGGGGATCATGCGGAAGGTTTCGGCCTGCACGCCGTGCTTCAGCTTGGTCTGGAAGCCGACCATGTTAAACAGGGTGCCCAGCGCATTGTCCTGACGCAGTTGGACGATGGCGTAGGACTTGACCAACGGATCGCGCGGATTGGTCAGGCCGACGGGCTTCATCGGGCCGTGGCGCAGCGTCTCGCGACCGCGCTCGGCCATGACCTCGATGGGCAGGCAGCCGTCGAAATAAGGGACGTTCTCCCACTCCTTGAATTCGGCCTTGGGCCCGTTCAGCAGGGCGTCGATGAAGGCTTCGTACTGCTCCTTGTTCATGGGGCAGTTGACGTAGGCGGCGGCGTCGCCTCCCGGACCTTCCTTGTCATAGCGTGACTGACGCCAGGCGATGTCGAAGTCGATGCTGTCGGCGTGGATGATCGGCGCGATGGCGTCGAAGAAGGACAGGCTTTCCTGATCCGTGGCCTTCAGCACAGCCTCGGCCAGCGCCGGGGAGGTCAGCGGCCCGGTGGCGACGATGACATTGTCCCATTCTGCGGGCGGCAGGCCCGCGATCTCTTCGCGCACGATGGTGACCAGCGGGTGGGCTTCCAGCTTGGCGGTGACAGCCTGGGAGAAGGCGTCTCGGTCAACGGCCAGGGCGCCGCCTGCGGGCACCTGATTGATGTCGCCGCAGGCCATGATGACCGAATCCAGCGCGCGCATTTCCGCGTGCAGCAGGCCGACTGCATTGAACTGCCAGTCATCCGACCGGAACGAGTTGGAGCAGACCAGTTCGGCCAGCCCGTCCGTCTGGTGAGCGTCCGTCTTGATGCCCGGAACGCCGCGCATTTCGTGCAGGATGACGGGCACGCCGGCCTGGGCGATCTGCCAGGCGGCTTCGGATCCGGCGAGGCCGCCGCCGATGACGTGGACGGGCGAAGGAGAGGTGGTGGAAGCAGTCATGGCGGCCTAATAGCCGTCGTCTGGCCGCGCGTCACGATCCCCTGCTATATCGCGCGTTCAGAGGGGGCGGCATGACGCGCAAAAACAGACAGTTGCGATTGGGCGATGCTTTGTCAGCGACGGTTCCGGGGATGATCCGGGGCTGGAGGACTGCGTGGGGCGTGGTGGTCGTTGGGGCTGTCGTCTGGGGCGTGCGGCCGTTCGTCGCCGATGGCTTGGTCTGGGCATGGACTCTGGCCGCCGTGGCGGCGACGTTGATGCTGACGGGCGCTTTGACGCGGGTTTCAATTTCAGCGGATCAAGCGGACGCCAGGCGTCTGGGACTGGGGCCGGTCGGTCTGCAGTTCAGGATGCCGGAGTTGAGGCTGGCGGGGGCGGCGGCCCTGTGCGCCGTCTTCATGGCCATGATCGTGTCCGTGGTGGCCCTGGTGCTGCTGGCGGTGTTCGGCATGGCGGGACTGGACGCCAGCGCCATTCAGGCGCGTGAATGGGCGGCGGTCGGACCGGCATGGAAGCTGATCTTGCTGGCCGTGCTGACGGTTGGTGTCCTGTTCGCCGTGGCGGCCCTGATCGTGCGGCTGTCGCTGTTCGCAGCGGCGACCGTGGGGCGCGGGCATATGGTGTCGTTGAACAGCATGGCCCTTACGCGCGATGTCTTCTGGCCCCTGTTCGCGGGATTGATCCTCGTCGCCGTCCCGAAGTTTCTGCTGATCGGCCTGTGGTCGACGGGCGTGCTGACGGGCGCAGTCGGTTGGGTGGTTTGGGCGGTCGTACTGAATCTTGTGCAAGGACCGCTGGCCCTGGCCTATCTGGGGGCGGTCTATCGCCAGGTCGAATCCCACACGCCGCAAGGAGGCGCACGTGACTGAGAGCTTTTCCATCAGCGAGGCCATGGCCACGCCGTTGCGCGTGATCCGCCGTCATCCGGCGGCCGTTTTCGTCTGGGGGTTCGTGGTCGCTGTGTTCACCGTGTTGGCGGCGCTGATGATCTTCGGAACCTTGGCGAATATCCCGCTGGGTGACGGTGCGGAGCCTCCGCCTGAATTCCTGGGTCAGATCATGGCGATGCAAGGCATTTCCATGCTGATGAATATCGCTCAGCTTGTGCTGACCGTGGCGGTCTGGGCGGCGACCATGCGGGCGACGCTGCGGATTGGACGGCCTGACAAATGGTTCTTCCTACGCGTCGGCATGGACGAGTTGCGTGTCGGTGTGGTCGGGATCGCCCTGTTCATGGGGGCCTATCTCGCCGTGCTGATCATGGTGGTGATCGGTGCGCTGGTCACCGCCATCGTGTGGCATGTTAGTCAGGCGGTGGCGCTTGTCCTCGGCGTCGTGCTGTTTCTGGCGTTGATCGCCTTCGTCGCCGTAGCGACGGCGCGACTGTCGCTGATTGCTCCTGCAACAATGATCCTGGGGCGTTTGGCCTTCGTGGAAGGCTGGAACCTGGGCAAGAAGCGAGCCCTGCCGCTGTTGGGTCTGCTGGTCTGCACCTGGCTGGTCTATCTTGCGGTCTATTTCATCATCGCCTTTGTGGTGATCATCATCCTGTTCGCCACCGGTGCCTTCGCCCATATGGCCGCAATCGGAGATGCGGCGACATTCGGCGACATGTTCCCATCGGCGCCCGTGATGTGGAGTGTCGCTCTGCTGGCTGTGGGGCCGGGCGCCTTCCTCTATGGTTCGGTGATGACGCTGTTGTCGGCGCCCTTTGTGTCCGCGGCCCGACAATTGCTGGATGGCGCGCCAGAGGACGCCGTCCCCGCATTGGTCTAAGATCATTTCGAATCTGAGCTGGAGTGCGACATGAGTTTTTCCGCTACTGAAGCGGCCTTCGAAGGCTTTCGCGTCGTTCGTCGCCACCCCGCCGCCGCGCTGTTCTGGGGTGTGGCCTATCTGGCGATGTTCCTGGCGATGTTCGGCCTTGGGGCCGGACACTGGGCGACCTTCATGGCGTCGGCCGAGAGCCTGCAGAGCGGCTCCGGGTCGCCTCAGGCGCAACTGGAAGCCATAGGCGAGGCCTATGCGGCCATGTTCGGCGGGATCGCGTGGATCATTCCGGTGGGTTTGATCCTGAGCGCCGTTCTCAGCGCCGCTGTAGCGCGCTCCGTGCTGCGGCCTGACCAGACCCGCTGGGGCTATCTGCGTCTGGGCATGGATGAGGTTCGCGTGCTGATCGTCACCCTGATCGTCAGCCTTGGCCTTGGTCTGGCCAGCGGCGTCGCTCTGACCCTGGTCACCGCCCTGGCCGCGTCGGGACAGCCGATCCTGACCCTGGCGGGGCTGCTGGCCGGACTGGCTGCAATCGGCGGCGTGATCTGGCTGGCCGTGCGCCTCAGCCTTGCTGTGCCGATCACGGTGGACACGGGCAAGATCGCCGTCATGGAATCCTTCAAGGCGACCAAGGGACGCTTCTGGCCCCTGCTGGGCATGGCGATCCTGGCCTTCGTAATGAGCATGGTCGTCAGCATTCTGGGCGGCATCATCAGTGCGGCTGTCAATCTGGCGGGCGGCGGCATCGAAGGCCTGGCCCGGTTCAGCGGTCAGTCATCGGTGGAGATTCTGGCCCAGGCCTGGCTGCCCATCCTGCTCTGGTCCGTGGTCAACGCCTTCCTGTCCGCTTTGCAGGTCGCCGTCATCTATGCGCCATTCTCGGCGGCATGGCTGTCGATCCGCGGCCTTGTCGCCCCGGCGGAGCATTTCTGAACATGGCCGGGATCGAGCTTTTCGCCCCACGTGAGCCGCGTCATCGCCGAACGTGGACGGCGGCGGCTCTGATCCTGGCGGTGGTCTTCATCATCCTGGGGCAGACCTTGTCCATGATCCCGGCGATCCTGCTGGGCTGGGTGGACATGCAGGGCCAGAGCCAGGGTTGGGGCGCCATGGCCTATACCTTGGCCGGGTTCGCGGTCATCGCCGTGATCACCATCGGCTGGGTGATCCTGTTTGAGCGGCGCAGCATCCGCGCCATCGGCTTCAATGATCAGGGGCTGAAGCGTTTCCTGCGCGGATACGGCATCGGTTTGGCCTTCCTGCTGACTGTCGTCGGCCTCATCGCGGCGCTGGGCGGTTATCGCATCCAAGCGGGCGGAGCCTTCACCACCCCAAACGTGCTGGGCGCGCTGTTTCCCATTGTCGTGCTGCTGATCGGCTTCATCATTCAGGGCTCGACGGAAGAGATCGTCACGCGCGGCTGGCTGATGCAGGTCATCGCGTCACGCCACGGTCTGGGTTGGGGCATCGGGTTGAGTTCGGCCCTGTTCGGGTTGCTGCATGCAGGCAATATCAAGCCGTCCCCGGAACTGGTGGTCGGCGTGGCCAATGTGGTGTTGTTCGGGGTGATGATCGGCTTCTACGCCGCGCGCGAGGGATCGCTGTGGGGCGTGTGCGGCTGGCACGCGGCCTGGAACTGGCTGCTGGGCCTGGGCTTTGGGCTAGAGGTGTCGGGGCAGGTGATCCAGACGCCGCCGCTGATCATCGATCTTGCCGACCGCACAGGCGCGCCCTGGTGGCTGACCGGCGCCGCATTCGGGCCGGAGGGCAGCGTGGTCACGACGGCTGTGCTGCTGCTCGCCTGTGTCGTCTTGGCGTTGCGCTGGCGCAGCAAGGATTACGGCGTTGTGGGTGAGGCGCCCGTGGTGGTCGCTGAAGAGAAGGCGCCGGTTTAGGTTAAGACTCGAACCGTCATTCCGGGGCGTCCGAAGGACGAACCCGGAAGCCAGGAAATGGACATCCAGCGACGAACGCCCTCAGGGACGAGATTATCTCTCTGGGTTCCGGGTTCTTCGCTCCGATCAGCCCCGGAATGACGAATTAAGAGCGCGGTGTACTGAAAGTCGATTGGGCCTAAGCCGACGCCTTCGCCTTCTTGCGGGCGGGTTTGGCGTCCGAAACACCCAGAGCCGCGACGCGGGCCTTGCGGCGCGCCTCGTGCCGATCCAGCACCTCTTTGAGGTATTTGCCGGTCCAACTGGCCTTGTTGTCCGCCACCTGTTCGGGCGTGCCGACCGCCACGATCTCGCCGCCGCCGTCGCCGCCTTCGGGGCCGAAGTCCAGCAGGTAGTCAGCGACCTTGATGACATCGAGATTGTGCTCGATCACCACAATGGTGTTGCCCGCCTCGACCAGTTCCTGCAGCACCTCCAGCAGCTTGCGGGTATCCTCGAAATGCAGGCCGGTGGTCGGCTCGTCGAGGATGTACAGGGTGCGGCCCGTGGCGCGTTTCGACAGTTCCTTGGACAGTTTGACCCGCTGGGCCTCGCCGCCTGACAGGGTTGTGGCGGGCTGGCCGACCTTGACGTAGCCCAGGCCCACGCGCTCCAGCGTCAGCATCTTGTCGCGGATCGGCGGCACGGCCTTGAAGAAGGTCGCGGCCTCTTCGACTGTCATGTCCAGCACGTCCGAGATGGACTTGCCCTTGAACACGATCTCGAGCGTCTCGCGGTTGTAGCGTTTGCCCTTGCAGACGTCGCAGGTGACATAGACGTCAGGCAGGAAGTGCATCTCGATCTTGATGACGCCGTCGCCCTGACAGGCCTCGCAGCGGCCGCCCTTGACGTTGAAGCTGAACCGGCCCGGCCCATAGCCGCGCGCCTTTGACTCCGGCAGGCCCGCATACCAGTCGCGGATGGGGCCGAAGGCGCCGGTGTAGGTGGCGGGGTTGGAACGCGGCGTACGGCCGATGGGCGACTGGTCGATGTCGATGACCTTGTCGAACTGCTCCAGTCCCTCGATCCGGTCGAAGGGGGCGGGGGCTTCGGACGCATTGTTCAGCCGGCGCGCGGCGGCCTTGTACAGGGTCTCGATGGTGAAGGTGGACTTGCCCCCGCCCGACACGCCGGTGATGCAGGTGAAGACGCCGACCGGGATTTCGCCGGTGACATTCTTCAGATTGTTGCCGGTCGCGCCGCTGATCTTCAGCATCCGCTTGCGATCGATGGGGCGGCGCCCGTCAGCCGGGATTTCGATTTCCCGTTCGCCGGTCAGATATTTGCCGGTCAGGGAGTTGGGATTGGCCATGACCTGTTCGGGCGTGCCCTCCGCGCAGACCTGTCCGCCGTGAACGCCAGCGGCCGGCCCCATGTCGATCACATAGTCGGCGGTCAGGATGGCTTCTTCGTCGTGTTCGACCACCAGGACGGAGTTTCCCAGGTCGCGCAGGCCCTTCAGGCTTTCCAGCAGGCGGGTGTTGTCGCGCTGGTGCAGGCCTATGGACGGTTCGTCCAGCACGTAGAGCACGCCGGTCAGGCCCGAGCCGATCTGTGACGCCAGCCGTATGCGCTGGCTTTCGCCGCCCGACAGGGTGCCGGATGAGCGCGACATATTCAGATAGTCGAGGCCGACATTGTTCAGGAACCGCAGCCGGTCGCAGATCTCCTTCAGGATGCGGCGGGCGATCTCGGCCTGTTTGTCGGTCAGGCTTTCTTCGATGGTCGAGAACCACAGATAGGCCTTGGAGATCGATAGCATGGAGATGTCGGCGATGTCCTCGCCGCCGACCTTGACCGCCAGGGCCTCGGGCTTCAGGCGTTTGCCGTGGCAGGCGTCGCACGGGGTTTCGGACTGATAGCGACCCAGCTCCTCGCGCACCCAGGCGCTGTCCGTCTCGCGCCAGCGGCGTTCGAGGTTCGGCAGGACGCCCTCGAACGGCTTGGACACCTCGTACTTGCGGGCGTTGTCGTCGTAGGTGAATTTGATCTTCTCGGCGCCGGTTCCGTACAGGATCGCCTTATGCGCCTGGGCCGGAAGATCACGCCACGCCACATCCATCGATAAGCCGTAGTGCTGGCTCAGAGACTGCAGCGTCTGGGTGTAAAGGGGCGAGGGGCCGCGCGCCCAGGGTGAGACGGCGCCCTTGTGCAGGGTCTTGTCGCGGTCCGGGATCACCAGATCGGCGTCGAAGGCCAGTTTGACGCCCAGGCCGTCGCACACCGGGCAGGCGCCGAACGGGTTGTTGAACGAAAACAGGCGGGGCTCGATCTCGGAGATCGTGAAGCCGGACACCGGACAGGCGAACCGTTCAGAGAACAGGATGGTCCGGGGCGCGGTTTCCCCCTCGTTCGTCGAGGCCCATTCGGCGTTGGCGACGCCGTCGGCCAGGCTCAGCGCCGTCTGCAGACTGTCGGCGTAGCGGCCTTCCTGATCCGGCTTGGTAACGATCCGATCCACGACGATGTCGATGTCGTGCTTGAACTTCTTGTCCAGCGTCGGGGCTTCGTCGATGGGATAGAACTGGCCGTCGATCTTCAGGCGCTGGAAGCCCTGCCGCTGCCACTCGGCGATCTCTTTCTTGTATTCCCCCTTGCGGCCCCGGACGACGGGGGCCAGCAGCAGGATGCGCTCTCCGTCGGGCAGGGCGGTCAGCTTGTCGACCATCTGGCTGATGGTCTGGCTTTCGATCGGCAGGCCCGTCGCGGGCGAATAGGGGACGCCCACACGCGCCCACAGCAGGCGCATATAGTCGTGAATCTCCGTCACCGTGCCGACGGTCGAGCGCGGGTTCTTGGACGTCGTCTTCTGTTCGATGGAGATGGCCGGGGACAGGCCCTCGATCAGATCCACATCAGGCTTGCCCATCAGCTCCAGGAACTGACGCGCATAGGCCGACAGGCTCTCGACATAGCGACGCTGACCCTCAGCGTAGATGGTGTCGAACGCTAGCGACGACTTGCCCGAGCCGGACAGGCCGGTCATCACCACCAGCTGCTCGCGCGGAATATCCAGGTCCACGCCCTTGAGATTGTGCTCGCGGGCGCCGCGAACGCGGATGAAGTTGTGCTTTTCAGTCATGGAGTCCGAGAACGCGGGGGAGGGCCGAACAGGTCCGGTGCGACGACGCTATATGGGGATTAGTTTGTGTGATTCAGCAAGAACAATGTGGGAACATTGCGGCGCTGAACATGTGAGGTTATGGTCGGTCCATGGCCGATGGTTTTGACATTCACCTGAACGAGGAACAGGCGCAACGGTTGAAGCTCGTGGCTGAAGCTGCGGGGGTCGATCCGGCGGTTTATGCGGTGCAGGTGTTGGAAGAGGCCATCGAAGCCGGCGGCTCCATTGGCCTGCAAGAGTATCCGGCGCACTGGGTTCAGGAAGACGAGGAACGCTGGGTCGAATACGAACGCACCGGCGAGACCGTGCCGCTTGAGGACGCCTTGCGCGATTTTCATGCCCACCTCGCCAAGCGGTTGGCCGAAAAGGCGTGAGGTTCCGCGTCCTGCTGCTGCCGTCGGCGCGGAACGATCTGATCCGTGTTTCGAACTTTTTGGCGGATGTGGCGCCGAATACGGCTTTGCGCGCGGCGGACGTGCTCGACCAGGCGCTGCAGTCGCTGGGACACTTTCCCGAACGCACGCCGACGAACCGTCGTGGCGGACGCGATTTCATCGTTCCGTTCGGACAGGCGGGCTATGTCATTCGATATCGGATCGAGCGGTCGACTGTCATCGTAAGCCGCATCTTCCACACGCGCGAGGATCACTGACTATTCCGGCGTCCAGCCTTCGAAGGGCCGGACATAGCGTTCGCCCTTGGCCAGCAGGACCTTGTTGGCGTTGGCGACGCCAAGCTCCAGGCTTTCGGCGATGCGGCGGGCGCGTTCGATGAAGTGTGTGGCGGCGACAGGCGGGCACAGTTCGTTGGCGGTGACGACGAAGATCTCCAGCCAGCGGTCGAAATGGCGGGCGTCGATGGGCAGGGGCAGGTGTTTGGGCATGGGCCGCCCCTGATAGACGCCGGTGGACAGGGCGACGGACGACCAGAACAGCTTCATCTGGGCCAGATGCGGCGCCCAGTCGGCGATGCGGGCGGCGAAGATCGGTCCGATCAGGCCGTCTTCTCGGACGCGGGCGTAGAAACCCTCGACCAGGGCGTCGATCATCGCCTCGTCAATGCCGGTTTCGTCACGCAGTTGCTGCACGGCGGCTTCGCGACGGGCGGCGGCGCCCGCGGCGTCTTCGATGCGAAAGGGAACTTGCATGGCCGCCGTTTATCGCGCGGCGCCTGCGGGGTCGAGGGACCGCGCTGTTAACCAGTCTTCACGCGGGCGTGTTCGCAGCCGGGGTTGCGCATCGCAGCATTCGCACCCATCCTCTCTGTTCTGACGGCTTTTTGAGTAAGAGGCACGACAATCATGATCAGCATCCTGGGAACCGGTTTCGCCCTTTCCGCCCTGCTGCTCGTGATTCTCCATGCCAATAAGCCAAAGCCAAAGCCCGTCCCCATCCGCGTTCGCGACACTCGACAAGGTCGCCGCTAGGACGCCTGACGGCTCCATACTTTTCGACAATCTGAGCCTGACGTTCGGGCCTGAGCGCACCGGCGTCGTCGGTCGCAATGGCGCGGGCAAGAGCACTTTGTTGCGCCTGCTGTCCGGCGACCTGGCGCCCGCTGAAGGCGCTGTTGCGCGTGTTGGCAGCATCGGCGTCCTGAACCAGAGGCATGATCCGGCGCCGGGAGAGACGACTGCCGCTCTGCTCGGCGTGGCGGATGAGCTGGCGGTGATCGATCGCATCCTGGCGGGCGAAGGCGGCGAAGACGATCTGGCGGTCGCGGACTGGACCCTGGAGGCGCGCATTGGCGATGTGCTGGATCAGGTCGGGCTGACGGGTTTGTCGCTGGAACGGCAGGCGGATGGGCTCAGCGGCGGCGAACAGACGCGCTTGAGACTGGCGGGGCTGTTGCTGAGCCAACCTGATCTGCTGCTGCTGGATGAGCCGACCAACCATCTGGACGCCGATGCTCGCCGTCTGGTCGCGCAGGTGCTGGAACGATGGCAGGGCGGGGCGGTGGTGGTCAGCCACGACCGCGAACTGCTGCGCCGGATGGATCGGATCATCGAAATCTCAAGCCTGGGCGTCGAGGTCTTCGGCGGCGGTTACGACCTCTATGCCGAACGCAAGGCCAAGGCGCGGCAGGCGGCGGAACGGGAACTGGCTGACGCGGAAAAGGGCGCGGCGCGATCCGCCAGCGACGCCCAACGCCGCGCCGAGGTCAAGGCGCGACGCGACGCCGCCGGACGGCGCAAGGCGGGCAAGGGGGACATGCCGAAAATCCTGTTGGGCGCGCGGGCCGAGCGGGCCGAGAACACCGGAGGCCGCGACCGGCTGCTGGCCTCGCGTCAGGCTGAACAGGCCCAGACGACGCTGGAAGCGGCGCAGGCGCGCATCGAGCGGGTGCGGGCGCTGTCGATCCCCGTGCCCCCGACTGGTCTGTCCGCAGGGCGCACAGTGTTGGACGTGCGTGATCTGGAATGGTCGACGCCGCAGGGAAGACGGATCATCGGGCCGATCAGTCTCAAGATCGTGGGGCCGGAACGGGTCGCGGTGACCGGCCCGAACGGAACAGGCAAGTCGACGCTGCTGCATCTGATCGCGGGCGATCTGGCGCCGACCTCTGGGGCGGTTGAGCGGCCTGTGGCGGCGTTCCTTCTGGATCAGGACGCGGCGATCCTGAACCCCGATGAGACCTTGATTGAGGCGTGGCGGCGGCTGAACCCTGAGGGTACGGCCAATGACGCTCATGCGGCGCTGGCGCGGTTCCTGTTCCGCAACACGGCGGCGCATCGCAAGGTCGGCGAACTGTCAGGCGGAGAACGGCTGCGCGCGGCGCTGGCCTGCGTGATGACGGGGTGGACGCCGGCGCAGTTGCTGATCCTGGATGAACCGACCAATCACCTCGACCTGGATTCGGTGGCGGCGGTTGAGGCGGCTCTGGCGGCCTATGACGGGGCGTTGATCGTGGTCAGCCACGACCCGGACTTCATCGACGCCATAGGAATAGAACGCGTGGTGGCGCTGTAGGTCAGCCCCAGGCCTCGACGGCGCCGCGACGGCGGGCGGCTGACACGGTGGTCAGGCTGGTGCGGGGTTCGGCCTCGGCGCGGCCGAACAGCCAGCCCTGACCATAGTTGACGCCCAACGCCTTCAGCTGGGTTGCAACGGCTTCGGTCTCGATCATCTCGGCGATGGTTTCGAGGTTCAGCGACTGGCAAAGCTGGGTCACGCTGCGCAACATGGTGCGGGCGCGGTTGTCAGTGTCGATGTCGCGCACCAGAGAGCCGTCGATCTTGACCGCATCAACCGACAGATTGCGCAGATAGTCATAGGCGGCGGAGCCTGCGCCGAAGTCGTCGATGCAGACCTTGATGTTCGCGGCGCGCAGGGCGGCGATGCGGCGGTTCGCGGCTTCGATGTCGGCGAGGGCTGCTGTTTCGGTGACCTCTACGATCAGGCGCGATCGCTCTTCTGGCGCGCCCGATGTCATGTGCAGCAACTGTTCGACATAGGCGTCGGAACTGAGTGATGCGCCCGAGACATTGATGGCCATCTTGAGCAGGCCCGCGCCGGGCCGCCGCATCCGCTTCAGCACCTTTTCCGCCACGGCCAGATCGAAGGATTCGATCAGATCCAGCTCCTCGGCCATGCGTATGGCGTCGGCGGGGCTGTTGTTCGGACTGAAGCGGGCCAAGGCCTCGAAATGGTGCACGGCCCGCGTCGAGAGGTCGACAATCGGCTGGTAATGGATCTGAAAAGCGCGCGCCTTCACCAGGTTACGGAACAACTCCGCATCACGCAGGGTGCGTTTCAACGACTCTGAGAAGGCGATCTGCGGATTCGCCAGGCCGCCGTCCTTCAGGCAGTCCTCGATGGCGAAACGCATGGCCCGCAGGACGCAGAGATTGTCGGATTGTTCGGGCACGGGCGCGGCATAGGTTTCGGCGTTCAGGGCCACGCCTTCCGTCTTTCCGGCCTCAATGATCTCGGCGGCCAGGTCGCGTTGGTCGTCCGCTGGGCGCAGCAACGCGAACCGTTCGGCGGTGATCTTGGCGGCGGATGAACCCTGGGCGGCCGCCGACTGAAGTGTCGCCTGAATACGCTGGTGCACCCGGTCCGCTGCATCGCCAGACAGGCCCGCGACGCCCTGAACATCGAGGAAGGCCAGCGACAGCCCGGGCGTTTCGGCGACGATGCGGCCGGCGTCAGCCAGGAAGGCCTGCACATCCAACAGCGCAGCCGGCTGCAGATCCGCTATCGAGAAGGCGGGACCATCATAGGCGATGGCGCAGGAGATGGCCGGGGCCAGTTCGGGCAGGACAAAAGCCCGCAGAAAGGCGCGACGAACCTGACCGGGCCCTGCGGCGATCAGAATGTCCATCTGCGCCGAGCGTGCGCCGGGTCTGGTGTGGCGGATCGCCGCCATGGCCGACGAACCATCATGCAGCACGTCGGCGAAAGGCCTGTTTTTCCACGCCACGCCTGCGTCATGGCCGAGTTGGGCGGCTGCGCCTATCGCAAAGACCACATCGCCCCGTGGGGTCAGCTCAACAAGAGCATCGGCGGACGCAAAGGCGAGACCAAGAAGACGTGTAGTCAGCGACATGCTGCAACCCTTGCATGCGTCCGCTTAAGGAAACGGCAACAAGGCGGGCGTGCTGCGTCTTCTGATTGACCGTCAGGCCATGCGGTTCAGGGCGACAGCGCGCCCGTCGCCCTGAGCAGCGCGTCCGTCGGCGGAATAGGCAGAGGCAGGCGTGCGCGCGGCGGTGACTTCATGGGCGATGGCGCGGACCAGACCCTCGGAAATGGTCCGGGCGGCCTCGACGGCCTGAGCATGGTTGGCCAGCACGGTGTTGAAGGTTTCGGTCGCCTCCAGCAACGCCTTGCGGTCCTCCAGCGGGGCGTCTTTCAGCAGGGAGGGATTGGCCTTCACATGACCGGAATCGCGGCGATAGACATTGGCCATGTCCTGCGTCTCGGTCAGACCGGCGACGATGTCCTGCGGTCTGCTGTCCTCAAAGGCGCGCGTCTCGACCATAAGGCGTTCGGTCAGGCGTTGTGTCAGGTCCAGCAGTTGGCGGACGCGGGCGCGGGCCAGTTCGGGATCGCTCATTGTCCCTGCTCCTGCATTTTCAGCATTTCGCTCATGACCGTGTCGGCCAGGCCGATGCCACCGGCGGCGACGGTCTTCTTGGCCATTTCATCGACCAGGAAGCTGCGCCACGTTTCTTCGGCCTGACCGCCGCCGAACAGGCCGTCGGTCTTGAGGCCCTGGAACATGGGCTTGAGCATCTGGGACAGGAAGGAGGCTTCGAAGTCCTGTGCGGTCTTCCTGATCCGGTCGGAGGCAGCGGCGCCGAGGCTGGGCGCCGGGCGCAGCAGGTCGGCGGAGACGGACAGTTCGCTCATGCTCACATCACCTGAATATCGGCTTGCAGGGCGCCTGCGGCCTTGATGGCCTGCAGGATGCTGATCATGTCGCGCGGACTGACGCCAAGGGTGTTCAGGCCGTGGACCAGGGTGGACAGGTTGCCGCCGCCGTCGATGAGCCGCATCTCCGTGCCCAGATCCTCTTCGATCCGAACCTGGGTGCTGGGGACCACGGCGGTCTGACCGCGGCTGAACGGCGCGGGTTGGCTGACGACCGGCTGTTCATCGACAGAGATGGTCAGGTTGCCCTGGGCGATGGCGACGCGGGAGATGCGAACGGCGTCGCCCATGACGATGACGCCGTTCACTTCGTCGATGATGACCTTGGCGGGGGTGTCGACGGTGATCGGCAGGTTCTCGATACGGCTGATGAAGCCCGCCATCCCCAGTTGGCCGGGCGAACGCAGGGCTACGACCGTGCCGCTTTCCGCCAGGGCCGAGCCGGGGAAGGAGGCGTTGATGACGCCCGCCACCCGCTGGGCGGTGGTGAAGTCGGGGTTGCGGAGGTTCAGGCGAACCTCATTCATGTTCGACAGTTCAAAGCCCGTCTCGCGTTCGACCGTGGCGCCGGAAGCGATGCGCCCGGCGGTGGGAACGCCGCGCGTCACGGACGAGCCCGAGGCGCCGGACGCCGAGACGGACCCCGTCTGGATCGAGCCCTGGGCCACGGCATAGACCTGACCGTCTGCGCCCTGCAGTCCGGTGACCAAGAGGGTGCCGCCCAGCAGGCTCTTGGCGTCGCACATGGACGACACGGACACGTCGATGCGCGAACCGGGGGTGGCGAAGGCGGGCAGGTCGGCGGTCACCATGATGGCCGCCATATTCTTGGAGTTGGCTGTGGCACCGCGGATGTTGACCCCCAGGCGCTCGGTCATGCCTTCCAGCGACTGGCGGGTGAAGGGGCAGTTGCGCAGGCTGTCGCCCGTGCCGTTCAGGCCGACGACCAGACCGTAGCCAACGAGTTGGTTGGTGCGGACGCCCTCGACCGACGCGATGTCCTTGATGCGCGACTGGGCCAGAACCGGGCTCGCCAATCCGCCCAGCGCAAGGGTTGCGGCGAGGGGGGCGATGAGGCGGGCAAGCAGATTTTGCATCGGTCAGACGTCCATGCAGCGTAACGCGCCTGTTGATGCGAGGATCGTGCCGTCAAAAAAGTTCATTTGAATCAACGTGACGAGGGCTGCTCAGCGGTGTTTCAGCGGCAGTTTTTGCCGGGCCGTTAACCAAACAGTCACCCGCGGGCCTCAAGCATGATCATATGATCCGGAGCATCCGAGCATGAAGGTTGTCGGCACGGGCGGTCCCAACGCCGCCACGGGTTCGCGCGCCGCGCGCGGCGGGGCCAGCGGTTTTTCCCTGGGGCAGACGTCGGGGGCGGCGACGCCGGCTGCGGCGGCCTCTGTGGCGGCGACATCAAGCATGGCTGGCGTTTCAGCCCTGATGGCGCTTCAGGAGGTCGAAGGCCCGCTGGAGCGGCGTCGGCGCGCGGTCAGGCGCGGCGGCGGCCTGCTCGACCGGCTGGACGAGCTGAAGATGGCGCTGCTGTCCGGAGAGCCGGGCGGACCGGCCCTTGAACGCCTGGCTCGCGTCCTGCGCGAAGAAAGGCCCGACGACAGCGACGCCGAACTGACGGCTTTGCTGGATCAGATCGATCTGCGCGCCCAGGTCGAACTGGCCAAGGCGGAGCCGCGCAACAGTCGCGGCTGATACTTCGCCTGTTGAGAGAAAGTGGCAGGATTTCAAAGCTTAGCCGTAAGCTGACTGCGTGAGAATTGTCACGGATTGGCGTTTGGCCAGACAATAGCGATCACGGAATCGCGATGCGCGTTGCTGCGACTCGTACTCCTGATTATACGGCCCTTACGCCACAGGGGGGCGTGCTATTTGAGCGTGAGTGCGATGAACGCATTAGCGTCTATCCTATCTGCAGAATCGGCCGAACAATACCGGCCGTCTGACGACGAACCGTTCATGAATGAACGGCAGTTAGCCTATTTTAAAAAGAAGCTGCTGGACTGGAAGGATGACATCCTTCGCGAGTCCAAGGGCACGGTCGTGAATCTGAAGGCCGAGACGGAGAACCACCCGGATCTCGTCGATCGCGCATCTTCGGAATCTGACCGCGCGCTGGAGCTTCGGACGCGGGATCGTCAGCGCAAGCTGATCTCCAAGATCGAGGATGCGCTGCGTCGGATCGAGGACGGCTCCTACGGCTATTGCGAGGATACCGGCGAGCCTATCAGCCTGGGGCGTCTGGAAGCGCGGCCTACGGCGACCCTGTCGGTCGAGGCGCAGGAACGGCACGAGCGGCGCGAGCGGGTTCACCGCGACGACTGAGGCGAAAGACGCCTCTACGCCTTGACTTCGCCGGGTTGGAGCGCGACCTAGCCGCCTCGCTGTTGAGGTCGTTGATCCCCCATGTCCGTCAAGGTTCGTTTCGCTCCGTCGCCCACCGGCAAGCTGCACGTCGGCAATGTCCGCACGGCTCTGGTGAACTGGCTGTTCGCCAAAGGGCAGGGCGGTTCGTTCGTGCTGCGTATCGACGACACGGACCTGGCCCGTTCGACGCCCGAGTTCGAGCAGGGGATCGAAGACGATCTGACCTGGTTGGGCCTGACCTGGGACGAGCGCGACAACCAGTCCAAGCGGTTCGACCGCTATGAAGAAGCGGCGGCGCGCCTGAAGGCCTCGGGTCGTCTGTATCCCGCCTATGAGACGGCGGACGAACTCGATCGCCGCCGCAAGGTGCAGCTGTCGCGCGGCCTGCCGCCGATCTATGACCGCGCCGCTCTGGACCTGACCGACGAACAGAAGGCCGCCTATGAGGCGGAAGGCCGTCGCCCGCACTGGCGTTTCAAGCTGGAAGGCAAGCGCGTCTCCTGGGAAGACCTGGCGCGCGGTCATGCCGAGGTGGACACGGCGTCCATGTCGGACCCGGTGCTGATCCGCGAGGACGGCCTGTTCCTCTACACCCTGCCGTCGGTCGTCGATGACATCGACATGGCGATCACCCACATCATCCGGGGCGAAGACCACGTCACCAACACCGGCGCGCAGATCGAAATCTTCGAAGCTCTGGGCGCGACTGTTCCGGGGTTCGCCCATATGCCCCTGCTGGTCGGCGCAGATGGCGCCGCCCTGTCCAAGCGTCTGGGGTCGCTGTCGATCAGCGACATGCGCGACCAGGGCTATGAGCCCATCGCCATCACCAGCCATCTGGGCAAGATCGGTACGTCCGATGCGCTGGAAGTCGCTGAGTCGGTTCAGGCCCTGGGCGCCAGTTTCGCCTTCTCCAAGATGGGTCGCTCGCCCGCACGTTACGACACCGCCGACCTGGACCGTCTGAATGCGCAGGCTTTGCATGTCATGAGCTATGAAACGGCTCAGCCGCGTCTGGCCGCAGCGGATGCGGACCTGGGCGAAGACTTCTGGAATACGGTCAGGGGCAACCTGAACAAGTTCGCCGATGTCGTTGATATGGCGAAGATCGTAAAGGGGCCGATCACGCCGGTGATCGAGGACGCCGCCTTCGCGGAAGCGGCGCTGCGCCTGCTGCCGGACGTGATTGACGAGAACGCCTGGTCAGCCTGGACCAACGCCGTCAAGGCGGAGACGGGCGCCAAGGGCAAGGGGCTGTTCATGCCGCTGCGTCTGGCGCTGACCGGACAACAGCATGGGCCGGACATGGCGGCCATGGCGCCGCTGATCGGCCGTGAGACCATCGTGCGGCGCCTGAAAGGCGAAGCGGCCTGAAGGCCGTTGCGAGGGCCTGACGGATCAGGCTCTCGCTAAACCTATAATCTGATCAGGCGTTGCAGACGGCGAGCTGTTCGGCCGACAGGGCTTCACCCTTGTAGGAGAAGGCGGTCACGGGACCGAACTTCTGAACCACGCGGCGGCAGGCGCGGTGTGCGGGCTGTTCCGAACCGCCCGAGGCGGTGCAGACGGCGCCTTCACACGACCAGCGCGCGCCATCGACGATGGTCGGACGGGCAGGGGCCTTGGAGGCGTCGGCAAGGGTCAGGCTGGTTGCGGCAGGCGTCTGAGCCACAGCCGGAGCCGCAAAAAGAACTGCGGCGAGAAGCAGTGCGCGCATGGATACTCTCCGAAAATGCGAGAACGGCGTCGTGCCGTTCTCGCCACTGTCAGTTTTCTATGAAAACTGTCAAGTGCGGAGCACGTGCCGCAGGTTGCGTTGGTGAAAGTTGATCACTTACCTACGATCATGTTGCAACTGAGGCGCATCGTCGCTGGCCTTGATCTGGGCCATGGCGTCCTCGACCGTATCGGCCACCGTCCAGGCCTGAAGGAAGGATGCGGGCGTCATGCCTTCGGCGACGCTGTGCTTCATCAGCTCAAAGAAGCCGTTCCAGAAACCGTTCAGATTCAAAAAAACGACCGGCTTGTGGTGCAGGTCCAGACGCTTCCACGACAGCAGTTCGACCACTTCCTCCAGCGTGCCGATGCCGCCGGGCGCGACCACGAAGGCGTCGGACTGATCGTACATCAGCTGCTTGCGTTCGTGCATCGAGGTGACGACCACGGTTTCAACGTCGTCGAACAGACGTTCACGGCTGCGCAGGAAGGCCGGCATGATGCCGACGACACGGCCGCCGGCCGCATGGGCTGAACGGGCCGCCGCGCCCATCAGGCCGACGCCGCCGCCGCCATAGACCAGACGCCAGCCGTCCTCGGCCGTCGCCTTGCCAAAGTCTCGCGCGGCCTGGGTGTAGGCGGGATCCGCCGCATCGGATGCGCCGCAGAACAGGCAGACGGAGGGGCCGTCGAAAGGCAGGATCGAAACCGGGGGCAGGGACATGGGGCCTCTAACAGAACGAATACGCGGTCAACCATGGCCAAACACGCGTCGGCGAGGCAAACAGTTTCCGCGCCGATTGGGGCGCTAGCCATATAGTGTCGAGCCGCAGGATGAAACGCCGGATCATCATCATGGTCGCCCTGGCCGGGATGGCTTCGGCCTGCTCCAGCCCGGTCAGACAGGATGCGGCGGCGGAAAACGGTTCGGCGCCCCTGGCCTGGGTCCAGCCGCCCCATATCGACGGGGTGGTCAGGGATTCTGGCGGCCTGGTGGTGCGTGGCGGAACGGCGCCCAGCGCGCGCGTGGTCCTGCGCGGACAGGACGGCAGCGCCATCGCCGCCAGCGCTGATGCGGCGGGGCGGTTCGAACTGCGCCTGCCGCCGGTGGCGGGTGATGTGCAGTTCACGCCAGAGGTTCAACTGGGGCAGGATACGGCGGTTTCTCCAGAGACGCTGGTGGTCATTCAGGGCGGGGCGGGGCCGGTGGTTCTGATCGCGGCGGGAGAGCCGACATTGCGTCTGGACAGTCAGAATGCGCTGGACGCCGTGGATGCGGACGGAAGCGCCATCATTGCCTCCGGTCACCGAGGAGAGGCCGCGCCCGATGTGAAGATCGGCGGCGAAGCCGTGCGTCCTCTTGCAGGCAAGGGAACCTGGCGGGCCATGGCGTCCGGCGGGGCCGCGACGACGATCATGGTTGATGGCCGCGCCTATGCCTATCCGGGCGCGGGAGGCGGGGCGGGCTTTTCGGTGGAGCGGATCGAGGCGGGCTGGCGTCTGTCCTGGCCGGTGGCGGCGGGCGGGCGTCAGTCGACGTGGCTGCCGGATCCGGTTCGTTAATGCCTGCGTAACCAATTCGGCAAATAGACTGGATTGTTCCTTTTCGGGACAACACCATCACCGAACCTTAGTTTCGCCCGGCGGCCCCGCCGGGCTTCTTTTTTGTCGAAGCCCGGCTTTGAAGCAGTTTGCTCAGATGGCGGTCGTCTTCTGCCCCAGGCCTGCGCCCTTCCAGCCGTACCAGGCGACGACGACGAAGCAGGCGGCGGGGAGCAGGA